>Ga0208733_100035_pt1 | contig 77009 bp, 61 predicted proteins | sample SubbioR11Jul_8B1_FD_184816 | JGI IMG/M metagenome (GOLD analysis project Ga0208733, IMG submission 184816) | Serpentinite rock and fluid subsurface biosphere microbial communities from McLaughlin Reserve, California, USA - CR11Jul_8B1 (SPAdes) | ecosystem: Environmental > Terrestrial > Deep... | reverse complement strand
CATGAAGCGCGCGATGACGAAGTTCGGCGACGAGGCGCGCGCCGCGTTCGCCAAGGTCGGCGTGCTGATGGCCAGCGCGCGCCGCACCGCGCAGGCGCTGCACCCGACCAACCTGCACGTCAACGTCAGCCTGTTCCCGCGCGACACGGTGCAGAGCCGCCTGCCCGACCCGCGCTGGCTCGAGCAGTGGCTCGACCGCCAGATCCAGTTCGACGCGGCCTGGGAAGGCAAGGTCGTCGAGCGCATCCTGCACAACCTCGGTCTGCTGATGGAGCGCAGCTTCGCCAGCGTGCAGGAGCTCAACCGCTACCGCAAGGAGATCGGCGCGCGCATGGCGGCGGCGGCCGCGGCGCCGCAGCCGACCTGAGCGCGCCGCGGGCGGCTGCGCCCGCGCGGCGGTCAGGCCTTGCTGGCCGCCGCCCTCGCTTCCTGTTCGGCCTTGCGGTCGGCGTCGACGCGCTGCGCGCTCGGGCGCTGGCCGACGGTCTTGACGTAGGCCTTCCAGTCGAGGCCGTGCTCGGCGAGCAGGTCGCTGCCGAGCACGCTGCGCGTGCTCATCGCCACCAGCGGCAGGCTGACGTAGGCCGCGCAGTCGGCCATCGTGAACTGGTCGCCGGCCACGTAGGGCGCGAACTTCGCGAGCCGCCGAAACGCCGGGATGCCCTTGTCGAGGCGCTTGCGCACGCTGGCCTGGGTCGCTGCGTCGACGCTGCCGCCGAAGAAGGCCTGCCGATACAGCTCGCGCGCGACCAGCTCGAGGTGCAGGTTGACGAAGATGACCAGCTCGCGCACCTTGGCCGCGGCGTAGGGGTCGGCCGGCAGCAGCGCCGGCTGCGGGTGAGTCGCCTCGAGGTACTCGAGGATCGCCACGCTCTCGCACAGCGGCCCCTGCGGCGTGCGCACGAACGGGATCTTGCCCAGGGGCGAGGCCGCCAGCAGCGGCTCGTCGTCGCGCGCGGGCAGCACGCGCTCATCGGTGAACGGCAGGCCCTTCTCGAGCAGGGCCAGCTTGACCGCGTTGTAGTAGTTCGACAGCGCAAAGCCGCACAGGGTGATCATCGGTCAGTCTCCGGCTGGGGTGGCGGTGGTTCGGGCCTCTAAGTCTACGGCCCGTGCCCTGAACCCGGGCGGTGCGCCGCGCGCCCGGCCAGCGCTGCGGCCAGCGCGCCCAGCAGCGCGCCGGCCAGCAGCCCGCTGGCGTGGGCCGCCGCGGCGAGCGGGAAGTCGAGCCCGGCGACGGCCTGCACCGGCGCCTGCCAGGGCGCCTCGCCGACGACCTTGACGGCCAGCCCGAGCAGCACCGCCGCGCCGATCCAGCGCCGCGGCCCGCGCTCGCGCAGCAGCAGCCAGACGGCGACCACCGCGGCGCCGGCGTGCAGCAGGCCCGAGAGCCCGCCATAGCTGTGCAGCCCGGGCTGCAGCAGCAGCGCGAGGTGGGTCAGCGGCCAGGCCGCGGCCCAGGCCAGCGCCGCTGCCGCGGGTACCCGCGCCGCCCAGCCCCAGGCGGCGACGACCAGGGTGCCGATCAGGTTGAGACTCAGGTGCAGCGCGCTCGAGTGCACGAAGGCCGCGCTGAACCAGCGCCAGGGCTCGCGCCAGGCCTGCTGCGGCTGCCAGTCGAGCAGGCCCGGCGGCACCGCGCTGGCGGCCAGCGCGCCGGCGGCCAGCAGCAGCGCCAGCGCCTGCCAGGCCAGGCGGTCGGCGAGCGGACTCAGGAAAATACGCAACGCCACAGCGCGAGGATGGCGTCGCGCTGCGGTGCCACGGCGGCCGGGTCGACCTGGGTCGGCTGCTCGTCGAGCCGCGCACGGTGCTGCGCGCGGCGCAGCTCGCGGTAGGCGTCGGCCGCGGCCTGCCCGAGGCCCGCGGGCAGCAGCGCAGCGGCCTCGGCGCGCAGCAGCAGCGCGATGTTGCCGGCGTTGTCGAGCAGCTCCGGGTGGCGCGCGGCGTGCGCAAGCACGAGGTACTGCACGGCAAACTCGGCGTCGATCATGCCGCCGGCGCTGTGCTTGACGTCGAACAGCCCGCCGCGCACCGGGTGCGCGGCGCGCAGCTTGTCGCGCATGGTCTCGATCTCGGCGCGCAGCGCGGCGGCGTCGCGTGCGGCGGCGAGCACCTGACGGCGCACGGCCTCGAAGCGCGGCGCCAGCTCGGCCGCGCCGGCGCACCAGCGCGCGCGCGTCAGCGCCTGGTGCTCCCAGGTCCAGGCGGTGTTGCTGCCGCGGCCTTGCTGGTAGGCCTCGAAGGCGCGCAGCGAGGTCACCAGCAGTCCCGAGTTGCCGTTGGGCCGCAGCGCGGTGTCGATCTCGAACAGCTCGCCGGCGGCGGTGCGCAGCGTCAGCCAGGGGATCAGCTTGCGCACGAAGGCGCCGTAGACCACCGGTGCCTGCTCGTCGTCGTCGTCGTAGAGGAAGACCAGGTCGAGGTCGCTGCCGTAGCCGAGCTCCTTGCCGCCGAGCTTGCCGTAGGCGATGACGGCCAGCCGCGGGTCCGCGCGGTGGCGCTGGCGCAGCCGCGCCCAGGCCCAGTCCATCGTGCAGGCCAGGCTGGCGTCGGCCAGCGCGGAGAGGTCGTCGGCGACCTGCTCGACGCCGATGCGGCCCTCGACGTCGCGCACCAGCGTGCGAAAGACCTCGGCATGGTGCGCGCGGCGCAGCGTGTCGAGCAGCGACTCCTCCGAGGCCTCGCCCGCGCGCACCCAGGCCGCATGGCGCTCGGCGAGCTCGCGGCGGTAGGCCTGCGGGTCGAAGCGCTCGTCGAGCTGGCGCGCGTCGGCCAGCTCGTCGATGACCCCCGGGTGGCGCAGCAGGTAGCGCATCGGCCAGCGCGCCAGCCCGAGCAGCCGCAGCAGCCGCGCCAGCACCGCCGGGCGCTCGGCCAGCAGCGCGAGGTAGCTCTCGCGGCGCAGCAGCGGGTCGACCCAGTCGAGGAAACGCAGCGCGGCGTCCGCGCTGCAGTCGCCGGCCCCGACCGCGGCGGCCACGCGCTGCAGCAGCAGGCCCAGGCGCAGCCGGGCGTCCTCGCGCAGCGCCTGCACGCGTGGCTGCTGCGACCACTCGCGCACGCGCGCGGCCAGCGCTGCGGGCAGGCGCTCCCACAGCGCTTCGCTGTCGACGGCCGGCGCGCCGTTGCCGCAGCCGCGACAGCCGTTGCGCCCGGGCGGCGGCGTGCGGCCGTCGTGCAGCAGGGCGTCGAACTCGCCGGCGACGAACTCGCGCGTCGCGCCGAGCTTGTCGAGCAGCTCGCAGGCGTCGGCGCGGCAGCTCAGGCCCAGGCTGTGCGCGATCCAGCCGAGGTCGCCGTCGGCGGCGGGCAGCAGGTGCGTCTGCTGGTCGTCGAGGTACTGGATGCGGTGCTCGATGCGGCGCAGGAAGCTGTAGGCCTCGGCCAGGCGCTGCGCGGTCGCCGCCGGCATCAGCCCGCGCGCGACCAGCTTGTCGAGGCCGCGCAGCGTCGAGCGCGTGCGGATCTCGGGGAACTGGCCGCCGCGCACGACGAGCAGCAACTGCACGATGAACTCGATCTCGCGGATGCCGCCGCGCGAGAGCTTGACGTCGTTGGCGCGCTCGGGCCGGCCGGCGGCGCGGCGCTGGGCCTCGTCGCGGATCCTGACGTGCAACTGGCGCAGGCCCTCGAACACGCCGTAGTCGAGGTAGCGGCGGTAGACGAAGGGCGTGACCAGCGCGCGCAGCGCCTGCGTGCGGCCGCTGGCCAGCGCGGCCTGCGGCGCGACGACGCGGCTCTTGAGCCACGCGAAGCGCTCCCACTCGCGGCCCTGCACGAGCAGGTATTCCTCGAGCATCGCCAGGCTGACCACCGGCGGCCCGGACTGGCCGTTGGGGCGCAGCGCGAGGTCGACGCGAAAGACGAAGCCCTCGTCGGTGACCTCGCCGATCAGTGCGTAGAGCTGGCGGGCGACGCGGGCGAAGTATTCGTGCGCGCCGATCGGCTGCGCGCCGTCGGTCTGGCCGTCGTCGTCGTGGACGTAGACCAGGTCGATGTCGGAAGAGACATTGAGCTCGCGCCCGCCGAGCTTGCCCATGCCGACGATCCACAGCTCGAGCGGCCGGCCGTCGGCATCGCGCGGCACGCCGTGGCGCTCGGCCTCGGCGGCGTGGGCCCGCGCCAGCGCGCGCTCGAGGCAGACCTCGGCCAGCGCGGTCATCGTTGCGGTGACCGCGGCCAGCGTCGCGCCCTGCTCGATGTCGGCCACCGCCAGCCGCTCGATGACCAGGTGGCGCGCCACACGCAGCGCAGCGCCGAGTTCGCGCCCGCCGGCGCACAGGGTGTCGATCAGCGCGCCGATCGCCGTGGCGTCGGGCACGCCGGGCGGCAGCAGGGCCAGTTCGGCCGGGTAGCGGCGGCGCACGCGCTGCACGTAGCGGCTGTGCGTGGCATCGGCCACCGCCAGGTTCTGGTCGGGCAAGGCAGCCATGGTCAACGGCGCGCGCAGCGCTGTGCTAGGCTGCCCGCCGCCGATGCTGCGCGTCCTGGCGCGGCGGCGGGGCCGGCGCGCGGTTTGCGCCGCTGGCGTGTCGACATGCCGATGCCTCCGTCCCTGTCAGATTCCGACCCCGACCTGCCGCCGCCGGGCCGGCCCTGGGGGCGTTGGCTCGGCCGCGTCGCATTCGGCATGGTGTTTGGCGCCTGGAGCTTAGTGCTTGTGGCGTGGCTGACGCTGCAATGGGGCATTTTGCCCAACGCGCGGGCCTGGCTGCCGCAGATCGAGCAACAGGCCAGCCGCGCGCTGGGTCTGCCGGTGCGCATCGGCGACCTGCAGGTCGAGACCGCCGGCTGGATGCCCGCGGTCGCGCTGACCGATGTCGTGCTGCTCGACGCCGGTGCGCGCGAGGTGCTGCGGCTGCCGCGCGTGAGCTTCGTGCTGTCGGCCTGGTCGCTGCCGGCGCTCGAGCTGCGCTTTCACCAGCTCGTCGTCGACGGCGCCAGCGCCGAGCTGCGCCGCGACGCGCAGGGCCGGCTGCATGTGGCCGGGGTCGACCTCGGCGACGGCGCGGCCGCAGCGCTCGACCCCGGCGCCGCCGACTGGCTGCTGCGCCAGCACGAGCTGGTGCTGCGCGGCGCGCGGCTGCGCTGGGTCGACGAGCAGCGCGGCGCGGCCCCGCTCGAGCTGAGCGCGATCGACGCCGTGCTGCGCAACCAGCGCCGGCGCCACCTGCTGCGCATCGACGCGACGCCGCCGCCCGACTGGGGGCAGCGCTTCTCGCTGCGCGCGCGGCTGCAGTCGCCGCTGCTCGGCGGCGGCGCCGACTGGCAGCGGCTGGTCGGCGAGGTCCATGCGGACCTGCCGGCGTTCGACGGTGCGCAATGGCGCCGGCACCTGGACCTGCCCTTCGAGTGGCAGGCCGGCGGCGGCGCGCTGCGCGCCTGGGCGCGTGTCGAGCGCGGGCGCATCGCCGAGCTGAGCGCCGACCTCGCGTTGCCGGCGCTGACGATGCGGCTGGCGCCGGCGCTGCAGCCGCTGGCCCTGCGCGAGGTGCAGGGCCGCGTCAGTGCCCGCCACGACGCCGGCGAGCTCACGCTGCGCGCCGAGGACTTCAGCTTTGCCGACGCCCGCGGCCAGGTCTGGCCGGCGGCCGACCTGGCCGTCGTGCTGCGCCAGGACGGCCGCGACCCGGCCGCGCCGGTGACCGCCGGCCGCATCGACGCCGAGCGGATCGATCTCGCGCTGATGGCCGCGGTCGCCGACCGCCTGCCGCTGGGCGACGCGCTGCGCCGTCTGCTGGCCGAACTGCGGCCCGAGGGCATCGTCGAGGGCCTGCATGCGCAGTGGGACGGTGCGCTCGACGCGCCGCGCGCGTACCGCGTGCGCGGCGTCGGCAGCGGGCTGGCGCTGGCCGCGCGGCCGGCGCCGCAGACCGCGCGCCCGGTCGCCGGGCGGCCGGGGCTGCGCGGCGCGCGCATCGCCTTCGACGCCAGCGAGCGCGGCGGCCAGGCCACGCTGGCCATGGCCGACGGCGAGCTCGTGCTGCCCGGTGTCTTCGAGCGCCCGACGGTCGAGCTGACCCGGCTCGACGTGCGCCTGGCCTGGCAGGTCGAGCCGCAGCCCGGGCAGCCCGCGCGCATCGCCGTGCAGGTCAGCGATGCCCGCTTCGCCAACGCCGACCTCGAAGGCCAGTTGCAGGCGCACTGGCACAGCGGCCCCGGCGCGGGCTTCGGCCAGGGCGGACGCTGGCCCGGGCGGATCGACCTCAGCGGCCGCATCGAACAGGCCCGCGCCGATGCGGTCGCGCGCTACCTGCCGCTGGCGATGGTGCCGTGGGCGCGCGACTACGTCGCCCGCGCGATCCGTGGCGGCCGGCTGTCCGAGGCTTCGTTCGTCGTCCGCGGCGACCTCTGGGACTTCCCGTATGCCGACCCGGCGTACGGTGAGTTCCGCATCGCCGGCCGCGTCTCCGGGGTCGACTTTGCCTACGTGCCCGACGAGCCGGGCTGGGTCTCGCCGTGGCCGGCCTTCGCCGCGGTCGGTGGCGAGCTGGAGATCCGCGGCACCGCGCTGAGCCTGCGCAACGCCAGCGCGCGCATCCACGGCGTGACGATCGCCGGCGTGCAGGCGCTGATCCCCGACCTCGAGCACAGCCCGGTGCTGCAAGTCGACGGCACCGCGCGCGGCCCGCTGGCCGACCTGCTGCGCTACGTCAACGACTCGCCGGTCGGCGGCTGGATCGGCGGCGCGCTCGCGCAGACCGTCGCCGCCGGCCCGGCCGAGCTGCGGCTGGCGCTGCGCATCCCGCTGACGGACTCGATGGCCAGCACCGTGCGCGGCACGCTCGAGCTGCCCGGCAACGATCTGCACCTGATGCCGATGCTGCCGCCGCTGGCCGCGGTGCGCGCGCGGGTCGATTTCAGCGAGCAGGGCTTTGCCGTGCGCGGGGCGAGCGCGCGCGCGCTCGGCGGTGAGGCGAGCATCGATGCCGAGCACGGCCCGGACGGCGTGCTGCGCGTTGCCGCACGCGGCAGCGCAAGCGCCGCGGGCCTGCGCGCGACGACCCAGATCGCCGCGCTGGCCAGCCTCGCGCACGCCCTCGAAGGCGAGGCCGCCTACCGCCTGCGTGTCGAACACGGCCCGGCACCGGCGGCGACGCGGGTCGAGGTTCACAGCGACCTGGTCGGCATGGCGATCACGCTGCCGGCGCCGCTGGCCAAGCCGGCCGCCGAGCCGCAGCCGCTGCGCTTTGCGATCCTGCCGCAGGCCGGCGAGCCGGGGCGCGACGAGCTGCTCGTCGACCTCGGCGAGCGCCTGCAGGCGCGCTACGAGCGCAAGGCCGAGGGGGCGTCGCTGCACGTGCTGCGCGGCGGCATCGGCCTGGGCGCACCCGCGCCGCGGCCGGCGCAGGGCGTGGCGGCGGTGGCGGTGCTGCGCGAGCTCGACCTCTCGGCCTGGGCCGCGGCCTTTGCCGACGGCCAGGCGCAGGGCCGGGTGCCGGCCGAAGCCAGCGCCTACGCGCCGACGCAGCTCAGCCTGCGCGGCGAGCGCGTGCGCGTCGACGGGCGCGAGTTCAGCGCTGTCGTCGCCGGTGCCTCGCAGACCGCGGCCGGGCACTGGCGGCTGCAGGCCAGCGCCGACCAGTTTGCCGGCCACGCCGAATGGCGCCCCGCCGCGGCCGGCAGCCTGCGCGCACGCCTGAGCCGGCTCGAGCTGCCCGCCGCGCCCGCGGCCCCGGCCGCCGCCGCGGCCGCGCCGTCCGGCGCTCCGCGGCAGATGCCGGCCATCGACCTCGTCGTCGAGCGCTTCACGCTGGCCGGCCATGCGCTGGGCCGGCTCGAGATCGACGCCGCCGGCGACGGTGCGGCGGCCTGGCGGCTGCAGCGGCTGCGGCTGAGCAACCCGGCGGCGGTGCTCAGCGCCAGCGGGCGCTGGCAGGCCGCGGCGGCCGGCGCTCCGGCGCGCATGACGGGCGAGTTCGGCCTCGAGCTGGCCGATGCCGGCGCCCTGCTGGCGCGCCTGGGCCTGCCCGGCGTCATGCAGGGCGGCGCCGGCCGGCTCGGCGGCGAGCTGAGCTGGTACGGCTCGCCGCTGCTGCCGCATCTGCCGACGCTGGCCGGCCGGCTGCGACTCGACGTCGGCGCCGGCCGCTTCCTCAAGGCCGACCCCGGCGCCGCGCGGCTGCTGTCGGTGCTGAGCCTGCAGGCGCTGCCGCGGCGGCTCGCGCTCGACTTCCGCGACGTCTTCCAGGAGGGCTTCGCGTTCGAGGACGTGCGCGGCGACGTCAGCGTTGCCGCCGGCGTCGCGCGCACCAACAACCTGCGCCTGCGCGGCCTGCAGGCCGCGGCGCTGATGGAGGGCCAGGCCGACCTGCAGCACGAGACGCAGGACCTGCGCGTGCTCGTCGTGCCCGAGATCAACGCCGGCACCGCCTCGCTGGTCTACGCGATCATCAACCCGGCGATCGGGCTGGGCAGCTTCGTCGCCCAGCTCTTCCTGCGCCAGCCGCTGATGCAGGCCGGCACGCGCGAGTTCCACGTCACCGGCACCTGGGACGAGCCGCAGGTCGAGCGCGTCGCGCGCGCGGTCGAGGCGCCGCCACCGACCCAGTGAACCGCCCTGCCGACCGGAGTCACCCCATGAAGATCGCCGCGCTGCAGATGGTCTCGACCCCCGAGGTCGAACGCAACCTGGCCGACGCCGCCGCGCTGGTCGCCGAGGCCGCCGCCGCCGGCGCCGCGCTGGTCGCGCTGCCCGAATACTTCTGCGTGATGGGCGCCGAGACCGACAAGCTGCGCATCGCCGAGCCCGACGGCGGCGAGCAGCCCGCTGCGGCCGCCGCACCGCTGCAGGCCTTCCTGGCCGACTGTGCGCGCGCGCATGGTGTCTGGGTCATCGGCGGCACGCTGCCGATCCGCGCCGGCGACGGCGCGCGCGTGCGCAACGCCTGCTGCGTCTACGCCCCCGATGGCCGGCGCGCCGCGCGCTACGACAAGCTGCACCTTTTCGCCTACGACAACGGCCGCGAGAGCTACGACGAGGCGCGTGTGCTCGAACCCGGCGCGGCGCCGGTCAGCGTCGTCGCTGCCGGGCTGCGCACCGGCCTGAGCGTCTGCTACGACCTGCGCTTCCCCGAGCTCTACCGCAGCCTGAGCTTCGACGGCGGCCAGCCGCTGGACCTGATCAGCGTGCCGTCGGCGTTCACCCACACCACCGGCAGCGCGCACTGGGAGCTGCTGCTGCGCGCACGTGCGGTCGAGAACCAGTGCTACGTGCTCGCCGCCGCGCAGGGCGGCCGCCACGCCAACGGCCGCCGCACCTGGGGCCACAGCATGGTCGTCGACCCCTGGGGCGAGGTGCTGGCCGTGCGCGCCGAAGGCCCGGGCGTGGTCCTCGCCGAGCTCAACCCCGCGCGGCTGCGCGAGGTGCGGCTGCAATTGCCGGCGCTGGCCCACCGGCGGCTCTGAGCCGCGCCGGCCTGGCCGGCGGCGCCGGCGGCCTCACGGCCGTGGCCTGTGTGGCCGCACCTCCGGGCTTGCCCGGGCTTGACGGGTTTGACCGCGGTCAATAGCCTACCCGGCAGCGTATCTAGGCGCGCGCCCTGCGGGTGTGTCGCTGCCGGTGCGCGTGGCCAGACCACAGCAAATCCAGGAGACAAGACATGCAACGCAGCCCCGAGACCGGCTCGCAGCCGGTACCCCACGTGATCGAGGACCGGCGGACTTTCCTGTCGCGGCTGGCGCGCTACGGTGCGGCGGCCGCAGCAGCGCATGGCGCGATGCGCGTCGCCCAGGCCCAGACGGCGGCTGCACCGCCCACGCCGCCGCCCGAGCCGCCGGGCAGCATCCCGGCGGCGACGGTCCTCGCGGGCAAGGACATGACGGCGCTGCGCAACCACTCCGAGCGCCCGCTGATCCTCAGCCTGTCGGCCGAGCACCACAACGTGGCGTTCACGCCGACGCGGCGCATGTTCGTGCGCAACAACCTCAACACGCCGCAGGTCGACGCCGCCAACCACGTGCTGACGGTGCGCGGGATGGTCGACCGCGAGCTGCGGCTGACGCTCGACGACCTGCGCCGGATGAACGTCTGGTCGCAGGGCGCGATGCTCGAATGCGCCGGCGCCGGGCGCACGGCGTTTCGCCCGGTGCCGCGCGGCACGCCCTGGCCGGAGACCGGCGGCATGGGCTGCCCGCGCTGGCAGGGGGTGAGCCTGACCGACATCCTGGCCCGCGCCGGGGTCCGCAGTGGCGCGGTCCACGTCGCCTTCTTCGGCCTCGACACCGGCGCGCTGCCGACCATCCCGCCGGTCGTGCGCTCGATCCCGGTGGCCAAGGCGATGGAGCGGCACACGATGATCGCCACCGGCATGAACGACGAGGCGCTGGCTCCGGTGCACGGCTTCCCGATGCGCGCGCTGGTGCCGGGCTGGGCCGGCTCGGCGTCGATCAAGTGGCTGTCGGCGATCGAGGTCCTGCCGGCGCCGTTCCGCGGCCCGTACATGGACGACACCTACGTCATGCCGCGGCACCCGGTGGCCGCGGGCGAGCGCATGCCCGCCGACACGGTCATGACCGAGGACTGGCCGATCAAGTCGATGATCACCTTCCCCGGGCCCGGCGCGCGCTTCCGCCGCGGCCAGCGCATCGAGATCGAGGGCCGGGCCTGGGTCGGCGAAGGCAGCGTGCGGCGCGTCGAGGTCTCGTTCGACGAGGGCGTCAGCTGGCAGCGCGCCTGGCTCGACCGCAGCGGCGACAAGTACGCCTGGCGCCGCTTCAACCTCGAGCACTTCCCGGAGCGCCTGGGCTTCCAGACCGTGCTCGCCCGCGCCACCGACGACCGCGGCCACACCCAGCCCTTCGTGCCGGCCTGGAACCCGCTGGGCTACTTCTGGAACGGCGTGCACCGCATCGGCTACACGGTCGAGGCTTGAGATGGCGCTTGCGAAGTCACGCTTGCGCGGCCGGCTGCGCGCCGTGCCGGCGGCGGTCGTTGCCGGCCTGCTGCTGGCCAGCGGCGCCGCGATCGCCCAGGACCCGCCCGAGCCGGAGCCGCATCTGGTCGTCGGCCCTGGGATGCAACTGACCCAGCAGCGCTGCATGCTCTGCCACTCGGTGACCTACATCACGCGCTCGCGGCTGACCCTCGACGAGTGGCGCGACACCACCCAGCGCATGGTCCGGCTGGGCGCGGTCGTCACGCCGGCCGAGATCGAGACCATCGTCGGCTACCTCTACACCTTCTACGGCCGCAACCCCGACGGCACGCCGCGCGCGCGCCCGCCCGGGGTGGTGCCGACCGCGGCAGGCGCGCGCGGCGGCTAGGCCGGCGCAGTCTGGCCAGGGGCGCCTGCGCGGCCGGCCTCTTCGGCGGCCCGCGGGCGGGGCGCGATCGCCGGCGGGCCGGCGTCGCCGACGGTCCGTAGAATCGACCGCTTCGCCCCGAGCAGTACCCTGTCCATGACCCCCGCGGCCGAGCCCGCGCCGACGCCCGCTGCCGACTCCGCCACCGACCCCGCTGCCGCCGCGGACGCCGGGCGCGGCCTGATCCGCATCCGTGGTGCGCGCCAGCACAACCTGAAGAACCTCGACCTCGACCTGCACACCGGCGAGATGACGGTGGTCACGGGCCCCAGCGGTTCGGGCAAGTCGAGCCTGGTCTTCGACACCCTCTACGCCGAGGGCCAGCGCCGCTACGTCGAAACCTTCAGCGCCTACGCGCGCCAGTTCCTCGACCGCATGGACCGCCCGGCGGTCGACCGCGTCGACGGCGTGCCGCCGGCGATCGCGATCGACCAGACCAACCCGGTGCGCAGCAGCCGCAGCACGGTCGGGACGATGACCGAGCTCAACGACCACCTCAAGCTGCTGTACGCGCGCGCCGGGCAACTGTTCGACCGCGTGACCGCGCTGCCGGTGCGCCACGACACCCCGGCGACGATCCAGGCCGGGCTGCGCGCGCGCGCCGCCGCCGCCGGCGACCCGCGGCTGGCCGTCACCTTCCCGGTCGAGCTGCCGGCCAGCACCAGCGCCGCCGAGCTCGAGCAGTGGCTCGCGGCCAGCGGCTACGCCCGCGTGCACGGCGAGCGTCAGGTCGGCGAGCGCAAGCTGCTCGACGTTGTCGCCGACCGCTTTCGCGTGTCCAATGCCGAGCCGGCGCGCGTCGACGAGGCGATCGAGACCGCGCTGCGGCGCGGCGGCGGCCGGGTCGACGTCCAGGTCCGGCACGACGACGACACCGCCGAGCTGTGGCGCTGGTCGACCGGGCTGCATTGCCCCGAGTCGGACCTGCGCTACGCCGAGCCGCAGCCCTCGCAGTTCAGCTTCAACTCGGCGCATGGCGCCTGCGAGACCTGCCGCGGCTTCGGCCGCGTGATCGGCGTCGACCTCGGCCTGGTGATCCCCGACGGCCGCAGGACGCTGCGCAACGGCGCGATCAAGCCGCTGCAGACCCCGGCCTGGGCCGATTGCCAGGCCGACCTGCTGAAGTACGCCGGCGAGGCCGGCATCCCGCGCGACACCGCGTGGAGCCAGCTCACGCCGGCCCAGCGCGACTGGGTCGTGCACGGCTCGCCGCACTGGAGCGGCGACTGGAACCGGCAGTGGTACGGCGTGCTGCGCTTCTTCGAGTACCTCGAGAGCAAGGCCTACAAGATGCACATCCGCGTGCTCTTGTCGAAGTACCGCAGCTACACGCCGTGCGGCGCCTGCGGCGGCGCGCGCCTCGAGCGCGAGGCGCTGCTGTGGCGCGTCGGCACGCCGGCCGACGCCGACGCGGTGCTGCCGCGCGCGCAACGCTTCATGCCGGTCGGCGTCGACTGGAGCCGCGCGCAGCTCGAGGCGCTGCCGGGCCTGTGCCTGCACGACCTGATGCTGCTGCCGATCGATCGCCTGCGGCGCTTCTTCGACCGCGTGCAACTGGCCGACGCCATGCTCGACGACGCGCTCGAGCTGCTGCTCGGCGAGATTCGCACGCGGCTGAAGTACCTCTGCGAGGTCGGCCTGGGCTACCTCAGCCTCGACCGCCAGAGCCGCACGCTCTCGGGCGGCGAGGTGCAGCGCATCAACCTGACGACCGCGCTCGGCACCTCGCTGGTCAACACCCTGTTCGTCCTCGACGAACCGAGCATCGGCCTGCACCCGCGCGACATGGACCGCATCGTGCAGGCCATGCACCGCCTGCGCGACGCCGGCAACACCCTGGTCGTCGTCGAGCACGACCCGGCGGTGATGCTGGCCGCCGACCGCCTGATCGACATGGGCCCCGGCCCCGGCGAGCGCGGCGGGCGCATCGTCTTCGACGGCACGCCCGCTGCAGCGCGCCAGGCCGACACGCTGACCGGCGCGTACCTCGGCGGGCGCAAGCAGGTCGGCACCGGCTTGCGGCGGCTGGTCGGGACGTCGACGCCGAAGCTGATCGTCGAGGGCGCGCGCGAGCACAACCTGCGCGGCATCGACGTCGCGATCCCGCTGCAGCGGCTGGTCGTCGTCACCGGCGTCTCGGGCTCGGGCAAGAGCACGCTGGTCCAGGACGTGCTGGTGCCGGCGCTCGCCCGCCACTTCGGCAAGGCCACCGAGACGCCCGGCGCGCACGCGCGCCTGCTTGGCGCCGAATGGCTCGGCGACGCGGTCTTCGTCGACCAGAGCCCGATCGGCAAGACCGCGCGCAGCAACCCGGCGAGCTACGTCGGCGCGTTCGACGCGATCCGCCAGTTGTTTGCCGAGGCGCCGCTGGCGCGCGAGCGCAGCTACGGCGCCGGCATGTTCAGCTTCAACGCCGGCGACGGCCGCTGCCCGAGCTGCGGCGGCTCGGGCTTCGAGCATGTCGAGATGCAGTTCCTGTCCGACGTCTACCTGCGCTGCGCGGACTGCGACGGCAGGCGCTTTCGCGCCGAGGTGCTCGAGGTCAAGCTCGTGCGCGGGCCGCTGCAGTTGTCGGTGGCCGACGTGCTCGAGCTGACCGTGGCCGAGGCCTGCCACTGGTTCCAGGCCGACCGCGAGGTCCTCGCCCGACTGGCGCCGCTGGTCGACGTCGGCCTCGACTACCTGCGCCTGGGCCAGCCGGTGCCGACGCTGTCGGGCGGCGAGGCGCAGCGGCTCAAGCTGGCCGGCTTCCTCGCCGAATCGGCAGCGCGCTCGGCGCACCAGCCGCTGGCCCGGCGCGGCACGCTGTTCGTCTTCGACGAGCCGACCACCGGCCTGCACTTCGACGACATCGCCCGCCTGATGCGCGCGCTGCGCAAGCTGCTCGACGCCGGCCACTCGCTGCTCGTCATCGAGCACAACCTCGACGTCATCCGCGCCGCCGACTGGCTCGTCGATCTCGGCCCCGAGGGCGGCGACGGTGGCGGCGAGCTCGTCTGCAGCGGCACGCCCGACGACGTCAAGGCGCACCCGACCTCGCACACCGGCGCTGCGCTGCGCGACTACGAGCATGTGCTCGGCAGCGGTGGCCTGCGCGTCGAGGAGGGCCGCGCGCTGCAGGCGGTCGTCAAGGCCCGGCGCGACGCGGCGCGCGCGGCGGCAGCGGCGGCCGCCGACGCGATCCGCATCGTCAACGCCCGCGAGCACAACCTGCAGGGCCTGACGGTCGACATCCCGCGCGGCAAGTTCAACGTCGTCACCGGCGTCTCGGGCTCGGGCAAGAGCACGCTGGCCTTCGACATCCTGTTCAACGAGGGCCAGCGGCGCTACCTCGAGAGCCTCAACGCCTACGCGCGCAGCATCGTGCAGCCGGCCGGCCGGCCCGAGGTCGACGCGGTCTACGGCATCCCGCCGACCGTCGCGATCGAGCAGCGGCTCTCGCGCGGCGGGCGCAAGAGCACGGTGGCGACGAGCACCGAGGTCTGGCACTTCCTGCGCCTGCTGTGGGTCAAGCTCGGCATCGCGCACTGCGTGCACGACGGCGCCGAGGTGCGGCCGCAGAGCGTCGAGAGCATCGCCGCGCAACTGCTGCGCGAGCACCGCGGCCAGCATGTCGGCCTGCTCGCGCCGCTGGTCGTGGCCCGCAAGGGCGTCTACACCGACCTCGCCAAATGGGCCAGGGCGCGCGGCCACACGCACCTGCGCGTCGACGGCGAGTTCGTCAAGGTCGAGCCCTGGCCGCGCATCGACCGCTTCAAGGAACACACGATCGAGCTGCCGGTGGCCGACCTCGTCGTCGACCCGGCCGACGAAGCCGGGCTGCGCGAGGCGCTGGCCCGCACGCTCGACCTCGGCCGCGGCGTGCTGCACCTGCTGCACCCGCTGACCGGGCTCGCCGCGGCGATCGACGACGGCCAGTCGACCGCCGGCATCGGCACGCTGAAGGTCTTCTCGACCAAGCGCGCCTGCCCGGTCTGCGGCACCAGCACCCCCGAGCCCGACCCGCGGCTGTTCAGCTACAACAGCAAGCACGGCTGGTGCCCGGGCTGCGTCGGCACCGGGCTGCTGCTGACGCGCGAGCAGCGCCGTGCCTACGACGACACGCGCCGCGACGACGACGACCAGGGCCGCGAGCGGACCTTCCCCAGCGAGGCGCCCGAGGTCGAGGGCGTCGGCGACACGCCTTGCCCCGACTGCGGCGGCACGCGGCTGAACCCGGCCGCGCGCGCGGTGCGCTTCGACGGCCGCGCGATCGGCGAGGTCGCCGCGTGGTCGGTGGCCGAGGCGCGGCGCTGGGTCGACGGCCTGCGGCTCGACGGCCGCGACGCGCAGATCGCGCGCGACGTCGTCGCCGAGGTCGCGAGCCGGCTGCGCTTCCTCGAGGACGTCGGCCTGGGCTACCTGAGCCTGGACCGCGCCGCACCGACCCTCTCGGGCGGCGAGGCGCAGCGCATCCGGCTCGCCGCGCAGCTCGGCAGCCACCTGCAGGGCGTCTGCTACGTGCTCGACGAGCCGACGATCGGCCTGCACCCGCGCGACAACGCGATCCTGCTCGACGCGCTGCAGCGCCTGGGTGCGCTCGGCAACACCCTGGTCGTCGTCGAGCACGACGAGGACACGATCCGCCGTGCCGAGCACCTGATCGACATCGGCCCCGGCGCCGGCAAGCGCGGCGGCCGCGTCGTTGCCCAGGGCAGCGCGGCCGACCTGGCCGGGGCCGCCGATTCGGTCACCGGCCGCTTCCTCGCCACGCCGCTGCGCCACCCGCTGCAGCCGCGCCGCCCGGTCGGCGACGCCACGCCGCGGCTGGTCGTGCGCGGCGCGACGCGGCACAACCTGCAGCGGCTCGACGTCGGCGTGCCGCTGCAACGGCTGGTCGCGGTCACCGGGGTCAGCGGCTCGGGCAAGAGCACGCTGGCGCGCGACGTGCTGCTGGCCAACCTGCAGTTTCGCAACCAGCGTGGCGGGAGGCCCGCGTGGTCGGGCTGCGAGCGCATCGACGGCCACGACGCGATCGAGCGCGTGCTCGAAGTCGACCAGACGCCGATCGGCAAGACGCCGCGCTCGTGCCCGGCGACCTACGTCGGCTTCTGGGACGCGATCCGCCGGCTGTACGCCGAGACGCTCGAAGCCAGGGCGCGCGGCTGGGGCCCGGGGCGCTTCAGCTTCAACACCGGCGGCGCGCAGGCCGGCCGCTGCCACGCCTGCGAGGGCCAGGGCGTGCGCACGATCGCGATGAGCTTCCTGCCCGACGTCAAGCTGCCGTGCGAGGTCTGCCGCGGCCAGCGCTTCAACGCCGAGACGCTGGCGGTGAGCTGGCGCGGGCGCAGCATCGGCGAGGTGCTGCGCATGGAGGTCGACGAGGCGCGCGGCTTCTTCGCGAGCCTGCCGGCCGTCGCCCACCCGCTGCAACTGCTGCACGACGTCGGCCTGGGCTACCTGACGCTGGGCCAGCCCAGCCCGACGCTCTCGGGCGGCGAGGCGCAGCGCATCAAGCTCGTCACCGAACTCGCCAAGGTGCGCGACGACCTCAGCCGGCGCGGGCAGCAGGCCCCGCCGACGCTGTACGTGCTCGACGAGCCGACCGTCGGCCTGCACATGGCCGACGTCGAGCGGCTGATCCGCGTGCTGCACCGGCTGGTCGACGGCGGCCACAGCGTGGTCGTCATCGAGCACGACCTCGACGTCGTCGCCGAGGCCGACTGGGTCGTCGACCTCGGCCCCGAGGGCGGCGCCGGCGGCGGCCGCATCGCCGCGGTCGGCACGCCCGAGCAGCTCGTCGCCGCCGGCACGCACACCGGGCGCGCGCTGGCGGCGGTGCTGGCGCGCTGAGCACCGGTGTCGTCGCCGGGGCCCCCGGGCGCGCCGCCGCCGCAGCGGCGGCATGCGTGATCCGGCGGGCAGCGGCATGCGCGAGAATCGGCGGGCGTTCCGGAGTCTTGCCGCATGCCCGCAGCCATGCCGCGCCGACGTCCTCGCCGTGCTTGAGCAACAGCGCGCAGGGATTGCGCAGCGCTACGGCGCGACGCGGCTGGCGCTGTTCGGCTCGGCGGCGCGCGACGAACTGCGGCCCGACAGCGACATCGACGTGCTCGTCGAGTTTGCCGGCCCGACCACGCTGGACGGCTATTTCGGGCTCGAGGATCAGCTCGAGGCGGCGCTCGATCGCCCCGTGGACCTGGTGACGGCGAAGGCGCTCGAGCCACGCGCGCGTGCGCTGGTCGAACAGGACCTGATCGATGTCGCGTAGCTGGCTGCTCTGTGTCGATGACCTGACCTTCGCCTGCGAGAAGTTGTCACGCATCGCCGCAGCGCGCTCGCGTGACGAGTGCCTGGCCGACGAAACCGCCTTCGACGCGGCGTTGTTCAAGCTTCGGATCATCGGCGAAGCGGTCAAGCGCTTGCCGCCCGAGGCATTGGCGCGACTGTCCGAGCCGCACCGCAGAGGCCCGGCCCGCTTGCGAGAGCTCATCGCACACCACTACTTCGCAGTGGATCCGGACCTCCTATGGGAAGCCGTGAGCAGGCATACGCCGATACTGCTCGACGAGGCGCGAGCCCTGCGTGAGAGCTTCGATGCGGGCTGCCTGTCTCCTGGCGGCAGCTCGACCGCCCAGCCCAGGCGGGGACCGTCCCCTGCGGGCGCAGCGGTGGCCACGCTGCGGTCGGTCGCGAGCCCGAGGCCTTCACGCCGCCGCCGCCAGCTCCTGCGCCAGCAGCCGTGCCGCGGCCGAGATCTGCGTGCGCTGACGGGTGAGGATCATGAACTGCCGCTCGGCCCAGGGCTCGGCCAGCGGCACCAGGGCCAGGCGCCCGGCGCCGGCGTGCGGCACGGCGACCTCGCGCGGCAGGATCGCCAGGCCGAGCCCGGCGGCGACGATGCGGCAGGCTGCGTCCATGCTCGACACCTGGATGCGGTGCGCCAGCTCGGCGCCCAGCCGCGCGGCTTCGCGGCGCAGCAGGCGGTCCAGCAGCCCACCCGGGGACACGCCGACCGTGGCTTCGGCGAGGATCTCGGCCAGCCGCAGCGACGACCGGTGCGCCAGCGCGTGGGTCGGCGGCATCACCACGCACAGGTGGTCGCGCCGGTACGGGCGGGCGACGAGGTCGGCCAGGTCGACCTGGTCCCACAGCACGCCGAGGTCGGCCACGCCGTCGAGCACGGCGCGCACGATGTCGGCGCTGACCCGCTCGTCGAGGCTCACGCGCAGCCGCGGGTGGCGGGCGAGGAAGCGGCCGATGTCGTCGGGCAGGGTCTCGGCCAGCACCGACGGGCTGGCCAGCACGCGCACGCTGCCCTGCACGCCGTCGGCAAACTCGCCCAGCTCGGCGCGCGTGCGCTGCATCGCCGCCAGCAGCTCGCGGGCCCGGGCCAGCAGCGCCTCGCCGGCCGGTGTCGGCGCCACGCCGCGGGCGTGACGCACCAGCAGCGGCGCACCCAGCCCGGCTTCGAGCGCGGCCAGCCGCTTGCTCAGCGCCGAGGCGACCATCGCCTCGCGCGCAGCAGCCCGCGCGACGCTGCCTTCCTCGCAGACGGCGACGAACAACTGCAGCGACACCGGGTCGAGCGGACGGGCAGGGCGCGAGGGGCGGGTCATGGCATTCCGGATTGGAACGGCTGCGCTGAGCGATCGCCATGCGCACTATCCTGGGGGAACGCCTAAAGTGCGGTCCATGTCTACCCCAGCTTCATCCGCCTGCGCAGTCTGCGTGCGCGAGGTCGGGTTGCGCGACGGCCTGCAGAGCATCGCGCGCACGCTGCCGACGGCGCACAAGATCGAGTGGCTGCGGGCCCTGCACGCGGCCGGCGTGCGCGAGGCCGAGGTCGGCTCGTTCGTGCCGGCGCGGCTGCTGCCGCAGCTTGCCGACACCGCCGAGCTGGTGGCCTGCGCGCGCACTCTGCCGGGGCTGGTCAGCTCGGTGCTGGTGCCGAACCTGCGGGGCGCGCAGGCGGCGCTGGCCAGCGGCGCCGACGCGCTGCTGCTGCCGCTGTCGGCCAGCCATGCGCACAGCCTGGCCAACCTGCGCCGCACGCCCGACGAGGCGGTCGCCGAACTCGGCCGCATCCGCGCCGCGCGCGACGCCGCCGGCGCGCGTTGCCTGATCGAGGTCGGCATCAGCACCGCGTTCGGCTGCACGCTCCAGGGCCGGGTCGACGAGGCCGAGGTGCTGCGGCTGGTGCAGGCCGTGCTCGATGCCGGTGCCGACCGCGTCGGACTGGCCGATACGGTCGGCTACGCCGACCCGCTGCAGGTCGAGCGCCTGTTCGAGCAGTGCTACGCGGTGGCCGGCGCGCGCCTGGGCTGCGGCCACTTCCATGACACGCGCGGGCTGGGCCTGGCCAACACCTACGCCGCCTGGCGGGTCGGCGTGCGCCGCTTCGACGCCTGCGTCGGCGGCATCGGCGGCTGCCCGCATGCGCCCGGGGCCAGCGGCAACGTCGCCACCGAGGACCTGGCCTACCTGTTTGCCAGCATGGGCGTGCCGACCGGGCTCGACTTCGACGCCCTGATCGCGCTGCGCGGCCGTGTCGGGCACTGGCTCGACGGCGAGCCGCTGCACGGCCACGTCTGGCGCGCCGGGCTGCCGAAGACGCTGCGCAGCGAGGCCGGGGCATGACTGCGCTGCATACGCCAGCCGGCGCGCCCGGGCGCGCCGCCGCCCCCCAGCCGCTGGCCGGGCTGCGGGTGGTCGAGTTCACGCACATGGTGATGGGCCCGACCTGCGGCATGGTGCTCGCCGACCTCGGCGCCGAAGTGATCAAGGTCGAACCGGTCGACGGCGAGGGCACGCGCCGTCTGCTGGGCGCCGGCGCCGGCTTCTTCCCGATGTTCAACCGCAACAAGCTCAGCATCGGCATCGACCTCAAGCGGCCCGAGGGCGCCGCGGTGGCGCGCCGGCTGGCCGCCAGCGCCGACGTGGTGGCCGAGAACTTCAAGCCCGGTGCACTGCTGAAGTACGGGCTGGACTACGCCAGCCTGAGCGCGCTCAACGAGCGCCTGATCTACGTCAGCCACAAGGGCTTCCTGCCCGGCCCCTACGAGCGGCGCACCGCGCTCGACGAGGTCGTGCAGATGATGGGTGGGCTGGCCTACATGACCGGCCGCCCCGGCGACCCGCTGCGCGCGGGCACCAGCGTCAACGACATCATGGGCGGGCTGTTCGGCGCGATCGGTGCGCTGGGCGCGCTGATCCAGCGCGGCATCAGCGGCCGCGGCATGGAGGTGCAGAGCGCGCTGTTCGAGAACAACGTCTTCCTGATGGGCCAGCACATGCTGCAGTACGCGATGACCGGGCAGCACCCCAAGCCGATGCCCGCGCGCGAGAGCCCCTGGGCGGTCTACGACATCTTCACCGTCGCCGGGGGCGAACAGATCTTCCTCGCGGCGGTCAGCGATGCGCAGTTCGCTGCCCTCTGCGACGTGCTCGGCTGCACCGACCTCGCGGCCGACCCGCTGCTCAGGACCAACAACGACCGCGTCCGGCGTCGCCCGCAACTGCTGGCAACCTTGCGCGAGCGCCTGGCGGGGCGCACCGCGGCCGAGCTGGCCGCGCTGTTCGAACGCCACGGCCTGCCCTACGCGCCGATCCGCCGGCCCGAGGACCTGCTCGACGACCCGCACCTGCTGGCCACCGGCGGGCTGGCCGACATCGAGCTGCCCGACGGCCGCGCAGCCGGACGCCGCGTCAAGACCACGCTGCTGCCAGTCACCCTGGCCGGCGAGCGGCTGCGGGTGCGGCGGGATCCGCCGCGCCTTGGCGCGCACACGCGTCCGCTGCTCGCCGGCCTGGGCTACGACGAGGCGCAGATCGACGACTACCTGACCCGGGCCATCGTGGCCTGACCCTTCGAGGAGACGACGATGACGACACTGACCCGACGGGCCTTGATCGCCGCGGCCGGCTGCGTGCTGGCGGCCCCGGCGCTGGCCCAGCCGCGCACGACCCGGCTGATCCTGCCGCATGCCACCGGCTCGGGCGTCGACACCATCACGCGCGCCGCCGAGCCGGCGCTCGCGCGCGCCCTGGGCCAGTCGATCGTCGTCGACAACCAGCCCGGCGCCGGTGGCATCGTCGGCCTGCAGGCGCTGGCGCGCGCGCCAGCCGACGGCCACACGCTGGGCGTGGTCTCCAACAACGTCGTGATCCTGCCCAGCGTGATGCGGGCCTTCCCGTTCGCGATGCCCGAGGACTTCACGCCGATCGCGGTGATCGGCTACACGCCGATCGTGCTGGTCGTCAACGCCCGGGTGCCGGCGGCCAACGCGAGCGAGCTGGTCGCGCTGCTGACGCAACGCCGCGGCGAGCTGAACTACGCCTCCGGCGGCAACGGTACCATCCTGCATCTGGCGACCGAGATGTTCCTCGACGCCACCGGCACCCGCGCGCGGCACATCCCGTACCGCGGCGTCGGGCCGATGCTGACCGACCTGATCGGCGGCCAGGTCGAGTTTGCGACCGCCGCGCTGCCCAGCGTGCAGCAGCACCTGCAGACCGGCGCGCTGCGCGCGATCGGCGTGGCCACCGCGCAGCGGCTGGCCGCGGCGCCGGGCATCCCGACCTTCGTCGAGCAGGGGGTCGGCTTCCAGGCCGAGGCCTGGTTTGCCGTGATCGGCCCCAAGGGCCTGCCGCCGGCCGAGGTCCAGCGCGTGCACGCGGCAGTGGTCGCGGCCTTCGCCGACCCGGCGGTCAAGGAGGCGATGGCGCGGCAGGGCAACATCATCGACGTCCAGCCGGCCGAGCGCGCGCTGCCGTTCTTCCGCAGCGAGACGGCGCGCTTTGCCGCGCTGGTGCGCAAGGTCGGCGTCGAGCCGCAGTGAAGCCGCGCGTGCTCTACCTGAGCGCCGACCCGGCGCGGGTGCGGGCGCAACTGGCCGGCGCGCGGCTCACGCGCGCCGAGGCCGGGCCGCTGCGCGACGACGTCTCGACCGACGAGATCTCGCCGCTGGCGGCGATGGTGCATTTCGACGCCACGCTCGGCCGCCATGCGCATACCGGCTTCAGCGCCGGCGGCGAGCGGCCGATCGCTGCCGGTGCGCTGCAGCAGGCCGGCGTCGAGGTGCTGGTCGCCGGCCGGCGCTACGGCAAGGGCAGCTCGCGCGAGCACAGCCCGCTGGCCGAGCGGAGCGCCGGCGTGCGCCACGTCTTCGCCGAGAGCTTCGAGCGCATCTACCGCCAGAACGCCGACAACCTCGGGCTGTGGACCAGCACCGACTTCACGCTGCTCGACCGCCTCGAGCGCGGCGAGCCTGTCGGCGCCGACGCGCTGCTCGCCGGTCGCGATCCGCAGGCCGCGGCGATCCTGCGCGCCGGCGGGCTGCTGGCCTGGACACCGCCGCCCGCCGGGCCCGCACCCGACGACGGGCAGCCGCGCACGCTGTTCGACAAGATCGTGCGCCGCCACCGCAGCGCCGCAGGCTGCGTGCGTGCCGACCGCCGCTACGTCCACGAGTACTACACCGGCATGTGCGCGCACCTGCTGGCGCAGCGCTACGGCAGCAGCGTCGCGCTGCACAACCCGGCGAGCATCGTCTGCTTCGAGGACCATCTGTCGTACGCGCACCGCAGCCCGCTGCACCAGGGCCCGGACCTGGCCGCCGGGGCGCGGCGCCTGTCGCGCGCGCACCGCGACTTCGTCGCCCGCCATGGCCTCGTCGACCACGGCGTGCTGCCCGGCGGTGAGGGCTCGCAAGGCATCTCGCACGCGCTGATTGCCGAGCGCTATGCGCTGCCCGGCGAGCTGATCGTCGGCACCGACTCGCACACCCCGCATGCCGGTGCGCTGGGCTGCGTGGCCTTCGGCGTCGGCAGCACCGAGATGGCCTGGGCCTTCGTCGGCGGCCAGGTGCGGCTGGGCGCGCCCGAGGTGCTGCGCATCGAGGTCGACGGCGTGCTGCCGCCGGGCACCGGCGCAAAGGACCTGGTGCTGCACCTGCTGGCGCTGCCGGCGATCGGCGCCGGCGCCGGCGTCGGGCGCGTCTTCGAGTTCGGCGGCCCGGTGGTGCGCGCGCTGGACACCGACGAGCGCGCGACGCTGACCAACATGAGCGCCGAACTCGGCGGGCTCACCGGCATCGTCGAGCCCGACGCAGAGACCGCGCGCTTCCTGCGCGAGCGGCGCGGCATCGACTTCAGGCTCGAGCCATGGATGCGCAGCGATCCGCAAGCCGCCTATGCCGGCGTGATCCGCGTCGATGCCTCGACGCTGTCGCCCTGGGTCGCGCGCCCCGGCGACCCCGGGCGCGGGCTGCCGCTGGCCGAGCTCGCCGAGCGGCCGCGCGTCGACATTGCCTATGGCGGCTCGTGCACCGCCGGCAAGCGCGCGGACTTCACGCAGTACCACGCCGTGCTTGCCTGGGCCGCAGCGCGCGGGCTGCGCGTGGCCCCCCAGGTGCGGCTGTACCTGCAGTTCGGCAGCACCGATGTGCGCGACTGGTGCGCCGCGCAGGGCTGGCTCGAGACCTTTCGCGCCGTCGGTGCCGAGCTGCTGCAGCCGGCCTGCGGCGCCTGCGCCAACTGCGGCCCCGGCGCCTCGACCTCGCCGGCGCAGGTCACGGTCAGCGCGATCAACCGCAACTTCCCCGGTCGCAGCGGGCCCGGTCAGGTCTGGCTGGCCAGCCCGGCCACGGTGGCGGCCAGCGCGATTGCCGGGCGGCTGGCGTCGTTTCAGGAGCTGGTCGTCGACGCAGCGGTCTGATGCATCCGACCGCAGAGACCATGACATTCCCGCACCAGTAGCGGGATGGTCATGCTGGCGTCCCGGTGCATGTCTGCGCAGCCTGCGCATGGCCTCGTCGGCGCTGCTGCCGGCGCCGACGCCCTGCCTCACGCAACCTGGCGCTGCGCTCAGCGCCCTGCGCCGGCCTCGAAGCGCGGAAACAGCAGGTGGTTCTCGAGGTGGATGTGCTGCATCAGGTCGTCGACGAACTGCTGCCCGGCGGCGTAGAGCGCGCGCCAGGTGGTGCAGGCATCGCCGGGCGGGGTGAAGTCGGCGGTCAGCGCGAGCAGCGCGCGCAGGCGCTCGCCATGCGCGTCGTGCTCGTGGCGCATCGCCGCGATCGGGTGCACGACGCCCGGGTGGCCGCCGGCGCGCAGCAGCGGGAACAGGATCTGCTCCTCCTTGGCCATGTGCTCGAGCATCTCGGCCTCGATGCCTTCGAGCAGCGCGGCGAGCCCGGCCGGCACCTGCGGGTGCTCGCGGTGCACAGCCTCGACTCGCCGTGCCATGCGCAGCAACTCGGGCAGTTGCTGGCGGTGGACCTCGTGGTAGCGCGTCAGCAGGTGGTCGATCAGCGCGGCCGGCTCGTGCGGCGCGTCGGGGGTGACGCTGCGGTCGAGCGCGTCGAGCTCGGCCAGCACGGCCTGGGCGTCCAGGCCTTTGTCCGCGCAGGCCGCGGCCAGGGTCTGCTGCCCGCCGCAGCAGAAGTCGAACTTCAGCCGCCGGAAGACCGCCGTCGCGCCCGGCAGCTCGACGGCCAGCGTGGCCAGCGTCTGCGCGGTGCGGGTGGGGTCGGTGGTGGTAACGGTCGCGGTCATCGTGAACTCCTTGAACATGCATTTGCGAGGAACCTATTTGACCGTAAGATTCACCGCATGTGAACCGATGCGGGTTGACCCAGCGCAACCCGGCAAGCCGCGATGCGCCTGACCCAGTGGACCGACTACAGCCTGCGCGTGCTGATGTACTGCGCGGCCAGCGCCGGCCGCGCCGAGCCGGTGACGATCGGCGAGATCGCCGAGCGGCATGCGATCTCGCGCAGCCACCTGACCAAGATCGTGATGACGCTGGCTGCGGCCGGCTACCTCGAGACCACCCGCGGCCGCGGCGGCGGCCTGCGCCTGCTGCGCCCGGCCGCCGGCATCACCGTCGGCGAGATCGTGCGCAGCACCGAGGCCGACTTCACGCTCGCCGAATGCTTCGACCGCAACGGCAACTGTCGTCTCGACGGCCGCTGCCGGCTCAAGGCCACGCTGCAGCGGGCGCTGGCGGGCTACCTCGCGGTGCTCGACGGCGTGACGCTGGCCGAACTGGTGGCGCCGGCGGGGCCCGGTGCAGGGGGCGCCGCACGGCGCGTCCCCGGCCTGCCCTGAGGCGGCCGCCAGGCTCAGCGCTGACGGTACTGCGTCGCGCCGAACAGCGTGTCGCGCGCGCGCTCGTCGAGCAGCGGGCGGCGGCGCTCGGCCAGCACCTCGACGCCGCGCTGCACCGCCGGGCGCGCGCCGACCTCGTCGAACCAGCCCTTGAGGTGAGGGTGGTCGTTCCAGTCGATGCCCTGGTTCTTCCACGAGCGCAGCCAGGGGTAGACCGCGATGTCGGCGATGCCGTACTCGTCACCGGCGACGTAGCGCTGGCGCGCGATCTGGCGGTTCAGCACCGCGTACAGGCGGCGCGCCTCGTTGGTGTAGCGCTCGATCGCGTAGGGCATCTTCTCGGGCGCGTAGACGCGGAAGTGGTGCGCCTGGCCGAGCATCGGCCCGAGCCCGCCCATCTGGAACATCAGCCATTGCAGCGCGGCGTACTTGCCGCGCACGTCGGCGGGCAGGAAGCGGCCGGTCTTGCCGGCGAGGTACAGCAGGATCGCGCCGGACTCGAACAGCGAGATCGGCCGGCCGTCGGGGCCGTCGGGGTCGACGATGGCCGGGATCTTGTTGTTCGGGCTGATCGCGAGGAAGGCCGGGTCGAACTGCTCGCCCGCGCCGATGTCGACCGCGTGCACGCGGTAGCGCAGGCCGCACTCCTCGAGCATGATGTGGACCTTGTGGCCGTTGGGCGTAGGCCACGAATACACTTCGATCATCGGCGTCTCCCGTCTCTTGTAGGGTGTGCGGTCGGGCCAGCCCCGACTCTAGTGGATGAATGGCGAGCATGCTCGATGCGATCAGGCGCTGGTGGCCGCGCCGCGAGACCGGCCGCCACGCCGACCTCGCCCGTTGGGCGGCCGCGCAAGGCTGGCGGTTCCAGGCCCGTGCCGACGGCAGCCTGCTGCGCATCGAGAGCGACAAGCCCGAACAGGCCTGGCGGCTCGACTGGGGGCCGAGCCAGCGCCGCTACCTGGGCAGCCACGAGCTGCGTCTGCGCGCGCCGCTGGGCGAGGGTGACGCGCTGCACCTGGTCGTCATGACGCGGCCGCTGATGCAGTCGCTCGAGGCCGAGATCTACGACCAGTACACCGGCGAGCTGCAGACCCGCGCCGACGCCGATACGCCGCACGAGATGCGCTGGCTGGTGCTCTACCCCCGCCTCACGCCGGCCGAGCTCGGCGTGCTGCGCGACCACTTCGGCGCCGCCGGCCACCCGCCGGCGGCCTTGCGGCGCTGGCTCGGGGGGGCGCTGGCCGACGCGCTGGCGATGGCCGTCACCGGCGGGCTTGCGGCCGACACCCCGCTGAGCCTGGTCGTGCACCGCGGCCGGCTGACGCTGCGCCTGCCGCTGGCGGAGCCGACCCCGGCGGCCTGCGCGCCGGCGCTGGCCCTGTTCGAGGTCGCGCTGCGCGAGGCCATCGTGGTCTATGTCGCCGCCAGCGCCGCCGAGCGCGCGGCGGGCATCGCGCGTTGAGCGCCGCGGCCCCACCCGGCGGCGTTCAGGCGGCGTGGCGGCCGAGCTCGAGCTTGGCGATCGCGTTGCGGTGGACTTCGTCGGGGCCGTCGGCAAAGCGCAGCGTGCGCACATGCGCGTAATACTGCGCGAGCGGGAAGTCCTGGCACAGTCCGGCGCCGCCGTGCACCTGCATCGCCCAGTCGAGCACCTGGCAGGCCATGGTCGGCGCGACGACCTTGATCATCGCGATCTCGCCCTTGGCCGACTTGTTGCCGGCGGTGTCCATCATCCACGCCGCCTTCAGCGTCAGCAGGCGGGCCTGCTCGATCAGGCAGCGCGCCTCGGCGATGCGCTCCTGCGTGACGGTCTGCTGGGCGATCGTGCGGCCGAAGGCGACGCGGCTGGAGGCGCGCTGGCACATCAGCTCGAGCGCGCGCTCGGCCAGGCCGATCGTGCGCATGCAGTGGTGGATGCGCCCCGGGCCGAGCCGGCCCTGCGCGATCTCGAAGCCGCGGCCTTCGCCGAGCAGCAGGTTCGACGCCGGCACGCGCACCTTGCGGAAGTCGACCTCCATGTGGCCGTGCGGCGCGTCGTCGTAGCCGAATACCGACAGCGCGCGCAGCACCTCGACGCCCGGGGCATCGGCCGGCACCAGGATCATCGACTGCTGCGAGTATTTCGGCGCCTGCGGGTCGGTCTTGCCCATGAAGATGTAGACCTTGCAGCGCGGGTCGCCGGCGCCGCTGATCCACCACTTGCGGCCGTTGACGACATAGTCGTCGCCGTCGCGCTCGATGCGCGCCTCGATGTTGGTCGCGTCGCTGCTGGCCACGCCCGGCTCGGTCATCGCGAAGGCGCTGCGGATCTCGCCGACCAGCAGCGGCTCGAGCCAGCGCTGCTTCTGCGCCGGCGTGCCGTAGCGCACCAGCACTTCCATGTTGCCGGTGTCGGGCGCCGAGCAGTTGAAGACCTCGCTGGCCCAGGGCACGCGGCCCATGAGCTCGGCCAGCGGCGCGTACTCCTGGTTGCTCAGCCCGGCACCGTATTCGCTCTCGGGCAGGAACAGGTTCCACAGGCCGGCGGCACGCGCCCTGGGCTTGAGCTCCTCGATGACCGCCACCGGCGACCAGCGCCGGCCGGCGCGCGTGGCGGCTTCGAGGTCGTCGCGGTAGCGCGCCTCGTTGGGGTAGACATGGGCGGCCATGAACTCCTGCACCCGGGCCTGCAGATGCTTGGTACGCGGGGAATAGTCGAAGTCCATCGTCGTCGCCTCCTTGGTGCTCTTGGCCGTCCTCAGCCGCTGCGCTGCGCGATCGCCCAGCCCATCTCGGCCAGCGGGCGCGCGCCGGCGGCGGCCTCGCGCGCCTGCGCGCTGGCCGCGGTGCCGTCGACCACGCGCCGCGCGATGCCCTGCAGGATGGCGGCGATGCGAAACAGGTTGTAGGCCAGGTAGAAGTTCCAGTCGGCGGCCAGGGCCTGCACGTCGCTGCGGCCGGTGCGCTCGCCATAGCGTCGGATGTAGCTCGCCTCGTCGGGGATGCCGAGCGCGGCCAGGTCGTGGCCGCCGATGCCGCGGAAGACGCCCGGTGCGATGTGCCAGACCATGCAGTGGTAGCTGAAGTCGGCCAGCCGGTGGCCCAGGGTCGACAGCTCCCAGTCGAGGACGGCGACGATGCGCGGCTCGACGGGGTGGAAGATCAGGTTGTCGAGCCGGTAGTCGCCATGCACGATCGCGACCTGCGATGCGTCGCGCGCGCCGGCCGGGATATGCGCCGGCAGCCATTCGATCAGCCGGTCCATCGCGGCGATCGGCTCGGTGATCGAGGCCTGGTACTGCCGGCTCCAGCGGCCGATCTGGCGCTCGAAATAGTTGCCCGGTTTGCCGTAGTCGGCCAGCCCGACGGCGGCCGGGTCGACGCCGTGCAGCGCGGCGATGACGCGGTTCATCTCGTCGTAGATCGCGCCGCGCTCGGCCGGCGTCATGCCCGGCAGCAGCGGGTCCCACAGTACGCGGCCCTCGACATGCTGCATGACGTAGAACGCGCGGCCGACCACGGCCTCGTCCTCGCACAGCAGCAGCATGCGGGCCACCGGCACCGCGGTCGCGGCCAGCGCCTGCATGACGCGGAATTCGCGCTCGACCGCGTGCGCCGACGGCAGCAGCTTGGCCGCCGGGCCGGGCTTGGCGCGCATCACGTAGGCCGCGCCGGGGGTGAGCAGCTTGTAGGTCGGGTTCGACTGCCCGCCCTTGAACTGCTCGACCGCGAGCGGCCCGGCGTAGCCCGGCAGGTGCGCGCGCAGGTAGGCGTCGAGCGCGGCGACGTCGACGCGGTGCGCCGCGGCGACGGGGCGGGTGCCGGTGTGCGCGTCCATCAGCGCCGGCCGGCGGGCTGCCGCCACCTCAGCGTTCGGCGATCGCCATCAGCTTCTCGCGCGAGAGCACGACCAGGCGGGTCGGCTCGACGCGCACCGCGCCCTCGCGCTCGAAGCCCTTGAGCTCCTGGTTGACGCGCTGGCGCGACGCGCCCAGCAGTTGCGCGAGGTCTTCCTGGGCGAGCTGCAGCCCGATGCGGGTCTCCTCGCCCTGCGCGACGCCGTAGCGCTTGGCCAGCATCAGCACCTGCTTGGCCAGCCGCGCGCCCAGCGGCCGCGTCTCGAGGTCCTCGATCAGGTCGAACATCAGGCGCAGCCGGCGGCAGTTGAGCTGCAGCAGCGCGAGCGGCAACTCGGGGTACTGCGCGAGCAGCTCCTTGAAGTCGCTGCGGCGCACGCTGAGCAGGGTCGTCTGGCCGTGTGCGTGCGCGTCGTGGGTGTGCGGCATGCCGTCGACCAGCGCGATGTCGCCGAACCAGGTGCCCGGCTCCATGTACGACATCGTGATCTGCTTGCCGGCCAGCGACACCGAGCTGATGCGCACCGCGCCGGCGGCCACGCCGCACCAGTTCTCGGGGCTCTGGCCGCGCGCGCCGAGCTGCGCGCCATCGCGCAGCCGGCGCACCGAGGCGCGCCCGAGGATGGCCTGCTGTAGTGGGACGGAGAGCTTGGAGAACCACGGTCCGGTGACGATGTGGCGACGCTCTTCGAGTGTAAGTGCGGCGATCTGCATGGTTTGTCCCTGAGGCGACAGGCCCGCTGCCGGCCGCCAGTGCGCCGCCGCACCGGCGCTCAGGCGCGGCGCTCGGCCAGCGTCAGCATGGCCTCGATCTCGACGCCGTTCTTGACGCCGCGGAACGTCGATTCCTGCAGCGGCGTGAAGCCGGCATTGCGAAACAGGTCATGATAGGTGCGGATGATCCAGGGCTTGAGCAGGTAGTCCTGGGTGCCGCCGCAGGTATTGGCCATCAGCAGGCGCCCGCCGGGGCGGGTGCCGGCGTGCAGCACATGCGCGAACCAGGCGACGTCGAAGAACGGGTAGAGCCAGCCCAGGTAGCACAGCGTCTCGGCGCAGACCACGAGGTCCCAGTCGCCGGCGAGCTCCTTCTTCCACTCCATGACGTTGCCGAGCCGGTACTCGATGTTGTCGGCGGCGTTGCGCTCGCGCGCGATGGCGATCGCCGGCGCCGCGATGTCGACGGCGACCACCGACTCGCAGCGCTCGGCGAGCCGGCGCGTGAACGCGCCGGCCGCGCAGCCGATCTCGAGCGCGCGGCCGTAGCGCCGCCCGGGGCCGCGGTCGGCGTCGAGCAGCGCGAACTGCGCGTCGTACTTGGCGCGCTCGAACGGGTTGGCTTCGAGGTCCCAGGGGTCGCCCTTCGCCCAGAGCTGGTCGAACCACTGGCGGGCTTCGGTGTCGGTCTTCTGACGGTCGATCATCTGCGCTCTCCCTCGGCAGCATGGTGGTGAAGTCGGGCCGGCGACGACCATGCGGCGTCGACCAGCCGCGCGAGCACGTCGCTGGAATCGAAATGGGCCTCGACCAGCGCGCGCGCGGCGCGGGCGTGGTGCGCGGGGCGGCGGCGGACCTCGGCCACCGCGGCCAGCGCGCCGTCGAGGTCGTCGAAGGCCAGCAGCCCATCGCCGACCGGCAGGTGGCGGCTGAAGCCGGTGTCCTGCACGACGACCGGGCGGCCGCAGGCCAGGTAGCCGGCGCTGCGTTCGCTGAACCAGCCGCTGCGGCTGGCCACGTAGGCATGCTTGGCGACGCTGAACTCGGCCAGCGAGGCGCGCATGTAGTCCTGGTAGCGCCAGGGGTCGCTGGTCAGCGCGATCGGGTCGAGCACCCGCCAGCCCAGCGCGCTCAGGCGGTCGTGCGGCGCGGTCGGGCTGCCCAGCGCGACCTCGAAGCGCTCGCCCGCGCAGCGCTGCGGCAGCGCGAGCACGCGCTCCATCTCCTCGGCTTTCATGCCCCAGGTCCGGCCACCCCACTGGCGGCGGTCGTAGCTGTCCCACAGCATCACGGTGCTGAACGCACCGTCGGCCGGCAGTGGCGCCGGCTGCCATTGCGACAGCACGACCGGCTGGCGCGTCGGCTGCCAGGGCAGGCCGTCGTCGGGCACGCTGCAGCCGGCCTGGCCGAACGACTCGGCGAAGCTGAAGTGCGCGGTGTGCGCGCGCGAGAACTGCATGCGCTGCGCGCACTGCAGGTTGTCGACCTGGGTGAAGACCGGGTCGGTGTCGATCAGCACGCGGCAGGCGATGCGCTCGAGCCAGGGCCGCAGCGGGTTGATGCCCGAGACGTTGATCATCATGTCGGCGCTGGCACAGACCGCGGGCATGCGCGCTGCCGCCGGGCCGAGCCAGCGACCGGTGTGCGCGTCGTGGTAGGCCCAGCAGTCGCCGACGCCGGCGCGCGCCCAGACGCGCTGCGTGTAGGCCAGCCCGTAGCTGGCGTCGGTGGTCACGCACTGCTGCTGCGGGTCGTAGCAGAACGGCTCGTCGGTGCTGTCCTCGAGGTACCAGACCTCGTGGCCGAGCGCGCGCAGGCCCAGCAGGTACTGCAGGTGGTGCCAGGTCGGGCCGGCCAGCGGGCCGCGCACGACGTAGCCCATGACGACGATGCGCAGGCGCGAGGCGGCGGGCATGGCGCTTCAGCTCCCGAGCCGCGCGAGCTCGGCGTAGGTCACCGCGACGACGTCGCCGCGCGCCAGGCGTGCGCGCACGCGCGGGTCGCACAGCGTGCGCAGCTCGGCGTTGCGCTCGGCGCGGTACATGGTGCCGCCGAGCGCCTCGTCGGCGCCGACATGGCCGGGGTGGCAGCCCAGTTCGGTGGCGCCGGGCTCGAGCGCATCGATCAGCTCGAGCAGACGCTCGACGGTGATGCCCTCCGGGTAGGGCGCGCCCAACCCGGTCTGGCCGTAGAAGCCGCCGACGTAGCGCACCGCGCCGTCGCCGCGCACCGGCACGCCCAGCGCGCGGCCGGCTGCTGCCACCGCGCTCTTGACCGGCTCCAGACGGTGCACATGCTGGTGGCTGTCGAGGTGGTCGGGGTCGCGCCCGACCAGCGCGCGAAAGCGCGCGAGCTGGCGCCCGATCTCGGCGGCGACCGCGTCGGCCTCGGCCGGCACGCGCTGGTACAGCCGCACCCAGTCGCCGTCGCGGCGTATCGATTCCCACAGGTCGATGTGCAGGCCCAGGCCCAGGCGCGGGTGCGCGCGCGCGTACGCCGCGGCGGCCTCGGCATGCGGCTGCAGCACCATCAGGCTGGCGCTGGTCAGCACGCCGCGCTCGTGGGCCTCGGCGATGCCGGCGTCGATGCCCGGCGCCAGGCCGAAGTCGTCGGCGTTGATGATCAGGCGGCGCCGCATCAGGCCCCCAGGTCGGCCAGCAGGCGCGCGAGCACGAGCTCGGCGCGGAAGCAGTCGTGCGCGATGGCCCTGGCCGCGCGGGCGTGGCGGGCGTAGTCGGCGTTGATCGCACGGATCGCCTCGACCGCCTGCCCGGTGGTGTCGAAGGCGAACAGGCCCTCGCCGGTCGGCAGCACGTCGGAGAAGCCGGTGTCCTGCGTGACCACCGGCCGGCCGGCGGCCAGGTAGCAGGCGCTGCGCTCGCTGAACCAGCCGCTGCGCGGCAGCACGTTGAACTCGCGCGCGACGGTGAACTCGGCGCGCGAGGCGACGATGTGGTCGCGGTAGGTGAACGGGTCGATCGACAGCGCCGGGCCGTCGGCGATGCGCCAGCCGCCCTGCTGCAGCAGCCGCCAGTGCTCGCGCTCGAGGCTGGCCGCGCCGCGGATCTGGTGCGGGTCGATCTGGTCGGAGTGCTCGCCGGCGGCCTTGCGGTCGGGGTCGTCGAGGTTGGTCGCCAGCTCGACCGGCTGCCCGGCCAGCCGCGGCACGTCGACGAACTTCAGGAATTCGTGGTGCTTGCTCCAGCGCAGCGGCCGGTCCTGGAAGAGCGCGTCCTTGCCGTCCTGGCGCCAGTTGCCGACGGTGGTGAACAGCTCGCGCGTCGGTGGCCCGGCGTCCCACAGGTCCATCAGCACCGGCTGGCGCAGCCGCGCGCGCAGCCGCGGCAGCGGCGGCAGCGGCGAGCGCGGCGTGCCGATGTTCTCGCCGTAGGTCACGCTGTCGTCGTGCGCGTCGACATGGGCGACGGTGCGCGCGTCGCCGGCGGCGTACTTCAGCTCCTCGGCCACCGGGTCGGTGCCGAAGTGCACCAGCCGGCCGCAGGAAAAGCCGTCGCGCGTGACCTGGGTCGCGCCGGCGACGTTGAAGACGAAGTCGGTTGCGGCCAACCAGCCGTCGGCGTCGGCCGCGGCCGGGCCGAGCCAGGCACCGTCGCCCCAACTGCGCCGGTACGCCCAGCGCTGGCCCAGGCCGAAGCGCGGCGTCACGCGGGCGAGGTAGGCCAGGGTGTAGGCCGCGTCGTCGACGCGGCTGCCGCGCTCGACGTCGTACGGCCAGGCCGAGGTGGTCTCGACGTAGCGCACGTCGTGGCCCAGGCGCAGCAGCCCGGCGGCGATCTGCAGGTGCATCCAGGCCATGCCGGCGAAGGGGTCGGCACCCATCGTGCCGAGCACGGCGATGCGCAGAGCCGAGTCGCGCTTCACGGGGCCCTCCCATCGGTCTGCGACACGCTCCCCGAGGGCGGCAGCGCGGCGGCGCTCTCCGGGGCGGCCTGCTCGGCCTCGTCCGCCGGCCCGTGGCCGATGCCGCGGTTGGCCATCAGCGGCGGCGAGTCCTCGATGCGCGTGGGCCGCAGGCGGCCGTCCTCGACCGCGTAGACCACGTCGCAGTGCGCCAGCGTGGCCAGCCGGTGCGCGACGATGAAGGTCGTGCGTCCGGCCATCAGGCGCTGCATCGCGGCGATGATCGAGGCCTCGGTCTGGACGTCGACCGCGCTGGTCGGCTCGTCGAGGATCAGCACCGGCGCGTCCTTCAGGAAGGCGCGGGCCAGCGCGATGCGCTGGCGCTGGCCGCCCGAGAGCATCATGCCGCGCTCGCCGACCTGGGTCTGGTAGCCCTCGGCCAGCGCGCCGATGAAGTCGTGCGCATCGGCCGCGCGCGCGGCGGCCTCGATCTCGGCCGCGCTGGCGTCGGGACGGCCGTAGGCGATGTTCTCGGCGATCGTCGTCGAGAACAGCACCGGCTCCTGCAGCACGATCGCAAACTGGCTGCGCAGGTCGGCCAGCCGCCAGTCGCGCAGGTCGACGCCGTCGAGCCGCAGCGCGCCGCGCGTCGGGTCCTGGAAGCGCGTGATCAGGTTGACCAGCGTGGTCTTGCCGGCGCCGGTGCGCCCGACGATGCCGACGCGGGTGCCGGCCGGGATCGTCGCCGACGCGCCCTTGAGCACCTCGCCGCCGCCGCCGGGGTAGGCGTAGTGCAGGTCGCGGATCTCGATGGCGCCGCGGGCGCGCGCGAGCGGCCGCGCGCCGGGGCGGTCGCGCACGTCGGCCGGCTCGTCGAGCAGCTTGAAGGCGCGCTCGCAACTGGCCAGCGCGCCGTGCAGGTCCGAGACCTTGGAGGTCAGCATCTCGAGCGGCGCGTAGAGCTGCGCGAGGTAGGCCATGACCACCGTGAGCTGGCCGATGGTCAAGGTGCCGGCCTGCACGCTGCGCACGCCGATCCACAGCGCGGCGGCGGTGCCGGCGGCCAGCACCAGCGCGGTCAGCGTGTAGAAGACGATCTGCGCGCGCACCACCGACAGGTTGGCCTGCACCTCCTGCGAGGCCTTGTCGACGAAGCGGCCGTGCTCGCGGCGCTCCTGGCCGAAGGCCTTGACCACGCGCAGCGCGGTCAGCGACTCCTGCAGCACCGACTGCGCGGCGCTCTCGAGCTCCTTCTGGCGGTGCCAGCGCGCGCGCACGCTGCGGCCGAAGTAGTGCGTCAGCAGGGCCAGCGCCGGCATCACGGTCAGCGCGACCAGCGCCAGCGAGGCGTTCATCGCATACATCACCGCGGTGAAGCCGACCAGCGTGCCGACGGCCGTCAGCAGCGGCGTCAGGCCGTGGATCGCGACCCAGTGCACCGAGGTCGCGTCGTACTGGATGCGGTAGAGCGAGTCGGCGGTGCCGCGCTGGTCGTGGTAGGTCATCGACAGGCGCTGGACCTGGCCGAGCAGGTCGGCGCGGAAGGCCAGCACGATGCGCTCGCCGGTCCAGGCTTGCAGCAGCCAGGCGCCGTTGCGCTGGATCTGGGTGGCCAGCGCGATCACGATGACCAGCGCGACGGCCAGGGCCAGCGCGGCCCCCGGGCCGGCGTCGCCGCCCGGCAGCCAGGCCGCGACCCAGTCGGGCAGCGGCTCGCCGCCGATCGCGTGGTCGACCGCGATCATCAGCGGCAGCGGGGCGAGCAGCGCCAGCGGGATCGCGATCAGGTCGATGACGATGATCAGCGCGAGCAGCCCGCGGTAGGGCCGCAGGTGGCGCACCAGGCGGCCCAGCACGCCGACCGGCGCGGCGGCCTTCGGCGCGTTGCCGACCGCAGGGGTGGCCGTGGCAGCCACGGCGGGCGCGGCGTCGCCGCTCACGTGGCGCGCTCCGGTGCCGCTGCGGCGGGCTCGGCGGGGCCGGCGCTGGCCTGCGGCGCTGCGCCTGTGCGCGGCGCGCTGCCGCAGCGCGCCGCGATGTCGTGGCTGGCGCGCGCCCAGGCCGTGCGCGCATGCGCGCGGTCGCGCCGGCTGCACCAGGCCAGCGCGGCCGCGCCGGCACCCAGCACGAGCGCGGCGAGCCAGCCGCCGGTCGGCGCGGCGAGCAGCGCCAGCCCGGCTGCGCCCCAGGTCGCCGCGCGCACCGGCCAGGGGGTGTGGGCGTCGGCGCGCAGGCGCAGCAGTTGCCGGCCGGCGCCATGCTCCTCGACCGCGAAGCGCGCGCGCAGCGTGCCGCACAGGCCGCCGCGCAGCTCGAGGTCCCAGTCGTCGGTCGCGCTGCCGCGCTGCACGACGAGGCCGCCGGTGCGCAGCGCCGACTCGAAGCTCGCGATCCAGTCCTCGGGTGCGGCCCAGGTCGGGCTCCACAGCCAGGGCGGCGCCTCGACGCCGGGCGCCGCAGCCTCGCCGCGGCGGCGCCAGGGCTCGAGGCCATGCCGGCGGCGGCCGATCAGCCGCGCCAGCGGCTGCTGCAGGTGCATGAAGAAGACCAGCGCACGCCGCTGCAACGCCTCGGCCAGGCCGCGCGCGGGCCGCGGGAAGCTCGCGCGCGCGGCGGCCAGCGCGGCTTGCGCAAGCGGTGCGGCCAGCGCCAGCACGGCCAGCGGCGCGAAGATCAGCAGCGGCGGCCACGACAGCCCGAGCAGCGCGAGCCCGGCCAGCGCAGCGACCAGGTACCACCATTCGGGCATCAGCGGCAGCGCGAGCAGCGTCGTCGGCGCCGGCGCGTACAGCGACTGGTACGCGGCCGAACCCCAGACGCCGCCGTAGATGCGCGCACGCCCGGCCGGGATCGGCAGCGTGAAGCCGCGCCCGTAGAGCTGCCCGCCCCAGGCCAGGTGGCCCAGCGCGTTGTAGCGCTCGGGCCACTTGGCTTCGAGCAGGGCCTCGGCCTTGCCGTAGCCCTGCTGCTGGCGCCAGTACATCGCGAGGCTGTTGCGGCGGTGGTGCCAGTCCATCGCGCCGGCGTGAAAGCCGATGCGGCCGCCGCGCTGCTGCAGCCGCCAGCACAGGTCGACGTCGTCGCCGGCGGTGCGGTAGCGCACGTCGAAGCCGTCGATCGCGGCCAGCGCCGCGCGGCGGAAGGCCATGTTGCAGCCGGGCACATGCTCGGCCTCGACGTCGGTCAGCAGCACCTGCACCGGGCCACCCGGGGCGTTGGCCACGCCGTCGGCGATCGGGCCGTCGTCGGGCGGCGCGATATTGGGCCCGCCGACGCCGACCCAGTCGCCGGTGGCGAAGCGCCAGACCAGGTAGTGCAGCCAGTGCGGGTCGGGGTAGGCGTCGTCGTCGATGTAGGCGACGATCTCGCCCTGGGCCTGCTGCCAGCCGGTATTGCGTGCCGCCGACAGACCGCGGTTGGCGGTGCTGATCAGCCGCACCTCGGGGTACTCGGCGACGATCGCCGGCGTCGCGTCGGTCGAGCCGTCGTCGATGACGATGACTTCGTGGTCGGGGTAGGCCAGCGTGCGGCAGCCCTCGAGCGTGTCGCGGATCGTGCGGCTGCCGTTGTAGCTGCAGCAGACGATGCTGACCTTGGGCCAGGGCCGCGGCGGCTGGCCCGGCACGCGCAGCTCGGCCGGGAACGGCACCTCGGCAAACGCCGCCGCGACCGCGGCCAGCGCCGGCTTGGGCTCGCGCTCGCGCGTGACCAGGCCGAAGTCCCAGTCGAGGATCGGGTGCCCGCCGCGGTGCCATTCGTCGGTCCAGGCGAAGACGAAGGCCCCGGCGCAGCCGCCGGCGAAGGCGCCGCGGACCTGCCAGGCCAGGCTGTGGGCCTGCTGCTCGCAGCCGTTGCGCCGGCTGTCCAGGCCGATCTCGGCCATCACCAGCGGCTTCTCGCCGGCCAGGTTCTGCAGCCGCGCGAGGTAGGCGTCGAAGGTGGCCGGCTGCTCGAGATAGACGTTGAAGCAGTGGAAGTCGACGAACGGCAGCCGCAGGTATTCGGTGGTCGGGAAGTTGACGTAGGTGACCAGCGCGCCCGGGTCCTCGGCCTTGACGCTGTCGTAGAGCCGCCGCAGCCAGCGCTCGACGCGGCGCGCACCGTGCCAGCGCACGATCGAGGCCGGGATCTCGTTGCCGATCGCGAAGGCCAGCAGCGCGGGGTGGCCGGCGACGCTGCGTGCACCCGCGCGCACGCGGCGCACGATGTCGGCGGCGCGCGCGGGCTCGTCGAGGAAGGCCACATGCTGCTCCCACGGCAGCCCGGCCAGCACGCGCAGGCCGTGGCGCTGCGCGACGTCGAGCAGGCGCCGCGGCGGCACGGTGTAGACGCGCAGCGCGTTGGCGCCGGCCGCGCGCATCGCGGCGAAGTCACGCTCGAGGACGGCATCGGGCGGCATGTCGCTGCCGTCGGGCTGCTCGCCGAAGGTGCCGTAGGTCACGCCGCGCACCCACAGCTTGGCGTGACCGACGGCCAGGAACTTGCCGTTGACGCGCGGGCGCTGGTCGTAGTCGGGCTCGAGGTCGGCGCGCAGCAGCGTGGCTGCCGCCGCCGGCGTCAGGGCAGGGTGCACCAAATGCACTGGGGCACCCTCGGGCCTGCGGCCCGGTCCCGCCCAGCGGGAATGAGCCCCTTCGGGCGGCCGGGCGGGGCTCATGATTGCTGCGCCGGATGCGCCGGGTGCGCCCGATGCCAGCGCAGCGCGGTGCGCACGATGGTCTCGAGCGACGAGTGCTCGGGCCGCCAGCCCAGCACCTCGGCGGCGCGGCCGGGGGCGGCGACCAGCGCCGGCGGGTCGCCGGCGCGGCGCGGGGCATCGATGGCGGGCACCGTGCCGCCGCTCGCGCGCTCGACCGCAGCGATCACCTCGCGCACCGAATGGCCGCGGCCGGTGCCCAGGTTGAGCGCGCCGCTGGCGCCGCCGCCCAGCAGATGGCTGAGCGCGCGTACATGGGCGTCGGCGAGGTCGCCGACGTGGATGTAGTCGCGCACCGCGGTGCCGTCGGGCGTGGCGTAGTCGGTGCCCAGGACCTGCAGCGGCCCGCGCTGGCCCAGCGCGGCCTGGATCGCCAGCGGGATCAGGTGCGTCTCGGGCTCATGCCGCTCGCCGGTCTCGCCGTCGGGGTCGGCGCCGGCGGCGTTGAAGTAGCGCAGCGCGAGCCAGTGCAGGCCGTGGCAGACGCCGTACCAGTGCAGCGCGCGCTCGACGAACAGCTTGCTCTCGCCGTAGGGGTTGACCGGCTGCTGCGGGTGGTCCTCGGGGATCGGCACCGCGCGCGGCACGCCGTAGGTCGCGCAGGTCGACGAGAACACCAGGTGGTGCACGCCGCCGGCGTGCAGCGCCTCGAGCAGGCTCAGCGTGTGGGCGACGTTGTTGCGGAAGTACTTGGCCGGGTCGGCCATCGACTCGCCGACGTAGGCGCTGGCGGCGAAGTGCACGACGGCCTCGATGCGCTGCTCGCGCAGCGTGCGCTCGACGAGCGCGCGGTCGCCGATGTCGCCGACGACGAGCGGGCCCCAGCGCACCGCCGCGCGGTGGCCGGTGCCGAGGTTGTCGAGGGTGACCGGAACATGGCCAGCGGCAGCCAGCGCCTTGCAGGTGTGGCTGCCGATGTAGCCCGCTCCGCCGGTCACCAGGACGCGGCGCGCAGGAGTCATGGGGCGGGGTTCAGGCGGCGACGAGTTGCACGGTGCCGCGCGAGAGCTGGGCTTCGAAATGGGCGACCGTGCGCAGCAGGCCCTGCTCGAGCTGGACCAGCGGCTGCCAGCCGAGGACCGCGCGGGCACGGGTGATGTCGGGCTGGCGGCGCTTGGGGTCGTCCTGCGGCAGCGGCGCGTGGACGATGCGCGAGCGGCTGTTGGTCAGCCGCTTGACCGCCTCGGCCAGCTCGAGCATCGTGAACTCGCCGGGGTTGCCGAGGTTGACCGGGCCGACCACTTCGTCGGGCGTGGCCATCATCTTCATCAGGCCGTCGACGAGGTCGTCGACGTAGCAGAACGAGCGCGTCTGCTGGCCGTCGCCGTAGATCGTCAGCGGCTGGCCCTGCAGGGCCTGGACGATGAAGTTGGAGACCACCCGGCCGTCGTCGGCGCGCATGCGCGGGCCGTAGGTGTTGAAGATGCGCACGACCTTGACCGGGATGCCGTGCTGGCGGTGGTAGTCGAAGTACAGCGCCTCGGCGCTGCGCTTGCCTTCGTCGTAGCACGAGCGGATGCCGCAGGGGTTGACATGCCCCCAGTAGCTCTCGGGCTGCGGGTGGACCAGCGGGTCGCCGTAGACCTCGCTGGTCGAGGCCAGCAGGCTGCGCGCGCGGGTGCGCCGGGCCAGGCCGAGCAGGTTGATCGAGCCCAGCACGCTGGTCTTCATGGTGTGGATCGGGTCGGCCTGGTAGTGGCCGGGCGAGGCCGGGCAGGCCAGGTTGTAGACCTGGTCGGCCTGCAGCACCAGCGGCTCGGTGACGTCGTGGCGCACGACGTCGAAGCGCGGGTGGTCAAGCAGGTGCGCGATGTTGGCCTTGCGTCCGGTGTAGAAGTTGTCGACGCAGATCACCTCGTGGCCGCCGGCGATCAGCCGCTCGCACAGGTGCGAGCCGATGAAACCGGCGCCGCCGGTGACGATGATCTTCTGGCTCTCCTCCATGCGCGCTCCCTCGGTGGATTGGTCTGTCGGCTCGAACGGACTGGCACAGCAACGCACCGGTACGGGGCGCGGTTGACGCGCCCGTCGGGCGGCGAGGGGCTGGCCGGCGCGCAACCGCGCGCCGGGGCGAGATTGTCTCAGAACTGCAACAAACCGCCCGGCGACCGCGCGAACGCACCGGCGGCTGTGGCGCCGGCGCGTCAGTCAAACCGAGCGCGGCGCTTGTCGAGGAAGGCCTGCAGGCCTTCCAGTCCGTTGGGGTGGAACAGGTTGGCGACAAAATGCCCGCGCTCGTCGGCCAGGTGCGCCGACAGGCCGCGCGCCGGTGCGGCCGCGACGAGCTCCTTGACGCTGGCCAGCGCGTTGGGCGCCATCTGCGCGAGGCGCTCGGCCAGTTGCAGCGCCTGCGGCAGCGCCTCGCCTGCGGGCACGACCTGGTTGACCAGCCCCCAGCGCTGCATCTGCGCGGCGTCGGCCGGCTCGGCCAGCCACAGCAGTTGCAGCGCGAGCGCGCGCGGCAGGCGCTGCGCGAGCTGCCAGCTGCCGCCGCCGTCGGGCGACAGGCCGATGCGGCCGTAGCTCATCACGAAGCGCGCGTCGTCGGCGGCGACGATCAGGTCGCAGGCCAGCGCCAGCGAGCAGCCGCCGCCGGCGGCCCAGCCCTCGACCGCGGCGATGACCGGCTTCGGGCAGGCGGCGATCGCCTCGACCAGCGCGTGGAAGCGGTCGATCGAGGCGCGCTGCGCGTCGGCGCCGTCCTCGCGCAGCCGGGTCGCGCGCAGGCGCTGCAGGTCGCCGCCGGCGCAGAAATGCGCGCCGTCGCCGCGCAGCACGACGCAGCGGATGTCGCGGCTCGACTCGGCGGTCTGCAAGGCCTCGACGCCGGCGGCGTAGACCTGCGGCGACAGCGCGTTGCGCGCGCTCGGGTCGCTGACCGTCAGGACCAGGGTCGTGCCCTGCAGGGCACTGAGCAGTTCGGCGGGCATGCTGCAGCGGATTCTGTCATGCGGGCCGCCGCAGGACGGCAAACGCCCCGCTGTTCGGCCGATCGGCGCGGACTGCGCGCCGATAGAGTCGGCCGCAAACCGAGAAAACTCGCTACAGCCTGCCGTGAGCGTTCCCCCGATCCGCCTGCCCCACGCCGTCGCGCTGGTCTTGACCCGGCTGCTGCTGGCCTTCGCGGCGCTGGCTGCGGCCTTGCCGGCGGCGGCCTGGTCGATCGGTGGCGTGCGTGCGCCGGTCGTCATCGGCCAGCCGCTGGACCTCACGCTGCCGCTGCAGGCCACCGGCGGCGAGCCGCTGCGGCGCGAATGCGTCCGCGTCGACGCCAGTTTCGGCGAGCAACGGCTGCCGCGCGGGCAGTTGAGCGTGGCGATCGAACCCGCGGCCGACCCCGCGCGCGCGCTGCTGCGCGTGCGCAGCGCGCAGGCGGTCGAGGAGCCGGTCGTCACGCTGACCGTCGGCCTGGGCTGCCCGGCGCGGCTGACCCGCGAGTTCGTGCTGTTTGCCGAACTGCCGGCGTTTGCGGCAGCGCCGACCGGGGCCGAGCCGCAGTCTGCCGCCGTCGAGACCCACGCCCGGGCCGATGCCGCGCCGGGCGCTGCATCGGCCGCGGCGGACTCCTGGCCGCCGCAGCCAGCGCCCGCCGACGCGCAGGGCGCCGCCGCACTGGCCGCAGGGCCAGCCGCCACCCCACCGTCAGCGAGCGCCGCACCATCGCCGGTGGCGCGCCCGCGCGCCGCGCGGGCGGCAGCGCGCGCCGAGTCGGCGCCGCCGCGTGCGGCCGCGCGTGCCGCAAGCGGCGCCGCCACTGCATCGCAGGCAAGGTTGCGGCTCGAGCTGCTGCCGCCGGCCGCGCCGGCCCTGCAGGCTGCGACCGCCCGCGCCGAGGCGGCCGAACAGGCCTTGCTCGCGGTGCAGGCTGCGGCCGAGCTGGCCCGCCAGCGCGTGAGCGAGCTGGAAGCCGCGCTGACGCGCCAGTCGGCCAGCACGCAGGCCCAGCACGAGGCGATCCTGGCGATGCAGCGCGACCTGGCGCAGTTGCAGGCGCAGACGGCCTGGTGGCCGCTGCTGGTCGGAGTGCTGGGCGCGGCCGCGCTGCTGGCGACGGCGGCGGCCTGGCGGGCCCGCCGGTCGGCGGCCCTGCCGTGGTGGTCGCCCGCGCCGGCGGCCGTACCCTTGGCGCCGGACGCGGTTGCCGCCGCACCCCCGGCCACGGCCCGGCCCCCGGACGCTGCGGTATCGGCGCCAGGGGCGCCAGCGCCACCACCCGATCGGCTCGCCGCCGGGCCTGCCGGGCTGCCTGCGGCCCTGTCCGCCGCCTGGCCGGACCGCGGCCGGACCGAACCTCGAGCCAGCGCAGGCCCGGTCCTCGGGCCCCCGCCGGCCGAGTCACTGCCGCCACCCGCGCCGGACGAAGACCTGCTCGCGATCGCCGACGACGAGCAGATCGATCTCGAGCAGCAGGTCGACTTCCTCTGCGTGCTCGGCCAGGACGACCAGGCCGCGGCGCTGCTGCGCGAGCGGCTGCGGCTGTCGGCCGGGCGTGCGCCGATGCCCTGTCTGCGGCTGTTCGAGCTCTACCGTCGCCTCGGCGACCGCGCCGCCTACGAGCGGCTGGCCGAACGCTTTGCCGAGCGCTTCCACGCCCTCGTCCCCGGCTGGGACGAGCCCGAGCCCGACGCGCCGCCGCTGCTGGCGCACCCGGTGCTGGAGGACTTGCAGCGCTGCTGGGCCGATCCGCCGACCGCGCGGCGCAGGCTGGCTGCGCTGCTGCTGCGGGGCCAGGCGGCGGTCGCGCCCTGGGGGCTGGCCGCCTTCGACGACCTGCTGCTGCTCTACCGCATCGCCGGCGACCGTGGCGATGCGCCGCCAGCGGTGGCCGTCACGCTCGAGCTGAGCCCGGTCGAGCCCGTCGTCAGCGTCGCTGCGGCGGTACGCCCGCGCAAGCCGCGCCGCCCGGCCGAGGCGGCTGCCGGCCGCCAGCGCGAGCCGCGCCGCGACCGCGAGCTGGCGCCCGACTTTGCCGACGCCGGCCCGCCGGACTGAGGCGCTACAGCCGCGCCAGCCGCTGCAGCGCCAGCGCCAGCGTCTGGTCCTGCTTGGCGTAGCAGAAGCGCACGATGCGCTGCGCGCAGCCGCCGGCGTAGAACGCCGACAGCGGGATCGCGGCGACGCCGACCTCGCGCGTGAGCCAGTGGCAGAAGTCGTCGGGCGCCAACTCGCTGAGCGCCGAATAGTCGACGCACTGGAAGTAGCTGCCCTCGCTGGGCAGCAGGGCAAAGCGGGTGGTCGCCAGCCCGGCGCGGAACAGGTCGCGCTTGCGCTGGTAGAACGCGCTCAGCCCGCGGTACGGTGCCGGGTCGGCCAGGTGGCGCGCCAGCGCATGCTGCACCGGCGTGTTGACGGTGAAGACGTTGAACTGGTGCACCTTGCGGAACTCGGCCGACAGCGCGGCCGGCGCCGCGACATGGCCGACCTTCCAGCCGGTGACATGGTAGGTCTTGCCGAAGCTCGAGACGACGTAGGCGCGCGCCGCGAGCTCGGGGTGGGCCGAGACGCTGGCATGCGTGCGGCCGTCGTAGACCATGTGCTCGTAGACCTCGTCGCTGATCAGCAGCACGTCGGTCGGGCGCAGCAGCGCGGCCAGGCGGTCGAAGTCCTGCGCGCTCCAGACCGTCGCGGTCGGGTTGTGCGGCGAGTTGACGATCAGCGCGCGCGTGCGCGGCCCGATCGCCGCGGCGATGCGATCGAAGTCGGGGCGGAAGCTGCCCGCGGTCAGCGGCACGCGCACCAGCCTGCCGCCGGCAAGCTCGACGCCGGGGCCGTAGCTGTCGTAGCACGGCTCGAGCACGATGACCTCGTCGCCCGGGTGCACGCAGGCCAGGATCGCGGTGAAGATCGCCTGCGTCGCGCCGGCGGTGACGGTGATGTCGTGCGCCGGGTCGTAGCGGTGGCCGTACAAGGCCTCGATCTTGGTCGCCAGCGCCTCGCGCAGCGCGGCCACGCCGGCCATCGGCGGGTACTGGTTGTGGCCCTCGCGCATCGCCGCGCAGACCTGCTCGACCAGCCGCGGGTCGCAGTCGAAGTCCGGAAAGCCCTGGCCGAGGTTGACCGCGCCATGCTGCTGGGCGAGCGCCGACATGACCGTGAAGACCGTCGTGCCGACCTGCGGCAGCCGGCTGGGCAGGGGTGGGGTGCGGGGGGTGCTCAGCTCGGCCTCACAGGTCGTAGTGCACGCCGCCGCCGGCCATCGCGCGCTCGATCAGCGCGCGCGGCAGCCGCTCCGACAGCAGTTCGGCAAAGGCGTAGACGTAGTGGCGCAGGTAGGCGCCGCGCTTGAAGGCCACGCGCGTGACGTTGCTGCCGAACAGGTGCCCGGCCGGGTGCGCGACGAGCTCGCCGCCGCTGTCCTCGCGCATCGCCATCTCGGCGACGATGCCCACGCCCAGCCCGAGCCGGACGTAGGTCTTGACGACGTCGGAGTCGATCGCCTCGAGCACGATGCGCGGCACCAGCCCGCGCTGCGCGAAGGCCGCGTCGACCCGCCGCCGCCCGGCGAAGCCGCGCTGGTAGCTGACCAGCGGCTCGGCAGCGAGCTGCTCGAGCGTCGGGCGCTCGACCGCAGCCAGCGGGTGTGCCGCTGGCACGACGACCACATGCTGCCACTCGTAGCACGGCAGCGAGACCAGGGCCTCGTCGTCGGCCAGCGCCTCGGTGGCCAGCGCGATGTCGGCGCTGTCGTCGAGCAGCATCCGCACGGCCTGTTCGGGCGCGCCCTGGTGCAGCGTGACGTTGACCTTGGGGTAGCGCCGGCGCAGTTGCGCGACGGCCGCCGGCAGCACGTAGCGCGCCTGCGTGTGGGTGGTCGCGATCGACAGCGTGCCGCTGTCCTGCAGGCTGTACTCGTCGCCGATGCGCTTGAGGTTGGCGACCTCGCGCATGATGATCTCGACCGAGCGCAGCACCTGCTGCCCGGGCTCGGTCACGCGCTTGAGGCGCTTGCCATGGCGCGCGAAGATGTCGATGCCCAGCTCCTCCTCGAGCTCGAGGATGGCCTTGCTGATGCCCGGCTGCGAGGTGTGCAGCGCCTTGGCCGTCTCGGTCAGGTTCAGGCCGCGGCGCACGGCCTCCTGCACGAAGCGCAACTGGTGCAGGTTCATCGCGTCTCGCCCAGGGCCAGCGCGGCACGCGCCATGCCGCCGATGACCTCGTCGTGCGCGCCCACCGAAGGCAGCAGCCGCAGCGCGACGTGCGGGTGGCGCGTGCGCACCGCGTCGAGCAGCGGCGGCACGTCGCGGCGCACATGACCGCCGGTGCCGAGGAACAGCGGCACGACCTCGATGCGCGTGCAGCCCTCGGCAGCCAGCGCATCGGCCGCGCTGCCGAGGTCGGGCGCCATGAACTCGAGGTAGGCCAGCCGCACCGCGTCGGCCGGGCGCTCGCCCTGCAGGCGCGCGGCGACCGCCTCGAACGGCCGCGCCCATTCGGGGTCGCGGGCGCCATGCGCAAACAGCAGCCAGCCGGTCTTCATGGCTCAACGATAACGCACCAGCCACAGGAAGGCGGCCAGCGACAGCGTCAGGAACAGGGCGCCGGGCAGCGCCGCGGCGACCCAGGGCGTCCAGTCGCGCAGCACGCCCAGGTGCGCGGCCAGGCTGTTGAACAGCATGAAGACCGCACCCAGCATCACGCCGCCGAAGACCCGTGCGCTGACCCCGCCGGCGCGCGCGTGCAGGTAGGCAAAGGGCAGCGCGAGCATGGCCATCACGACGCACGCCAGCGGGTACAGCGCGCGGCGCCAGAACTGCACCTGGTAGCGCTGCGCATCCTGGCGCTGGGCCTCGAGGTGGCGCATGTAGCGCCACAGCTCGAGCGTCGACATGGTCGCCGCCGGCGTCAGCGCAGCGGTGACCAGCGCCGCCGGCAGCCCGCTGGGCCAGCGCAGCGTGGCGAGCCGCTCGACCGGCACCGGTGCGCCGTCGAGCCCGGCGGCTTCGGGCGGTGGCCAGCGGCTGCGCTCGACGCCGACCAGGGTCCAGACCGCATCGGCGTCGACCGTCGCGTACTGCGCGTCGAGCCGCTCGACCAGTTGCCGGCGCTCGTCGAACACAAACACCCGCACGCCATCGAACCGTCCTCCCGTACCCGCGCGCGCGACATGCAGCGAGACGACCTGCGCGCCGGCGTCCGCGGTGCTGCGGTCGCGCAGCCAGGCCCCGGTCGTGCCCGGCGCGAAGATGCCCAGTTGCGCCTGCAGCCGCTGCGCGCGCTGGTCGGCCAGCGGCGCGAGGTGGTCGCCGACGACGAAGGTCAGCAGCGCGAAGCCCAGGCCCAGCGTCGCGAGCATGCCCAGCGTGCGCGCCGGGCCCAGCCCGGCGGTGCGCAGCACGGTGAACTGCGAAGTCTGGGCCAGCCGGGCCAGCGAGAAGACCATGCCGATCAGCAAGGCGATCGGCAGCAGCTCGTAGAGGTTGCCCGGGGTCGCCAGCACGCTGAGCTGCAGGGCCTCCCAGGTCGTGTAGCCGCGCCGCGCGGCACGGCCGACCTCGGTGACGAAGTCGATGAAGAAGAACAGCGCGAGAAAGGCCAGCGTGACGTAGGCCACCGCACCGAGGATGTCGCGGTAGAGCAGCCGCCGCACGGTACGCATGGTGGTGACCTTCAGACGGCGCGCCGGCGCAGCCGCAGCGGCCAGACAGCCGAGCGCTCGCGCCAGGCGATCAGCGCCAGCGCACCGACCAGCACCGCGCCGTGCAGGCCCAGCAGCGCGACGCCCAGCCCGACCCGCCCGGCGGCCACCCAGGCCTGCATCAGCGTGATCAGGTTGTAGTAGGTGAAGAAGGCCAGCAGCGCGAAGACCAGGCTCCAGGCGCTGGGCCGGCGTGGGTCGGTGGCGGCCAGGCCGATGGCCAGCAACGCCAGATTGCAGGCGCCCAGCAGCATGCCCAGGCGCCAGGCCAGCTCGCCCTGCTGGCGCGGCTGCGGATCGCGCAGCAGTTCGTGCGTCCACTGCTCGCGCGGCGGGCGCTCCTGCGCGCGCTGCGCCGCGGCCTCGCTGACCAGCAGGCGGAACTGCTCGAAGCCGGCCACCGCGCGCTCGCCGCTGGCGCCGTCGTGGACATGGTGGTGACCGTGGTCGAGCACCAGGTAGCGTCGACCGTCCTCGCCCTCGATGCGGCCCGACAGCGCGGTCGTGATTTCCTCGCGACCCTCGCGCTGGGTCAGCACGAAGACGTCGCGGGCGTTGCCGCCGTCCTCGGGCGAGCGCTCGATGAAGAACACGCGGTCGCCGTCACGCGAGGTCTGGAACACGCCCGGGGTCACGCGCGCGAGGTCGGCGCGCTGCGCGTAGCGCTCCTGCAGCTCGGCGCCCATCTGGTGGCTCCAGGGGCGGGCGAACAGCAGCAGCAGGCCGACGACGACCAGCACCGGCCAGGCCGTGCGCAGCACCGGCCGCACGAAGCGCGAGAGCCCGACGCCGCTGGCGAACCAGACCGGCATCTCGCTGTCGCGGTACATGCGGCCGAGCGTGACGACGACGGCGACGAACAGCGACAGCGCCAGCATCGCCGGCAGCTCGCCCAGCGCGGTGTAGCCCAGCAGCAGCACGACGTCCTGCGGCGCGACCATGCCGCCGGCCGCATGGCGCAGCACCCGCACGAGGAAGATCGTCATCACGATGGTCACGATGACGACCATCGTCGCGCCGAAGGTGCGGGCCAGCTCTCGGCGCACCGAGGTATCGAATAACATTGTCCGCAATCAGAAGCTCGCTGAATTATGGACTTGCGCACCCAGCCCCTGCCCGCTGCCGGACTCGCCGGCGTCACGGCCGACGCCCTGCTCGTCGTGCTTGACGTCGCCGCTGCCGGCCGCAAGGATCTCGACGCCGCGCTCGCGCCCTTGCTGGCCGATGCGCTCGCGCAGGGCGACTTCGAGTTCAAGGCCGCGCGGCTGCTGTACCTGCACCGGCCGGCCGGGCTGAAGGTGCCGCGGCTGGTCCTGGTCGCGTCCGCCGACGGCTCGCCGCGCGCTGTCGCCACGGCGCTCGGCGCGGCGCTGGGTGCGCTGGGCAAGTCGAGCGGCGTGCGCCGGCTCGCGGTGGCGGCGGTCCTGGGCAGTGCGCAGGCCGGCCTGCGCGCCGGCGAGGCGCACGCCGAGGCACTGGCCGGCGCGGTCGCCGAGGCGACCTATGTCTACCGCCACACCAAGCCCAGCGCGCCGCCGGCCCCGACGCTGGCTTCGGTGACGCTGCTGGGCGAGCGCGCCGACACGCCGGCGCTGCAGCGCGGCCTGGCGCGCGGGCAGGCCATCGCCGAGGGTGTGGCGCTGGCGCGCGAGTGCGCCAACCGCCCGGCCAACCACTGCACGCCCAGCTTCCTGGCCGCGCAGGCGCGCGCACTGGCCAAGGCGCATGGCCTGAAGGTCGAGGTGCTCGAGCGCAAGGACGTCGAGAAGCTCGGCATGGGCGCGCTGCTGGCCGTGGCCCAGGGCTCGCACGAGCCGCTGCGCTTCGTCGTCCTGCGCTACCAGGGCGCGGGCCGTGGCGAGGCGCCGCTGGTGCTGGTCGGCAAGGGCATCACCTTCGACACCGGTGGCATCTCGATCAAGCCGGCGGCCGACATGGACGAGATGAAGTTCGACATGAGCGGCGCGGCCAGCGTGCTGGGCACGCTGCGCGCGCTGGCGCAGCTCGCGCCGCGCGTCAACGTCGTCGGCCTGATCCCGGCCTGCGAGAACATGCCGGGCGGGCGCGCGATCAAGCCCGGCGACGTCGTCACGACGATGTCGGGCCAGACCGTCGAGATCCTCAACACCGACGCCGAGGGCCGGCTGATCCTGGCCGATGCGCTGAGCTACGCCGCGCGCTTCAAGCCGGCCGCGGTGGTCGACGTGGCCACGCTGACCGGGGCCTGCGTGATCGCGCTGGGCCACCGCCACAGCGGCCTGTTCAGCCCCGACGACGCGCTCGCCGCCGAGCTGCTGGCGGCCGGCGAGGCCGCGCTCGACACCGCCTGGCGCATGCCGCTGGATGCCGAGTACGACGAAGCGCTCAAGAGCAATTTTGCCGACATGGCCAACGTCGGTGGCCGCGCCGGCGGGGCGATCACCGCGGCCAAGTTCCTGCAGCGCTACGCCAGGGACCTGCCCTGGGCGCACCTCGACATCGCCGGCACGGCCTGGAGGAGCGGGCCGCAGAAGGGCGCCACCGGCCGGCCGGTGGGGCTGCTGACGCACTTCGTGCTGGCGCGCGCGGCCCGGGCGCGCGACGACGCATGAGGCCCGGCCCGCCACCGGCACATGCCCAGGCGCGGCATGCCTGAGGTCGTCTTCCACACCGGCCTGGCCGACAAGCTCGGCCACGCCTGCGTGCTGCTGCGGCGCGCGCTGCGCGAGCGCCGCCGGGTGGCCGTGACCGCCGACGCGCCGACGCTGCAGCGCCTGGACCTCGCGCTGTGGGCCGCCGAGCCGCAGGGCTTCGTGCCGCATCTGCGCCTCGGTGCTGCCACTGCGCCGCCGGCGCGGCTGGCGCGCACGCCGCTGTGGCTGGTCGACCCCGGCGTGGCGGCGCCGGGCTGCGACACCCTGCTCAACCTCGGCGCCGAGGCGCCGCCCGACGCCCAGGCCTACGCCCAGCTCGTCGAGCTGGTCGGTGCCGACGAGGCCGACCGCCAGGCCGGACGCCGGCGCTGGGCCGCGTACCGGGCGGCCGGCTGGCGCGTGGGGCACCATGCGGCCACGGCGGCCGAGGGCGGCCGGTCATGATGCCCACCCGTCAGGACGCCGACGCGCACCCGGCGCACCTGCCGACGCTGACCGAGGTCATCGACCTGCCCGAGCCGCAGGAGGCCGAGGCGAGCGCGCTGGTCGAGGCCGCCGCCGCAGCCGCGCCGGCGCTCGACATCGACGCGCTGACGCGTCAGCTCGTCGAGCAGCTCGGCCCGCAGCTCGAGGCGCTGGTCGAGGCCCGGCTGCGCAGTGCGGTTGCCGAGGCCTGCCTGGCGGCCGCCGAGCACGCCCGCGTCGCGCTGGGCGAGGAGCTGCGCGCCTGCGTCGACACCAGCCTGCGCGAGGCCGTCGCGGCCCAGCGCAGCGGGCCGCCCGCCGACCGACCAGGGAGCTGACCGGCCGGCGCGCCGCAGATCCACGCTTTGCGGCCCGCGGCCGGCGGGCATCATGCCCTCACGATCCCGAACCCGCATGCCCGAGGAGCGCCCGACATGAACGCGGTCGAACTGGCGTCCAAGTTCGAGCTGCCCCGGCGCGCCGTCGCGCTGGTGCTGGCCGGCGGCCGTGGCAGCCGCCTGCAGAGCCTGACCGACCACCGCGCCAAGCCGGCGGTGTACTTCGGCGGCAAGTTCCGCATCATCGACTTCGCGCTGTCGAACTGCATGAACAGCGGCATCCGCCGCATCGGCGTGATCACCCAGTACAAGAGCCACAGCCTGCTGCGCCACCTGCAGCGCGGCTGGGCCTTCCTGAAGTCGGAGATGAACGAGTTCGTCGACCTGCTGCCGGCCCAGCAGCGCGTGGCCGAGGAGCACTGGTACCGCGGCACCGCCGACGCGGTCTACCAGAACCTCGACATCATCGACGGCTGGGACGCCGACTACGTCGTCGTGCTCGCCGGCGACCACATCTACAAGATGAACTACGCGCTGATGCTGGCCGACCATGTCGCCCATGGCCGGCCGTGCACGGTCGGCTGCATCGAGGTGCCGCGTGCCGAGGCCAGCGCCTTCGGCATCATGGCCGTCGACGACCACCGCCGCATCAGCGACTTCGTCGAGAAGCCCGCCGAGCCGCCCGCGCTGCCGGGGCGGTCCGATACCAGCCTGGCCAGCATGGGCATCTATGTGTTCGACCGGCGCTACCTGTTCGAGGCGCTGCGTCAGGACATGGCCGACCCCGCATCGAGCCACGACTTCGGCAAGGACCTCATCCCGCGCGTGGTCGCCCGCGGCGACGCCGTGGCCCACCCCTTCGGCCTGAGTTGCGTCGGCACACCAGCGGGCGAGCAGCCCTACTGGCGTGACGTCGGCACGATCGACGCGTACTGGGACGCCAACATCGACCTGACCGCGACCGAGCCGCAGCTCGACCTCTACGACACGCGCTGGCCGATCTGGACCTACCAGGCGCAACTGCCGCCGGCCAAGTTCGTGCACAACCAGGTCGGGCGTTGCGGCATGGCCATCGAATCGATGGTCAGCGGCGGCTGCATCATCTCCGGGCGCACGCTGCGCTCGCTGCTGTTTTCCAGCGTGCGGGTGCATTCGTACGCGCAGGTCGAGTGGTCGGTGCTGCTGCCCGAGGTCGAGGTCGGCCGCGGCGCGCGGCTGCAGCGCGTCGTCGCCGACCGCGGCTGCACGATCCCCGACGGCATGGTCATCGGCGAGGACCCCGCCGACGACGCCCGCCGCTTCGTGCGCACCGACAGCGGCATCACCCTGGTCACGCGCGCGATGCTCGAGCGGCTGGGCAGCGCATGAGGGTGTTGCAGGTCACGGCCGAGGTCTTCCCGCTGGTCAAGACCGGGGGACTGGCCGACGTGCTCGGCGCGCTGCCGCGGGCGCTGGCGGCGCGCGACTGCGACGTGCGCCTGCTGCTGCCGGGCCTGCCGCCGATCGCCGACGCGCTGACCGGCGCGCGCGGCCTGCTGCGGCTGGGGCCGCTGTTCGGTGCCGCCCGCGTCGAGCTGCTGCAGGGGCGGCTGCACGGCGTCGACCTGCCGGCCTATGTCATCGACGCGCCTTACCTCTATCGCCGCGCCGGCAACCCGTACCTCGCCGACGACGGCCACGACTGGCCCGACAACCTGCAGCGTTTTGCGCTGCTGGGCTGGTGCGCAGCGCATCTGGCTGCCGGCGAACTCGACCCGGCCTGGCAGCCGCAGTTGCTGCACGCCCACGACTGGCACGCCGCGCTGGCCTGTGCGCACCTGGCCGCGCACCCGCCGACCGCGGCGGCCAGCGTCTACACCGTGCACAACCTGGCGTACCAGGGCCTGTTCCCGCTGGGCGACTTCGCGCACCTGGGCCTGCCGCACCGCATGCTGTCGGCGCAGGGCATGGAGTTCCACCGCCAAGTCTCGTTCATGAAGGCCGGCCTGCTGTGGGCCGACCGCGTCAGCACCGTCAGCCCGACCTACGCGCGCGAGATCGCCACGCCCGAGTTCGGCTGCGGGCTCGACGGCGTGCTGCGCGAGCGCGGCGCCGACCTGCGCGGCATCCTCAACGGCATCGATCGCGACATCTGGAACCCGGCCACCGACGCGCTGCTGCCGGCGCGCTACGACGCTGGCGCGCTCGGCGGCAAGGCCTATTGCAAGGCCGCGCTGCAGCGCGAGTTCGGCCTCGAGCCGCAGGCCGACGCGCCGCTGCTGGGCGTGGTCAGCCGGCTGACCGCGCAGAAAGGGCTGGACCTGCTGATCGGCGCGCTGCCTGCGCTGCTCGCGCGCGGCGGCCAGCTCGCCGTGCAGGGCACCGGCGACGGCGCGCTCGAGGACGCGCTGCGCGCGCTCGAGCGCCAGCATCCGCAGCGCGTGGCCCTGCACGTCGGCTACGACGAGCCGCGCGCGCACCGGCTGGTCGCCGGCGCCGACCTCATCGCCGTGCCTTCGCGCTTCGAGCCCTGCGGGCTGACGCAGATGTACGGCCTGCGCTACGGCACGCTGCCGCTGGTGCGCCGCGTCGGCGGGCTGGCCGACACCGTCGTCGACGCCGACGCCACCGCGCTGGCCGAGGACCGCGCCACCGGCTTCGTCTTCGACGCCGCACACCCCAGCGCGCTCGAGGCCGCGCTGGCACGCGCCGTCGCGCTCTACCGCGAGCCGGCGCGCTGGCAGCCGCTGATGCGCCGCGCGATGGCCCAGCAGTACACCTGGGACGCTGCCGCGCAGCAGTACCTCGCGCTGTACGCCGAGGCCATCCGCGCCCGGCGCGAGACGCCACGGCGCATCGCCTGGCGTTGAGCACAGCCACCGGTTGACCGCCGCGCGGCCGCGCGGTCTACTGCGCGCCAGCGCCCCGCACCGGGGCGGTCCACCCCTCAACCTGGAGCAGCAGACATGGGCAGCATGATCGATTACGCGCGGCCGGACGGCAAGACCGTCCAGGGTTATCTGGCCGAGTCGGCCGCGCCCGGCCCCGGCGTCGTCGTGATCCAGGAATGGTGGGGCCTCAACGACCAGATCCGCGGCGTCGCCGAGCGGCTCGCGCAGGCCGGCTACCACGCGCTCGTGCCCGATCTCTACCGCGGCCAGTCGACCCTCGAGGCCGAGGAGGCGCATCACCTGATGACGCACCTCGACTTCGGCGACGCCGCGGCGCAGGACGTGCGCGGCGCGGTGCAGGCGCTGAAGGCGCGCGGCTGCGCCAGGGTCGGCGTGACCGGCTACTGCATGGGCGGCGCCCTGACCGTGCTCGCGCTGGCCAACGCGCCCGAGGCCGACGCCGGCGTCGTCTGGTACGGCTACCCGCCGCTCGAATTCGTCGACGCCAGCCGGATCCAGGCCCCGCTGATGGCGCACTGGGCGACGCAGGACGCCGCCTTCGCGCTCGACGTCGTCGACGCCCTCGAAGCCCGGCTGCGCGCCGCCGGCGTCGCCTACCAGGGCCACCGCTACCTCGCCCACCACGCCTTCGCCAACGAGACCGCGCAGGGGCCGCGGCGCCTGCCGATCACCCAGTACGACGCGGCCTGGGCGCAGATCGCCTGGGACCGCACGCTGCGCTTCTTCGGCCGGCACATCGGCTGAAGCCCGGACACGCAGCGTCCCTGCGGACGCTGCGTGCCTGGCGAAGGGCGCGAGCTCCTGCGAGCGCGCGGCCTGCAAGGCTGAGCCCGGACACGCAGCGTCCCTGCGGACGCTGCGTGCCTGGCGAAGGGCGCGAGCTCCTGCGAGCGCGCGGCCTGCAAGGCTGAGCGCCGCGCCGCCGCTGGGGTCAGTCCCGATGCGCGCGGGCCGCGGCGCGGCTAGCGTGCGCTTCACGTCCCACCTCCCCACGCGGGACGCTGGAGGGCCCTCATGCTGCACCCCTTGCGCCGGCTTGCCGGCCTCGCCCGCCGTGGCCTGCCCTGGGTCCTCGCGCTGGGCCTGCTGGCCGCGGCCGGCGCCCAGGCGCGCAAGCCGGCGCCGCCCGAGCCCGGCTGGCAGAGGATCGACAGCCCGGCCCCGGTCACGGTCGACGGCCGCCGCTTCAGCGCGAGCTGCTCGGGATTTCCCGGCACCGACGCGCGCTTCTCGTTCTGGGTCCGCGAGGGCCGCTCGCGCAACACCGTCGTCTTCTTCGAGGGCGGCGGCGCCTGCTGGGACGGCCTGACCTGCAGCTTCCCGATCGCCGGCCTGCCGGCGGCGGTGCCGCAGTTCTTCGTGCCGCAGGTGCCGCCGGGCACCGACCCGGCCCGCTTCGATGGCATCTTCCGCACCGACCGCGCCGACAACCCGGTGCGCGACTGGACGATGGTCTACATCCCGTACTGCACCGGCGACCTGCACGCCGGCTCGGCCACGCGCACCTACACCAGCGTCGGCAACCCGGCGCTGGGCCTGCCGGCGGGGGTGCCGGTGACGATCCAGCACCGCGGCTTCGACAACTTCATGGTCGTGCTCGACTGGATGCGCCGCCACCTCGACCGGCCGCAGCGTCTGCTCGTCACCGGGCCCAGCGCTGGCGGCTACGGCGCGAGCCTGAACTTCCCCTGGCTGGCGCGTGCCTTCCCGCAGGCCCAGATGTTCGTGCTCGCCGACGCCAGCCAGGGCGTGACCACCGCCAACTGGGACCGCTTCGGCCGCAGCAACTGGAACCTGCAGTTCGCGCCGCGCGCCTTCGGCCCCGACCCGGCCGCGCTGCGCAGCGCCGAGTTGCTGCGCGCGGCCGCCCGCAGCCACCCGCGGGCCAAGGTCGCGCAGTTCACGACCACCTTCGACACCGTGCAGATCGGCTTCTACGGCGTCATGCGCCAGTTCTACGGGCCCGGTGGCGATTGCCCGAACCTGGCCGTCGACTGGTACCGGCAGATGACGACCCAGCTCGTCGACGACGACGCGCGGGTGCCGAACTTCCGCTACTACCTCGCCGGCGGCGACTACCACACGCTGCTGCGCAGCCCGCTGTTCTACGACGAGGCCTCGGCCGGCGTGCCGTTCAACCGCTGGCTCGGCCAGATGCTCGCCAACCGTGGCGGCACCGGTGGCAGCGGTGGGCGCTGGACCAGCGTGGCCTGCCCGAACTGCCTCGTCGCGCTGCCCTGCCCGGTCGCACCCTGAGCGATCGCCGGCGCAGGCAGGGTATCGGTGTCGCGCGCCTGCGGCCGGCATCCCTAACTTGAAGCCGCTCGACCCCGCCCGCGGGCACGTGGGCGTGCGGGTTCACGGCTAGCATCCTCGCGTACATCGAGTCACATCTGCCGCGCGACGCGGGCTGGCCTTACCGGCCCGTGTCTGTCACGACGCGGCGACACACGCAACGAGGAGGCCACCATGACACCCACCCCAGTACCCCTGCGGGCATCCGCAGCCACGCGCGCGACCCTCGCCCTCACCACGCTGGCGGCCGCGCTGCTCTCGGGCTGCATGGCCACCGCGCCGACGATGGGCGAGAACAAGGGCACCGTCACTGGCGCCGCCGGTGGCGCCGCGACCGAGGGCCAGAATACCCAGCTCGAGCGCTGCGGCGAGACGCTGGGCACGCTGGCCCTGCAGGAAGACGTGCAGGCGCCGTGGTATGCGCAGCTCGCCAGCCACAACCTGGGCTCGACGGTGCCGGTGCTGCGCCTGATGGTGCAGCAGAGCAACTGCTTCGTGATCGTCGAGCGCGGCGGCGCGATGCGCAACATGGAGATGGAGCGCAACCTCGCGCGCGGCGGCGAGGCGCGGCAGGGCAGCAACTTCGGCGGGGGCCAGATGGTTGCCGCCGACTACACGCTGAGCCCGGCGATCCAGTTCTCGGGCAACACCGGGCGCGCCGGCGTCGGCGCGCTGCTGCCGGGGGTTGCCGGCGTGATCGCCGGCAGTGTCGGCCGCAACGAGGCCTCGACGACGCTGCTGCTGATCGACAACCGCTCGGGCGTGCAGATCGCCGCCGCCGAGGGCAGCGCGCGCAACTTCGACTTCGGCGTGCTCGGCGGCCTGGGCGGCCTCGGCGTGGCCGGTGGCGGCTACTCGAATACGCCGCAGGGCCGGGTCATCGTCGCGGCCTTCGCCGATTCGTTCAACCAGATGGTCGGTGCCCTGCGCAACTACCGCGCGCAGACGGTGCGCGGCGGCCTGGGCACCGGCGGGCGGCTCGGCGTCGACGGCGGCACGACGCCGGCGTCGCAGCAGCTCAACCCGGCGCCGGCGGCCGCACCGGCGCCCGCCGCGCGTCCCGCACCCGCGGCCAGACCGGCGCCAGCGGCCACGCGGCCTGCACCGGCACCCGCCGCCACCGGCCGCTGAGCGCGGGCCCGAGCGCACGACGGCTTGGCCGCGCGCTCAGGCGGCCGCGAGCTTGTCGGCCTCCGACGTGAAGCTGTCGGCGTAGAACTCGTCGGCCGGCAGGCCGCAGCGGGCGACGAAGTCGCGCTGCGCGGCATCGACCATCACCGGCGCGCCGCAGGCGTAGACCTGGTGGCCCGAGAGGTCGGGCCAGTCGGCCATCACGGCCTCGTGCACGAGGCCGGTGCGCCCGCTCCAGCCGTCCTCGGGCCGCGGCTCGGACAGCACCGGCACGTAGCGCAGGTTGGGCAGCGCGGCCGCGGCCTGCAGCGCCCAGTCGTGCAGGTACAGGTCGGCGCGGCTGCGGCAGCCCCAGTACAGCAGGGCGGGGCGGTCGATGGCCTTGAAGCGCAGGTGCTCGACGATGGCCTTGATCGGCGCCAAGCCGGTGCCGCTGGCCAGCAGCACGATCGGCCTGGCGCTGTCCTCGCGCAGGAAGAAGCTGCCGTACGGGCCCTCGACGCGCAGGATCTCCTTGTCCTTCATCGCGCCGAAGACATGGTCGGTGAACTTGCCGCCGGGCATGTGGCGCAGGTGCAGCTCGACCGCCGGCGCCTGCGCCAGCGTGTGCGGCGCGTTGGCCATGCTGTAGCTGCGCCGCGCGCCGTCGCGCAGGATGACCTGCAGGTACTGGCCGGCGCGGTAGCGGAAGCTGGCGTTGGCCGGCAGTTGCAGCGTGATCAGCGCGACGTCGGGCGCCGGGCGCTCGATGCGCTGCACGCGCGCGGGCATCTTCTGCACCGGGAAGTCGCCGGCGCCGGGCACGCTGCGGGCCTCGACGACGCAGTCGGTGGTCGGCGTCGCGCAGCAGGTGAGCACGCTGCCGGCGTCCTCCTCCTCGTGCGAGAGCGCCTTGAGCTGGTGCGCGCCATGGATCACCCGGCCTTCGAGCAGGCGGCTCTTGCACGCGCCGCAGGCGCCGTCGCGGCAGCCGTAGGGCAGGCCGACGCCGGCGCGGATCGCCGCGGCGAGGATGGGTTCGTCGCGCGCGACGTCGAAGCTGACGCCGGCGGGCTGGATCGTGACTTTGAAGGCCATGGCGGGCGCCAGGGGGGGGCAGGTGATGAAGGTGATGTAGGCGGACCGCACTTACACTGCGCAGCCCCGTGCGACGCCCGGAAGGCGGCAAAGCCTCGAATTGTGCCGCCGTGTGCCATGACGCGTCGACCGGCGCGCAAGCCCGCCCATGAACCTCTCGAACGCGCCCACCCGTGCTGCCCGCCGCCCGCGGCTGCTGATCGTCGGCTGCGGCGATGTCGGCCTGCGCGTGCTGCGGCTGCTGGCCGGGCGCTGGCGGGTCTACGCGCTGAGCTCGACACCGGCGCGCGGCGCCGAGCTGCGCGCGGCTGGCGCGACGCCGCTGCTCGGCAACCTCGACGACGCGGCCAGCCTCGCGCGCATTGCAGCGCTGGCCGAGCGCGTGCTGCACCTCGCGCCGCCGCCCCCGCACGGTGCGACCGACACGCGCACCGCGCACCTGCTGCGTGCATTTGCGCGTGCCGATCGCGTGCGCCGGCTGGTCTACGCCAGCACCAGCGGGGTCTACGGTGACTGCGGCGGCGAGCGCATCGACGAAACCCGCGCGCTGCGCCCGGCCACCGACCGCGCCCGCCGGCGCGCCGACGCCGAGGCCCGTGTGCGCGCCTGGGGCCGCAAGGCGGGGGTCGGCGTGTGCGTGCTGCGCGTGCCCGGCATCTACGCCCTCGACCGTGCCGGCGGCGACCCGCGCGAGCGCCTGCGTCGCGGCACGCCGCTGCTGCGCGCCGAGGACGACGTCTACACCAACCACATCCACGCCGATGACCTCGCGCGGGCCTGCATCGCGGCGCTGTGCCGGGCCGCGCCGCAGCGCAGCTACCACGTCAGCGACGACCGCCACCGGCTGGTTGGCGACTACTACGATGCGGTGGCCGACCTGTGCGCGCTGCCGCGCTTGCCGCGGCTGTCGCGCGCCGAGGCCGCCGAGCGCCTCACGCCGCAGCAGATGAGCTTCCTGGGCGAATCGCGCCGGCTCGACAACAGGCGCCTGAAGCGCGAATTGCGCGTGCGTCTGCGCTACCCGTGCGTCGAGGTTGCGCTCGCCCCCGCGCTACCAGCGCCGGCGGCCCTTGAACGGTGACTGCCCGCGCCAGTAGCGGATCATCAGGAAGCCGCCGAGCATGCCGCCCAGGTGCGCGAAGTGCGCGATGCCGGTGCGTCCGCTCAGGCCCAGCACCAGCTCGAGCGCGCCGAAAATGATGACGAAGGTCCTGGCCTTCATCGGGATCGGCGGGAACAGCGGCACGATCGTGCGCTCGGGGAACAGCATGCCAAAGCCCAGCAGCAGCGCAAACAGCGCGCCCGAGGCGCCGACGGTGGGGTAGGGCGAGCCGATCAGCTGGGTGAACAGCAGTTGCACGGCCGCCGCCGTGAGCAACCCGGCCAGCAGGAACTGCAGGTAGCGCCGCTGGCCCCACAGCCGCTCGAGCTCGCTGCCGAACATCCACAGCCCGAGCATGTTGAAGAGCAGGTGGAACATGTCGCCGTGCAGGAAGCCGTAGCTCACGACCTGCCAGGGCATGAAGCGTCCGCTCTCGAGCGGCCACAGCGCCAGCATCGACTCGATCGGCCCGATGACCCCCGGCAGCAGCGCGCCAGCCAAGAACATCGCCACGCAGGCGATCAACAGCGTCTTGGTGACTGGCGGGATGGGTGGCATGTGGGGCCGATGTGGTGCCCGGGGCCGGACTCGAACCGGCACGCCTTGCGGCGGGGGATTTTGAGTCCCCTGCGTCTACCGATTTCGCCACCCGGGCCGGTGGGAACGAAGGCCGCTTCGCTCGAGAGCGCCCCCGCAGGGGGCCCGGACAGTCGGGCGCGGCCCGTTCCACCCGAGGGGCGCGATTATCACACGCATGCCGGCACGGGCACGGGCCACTGCGAGACAATGCGGCCTGACTGGAGACCGCCCGCGATGCCCGTCTACAAGACCCTCGAAGACCTGATCGGCGAGACGCCGCTGGTGCGGCTGCAGCGCGTGCCCGGCGCCGACAACGAGCGGCGCGGCAATGTCGTCCTCGGCAAGCTCGAGGGCAACAACCCGGCCGGCTCGGTCAAGGACCGGCCGGCGATCAGCATGATCCGCCGCGCCGAGGAGCGCGGCGAGATCAAGCCCGGCGACACCCTGATCGAGGCCACCAGCGGCAACACCGGCATCGCGCTGGCGATGGCCGCGGCGATCCGCGGCTACCGCATGCTGCTGGTCATGCCCGAGGACCTCTCGGTCGAGCGCGCGCAGACCATGAAGGCCTACGGCGCCGAGCTGATCCTCACGCCCAAGTCCGGCGGCATGGAGTACGCGCGCGACCTCGCCGAGCAGTTGCAGAAGGACGGCAAGGGCCGTGTGCTCGACCAGTTCGCCAATGCCGACAACCCGCGCGTGCACTTCGAGACCACCGGCCCCGAGGTCTGGCGCGACACCGCAGGCCGCGTCACGCACTTCGTCAGCGCGATGGGCACCACCGGCACCATCACCGGGGTCAGCCGCTACCTGAAGGCGCAGAACCCGGCGGTGCGCATCGTCGGCGCGCAGCCGGCCGAGGGCTCGCGCATCCCCGGCATCCGCAAGTGGCCGCCCGAATACCTGCCGAGGATCTACGAACCCGAACGCGTCGACGAACTCGTTCTCGTCAGCCAGGCCGACGCCGAAGCGATGGCGCGACGGCTGGCCCGCGAGGAGGGCCTGTTTGCCGGCATCTCGGCTGCCGGGGCCTGCTGGGTCGCGCTGCAGATCGCCGCCCAGGTGCGCGAGGCGACCATCGTCTTCGTCGTCTGCGACCGCGGCGACCGTTACCTGTCGACCGGCGTATTCCCCGCCTGACCGACCCCCACCGGCGTGGCTTGCGCCGCGCGAGGAAGCCCACCCATGTCAGACCCCACCCCGGCGCACCGCGAACTCGACACCCGCGGCCTGAACTGCCCGCTGCCGATCCTCAAGGCCAAGAAGGCGCTGGCCGAGATGCACAGCGGCGAGGTGCTCAAGGTCGTCGCGACCGACCCCGGCTCGGTGCGCGACTTCCAGGCCTTCGCGCGCCAGACCGGCAACGCGCTGATCGAGCAGACCAGCGGCGCAGCCGAGTTCGTGCACTACCTCCGGCGGCGCTGACCCGCGCGCGCGACGGTGCGGCTCACAAGGCCAGCGCGCGCAGGTATTCGCGAAAGCCCGCGCCGATCTCGGGGTGCGTGAGCGCCAGCTCGACATTGGCCTCGAGGAAGCCTTCCTTGCTGCCGCAGTCGTAGCGCCGGCCGATGTAGCGGTAGGCGAAGACCTTCTCGCGGCGCAGCAGGCCGGCGATGCCGTCGGTGAGCTGGATCTCGCCGCCGACGCCGCGCGGCTGCGTCTCGATCTCGTGGAAGACCCCGGGCGTCAGGATGTAGCGCCCGGCCACGCCCAGCCGCGAGGGGGCGACCTCGGCGGCGGGCTTCTCGACGATGCGGCTGACGTCGATCAGCCGCTCGTCGACCGGCGTGCCGGCGACGATGCCATAGCGCCGTGTGTGCTCGGCAGGCACCTCCTGCACAGCGATGAGCGACGCGCGCCAGTCGCCGAACTGCTCGACCATCTGCGCCAGCACCGGCGGCTCGCCGACCATCAGGTCGTCGGCCAGCAGCACCGCGAAGGGCTCGTTGCCGATCAGCCGGCGCCCGCACAGCACCGCGTGGCCCAGCCCCAGCGCCTGCGACTGGCGCACGTAGACGCATTCCATGTCGGCCGGCTTCACGCCGCGCACGACCTCGAGCAGTTCACGCTTGCCCGCCTGTTCGAGGGCTACCTCGAGTTCGAAAGTCATGTCAAAGTGGTCTTCGATCGGGCGCTTGTGGCGGCCGGTGACGAAGATCATCTCGCGCACGCCCGCCGCATAGGCTTCCTCGACCGCGTACTGGATCAGCGGCTTGTCGACCACCGGCAGCATCTCCTTGGGCTGGGCCTTGGTCGCGGGGAGGAAGCGGGTGCCCAGACCGGCGACAGGGAAGATGGCTTTGGTGATTTTCATCGATCGGCGCTCGCGGTACGGCAGACGCGCGGGATTCTGGCACGCGGCCAGGGCGCTGCCGCTGCCGGCCCATGGTCCGAGAGGCGCATGGACCTGCTGATCGTCGAACGCCTGGACGCGCAGGTGCTGCAGTGGCTGCAGCAGCGCCTGCAGGTGCAGCATGCGCCCGAGCTCTGGCGCGAGCCGCGCGCGCTGCGCCAGGCGCTGCGCCACGCGCGCGCGCTGATTGCATCGCCTGCGCTGCGCGTCGACGCTGCGCTGCTGCAGCAGGCGCCGGCACTGTGCGCGGTCGGCGTGCTCGGCAACGACAGCACGGCCACCGACGCCGAGGCCTGCCGCGCGGCCGGCGTCGAGTTCGTGCAGGCCGGCGCCGGCAGCGCAGCGGCCGAGGCCGAGTTCGTCGTCGCCGCGCTGCTGGCGCTGCTGCGTCGCGTGCCGGTGCTGACCGAGGACGGTGTGCGCGTCGGCCGCGAGCTCGGCGGCATCACCGTCGGGCTGATCGGCGTCGGCGCGGCCACCTCGGCGCTGCTGCCGCTGCTGCAGGCCTTCGGGGCGCGCAGCCTCGGCTACGACCCGGCCGTGCATGCCTCGGACCCCTTGTGGAGCCGCTGGGGCGTGCTGCCGCTGCCGCTGCGCGAGCTGGTCGAGCTCAGCGACGCGGTCTGCGTGATGCTGCCGTACTACACCCGCTACCGCGGGCTGATCGGCGAGCGCGTGCTGCCGTACGCGCGGCCCGACCAGGTGCTGGTCAGCCTCTCGCCGGCCAGCCTGTTCGACGAGCACAGCCTGGCCGACGCACTGCACAGCGGCCGGCTGGCCGCGGCCTGGCTCGACGACGCCGAGCCCGGCCTGCTCGGGCGCGGCCAGCCGCTGCACGGTCTCGAGACGCTGCAAGTCACGCCGCGGCTGGCCGGCCTGACGCGCGAGTCGCGCCGGCGCAGCGCCTGGACGCTGGCGCGGCGGCTGGTCGAACTGCTCGGCGACGGTGCGCCGCCGGCCTGCGACTTCAGCCCGACGCAGCCAGGCGGCCTGCCTGCGCGCGCAGACCTTCCAGCGTCCGGCTGAACTTCGCGAGGCGCGCGCGCTCCTGCTCGACGACGGCGGCCGGTGCCCGCTCGACGAAGCCGGCGTTGCCCAGCCGGGTCCGGGCCCTGGCGATCTCGGCCTCGGTGCGTTCGATCTCGCGCGCCAGCCGGGCGCGCTCGGCCGCGACGTCGACCTCGACGTGCAGCGCGACGCGCAGACCCTCGATCAGCGCGACCGGCGCGTGGGCCGTGGCCTGCGCGAACCCGGCCTCGCCGTCGGCGTCGTCGGCATACTGGCGCAGCCCGCTCAGCCGCGCCAGCGCGCACAGCAGGGGCTGGGCCTCGGCGACGAAGCCGGCGTCGGCGGCCGCCGCGTGGACCAGCAGCGGCACGCGCTCGGCGGGCGCGAGCCCCATCTGGCTGCGCAGCGCGCGGCAGCTGCCGACCAGCGCCTTGAGCCGCGCCAGCCAGGCGTCGGCCGCGGCGTCGATGCGCTCGGGCTGGGCCTGCGGGTACGGCGCGAGCGCGATGCCGCCGTCGACCGCACGACCGGCCGCCGGCGCGACCTGCTGCCACAGCTCGGCGGTGACGAACGGCGCGAGCGGGTGCAGCAGCCGCAGCACCGTCTCGAGCACGCGCAGCAGCGTGCGCCGGGTGGCGCGCTGCCGGGCCGGGGGGCCCTGGGCGAGCTGCACCTTGGCGATCTCGAGGTACCAGTCGCAGTACTCGTCCCAGACGTAGGCGTAGATCGCGTTGGCGACGTTGTCGAGCCGGTAGTCGGCAAAGCCCTGCGCCACCGCGGCCTCGACGCGCTGCAGTTCGCTGACGATCCACCTGTCGGCCGGCGAGAAGTCGAGGTCGCCGCCCGGCCCGCAGTCCGCGGCGCAGGGGCCCAGGCCGCGCTCGACGGCGTCGAGGCCCTGCACCTGCATCAGCACGAAGCGCGTTGCGTTCCAGAGCTTGTTGCAGAAGTTGCGGTAGCCCTCGCAGCGCCTGGTGTCGAAGTTGACGTTGCGCCCGAGCGTCGCGTAGCTGGCCATCGTGAAGCGCAGCGCATCGGCGCCGAAGGCCGGGATGCCGTCGGGGAACTCCTGCGCGGTCTCCTTGCGCACGCGCGGCGCGGTCTCGGGACGGCGCAGGCCGCTGCTGCGCTTGGCCAGCAGCGGCTCTAGCGCGATGCCGTCGATCAGGTCGACCGGGTCGAGCACGTTGCCTTCGCTCTTGCTCATCTTGCGGCCCTGCGCATCGCGCACCAGACCGTGGATGTAGACGTGGCGAAACGGCACCTTGCCGGTGAAGTGGGTCGTCATCATGATCATCCGGGCGACCCAGAAGAAGATGATGTCGAAGCCGGTGACGAGCACGCTCGACGGCAGGAACAGGTCCTGCTCGACGGTCCTTGCCGGCCAGCCCAGCGTCGAGAACGGCACCAGCGCCGACGAATACCAGGTGTCGAGCACGTCGGGATCGCGCTGCAGCGGTCCGGCATAGCCGTCGGCGCTGGCCTGGGCGCGGGCCTGGGCCTCGCTGCGCGCGACATAGAGCTGGCCGTCGATGCCGTACCAGGCCGGGATCTGGTGGCCCCACCACAACTGGCGCGAGATGCACCAGTCCTGGATGTTGCCGAGCCACTGGTTGTAGGTATTGACCCACTGCTCGGGCACGAACCTGACCTCGCCCGAGGCCACCGCGTCGATGGCCTGCTGCGCGATGCTCCTGCCGCCGGCGCCGGGCCTGGTCATCGCGACGAACCACTGGTCGGTCAGCATCGGCTCGACGACCTGCCCGGTGCGCGCGCAGCGCGGCACCGTCAGGCGGTGCTTCTTCGTCTCGACGAGCAGGCCGAGCGCGTCGAGGTCGGCCACCACCTGCTGGCGCGCGGCGTAGCGGTCGAGGCCGCGGTACGGCGCCGGGGCGTGGTCGTTGACCCTGGCGTCGAGCGACAGGATGCCGACGATCGGCAGCCCGTGGCGCTGGCCGACCGCGTAGTCGCTGGCATCGTGCGCCGGCGTGACCTTGACGACACCGGTGCCGAAGGCGCGGTCGACGCAGGCGTCGGCGATGACCGGGATCTCGCGCTCGCACAGCGGCAGCCGCACCGTCTTGCCGACGTATGCCGCGTAGCGCCCGTCGTCGGGGTGGACCATCACCGCGGTGTCGCCGAGCATCGTCTCGGGGCGGGTGGTGGCCACCACCAGCCTGCCCGAGCCGTCGGCCAGCGGGTAGGCGATATGCCACAGGAAGCCGTCCTCCTCCTCGCTCTCGACCTCGAGGTCGGAGACGGCCGACATCAGCACCGGGTCCCAGTTGACGAGCCGTTTGCCGCGGTAGATCAGGCCTTCCTCGTACAGCCGCACGAAGGTCTCGGTGACGACGTTCGAGAGCGGCTCGTCCATCGTGAAGTACTCGCGCGACCAGTCGACGCTGGCGCCCAGGCGCCGCATCTGGTTGGTGATCGTCGAGCCGCTCTGCCGCTTCCAGGCCCAGACGCGCTCGACGAAGGCGGCGCGGCCGAGGTCGTGGCGCGAGCGGCCTTCGTCCTGCAACTGGCGCTCGACGACGATCTGGGTCGCGATGCCGGCATGGTCGGTGCCGGGCAGCCACAGCGTGTTGTGGCCGCGCATGCGGTGCCAGCGCGTCAGCGCGTCCATGATCGTCTGGTTGAACGCATGCCCCATGTGCAGCGTGCCGGTGACGTTGGGCGGCGGCAACTGGATCGAGAACGAGGGCCGCGCCGGGTCCAGGCTCGCGGTGCCGAGGCCGTCGCGCTGCCACCGGTCGATCCAGCGCGCCTCGATGGCCGCGGGGTCGTAGGACTTGGCGAGTTCGCTCATGGGGTCGTCCTGGGGGTGTCACGGCGCGCGCGCCGCGGTTGCGCAAACGACGGCGACGCAGGAAACGCAAAAGGGCCCGGCGGCGAGCCGGGCCCTGCATCATGGTGCCGGTGAAGAGAATCGAACTCCCGACCTTCGCATTACGAATGCGCTGCTCTACCAGCTGAGCTACACCGGCGCGAACCGCAAATTATAGCCAGCCGGCTCAGGCCGATTCGCGGTGGTAGTCGGTGGCGCGCTGCACCTCGTTGCGCGAACCCAGCACCACGCTGACGCGCTCGTGCAGCTTGCGCGGCACGATGTCGAGGATGCGCTCGCGGCCGTTGGTAGCCATGCCGCCGGCCTGCTCGATCAGGAAGGCCATCGGGTTGGCTTCGTAGAGCAGGCGCAGCTTGCCGGGCTTGTCGGGCTCGCGCCGGTCCCAGGGGTACAGGAAGATGCCGCCGCGGCTGAGGATGCGGTGCACGTCCGAGACCATGCTGCCGACCCAGCGCATGTTGAAGTCCCTGGCGCGCGGGCCGTCCTTGCCGGCCAGGCATTCGTCGATGTAGCGCTGCATCGGTGGCGCCCAGTGCCGGTGGTTGCTCATGTTGATGGCGAACTCGCGCGTGTCCTCGGGCACGCGCACGGCGTCGTGGGTGAGCACCCACGAGCCCTGTTCGCGGTCGAGCGTGAACATCGCGACGCCGTTGCCGACCGTCAGCACCAGCGTGGTCTGCGGGCCGTAGACGCAGTAGCCGGCAGCGGCCTGCTGCCGCCCGGGCTGCAGGAAGTCCTCCTCCGAGACCCCGCGCGCATGGCCGACCTTGCGCAGCACGCTGAAGATCGTGCCGATGCTGACGTTGACGTCGATGTTGCTCGAGCCGTCGAGCGGGTCGAACAGCAGCAGGTATTCGCCCTGGGGGTAGCGGTCGGGCACGACGTGGATCGAGTCCATCTCCTCGCTGGCCATCGCCGCGAGGTGGCCGCCCCAGACGTTGGCCTCGATCAGCACCTCGTTGGCGATCAGGTCGAGCTTCTTGACGATCTCGCCCTGCACGTTGCTCTGGTCGGTGCTGCCCAGCACGTCGCCGAGCTCGCCCTTGTTGACGGCGATCGCGATGCGCTTGCAGGCGCGCGCGACGACCTCGATCAGCAGGCGCAGCGGCGGCGGGAAGTGGCCGTGCTCGCGTTGCTGCTCGACCAGGTATTGCGTCAGGCTGACGCGGCGTTTGGTCATGAGGCCTCCAGCGCGCGGGTGACGACCTCGCGCACATCGTTGCTGAGTTGTGGCTGGGCGGCGACGCGCTCGATGGCCAGCCGGGCCTGCGCGCGGTAGGGCTCGGCGAGCTGGCGCCAGCGGTCGAGGGCGCGCGCCAGCCGCGCGGCGAGCTGCGGGTTGCGCGTGTCGAGCTCGGCCACGCGCTCGGCCCACAAGCGCACCCCGGCGCCGTCGCCGCGGTGCAGCGCGGCCGGGTTGTGCAGGCAGAACATGTGCAGCAGGCTGCGCACGCGGTTCGGGTTGGACGGCGTGTAGTCGGGGTGCGCGAGCAGCGCGCGCACGCGCTCGAAGGTGGCGCCGCCGCGCTCGGGCACGCCGGCCTGCAGCGCGAACCATTTGTCGAGCGCCAGCGGCTCGGTGCGCAACATCGCATGAAAGCGCTCGAGCGCCGGCCGGGCCAGCTCGGCGTGCGCGTGCAGCAGCGCGCGCAGCGCGCCCAGGCGGTCGGTCATGTTGCCGGCATCCTTGACGCGCTGGTAGGCGCGCCCGGGCCAGACCGGGTCGCCGATTTCGCCGGCGTGCAGGCACAGCATGGCCAGCGCCAGGTTGGCCAGCGCGCGCCGGCCCGACTGCGCGGCGTCGGGCCGGTAGCCCGCGTCGACCTGGTGCTGCTCCCAGGCCCAGACCCAGTCGGCGTGCAGGCGTGCGGCGAGCTGCGCGCGCATCGCCTCGCGCACCGCCTGCAGACGCGGCGGGTCGACCTCGGGCAGGGTCTGCGCGACGTAGCCTTCGGCCGGCAGGGTCAGCGCCAGTTCCTTGAACGCCGGGGCCAGCCGCGGGTGGCGCAGGACCTGGCGCATGGCCTCGACGTAGGCTTCGTCGAGGTGCGGCAGCGCATGCGCGGCCAGCGCCCGCTGCATCCGCAGCAGCGCCAGCCGCTGGCCGGCCTCCCAGCGCACGAACGGGTCGGGGTCGTGCGCGAGCAGCACCAGCAGCTCGGCGTCGGCCAGGCCGTCGTCGAGCTGCACCGGCGCCGAGAAGCCGCGCAGCAGCGAGGGCACCGGCGCCTCGTCGATGCCGTGGAAGGTCCATGCCGCGCTGGGCGCATCGAGCACCAGCAGCGTCTCGGGCACGGCCTCGCCGCCTGCGGCCAGGCGCAGCGGAAGCGGCGTGCCGTCGCGGCCGAGCAGGCCCAGCGCGAGCGGGATGACGAAGGGCTGCTTCTCGGGCTGCCCCGGGGTCGGTGCGCAGGTCTGCTCGAGGGTCAGGGTGTAGCTGCGCGCGGCGGCATCGAAGACGCCGCGCGCGCGCACCGACGGCGTGCCGGCCTGCGCGTACCAGCGCTTGAAGGCGTCCAGGCGCAGCGCGAGCGCGCTGTCGGGGTTGGCGTCGGCGACGGCCTGCATGAAGTCGTCGCAGGTCACGGCCTGGCCGTCGTGGCGCCGGAAATACAGCGCCAGGGCGCGCGCGAAGCCCGCGCGGCCGACCAGGGTCGCGGCCATGCGCACGACCTCGGCGCCCTTCTCGTAGACGGTGGCGGTGTAGAAGTTGTTGATCTCGACGTAGCTGTCGGGCCGCACCGGGTGCGCCATCGGGCCGGCGTCCTCGGCGAACTGCAACTGGCGCAACTGCCGCACGTCGGCGATGCGGCGCACTGCACGGGTGGCCGGCGACGGTGCACCGCAGTAGGGCGGCGTGGGGTCGGCGGCCATGTCGGCGCTGAACTCCTGGTCGCGCCAGACGGTGAGCCCTTCCTTCAGCGAGAGCTGGAACCAGTCGCGGCAGGTCACGCGGTTGCCGCTCCAGTTGTGGAAGTATTCGTGGCCGACGACACTCTCGATGCCGTCGTAGTCGTCGTCGGTCGCGGTGGCCGGGCTGGCCAGCACGTAGCGCGTGTTGAACAGGTTGAGGCCCTTGTTCTCCATCGCGCCCATGTTGAAGTCGTCGACCGCGACGATCATGAAGCGCTCGAGGTCCAGCGGCAGGCCGAAGCGCGCCTCGTCCCAGGCCACCGCCGCGACCAGCGAGCGCAGCGCGTGCTCGGTCTTGCCGAGGTCGCCGCGGCGCACCCAGACCTGCAGCAGGTGCTCGCCGCCGGCGCGGCTGCGGATGCGCTGCTCGCGCGCGACGAGGTCGGCGGCGACCAGCGCGAACAGGTAGCTCGGCTTGGGGTGCGGGTCGTGCCACTTCGCGTAGTGCCGGCCGCCGTCGAGATCGCCGCTGTCGACCAGGTTGCCGTTGGCCAGCAGCACCGGGTAGCGCGCCTTGTCGGCGCGCAGCGTGACGGTGTAGACCGCCATCACGTCGGGGCGGTCGACGAAGCAGGTGATGCGCCGGAAGCCTTCGGCCTCGCACTGCGTGTACAGGCCGCCGCCGCTGGCGTAGAGCCCGCTGAGCGCGGTGTTGCGCTCGGGCGCAACGGTGTTGCGGATCTCGAGCGTGAACTGCGGCGCAGCCGGCGGCTCGTCGATGACCAGCTCGCTGCCGTCGTGGCGAAAGCCCACGCTCTGGCCGTCGGCCAGCACGCGCAGCAGTGTGATCTGCTCGGCATGCAGGCGCAGCGGCTGCGGCGCGGCGTCGGCCGCGCGTTCGATGCTCAGCCGGCTGCTGACCAGGGTCCTGGCCGCGTCGAGGTCGAAGCAGAGCTCGACCGCGCGGATGCGGTACGGTGGCGGCGCGTAGTCGCTGCGCCGGACGGCGATGGCGGGGCCTTCACGCATCGTGTGCTCCGTGGGGTTGGGCTCACAGGCCCTGCTTGAGGCTGGCGCTGACGAAGGCGTCGAGGTCGCCGTCGAGCACCTTCTGGGTGTTGCTGGTCTCGACGCCGGTGCGCAGGTCCTTGATGCGGCTCTGGTCGAGCACGTAGCTGCGGATCTGGTGGCCCCAGCCGACGTCGGTCTTGCTGTCCTCGAGCTTCTGCTGGGCCTCGCGCTGCTTGCGCAGTTCATGCTCGTAGAGGCGGCTGCGCAGCACGCGCCAGGCCTCGTCGCGGTTGCTGTGCTGGCTGCGGCTGTTCTGGCACTGCACGACGATGCCCGTCGGCAGATGCGTCAGGCGTACCGCCGAGTCGGTCTTGTTGATGTGCTGGCCGCCGGCGCCGCTGGCGCGGAAGGTGTCGGTGCGCACGTCGGCCGGGTTGATCTCGATCTCGATCGAGTCGTCGGCCTCGGGATAGACGAACAGGCTGGCAAAGCTGGTGTGCCGCCCGCCCGAGGCGTCGAACGGGCTCTTGCGCACCAGCCGGTGGACCCCGGTCTCGGTGCGCAGGTGACCGTAGGCGTAGTCGCCCTCGACCTTGATCGTCGCGCTGCGGATGCCGGCGGTGTCGCCGGCGCTCTCTTCGAGCACCTCGGTGGTCCAGCCCTTGCGCTCGCAGTACTTCAGGTACTGGCGCAGCAGCATCTGGGCCCAGTCGCAGGCCTCGGTGCCGCCGGCGCCGGCCTGGATGTCGACGAAGCAGTTGCCGGGGTCGGCCGGGTTGGCGAACATGCGGCGGAACTCGAGCGCCTCGATCTGCTCGCGCAGCCGCTGGACGTCGGCGTCGATCGCGGCGAGTGTCTCGACGTCGCCCTCGGCCTTGCTCAGCTCGTAGAGCTCGCGGCCGTCGGCCAGGTTGCGCGCGAGGTGGTCGATGGTGCCGACCACGCCCTCGAGGGTCTTCTTCTCGCGGCCCAGTTCCTGGGCGCGCCGCGGCTCGTTCCAGATCGCCGGGTTCTCGAGCGCGGCGTTGACCTCGTTGAGCCGCAGCGCCTTGCGCTCGTAGTCAAAGATACCCCCGGAGCTGCTCGGTGCGCTCGCTGAGGTCACCCAGCAGCGCGCCGATCGCGTTGACCTGTTCGTTGTCCATCGTCAGCATCGTCGTGATCCAGGGCATGCACCGGCAACGATTCTGTCATGGCGCCGCGCACCGGCCCTAACGCCACCGGTCGGGCCGGGCGGTGCGGCCGCGGGAAAACACGGGGTCATCCGCGCCAATCCCGACCGCCCTTGTCAGGCTCGGGTAAGTGCGCCGCGCGCACCATTCGCCCGCTGCTGGCTGTGTGAATGCCCCGGATGCTGCAACTGCTGGACGTCCTGCAAGTCGTGTTCTACGTGCCGATGCTGGCCTTGCTCGGCCAGGGCGTGCTGTTCCTGCTCGCCGGTGCCCGCCGCGAGAGCAACTTCTTCTACACCACGCTGCGCCTGATCGCGCGGCCGTTCACCTTCGTCGTGCGCAAGATCGCGCCGGCGGCCATCGAGGACCGGCATGTGGCGCTCATCACCTTCGTGCTGCTGCTGGTCGCCAGCTTCGTCGTCTTTGCCGAGCGCGGCGTGCTGATGTGCCAGCAACTCGGCTACCAGGACTGCCGGTGAAGCTCGGCGAACGATTCGATTACGGGCGCCTGAAGCTGCGCGCGATGCTGTGGCTGCTGCTCGGCCGCGACCGGGCGGCCTGCCGCACGTTTGGCGAGATGCTGGCGATCTGGCCCGACGACGCCTACGCGCTGGCCAGCCGCAGCCATGTGCTGGTCCAGATCGGTCGACGCGACGAGGCGATCGCCGACGCTCGCCGGCTGACCGCCCTGCACCCCGCGCGCAGCGCCGCCGACTGGTTCAACCTGGCCTTCATGCTCGAGGGCGCCGGCCATCCCGAGGAGGCCGAGCCGGCGTTCCGGCGCGCGCTCGAGCTCGATCCCAAGCTCGACCGGGCCTGGTACGGACTCGCGCTGGTGCTGATCCGCATGGACCGCGGCGACGAGGCCTTGGTGGCCTTGAAGCGCAACACCGAGCTGCAGCCGATGAGCCCCTACGGCTGGTACCAGCTCGCGCGGCTGCACGCCGACCGCCACGACACCGAGCAGGCCAGGCGGATCATCCGTCATCTGAAGGAGTTCGAGCCGCAGGTCGCCGCGCAACTGCAGCGCGAGACCGGGCTGGCGCCTTGAGCGGCCGGTGGCCGACGTATTCACAAGGGCTCCGGACCCACCGGAGGTATCACAGGGAGGAGGACGATGTGCAACTGACCGACAAACACCGTGAATACTGGCAGCGCAACCTCAAGATCACGGCCATCCTGCTGGTGATCTGGTTCCTGGTGACCTTCGTCGTGGGCTTCTTCGCCCGCGACCTGACCTTCAACTTCTTCGGCTGGCCGTTCAGCTTCTGGGTCGGCGGGCAGGGGGCGTTGATCGTCTATCTCGTGATCGTCGGGTTCTACGCGCGCCACATGAACAAGCTCGATCAAGAGTATGGCGTCGCCGAAACGGAGGAGGACTGAAATGGCAGGCATGACCCCTGACGGCGGAGGCGGCGTGTTCAGCGCGTCGTCCAACGCCGCATTCAAGAGCAAGCTCAACAAGGTGTACGGCATGTACACCGGGGGCTTCTTCGTGTTCATCGTCGCGCTCGGGATCCTCGAGCAGGTCGGCCTGCCGCGCGAGTGGATCGGGCTGATCTTCCTGCTCGCCACGATCGGGCTGTACGCGGGCATCGGCATCCTCAGCCGCACCAGCGACGCCGCCGAGTACTACGTCGCCGGGCGCCGCGTGCCGGCGGTCTACAACGGCATGGCCACCGGCTCCGACTGGATGAGCGCGGCCTCGTTCATCGGCATGGCCGGCACCCTGTACCTGACCGGCTATGGCGGCATGGCCTTCATCATGGGCTGGACCGGCGGCTACTGCCTGGTCGCGCTGTTCCTCGCGCCGTACCTGCGCAAGTTCGGCCAGTTCACGATCCCCGACTTCCTCGGCGCGCGCTACGAGGGCAACGTCGCCCGCCTGGTCGGCATCCTGATCGCGATCCTGGTGTCCTTCGTCTACGTCGTCGCGCAGATCTACGGCGTGGGCCTGATCACCGCGCGGCTGACCGGGCTGGCCTTCGAGATCGGCGTCTTCGTCGGCCTGGGCGGCATCCTGGTCTGCTCGTTCCTGGGCGGCATGCGCGCGGTCACCTGGACCCAGGTCGCGCAGTACATCATCCTGATCATCGCCTACCTGATCCCGGTGACCTGGCTGTCGATCCAGCAGACCGGCGTGCCGGTGCCGCAACTGATCTACGGCCAGCAGTTGCAGAAGGTCACCGAGCGCGAGGCGCAACTGATCGCCGACCCGAAGGAGCAGGAGGTCATCGCGATCTTCAAGGCGCGCTCCGAGGCCCTGGCCAGGAAGCTCGCCGATCCGGCCGCCGCGCTGGCCGCCGACCGGGCCGCCGCGCAGGGCCGCATCGACGAGTTGCGCGCGGCCAACGCGCCGCTGGGTGAACTGCAGGCTGCCGAGGCCGCGCTGCGCGCGCTGCCGGCCGACGCTGCTGCGGCGCGCACCCGCTGGACCGCCGAGAAGGCTGCGGCCGACGCCCGCGCGCGCCCGCTGGCCGGCATGCCACGCCATGGCACGCCGTTTGCCGGCAACCCCGACGGCACCCCGGCCGAGCAGAAGGCCTTCACCGAGTCGCGGCGCAACTTCCTCGCGCTGGTGTTCTGCCTGATGCTCGGCACCGCTGCGCTGCCGCACATCCTGATGCGCTACTACACGACGCCCTCGGTCAAGCAGGCGCGCGAATCGGTGACCTGGAGCCTGTTCTTCATCTGCCTGCTGTACTTCACCGCGCCGGCGCTGGCGGTGCTGGTCAAGTACGAGGTCTTCAACGTGCTGGTCGGCACACCATTCGACCAGTTGCCCGGCTGGGTCGCGGCCTGGGCGCGGGTCGACCCGGCGCTGCTGTCGGTGGCCGACATCAACGGCGACGGCATCTTCCAGCTCGGCGAGATGCGCATCGGCGGCGACATCATCGTGCTGGCCACACCCGAGATCGCCGGCCTGCCGTACGTGATCTCGGGCATGGTTGCTGCCGGCGGCCTGGCCGCTGCGCTGTCGACCGCCGACGGCCTGCTGCTGACGATCGCCAACGCGCTGTCGCACGACCTGTACTACAAGATGCTCGACCCCAACGCCTCGACCGCCCGGCGCGTCGCGGTGTCGAAGTCGCTGCTGCTGGTCGTCGCGCTGGCTGCGGCCTACGTCGCGTCGCTCAAGGTCGCCGACATCCTGTTCCTGGTCTCGGCGGCGTTCTCGCTGGCCGCAGCCGGCTTCTTCCCGGCGCTGGTGCTGGGCATCTTCTGGAAGCGAGCCTCGAAGTGGGGCGCGGTGCTGGGCATGGTCAGCGGCACCGTGCTGACCTTCTACTACATGGCGACCACCCAGCCCTGGATGCGCAGCATCTTCGGCGTCGAGTCGACGATCGCCGAGAACACCTGGTGGGGCATCGCGCCGATCGCCGCCGGGGTCTTCGGCGTGCCGCTGGGCTTTGCGGTGATCATCATCGTCAGCCTGCTGACGCCGGCGCCGACGCGGCAGACGCAGGAGCTGGTCGAGCATGTGCGCTACCCGGATCTGAAGCCGGCGCGGGCCTGACCGCACCACCTTGATCCGAAACGGGGCCCGAGTGGCCCCGTTTTTTCGTGCCCGAAACGGGGCCCGAGTGACCCCGTTTTTCGTATCCTCGCGGCATGCAGACGTTGCCGCCCAGCCCGCACGCCGGGCTCGTCGCCGAGCTGATGCAGCACCCGCCGTTCGCGCGGATGCTGCTGGCGCAGGTCGAGCGCTTCGTCGGCGCGGCCCAGCCCGTGGCCTACCGCGCCGGCGAGGTCGTCGTCGCGCCGACCGACGGCGTCGTCGCTCAGGTCTGGTGGCTGCGCCGCGGCAGCATCGGCGGCCGGCGCAGCGGCGAGACGGCGGCGGGCTTCCAGATCGACGCGGCCGACCTGTTTCCGGTCGGCGCGGCGCTGGGCGAGCGCGCGGTCACCTCGACCTACACCGCCGACGTGGACTGCCTGTGCCTGCGCGTGCCGGTGGCATTGCTGCGCGAACTCGCGGCCGAGTCGGCACCGCTGGCCGACCACCTCAACGCGCGCATCGCGGCGCTGCTCGAGATCTCGCGGCGCGCGCTGCAGGCGGCTTTCTCCTCGCAGGCCCTGGCCGAGCAGACGATGGAGACGCCGCTGGGCCGGCTCGTCGTGCGGCCGCCGGCGGCCGTCGCGCCGCAGACGCCGCTGCGCGCGGCCCTGCAGCAGATGCACGAGCGGGCCATCGGCTCGATGCTGGTCACCGACGCCGCCGGCGCGGCGCTGGGCATCCTGACCCGCCACGACCTGCTCGGCCGCGTCACGCTTGCGCAACTGCCGCTGGACACGCCGATCGAGCGCGTCATGTCGCAGCCGGTGCACACGCTGAGTGTGGCGCATACCGCGCAGGACGCGGTGCTGCTGATGTCGCAGCGCGGCGTGCGCCACGTGCCGGTGACCGAGCGCGGGCGCGTCGTCGGCATCGTCTCCGAGCGCGACCTCTACGCGCTGCACAAGCTCTCGGTCAAGCAGGTCGGCGCGGCCGCACGTGCCGCCGGCGATGTCGCCACGCTGACCATGGTCACCGCCGACATCCGCCGGCTGGTGCGCAACCTGCTCGCCCAGGGCGTGGGCGCGCGCCAGTTGACCGCTCTGATCAGCCACCTCAACGACCTCGTCGCGCAGCGTCTGGTCGAACTCACCGCAGCCCGCCACGGGCTGGACCTCGAGCGCGCCTGCTGGCTGGCCTTCGGCTCCGAGGGGCGCGGCGAACAGACCGTGGCCACCGACCAGGACAACGGCCTGCTGTTCGCGAGCGACAGCCCGGACGCCGACCGGCCGGCCTGGCTGGCCTTTGCGCGCGAGGTCAACGCCGCGCTCGACGCCTGCGGCTACCCGCTGTGCAAGGGCAAGGTGATGGCCGCCAACCCGCAGTGCTGCCTGACCCACGCCGAATGGACGGCGCGCTTCGAGCGCTGGATCGCCCAGGGCTCACCGACGCACCTGCTCGAGGCCAGCATCTACTTCGACCTGCGCCCGATCGCCGGCCACCTGGCGCTCGCCGAGCCGCTGCGCGAGCGCGTCGTCGCCGCCGCCGCGGCGACCCCGCGCTTCATGAAGCAGATGGCCGACAACGCGCTGCGCAACGCCGTGCCGCTGAACTGGCGCGGCGCGATCGTCACCCGCGACGAGGGCGAGCACCGCTGGCTCGACCTCAAGCTCAACGCCAGCATGCCCTTCGTCGACGCCGCGCGGCTCTACGCGCTGGCCCATGGCGTCGCGGCCACCGGCACCCGCGAGCGGCTCGAAGCCGCCGCCGGGCCGATGCAGGCCGACCCGCGCGAGCTGCGCCACTGGTGCGAGTCCTTCGAGTTCGTGCAGATGCTCAGGCTGCGGGTGCAGATCGCGCCCCACGAGGGTGCGGCCGGCGCCGCGCTGCCCAACCGCGTCGACATCGCGGCCCTCGGCGACATCGACCGCCGCGTGCTCAAGGACGCGCTGGGTGCCGCGCGCAGCCTGCAGCAGCGCATGGCGCTCGACTACCTGCGCTGAGCCGGCAGCGTCGCTTCAGCGCAGGGCTGACGCGACGCGCGCGCCGACCGCGGCGATGCGCTCGCCGAACTTGCGCGCGGTGGCCAGGTCGCCCGGCACCATCTCGTCGGGCGAGGCATCCGACGGCGTGGCTGTCATCAGCCCGCTGAACGAGGCGACGTAGTTGAGGTCGTTGCGTGTCGCCGCCTTGCTGTTGGACGGCATCAGCCCGGTGCCGACCCACAGCATGCCGTGCTGCTGGCTCAGCGTGAAGAAATAGTGCAGGGTCGAGAGCTTGTCGCCGTTCATCGACGCCGAGTTCGTGAAGCCGGCGGCGAGCTTGTCCTTCCAGGCCTGGCCGAACCAGGGCTTGCTCGAGGCGTCGGCAAACTTCTTGAACTGCCAGCTCGGCCCGCCCATGTAGGTCGGCGAGCCGAACACGAGGGTATCGGCCGCGGCGAGCTGCTCCCAGCCGCCGGCGGGCAGGTTGCCCTCGGCGTCGATGGCCAGCAGCGCGCCGCCGCTGCCCTCGGCGACGGCCTCGGCGACCTTCTTCGTGTGGCCGTAGCCGCTGTGGTAGACGATCACGATCTTGCTCATGGGTACGGTTCCTGGGCTGGGTGGGACGG
>Ga0208733_100032_pt1 | contig 83979 bp, 85 predicted proteins | sample SubbioR11Jul_8B1_FD_184816 | JGI IMG/M metagenome (GOLD analysis project Ga0208733, IMG submission 184816) | Serpentinite rock and fluid subsurface biosphere microbial communities from McLaughlin Reserve, California, USA - CR11Jul_8B1 (SPAdes) | ecosystem: Environmental > Terrestrial > Deep... | reverse complement strand
ACAGGCCCGCGCGGCGTTGCAAATCCTCACTGGGTCCCAAACCCAGTTCCGGTTTGCGCCTTGCTCGGGCCTGTTCTGGGGGCTTACGCGGGTGCATGGCATGGCCTCTCACACTCTCAGGCCTCGCCGAGCGGCCAGCGCGGACGCACGTCGAAGCCGGGCTCGCGCTGCGGCGCGGCGAGGCCGGCCTCGAGCCGCAGCGCCGCGGCCAGCGCGATCATCGCGCCGTTGTCGGTGCACAGCGACAGTTCGGGGTAGTGCACGCGCACGCCGGCGGCCGCGCAGGCGGCATCGAGCCGCTCGCGCAGCCGGCGGTTGGCGCCGACGCCGCCGGCGACGACCAGCCTGCGCAGCGCGCTTGCGCGCAGCGCGCGCAGGGCCTTGGCGACCAGCACGTCGACGATCGCGGCCTGCGTCGCGGCGGCCAGGTCGGCGCGCTCGCGCTCGCCCAGCGGCTGGCCGAGGCGGCGCACCTGCGTCAGCACGGCGGTCTTGAGCCCGGCGAAGGAAAAGTCCAGGTCGGCGCTGTGCAGCAGCGGCCGCGGCAATGCGTACGCGCCGGCGTCGCCGTGCTCGGCCAGGCGGGCGAGCGCCGGCCCGCCCGGGTAGCCCAGGCCGAGCAGCTTGGCCGACTTGTCGAAGGCCTCGCCAGCGGCGTCGTCGATCGTCTCGCCGAGCAGTGTGTAGCGACCGACACCCTCGACCTGCATCAATTGCGTGTGCCCGCCCGAGACCAGCAGCGCGACGAACGGAAAGCGCGGCGGGTCGGCCGAGAGGAACGGCGAGAGCAGGTGCCCCTCGAGGTGGTGCACGCCGATCAGCGGCCGGCCCAGTGCGGTGGCCAGCCCGGCGGCCAGCCCGGCGCCGACCAGCAGCGCACCGGCCAGCCCCGGTCCGCGCGTGTAGGCAACAGCATCGACCGCGGCCAGCCCGACCCCGGCCTGGGCCAGCGTCTGCCGCAGCAGCGGCACCAGCCGCCGCACATGGTCGCGCGAGGCCAACTCGGGCACCACGCCGCCGTAGGCCTCGTGCATCTCGACCTGGCTGTGCAGCGCCTGCGCAAGCAGCCGCGGCGGCGCACCGGCGTCGATCCGCACCAGCGCGACGCCGGTCTCGTCGCACGACGACTCGATGCCGAGCACGTTCATGGCGGGCAGTGTAGCCAGCCCCTGCCGGCCGGCTGGCGCTCAACCGCCGTGCTTCTCCCGCGCGTGGTTGATCGAGTACTTCGGGATCTCGATCGTCACGTCGCGGTCGGACAGGATCGCCTGGCAGCTCAGCCGCGAGGTCGGCTCCAGGCCCCAGGCGCGGTCGAGCAGGTCCTCCTCGGACTCGTCGATCGCGCCGAGCGACTCGTAGCCCTCGCGCACGACGACGTGGCAGGTCGTGCAGGCGCAGCTCATCTCGCAGGCATGCTCGATTTCGATGCCGTGCTCGAGCAGCGCCTCGCAGACCGAGGTGCCGGGTTCGGCCTCGACGACCTCGCCGGCCGGGCAGAACTCGGCATGCGGCAGCACGGTGATCCTGGGCATTCAGATGTCCTCGATGCGGCGGCCGGCCAGCGCGGCGCGGATGCCGCGGTTCATGCGGCGCGCGGCGAAGGCTTCGGTGCCGGCGGCCAGGGCCTCGACCGCGGCGACGATCGCGTCGGCGTCGTCGCCGCTGGCGCTGTCCTGGACCTGCGCGAGCAGCGTATCGACGGCGGCGCGCTCGTCGTCGTCGAGCAGATCGGCGTCGGCGGCCAGCGCGCTGCGGGTGGCCAGCACCATGCGCCCGGCCTCGACGCGCGCCTCGCGCAGCGCACGCGCGGCCATGTCGTCGCCGGCGCGCGCAAAGCCCTCGTGCAGCATGCGCGCGATCTCGCCGTCTTCCAGCCCGTAGCTGGGCTTGACCGTGACGCGCGCCTCGGTGGCGCTGGTCAGCTCGCGCGCCGAGACCTGCAGCAGGCCGTCGGCGTCGACTTCGAAGCTCACACGGATGCGCGCCGCGCCGGCGGCCATCGGCGGGATGCCGCGCAGCTCGAAGCGCGCCAGCGAGCGGCAGTCGTCGACCAGGTCGCGCTCGCCCTGCACGACGTGGATCGCGATCGCGGTCTGGCCGTCCTGGTAGGTCGTGAAGTCCTGCGCCCGGGCCGTCGGGATCGTGCTGTTGCGCTCGATGATGCGCTCGACCAGCCCGCCCATGGTCTCGATGCCCAGCGACAGCGGAATGACGTCGAGCAGCAGGATCTCGCCGTCGCCGGCGTTGCCGGCGAGCTGGTGGGCCTGCAGCGCGGCGCCGATCGCGACGACCTCGTCGGGGTCGACGTCGGTCAGCGGCGCGCGGCCGAACAGCTCGCCGACGGCCACCCGCACCTGCGGCATGCGCGTCGAGCCGCCGACCAGCACGACGCCCTGGACCTGCTCGCGCGTCACGCGGGCATCGGCCAGCACCCGGCGCACCGCGGCCAGCGTGCGCTCGAGCAGCGGCCGCGTCAGCGCCTCGAACCGCGCACGGCCGAGCTCGACCGCGAGCGGGCCGTCGGCCAGCGTGCATTCGAGCCGGGCCGACGGCGCGTCGCTGAGCGCCTGCTTGGCCGCGCGCGCGGCGACCAGCAGCGCACGCCGGTCGTGCGCGCCGGCGGCGCTGCGGCCGGCCTGCGCGAGCGCCCAGTCGGCCAGCACGGCGTCGAAGTCGTCGCCGCCCAGCGCCGCGTCGCCGCCGGTGGCCACAACCTCGAAGACGCCGCCGGCCATGCGCAGCAGCGAGATGTCGAAGGTGCCGCCGCCGAGGTCGTAGACCGCGTACAGGCCTTCGCTGCCGCGGTCGATGCCGTAGGCCAGCGCGGCCGCGGTCGGCTCGTTGATCAGGCGCAGCACGTTGATGCCGGCCAGCCGCGCCGCGTCCTTGGTGGCCTGGCGCTGCGCGTCGTCGAAGTACGCCGGCACCGTGATCACCGCGCCGAACAGCTCGTCGCCGAGGCTGTCCTCGGCGCGCTGGCGCAGCGTGGCCAGGATCTCGGCCGAGACCTCGACCGGGGTCTTGATGCCGTCGCGCGTGGCGAAGGCGAGCATGCCGGGGCGGTCGACGTAGCGGTACGGCAGCCGGGCGGCGTCGGCGACGTCGGCCAGCCGCCGGCCCATGCAGCGCTTGACCGAGACGATGGTGTCGTGCGGGTCGTCGGCCTGGGCGGCGAGCGCGGCGTGCCCGACCTCGCAGCGGCCGTCGCCGAGGTAGCGCACGGCCGAGGGCAGCAGCACGCGGCCGGCTTCGTCAGGCAGGCATTCGGCGACGCCGTGGCGCACCGTGGCGACCAGCGAATGCGTGGTGCCGAGGTCGATGCCGACCGCGATGCGCCGCTGGTGCGGGTCCGGCGTCTGGCCGGGTTCGGAGATCTGCAGCAAGGCCATGGCGCTCATTGTCCCAGCGCGTCGCGCCGACGCCCGACCTCGTCGCGAAAGCGCGTGATGAACATCAGGGCTCTGAGCGTGGCCGCAGCCGCCGGCAGGTCGCACTCGTCGTCGATCTGGCGCCCGAGCCGCTGCAGCGCCTCGTGCTCGGCAGCGGCGACCTCGGCGGCCAGCGCCTCGACGGCGGCCGCGTCACCGGCCTCGGCCAGCGCCTCGCGCCAATGCATCTGCTGCCGCAGGAAGGCGGCGGGCATCGCGGTGTTGTCGTCCAGCCGCACCGGCGCACCGCCGAGCTCGCACAGGTAGGCCGCGCGCAGCAGCGGGTCGCGCAGGCGGCGCCAGGCCTCGTTGATGCGCACCGACCACTGCATCGCCGCGCGCTGCGCCGCTGCCCCCTGCGCAACATGGCGGTCGGGGTGGGCCTGCGCCAGCAGCGCGCGCCGGCGCGCGTCGAGCGCGTCGACGTCGAGCGCGTGGCGGCGCGGCAGCGCAAACAGCGTGTAGTCGTCGTCGGCGAGGTTCATCGGGTGTCGAGGGCGGTCCGGCCAGGCGCAGCCGGCGGACCGCCCGCGGCCGGGGCACAGGGCCCGCAGGAGTGGCGCGTCAGACCCGGAACGACTCGCCGCAGCCGCAGCGGTCCTTCTCGCGCGGGTTGTGGAACTTGAAGCCCTCGTTGAGACCCTCGCGGACGAAGTCCAGCTCGGTGCCGTCGATGTAGGGCAGGCTCTTCGGGTCGACCAGCACCTTGACGCCATGGCCCTCGAAGACATGGTCCTCGGGGGCGACCTCGTCGGCGTACTCGAGCTTGTAGGCCAGGCCCGAGCAGCCGGTGGTCCTGACACCCAGGCGCACGCCCACGCCCTTGCCGCGACGGGCGAGGTAGCGCTCGACATGCCGCGCCGCGGCCTCGGTCAGCGTGACAGCAGCCATGCCGACTCAGCGCGCGGCTGCGCCGGCCGGCGCAGCCTGCTTGGCGCGGTAGTCCTCGACTGCGGCCTTGATCGCGTCCTCGGCCAGGATCGAGCAGTGGATCTTGACCGGCGGCAGCGCGAGCTCCTCGGCGATCTGGGTGTTGCGGATCGTCAGCGCCTCGTCGAGCGACTTGCCCTTGACCCACTCGGTGACCAGCGACGACGAGGCGATCGCCGAGCCGCAGCCGTAGGTCTTGAAGCGCGCGTCCTCGATGCGGCCGGTGGCCGGGTCGACCTTGATCTGCAGCTTCATCACGTCGCCGCAGGCCGGTGCACCGACCATGCCGGTGCCGACCGTCTCGTCGCCCTTGTCGAACGAGCCGACGTTGCGCGGGTTGTCGTAGTGGTCGATGACTTTGTTGCTGTAGGCCATGTCGTTTACTCCTTGCTGTCGATCACATGACGACTGACTGCTCGCTGGCGCTTCGCATGACGAATGAGGGCTCGCTGCGCTCGCCCGACGTCATTTGTCATTTGTCATCCGTCATTCGTCATCTTCAATGCGCCACCCACTGGATCTTGCTGAGGTCGACGCCGTCCTTGTACATCTCCCACAGCGGGGAGAGTTCGCGCAGCCGCGCGACGCGGTCCCTGAGCGTGGCAACGACGGTGTCGATCTCTTCGGCCGTGGTGTAGCGACCGATCGTCATCCGCAAACTCGAATGCGCGAGTTCGTCGCTGCGGCCGAGCGCGCGCAGCACGTAGCTCGGCTCCAGGCTGGCCGAGGTGCAGGCCGAACCCGAGGACACGGCCACGCCCTTGATCCCCATGATCAGGCTCTCGCCCTCGACGAAGTTGAAGCTCATGTTGACGTTGTGCGGCACGCGCTGCTCGGCGTGGCCGTTGAGGTAGGTCTGCTCGATGTCGGCCAGCCCGCGCAGCAGGCGCTGCTGCAGCGCCCGCACGCGCTCGAGCTCGGTGCCCATCTCCTCGCCGGCGATGCGGAAGGCCTCGCCCATGCCGACGATCTGGTGCGTCGGCAGCGTGCCGCTGCGCATGCCGCGCTCGTGGCCGCCGCCGTGCATCTGGGCCTCGATGCGCACGCGCGGCTTGCGCCGCACGTACAGCGCGCCGATGCCCTTGGGGCCGTAGGTCTTGTGCGAGGCCAGGCTCATCAGGTCGACCGGCAGCGTCTGCAGGTCGATGCGGACCTTGCCGGTGGCCTGCGCGGCGTCGGTGTGGAAGATGATGCCGCGCTCGCGACAGATCGCGCCGATCGCGGCGACGTCCTGGATCACGCCGATCTCGTTGTTGACCAGCATCACCGAGGCGAGGATGGTGTCGGGGCGCAGTGCGGCGCGGAATGCGTCGAGGTCGAGCAGGCCGTCGGGCCGCACGTCGAGGTAGGTGGCCTCGAAGCCCTGGCGCTCGAGCTCGCGCACGGTGTCGAGCACCGCCTTGTGCTCGGTCCTGACGGTCACGATGTGGCGGCCGCGGCCCTTGTAGAAATGCGCTGCGCCCTTGAGCGCGAGGTTGTCCGACTCGGTCGCGCCCGAGGTCCAGACGATCTCGCGCGGGTCGGCGCCGATCAGCGTGGCCACCTGCTCGCGCGCGCGCTCGACCGCGGCCTCGGCCTCCCAGCCCCAGGCGTGGCTGCGCGAGGCCGGGTTGCCGAAATGCTCGCGCAGCCAAGGGATCATCGCGTCGACGACGCGCTGGTCGACCGGGTTGGTGGCGCCGTAGTCGAGGTAGATCGGGAAGTGCGGGGTCATGTCGTCGTCGGGCCGCTGCGGCCGGGTCCGTAGGTAGACGGGGATGGGTGCGCTTGCCCTCGGTGTCACTTGTTGAGAGAGCCGCCCAGCGCAAAGACCGAGTTCGGTGCGGTGATCTTGATCGGCTTGACCACCGGCGCGCTGGAGATGGCGCGCTTGACCGGCGCGTCCTCGATGGCCACGCCCTTGGCGAGCTGCTCGTCGACGAGCTTCTTCAAGGTGATCGAGTCGAGGTACTCGATCATCCGCGCGTTGAGGCTGGCCCACAGGTCGTGCGTCATGCACTTGCCCTGGTCCTCGCCCATGCAGCTTTCCTTGCCGCCGCAGCCGGTGGCGTCGATCGGCTCGTCGACGGCAACGATGATGTCGGCCACGGTGATCTCGTCGGCCTTGCGGCCCAGCGAGTAGCCGCCGCCCGGGCCGCGGGTGCTCTCGACGAGCTCGTGGCGGCGCAGCTTGCCGAACAGCTGCTCGAGGTACGACAGCGAGATCTGCTGGCGCGCACTGATGGCCGCCAGCGCAACCGGCCCCGAGTGCGAGCGCAAGGCCAGGTCGATCATCGCGGTGACGGCAAAACGGCCCTTGGTGGTGAGACGCATCGAGAACTCCTTCAGCCTTGCGGCGCCACTGATCCGAACCGCGCGCGGCTGGCGCGCCCCGGAGCGAAGCGGCAGGGCCAGCCCTGCCGCGGCCGATACCGAGACCCGGTTCGGAGGGGACTGCGGCCCCGTCTCTGACGGGCCCTCAGGCTTATCCGAGTATTCGAGTCGAGTATATCCGAAGCCGAGTCATTCGGTCGGATTCGACGGGTTTGGTTCCCTCTACCGCAGCAGGGTCGGCGTCGGCGCCGGCGCCGCGCCAGGCAGGGCCTGGGCCAGGCGCTGCAGCAGCCCGTCGCAGGCGTCCTCGATCAGGTCGAGCACGCGCTCGAAGCCGTCGGCCGCCCCGTAGTACGGGTCGGGCACCTCGTCGACCGCGTGGCGACGCGCATGCTGCATCAGCAGGCCGACGCGCGCGGCGACGGTGCCCGGCGGCTGCAGCGCCAGCAGGTGGGCGAGGTTGTCGCGGTCCATCGCCAGGACATGGTCGTAGCGGTCGAAGTCCTCGGCCCGCACGCGGCGCGCACGCAGCGCCGAGAGGTCGTAGCCGCGCCGCGCGGCGTGCGCGCAGGCGCGGGCGTCGGGCGGCTGCCCGGCATGCCAGCCGTGCGTGCCCGCCGAGGCGATGCGCAGGCGGTCGGCCAACCCGCGGCGCTGGGCCTGCCCGCGCAGCACCGCCTCGGCCGTCGGCGAGCGACAGATGTTGCCCATGCAGACGAACAGCACGGCAACGGCGGTGCGGTCGGGCCCGGCATCGTCCATGGCGCGATTGTGACGGCTGGCGCGGGCCGGGTCAGGGCAGTCTGGCCCCGGCCACCAGCGGCACCACGACGTCGGCGTCGTGGCCGGGGCCGCCGAAGGCCTGCTCGCGCAAGAGCGCGAGCTGGTCGCGCAGGCGCGCGGCCTGCTCGAACTCGAGGTTGCGCGCGTGCTCGAGCATCTGCCGCTCGAGCTGCTTGATGCGCTTGCCGAGGTCCTTCTCGGCGATCGCGCCGACCTCGGCGGCGGCCTCGGCGCGCGCCAGGTCGTCGCGCGCGGCGCGGTCGGAGACGACGCCGTCGATGAGGTCGCGCACGCGCTTGCGGATGCCCTGCGGCACGATGCCATGCGCGGCGTTGAAGGCGACCTGGCGTGCGCGCCGGCGCTCGGTCTCGTCGATCGCGCGGCGCATCGAGCCGGTGATGCGGTCGGCGTAGAGGATGGCCGCACCGTTGACGTTGCGCGCGGCGCGGCCGATGGTCTGGATCAGGCTGCGCTCGGCGCGCAGGAAGCCCTCCTTGTCGGCGTCGAGGATCGCGACCAGCGAGACCTCGGGGATGTCGAGCCCCTCGCGCAGCAGGTTGATGCCGACCAGCACGTCGAAGGCGCCCAGACGCAGATCGCGGATGATCTCGACGCGCTCGACGGTGTCGATGTCCGAGTGCAGGTAGCGCACGCGCACGCCGTTGTCGGCGAGGTATTCGGTGAGCTGCTCGGCCATGCGCTTGGTCAGCGTGGTGATCAGCACGCGCTCGCCGGCGCGCGCGCGCTCGCCGATCTCGTGCAGCACGTCGTCGACCTGGCTGGCCGCCGGGCGCACCTCGATGGTCGGGTCGACCAGCCCGGTCGGGCGCACGAGCTGCTCGACGACCTGGCCGGCGTGCTCGCGCTCGTAGTCGGCCGGGGTCGCGCTGACGAACACCGTCTGGCGCATCTTGCGCTCGAACTCCTCGAACTTCAGCGGCCGGTTGTCGAGCGCGCTGGGCAGCCGGAAGCCGTACTCGACCAGGGTGGCCTTGCGCGCGCGGTCGCCGTTGTACATGCCGCCGAGCTGGCCGATCAGCACATGGCTCTCGTCGAGGAACATCAGGGCGTCGGCGCTGAGGTAGTCGACCAGGGTCGGCGGCGGCTCGCCCGGCGCCGCGCCCGAGAGGTGGCGGCTGTAGTTCTCGATGCCCTTGCAGTGCCCGACCTCCTGCAGCATCTCGAGGTCGAAGCGGGTGCGCTGCTCGAGGCGCTGGGCCTCGACGAGCTTGCCGGCGGCGACCAGCCCGGCCACGCGCTCGCGCAGTTCGGCCTTGATGCCCTCGATCGCGCGCAGCACCTGTTCGCGCGGCGTGACGTAGTGGCTGGCCGGGTAGACGACGAAGCGCGGCACCTTCTGGCGCACGCGCCCGGTCAGCGGGTCCAGCAGCGCCAGCGACTCGACCTCGTCGTCGAGCAGCTCGATGCGCACGGCCAGCTCCGAGTGCTCGGCCGGGAAGACGTCGAGCACGTCGCCGCGCACGCGAAAGCTGCCGCGCGCGAAGTCGGTGTCGTTGCGGGCGTACTGCATGCGCACGAGCCGGGCGATCAGCTCGCGCTGGCCGATGCGGTCGCCCACGCGCAGGATCAGCCGCATCTGCGTGTAGTCCTCGGGCTTGCCGATGCCGTAGATCGCGCTGACGCTGGCCACGACGACGACGTCGCGGCGCTCGAGGATGCTCTTGGTCGCGCTCAGCCGCATTTGCTCGATGTGCTCGTTGATTGCGCTGTCCTTCTCGATGAACAGGTCGCGCTGCGGCACGTAGGCCTCGGGCTGGTAGTAGTCGTAGTAGCTGACGAAGTACTCGACGGCATTCTTCGGGAAGAACTCGCGGAACTCGCTGTAGAGCTGCGCGGCCAGCGTCTTGTTGGGCGCGAAGACGATCGCCGGGCGGCCCAGGCGGGCGATGACGTTGGCCATCGTGTAGGTCTTGCCCGAGCCGGTCACGCCCAGCAGCGTCTGGTAGCTCAGACCCTCGCGCACGCCTTCGACGAGCTGGGCAATGGCCTGCGGCTGGTCGCCCGCCGGCGGGTACGGCTGGAACAGCCGGAACGGCGAGTCTGCAAAGCTGACGAACTCGCCGGCGGGCGCGTCCTGCGCCGCGGCGGGGGTCGGGGTCGGGGCGGGCATCGCAAGGCTTCCTGCACGCGGCAAATAAAATGCTCGGGCTTACTGCAGGCCACGCCAGCGCGCGGCCAACCCTGAAGCCTAACGCAGGCGCCCCGCCTGCGTAAGCCGCAGCCCAGCCCCCACCCCCACCCGGAACCGCCATGCCCCTGTTCGCCGACGTCGCCCTCGCCCCGCGCGACCCCATCCTCGGGCTCAACGAGCAGTTCGCCGCCGATGCGCGCGCCGACAAGGTCAACCTCGGCGTCGGCGTCTACACCGACGAGCACGGCAAGCTGCCGCTGCTGGCCTGCGTGGCCGCCGCCGAGCAGCAGCTCATGGCCACGCCGCGGCCGCGCGGCTACCTGCCGATCGACGGCCTGGCGGCCTACGACCGGGCGGTGCAGGCGTTGGTTTTCGGCGCCGACGGCGAAGTCGTCACCGGCGGCCGGGTGGCCACCGTGCAGGCGCTGGGCGGCACCGGCGCGCTCAGGATCGGCGCCGACTTCCTGCGCCGGCTGGCCCCGGGCGCGCAGGTGCTGATCAGCGACCCGAGCTGGGAGAACCACCGCGCGCTGTTCACGCAGGCCGGCTACGCGGTCGCGGCCTACCCGTACTACGACGCGGCGACGCGCGGCGTCGACTTCGCCGCCATGCTCGCCGCGCTGAATGCCGCACCCGCCGGCACCGTCGTCGTGCTGCATGCCTGCTGCCACAACCCGACCGGCGCCGATCTCGACGCCGCGCAGTGGGCGCAGGTCGCCGAGCTCGTCAAGGCGCGCGCGCTGGTGGCCTTCGTCGACATGGCCTACCAGGGCTTTGGCGACGGCATCGCCGAGGACGGCGTCGCGGTACGCGCGCTGCTGGCCGCGGGCGTCGACTTCCTGGTCGCGACCTCGTTCTCGAAGAGCTTCTCGCTCTACGGCGAGCGGGTCGGCGCGCTGTCGGTGGTCTGCGCCGGCAGGGACGATGCCGCGCGCGTGCTCAGCCAGCTCAAGGTCGCGATCCGCACCAGCTACAGCAACCCGCCGACGCATGGCGCGCAGATCGTCGCGACGGTGCTGACCACGCCGGCGCTGCGCGCGCAGTGGGAGCAGGAGCTCGCCGGCATGCGCCAGCGCATCAAGGCCATGCGCGAGGCCCTGCAAGCCGGGCTCGCCGCCGCCGGCGTGGCCGGCGACCTCGGCTACATCACGCGCCAGAAGGGCATGTTCAGCTACTCGGGCATGAGCGCGGCGCAGATGCAACGCCTGCGCAGCGAGTTCGGCGTCTACGGCGTCGACTCCGGGCGCATCTGCGTGGCCGCACTCAACGCCGGCAACCTCGGCGCGGTGACGCGCGCAGTCGCCGCGGTGATGCGCGGCTGACAAGCACCGGGTTGGCGGCAGGCGATGCGCCGGTGCCCCGATCTGGGGGGGCAATCGTACGCGTTATCGCGTATACGCTTGCGCGAAGCTGGCGGCAAGATCGTTGCAGCCGCATAATGCTGCACCGCACAAATCTGCCGCGCCGCGGCAGTAGCCGGCCGGCAGCGGGCGACGGAGGACTTCCCCCATGCTGTACCAGCTCTACGAAACGCAGCGCGCGCTGATGGCGCCGTTCTCCGATTTTGCCAGCGCCTCGGCGCGGCTGTACCGCCACCCGCTGTCGCCGTTCACGCATGCGCCGATGGCGCAGCGCATGGCCGCCGGGCTGGACCTGATGCACCGCCTGGCCAAGGACTACGAGAAGCCCACGTTCGGCATCTCGACGGTGCGCGTCGGCACGGTCGACGTCGCGGTGCAGGAGCAGGTCACGATCGACAAGCCGTTCTGCCGGCTGCTGCGCTTCAAGCGCTTCAGCGACGACCACGACGCGCTGGCAGCGATGAAGAAGCAGCCGACCGTGCTGGTCGTCGCGCCGTTGTCGGGCCACCACTCGACGCTGCTGCGCGACACCGTGCGCAGCCTGCTGCAGGACCACAAGGTCTACGTCACCGACTGGACCGACGCGCGCATGGTTCCGCTCGAGCATGGCCCGTTCCATCTCGACGACTATGTGGCCTATGTGCAGGAGTTCATCCGCCACATCGGCCCCCAGGTGCATGTGATGTCGGTCTGCCAGCCCACCGTGCCGGTGCTGGCCGCGGTCGCGCTGATGGCCAGCGCCGGCGAGTTCACGCCGCGCACGATGACCATGATGGGCGGGCCGATCGACGCGCGCAAGTCGCCGACCGCGGTCAACAACCTGGCGATGAACAAGAGCCTGGCCTGGTTCGAGAACAACGTCATCCACCGCGTGCCGCCGAACTACCCCGGCGCCGGGCGTGCGGTCTACCCCGGCTTCCTGCAGCACACCGGGTTCGTCGCGATGAACCCCGACCGCCACGTCAGCTCGCACTACGACTACTTCCTCGACCTCGTGCGCGGCGACGGCGACAGCGCCGAGGCGCACCGCCAGTTCTACGACGAGTACAACGCCGTGCTCGACATGCCGGCCGAGTACTACCTCGACACCATCAAGACCGTGTTCCAGGACTTCGCGCTGGTCCACGGCACCTGGCGCGTGCGCGGCGAGCCGGTGCGGCCGCAGGATATCCGCGGCAGCGCGCTGCTGACCGTTGAGGGCGAGCTCGACGACATCTCGGGCGCCGGCCAGACCCGCGCCGCGCATGGGCTGTGCACCGGCATCGCCGTCGAGCACCAGTTCCACTACGACGTGCCGGGCGCCGGCCACTACGGCATCTTCTCGGGCCGGCGCTGGCGCGAGATGGTCTACCCGCGCGTGCGCGACTTCATCGCCAACTTCCAGGGCGCCCACCCGGGCGCAGTGCCGCGGCCGCTGCAGATGGTCGAGGTGCCCGGTGCGCCGCATGTGCCGCCGGGCACACCGCCGCGGGCGCGCCACCGCGGCAACGGCCAGACGACAGCCAGCAAGGTCGCCCAGGCCACCGCGAGGGCCGCACCGACGACGGCAACGGCCAGGGCGCGGGGTCAGAAGGCCCCGACCCCGGCCCCGGCAAGGCGCCGCAGCGGCCGTTGAGGCCCGCGGCTGCGGATAATCCGGCGGGTGAGTGCCGCCGACATTTCCGCCACCACGCTGGCCGATGCCGTCGACGCCGCGCTGCCGCAGACACAGTGCACGCGCTGCGGCTACCCTGACTGCCGCGCCTACGCCGAGGCGATCGCCACCGGCGAGGCGGCGATCAACCAGTGTCCGCCCGGCGGCGCCGAGGGTATTCGCCGGCTGGCCGCGATCACCGGCCGCCCGGTGATCGCGCTGAACCCGGCGCATGGCGCCGAGGGCCCACTCACGGTCGCGGTCATCGACGAGGCCTGGTGCATCGGCTGCACGCTGTGCATCAAGGCCTGCCCGGTCGACTGCATCGCCGGCGCGCCCAAGCGCATGCACACGGTCGTCGAGCCGCACTGCACCGGCTGCGCGCTGTGCCTGCCGGCCTGCCCGGTCGACTGCATCGCGCTGCTGCCGGTCAGCGGCGAGCGCAGCGGCTGGGCCGCCTGGAGCCCCGCGCAGGCCGACACCGCGCGTGCGCGCTACCGCGCGCACGGCCTGCGCGTCGAGCGCGAGCGGGGCGAACACGACGAACGCCTCGCCGCCAAGGCCCGGGCCAAGCTCGCCGACCTGGCCGGGCACAGCCGGCTCAGCGACCCGCAGTCGCTCGCGGCCAAGCGCGAAGTCGTCGAAGCCGCACTCGCGCGCATCCAGGCCCGCCAGCGGCAGCCACCATGACCGACGCCGACGCCGAGGCCTTCTTCGCGACGCTGCGCGCGGCCAACCCGCAGCCGCAGTCCGAACTCGAGTTCAGCTCGCCGTTCGAGCTGCTGGTCGCCGTGCTGCTGTCGGCGCAGGCCACCGACCGCGGCGTCAACCTGGCCACGCGCGGGCTGTTTGCGGTCGCCGACACGCCGCACAAGATGCTCGCCCTCGGCACCGACGGCGTCGCCGGGCACATCCGCACGCTCGGGCTGTACCGCAACAAGGCACGCCACCTGATCGAGACCTGCGGCCTGCTCGTCGAGCAGCATGGCGGCGCGGTGCCGCGCACCCGCGAGGCGCTCGAGGCCCTGCCCGGGGTCGGCCGCAAAACCGCCAACGTCGTCCTCAACGTCGCTTTCGGCGAGCCGACGATCGCCGTCGACACGCATGTCTTTCGCGTCGCCAACCGCAGCGGGCTGGCGCCGGGGCGCACGCCGCTGGCGGTCGAGCAAGGGCTGCTGCGGCGCGTGCCGGCGGCCTACCTGCTCGACGCGCACCACTGGCTGATCCTGCACGGCCGCCATGTCTGCCAGGCCCGCCGGCCGCAGTGCGGGGCCTGCGCGGTGCAGCGCTGGTGCGACCACGGGCGGGCGACCGCGGCCGCATCGGCGGCCGCGAGCCCGCCGTGACCGCGGCTTCAGCCTGCAGCCGCGGCCCGGACAGCGGCCCAGGCCGCGCACAGGCGGTGCAACTGCTCGACGCCGTCGGTCAGCGCGGCCGGCCCGGGCTGCAGGATGTCGACCGACTTGATCTCGTGCAGCGCAGCGTCGCGCACCGCCGGCATCGCCGCCCAGCCCGGGCGCGCAGCCACCTGCTCGGGGCGAAACTTCTTGCCGCACCAGGACCCGACGATCAGGTCGGGCGCGCGCCGGACCGGCTCGAGCGGGTCGGCGACGACGCGGTCGCGCCCCATCGGCTTGACCGCCAGCTCGGGGAAGACGTCGTCGCCGCCGGCCACCGCGAGCAGCTCGCTGACCCAGCGGATCGCGCTGATCATCGGCGCGTCCCACTCCTCGAAGTACACGCGCGGCCGGCGCGGCCAGGCCGCAGCGGCTGCGGCGATCTGCGCATGGCGCGCGCGGCAGGCGGCGATCCAGCGCTCACCGCGCTCGACCTGGCCGACGATCGCGGCCAGCAGCCGCAGCGTCGCGTAGATCTCGTCGACGCTGCGCTGGTTGGTGATCAGCACGGCGAGTCCGGCGCGGATCAGCTTGTCGGCCAGCGCGGCCTGCATGTCCGAGAAGCCGACGACGAGGTCGGGCGCGAGCGCGACGATGCGCTCGATGCGGCCGTCCAGAAAGTGCGAGACCCTGGGCTTGTCGCGGCGCGCCTCGCGCGGGCGCACGGTGTAGCCGCTGATGCCGACGATGCGGGCCTGCTCGCCGAGCAGGTACAGCCACTCGGTGGTTTCCTCGGTCAGGCAGACGATGCGTTGCGGCCCCATCGCTGCGATTGTCGCGCCGCCTACAATCCTTGCCACCCTGGCCGCCACACAGCGCATGCCGACCCTCGACCAACTGGCCGAACGCGTGGACCGCCTGCTGCTGCGGCACGACGAACTGCGCCGCAGCCACGCGCTGCTCGAGACCCGGCTGGCCGCGGTCAGCGCCGAGCGTGACAGCCTGAAGTCGCGGCTGGCGGCGGCACGCGCGCGCGTCGACGCGCTGCTCGAGCGGCTGCCCGCCGGGACCGATACCCCACCGTGAAGCAGATCGAAGTCACGATCCTCGGCCAGAGCTACCGCCTGGGCTGCCCCGACGGCGGCGAGAACACGCTGCTGGCCGCGGTGGCCGCCGTCGACCGCGAGATGAGCGCGATCCGCGACGCCGGCAAGGTCCGCGCGCGCGAGCGCATGGCGGTGCTGGCCGCGCTGAACCTGGCCTACCAGCTTGTCGAGCGCGGCGCCGCGCCGGCGCCCGCGCCCGCCCCGGCCGCCGCCGGCCCCGACGACGAGCGGCTGCGGGCATTGGTCACGCGCATCGACGCCGCGCTCGGCGCAGACGGCAGGCTGCTGTAGAGCCGGCTACCGCAGCCCGGCGCGCGGCCCTAGAATCAGGCCGTCCGTCGCGTTCTTGCGGGTCTCGATTTCCTTGAACCGATGCTCATCGAGCCAGGGCTTGGAATATCGCGCGGCTGGTGTGATCGTCTCGCGCCAGACGAACCCGAGGCCCCGCTGACCTCGCCCACCTGAACTTCCCTGAGGGTTCAGGAATGCGGCCCGCGGCTCGCGGCGGACACCCCCACCCACAGCCCTGCCCCGCCCGCCCTGCACCGCCATGGCCTACTGGCTGATGAAGAGCGAGCCCGAGGACTGCTCGATCGATGACCTCGCGCGCGCGCCCAAGGGCACGCTGCCGTGGACCGGCGTGCGCAATGCCCAGGCGCGCAACTACATGCGCGACGCGATGCGCATCGGCGACGGCGTGCTGTTCTACCACTCGTCGTGCCCGGCGCCGGGCATCGCCGGCCTGGCCGAGGTGGCGAGCGCGGCCTACCCCGACGCCACGCAGTTCGACCCGGCCAGCCGCTACCACGACCCCAAGTCCTCGCCGCAGTCGCCGCGCTGGCTGCATGTCGACGTGCGCTTCGTGCGCAAAGCGCGCCTGCTGGGCCTGCCCGAGCTGCGCGCGCACCCCGAGCTGAGCGGCCTGCAGGCGATCCGCCGCGGCAACCGGCTGTCGATCACCCCGGTCACGCCAGCGCAGTGGCGCGCGGCCCTGGCCCTGCTGGGCGAGAGCGCTTGAGCCTCGAGTGGTGGCTGGTCGCCGAGCTGCTCGTGCTCGGCGCGGCAACGGGCTTTCTCGCCGGGCTGCTCGGCATCGGCGGCGGCATGCTGCTGGTGCCGTTCATGACGCTGATCATCACTGCGCAAGGCGTCGACACCGCGGTCGCCGTCAAGATCGCGATCGCGACCTCGATGGCGACGATCCTGTTCACCTCGCTGTCGAGCGTGCGCGCGCACCATGCGCGCGGCGCGGTGCGCTGGGAGCTGGTGCGCACGATCGCACCGGGGCTGGTCATCGGCGGCCTGCTCGCCGGTGCCGGCGTCTTCGCGCTGGTCAGCGGGCGCTGGCTGGCGCTGGTCTTCGGCGTCTTCGTCGCGCTGACCGCCACCCAGATGCTGTTGGCGCGCGCGCCGCGGCCGACCCGCACGCTGCCCGGGCTGGCCGGGCGCAGCGCGGTCGGCGGCGCCATCGGCTTCGTCTCCGGGCTGGTCGGCGCCGGCGGGGCCTTCCTGTCGGTGCCGTGGATGACGCGCTGCAACGTGCCGATGCATCACGCCGTCGGCACCGCCGCGGCGCTGGGCTTCCCGATCGCCGCGGCCAACACCCTGGGCTACGTCGTCGCCGGCTGGTCGCTGCCGCCGACGCTGCCCGGGCTGGTCGGCTACCTGTTCGTGCCGGCGCTGCTGATCGTCGCACTGGCCAGCGTGACCACCGCGCCGCTGGGCGCGCGCGTCGCGCATGCGCTCGACGTGCGGCAGTTGCGCCGGGTCTTTGCGCTGCTGCTCTACGCGCTGGCCGCGTACATGCTGCTGCAGGCCTGGCGCGCCTGAAGCGCGCGCCCGCCGCGGCGGCACCGGGCGCGCTCAGGACGGCGCGAGACGGATGCCGGCCAGCGCGACATGGTTGCCACCGCGGCCGCGGGCCTGCAGCAGCGCCTCGTCGCTGGCCGCGCGCAGCGCCGGCAGCGTCTGCGCGGTGTGCGGAAAGCTCGCCACCCCCATCGAGACGGTGAAGCCCAGCTCGCGGCCTTCGAGCATGACGATCTGCGTCGCGCACTGCCGGCGCAGGCCCTCCATGCGCGCATGCGCGGTGGCCAGCCCGACACCCGAGAGCAGCAGCGCAAAGCGCAGCTCGCCGAGCTGGCAGGCCGCGTCCATCGCCCGGGTGTTGCCGCGCAGCAGCCGCCCGAGCGCTGCTTGCAGGACATACCGGGCCGGCTCGCCCAGTTGCGCGACCTCGGTCGGCAGCGGGTCGAGCTCGATCGCGACCAGCGCAAACTCGCGGTGCTCGCGCTGCGAGAGGTCGGCCTCGCGGCGCAGCAGGTCCTCGAAATGCGCCGCATCGTAGAGCTCGCTGCCGGCCTGATGGACCGCCGTCGGGCGCCCCTGCAGCTCGGCGCGCAGCGCCGCGTAGGCCTGCTGCTGCTGCTCGAGCTGCTCGAGCGCCAGCCGCAGTTGCGCGTCCTTCTGACGCTGCGGCGCGAGGTCGGTCCAGGCCGCAGCCAGCCAGCGGCGGCCGCCGGCATCCTCCTGCACGCGACGCAGCACGGCAAACTCGCGGCGCTGGCCGAGCAGGTCGAAGCGGTGCTCGGCACCCGTCACGGCCCCCGGCCCGGCAGCCAGCGCCGCAACGTCGGCTGCGCGCAGCGCGAGCGCGACATCGGCACCGAACAACTCGGCATCGACCTGGCCCAGCAGCGCGCCCACCTCGCGCCCGACCCAGGCGCCAAAGGCCGCGTCGGCGGCCACGTAGCGGCCGCTGTCGGCGTCCTTGACGGTCAGCACCAGCGGCTGCCGCTCGGCCCAGGCGCTGAGCAGCAAGGCGCGCGCGGCCGACCAGCCGGCGCCAGCGGGCGCGACCGGGTCGCGCGACTCGGGGGGGGCGGAATCGGACATCGGGCCTGGGCAGGGACGAACGGGGCAGGTATCGATTGGTGAACGCCAGTGTCGCCCGTCGCAGCGACGCGCGGTACCCCCGAATCTTGCGGTCGCGACTTTGCGCACACAAGCGCCCCGGGGGCCGCTGCGCCTTCGTTCCCTAGCTTGAAGCAGCCTGCGTGGCCCGTGCCGCCGCGGGCGCAGGCCGGCATCGATACGCGGTATGTCCACGCCCTGCGGATCAGCCTATAATCTTGTGCTTTGCAGCGCAGAGCCGCCGTGCGCACCTGTTGCGCCTGGGGGTGGTCTGCAACAGCGTCGGCAAACGCCGGGCGCGGGTCGCAGACTGCGGCCCGCGGGCCTGTGCAGACCGAACCCAGCCCCAGGACACCCACGCCATTTTCCATGACCACGATCCGCGTCAAAGAAAACGAACCGTTCGACGTCGCCCTGCGCCGCTTCAAGCGCACGATCGAGAAGCTCGGCCTGCTGACCGAGCTGCGTGCGCGCGAGTTCTACGAGAAGCCCACCGCCGAGCGCAAGCGCAAGAAGGCGGCCGCGGTCAAGCGGCACTACAAGCGCGTGCGCAGCATGCAACTGCCCAAGAAGATGTACTGAGCCGGGCGGCCGCGCGGCCACCCCTGCCCGGCCGCGCCAGTGCGGCGTCCGCGAAGCCCGCACCGCATGGCCGGTCGCGGGCTTCGGCCTTTTCGCCCCCGTCATACTGTTGCGTACAGGAGCCCCGATGAGTCTCAGGCAACGCATCCAGGACGACATGAAGGCCGCGCTGCGCGCGCGCGACAGCGAGCGGCTCGGCGCGATCCGCCTGCTGGTGGCGGCCTGCAGGCAGCGCGAGATCGACGAGCGCACGACACTTGACGACGCCGGCGTCGTCGCCGTCATCGACAAGCAGATCAAGCAGCGCCGCGACTCGGTCAGCGCCTACACGCAGGCCGGCCGCGCCGACCTGGCCGCCCGCGAGGCTGCCGAGATCGCCGTGTTCGAGGCCTACCTGCCGCAGCGCCTGGACGCCGCGCAGATCGCCGCGCAGGTCGCGGCGCTGGTCGCCGAACTCGGTGCCTCGGGCCCGGCCGACCTCGGCCGCGTGATGGCCGCGGCCAAGACCCGGCTCGGCGGGCAGGCCGAGATGGCGCAGGTCTCGGCGGCGGTCAAGCAGGCGCTCGGCGGTACGCGGCCATGAGCACGAGCCTGCCGATCCGCGCGATCGCCGACGACGTCTGCGTCGCGCCGCAACTCGGCCCCGAGGCGATGGCCGAGGCCGCGCGGCTGGGCTTTCGCAGCGTGATCAACAACCGCCCCGACTTCGAGCACGGCCCCGACCAGCCGACGAATGCCGCGGTCGAAGCCGCGGCGCGCGCCGCCGGGCTCGAATACCGCTTCCTGCCGGTCGACGGCGCCTACCAGTCGCCCGAGCAGATCGCCGCCTGCGCGCAACTGCTGGCCGAGCTGCCACGACCGCTGCTGATGTTCTGCCGCAGCGGCGCGCGCTCGACGCGGCTGTACCAGGCCGCAACCGCCGCGCGCTGAACACCGCGCCCCGGGGGGCGGCCCGCGCGCCCACCCGTTCAGGCGCATTTCAGCGCGTCGGGCCAACATGCCCATCGTGTCGTTTCCAGGTGGCGGCGGCCAGCCGCGCAGCCACCGCGCCGATGGAGCCCTGCGCGTGTCCGGCCTGCTCAAGCTCTCTGCCCTGATCGACCGCCTCAGCCACTGGATCGGCCGCGCCGTGATGTGGCTGGTGCTCGCTGCGGTGTTGATCAGCGCCGGCAATGCGATGGTGCGCAAGGCCTTCGACCTCAGCTCGAACGCCTGGCTCGAGATCCAGTGGTACCTGTTCGCCGCCGTATTCATGCTCGGCGCCGGCCACGTGCTGCTGCGCAACGCGCATGTGCGCATCGACTTCATCGCCGCGCGGCTGTCGGCACGCACCAACGCCGTCATCGACCTGCTCGGCCTGCTGCTGGCAACGATCCCGCTGTCGATCATCCTGGTCGACCTGTCGTGGCCGCTGTTCGCGCGCGCCTGGGCCACCGGCGAGATGAGCATCAACGCCGGCGGGCTGATCCGCTGGCCGGTGCTGCTGCTGATCCCGCTGGGCTTTGCGCTGCTGGCGCTGCAGGCGGTCTCCGAACTGATCAAGCGGGTGGCCTTCCTGCGCGGGCTGCGCGAGCAGCCCTTCAGCGTCGATCCCGCGACCGCTGGCGCGCCGTCTGCGCCGGCGCAGACCGTTGCACACCCGCCCGCCGAAGGGATGCGCTGAAGTGAGCAGCCTCATCGCCACCCACTTCGTCCCGCTGATGTTCGCGGGGCTGCTGTTCTTCCTGCTGACCGGCATACCGGTGGCCTTCGGGCTGGCCGCCACCGGCCTGTTCTTCGGCTTCGTCGGCATCGAGGCCGGGCTGTTCGGCGCCAACATGTTCCAGGCGCTGCCGCTGCGCGTGTTCGGCATCATGCAGAACGACACCCTGCTGGCGATCCCCTTCTTCACCTTCATGGGCATCGTCCTCGAGCGCAGCGGCATGGCCGAGGACCTGCTCGAGACCGTCGGCCAGGTCTTCGGCCCGCTGCGCGGCGGTCTGGCGATCGCGGTGATCCTGGTCGGTGCGCTGCTGGCGGCGACCACCGGCGTGGTCGCTGCGGCGGTCATCAGCATGGGCCTGATCTCGCTGCCGATCATGCTGCGCTACGGCTACAACCGCACGATCGCCACCGGCACCATCACCGCCAGCGGCACGCTGGCGCAGGCCATCCCGCCGTCGCTGGTGCTGATCGTGCTGGCCGACCAGCTCGGCCGCTCGGTCGGCGACATGTACGCCGGCGCGCTGGTGCCGGGGCTGCTGCTGGTCGGCCTGTACCTGCTGTTCGTCGTCGCGGTGTCGCTGCTGCGCCCGGCCTGGGTGCCGGCGCTGCCGCCCGAGGCCCGCATCTACCGCGAAAGCGACGGCGCCAGCGGGCACCGCTCGCTGCTGGTCCTGCTGGCGCTGTGCGCAGCCGCCGGCTGGGTCTGGTCGGACCTGCACGAGACGGTCATCAACCCGATGGTCGGGCGCGAGCAGCCCGCACCGGGCGACGAGGTCTTCATCCTGTCGATGACGGTGGCGGCCTGCCTGGCGCTGGGGCTGGCCCTGCTCAACCGGCTGCTGCGCATGGGCCTGCTGTCGCAGCTCGCCGAGCGCGTGACCTTCGTGCTGATCCCGCCGCTGGTGCTGATCTTCCTCGTGCTCGGCACGATCTTCCTGGGCATCGCGACGCCGACCGAGGGCGGCGCGATGGGTGCGCTCGGCGCCCTGGTCATGGCCGTGGCGCGCCGCCGGCTGGGCTGGGGTCTGCTCAAGCAGGCGCTCGACGCCACGGCGCGGCTGGCGACCTTCGTGCTGTTCATCCTGATCGGCTCGACGGTCTTCAGCTTCACCTTCAACGCCGCCGACGGCCACGTCTGGGTCGAGCACCTGTTTGCCGACCTGCCCGGCGGCGCGATGGGCTTTCTGGTGGTCGTCAACCTGCTGGTCTTCGTGCTGGGCATGTTCATCGACTTCTTCGAGATCGCCTTCATCGTCGTGCCGATGCTCGCGCCGGTGGCGGCCAAGATCCTGCCGGTGCTGCTGCCCGCCGGGGTCGAACCCGAGTACGCGCTGATCTGGTTCGGCGTGCTGCTGGCGATGAACCTGCAGACTTCGTTCCTGACGCCGCCGTTCGGCTTCGCGCTGTTCTATCTGCGCAGCGTCGCGCCCAAGACCGACTACGCCGACCGCGTGACCGGCGCGACGATCCCGGCGGTGACGACGGCGCAGATCTACAAGGGCTCGATCGCCTTCATCGTCCTGCAACTGGCAATGGTCGGCGCGATCATGCTCAACCCCAACCTCGTGCTCGGCGGCATCGAACGCACGCCGCAGCTCGACGAACAGCAGATCATGGACCGGCTGGAGGGCGGTCGCGACGCGCTCGAGGGCATGGCCCCGCCGACCGACGAGGAAGAGCTCGCACCGGACCTGGAGACCCAAGAGGAGGGGGAAGCCGGCGACCCGACCCAGGGCGTGCTCGACGCGATCAACGAAGGCCAGGGCGGCTCGCCGCCCGCGGCCGACCGCGCGCGCTGAGAGCACCCCCAGGCGGCGGCGTGCGCGAGGCGCGCGCAAGAAGAAGAAGGACGAAGGCCCGCGCAAGCGGGCCTTCGTCATGGGGCGCGGCCAGACCCGGGGCTGCCAGCCCCGGGCGGGGCCGCGGTCACAGGCGCTGGGCCTGCATGAAGCGGTCGAACGACGCTTCCGAGAAGCGGAACCACAGGTTGGCGTCACGCCGGAACGCCATGTAGTCGGCGTGGATCTTGCGAAACGCCGGGTTGCGCCCGGCGATCTCGGCATAGACATCCTGCGAGGCCTTGAACGCGGCGTCGAGCACCGGCCGCGGGAAGGCAAACAGCCGCACGCCGCCGGCGACCATCTTCTTCAACGCCGCCGGGTTGCGCGCGTCGTAGCGCGCCATCATCACGGTCGAGGCGTGCATCGCGGCGTTCTCGAGCATGGCCTTGTGCTCGGCCGACAGCGCGTTGAAGGCGCTCGAGTTGATCCAGAACTCGAGCCCTGCGCCGCCCTCCCAGAACCCGGGGTAGGCGTAGTGGCGGGCGACCTTGGCCAGGCCGAGCTTCTCGTCGTCGTAGGGGCCGACCCACTCGGCGGCGTCGATCGTGCCCTTCTCGAGCGCCTGGTAGATCTCGCCGCCGGGGATCATCTGCGGCACCGCGCCGATGCGCTCCATGATGCGCCCGCCGAAGCCGCCGATGCGCATCTTCTGCCCGCGCAGGTCGGGCAGCGACTTGATCTCCTTGCGCCAGAAGCCGCCCATCTGCGCGCCGGTGTTGCCGCCGATGAAGTTGACGATGTTGAAGTCGGCGTAGAACTCGCGCATGAGCTTCTCGCCGTTGCCCTCGACCATCCAGGCGTTGATCTGGCGCGCGTTGAGGCCGAACGGCACCGCGGTGCCGAAGGCAAAGGCCTCGTTCTTGCCGACGAAGTAGTACGGCGCAGTGTGCGACATCTCGACGGTGCCGTTGCGCACCGCGTCGTCGACACCGAAGGCCGGCACGATCTCGCCGGGAGCGGCGACCGTGATCTGGAAGCGCCCGCCGCTCATGTCGCCGACGGCCTTGGCAAAGGTCTCGGCGGCACCGAAGATGGTGTCGAGCGATTTCGGAAAACTCGACGCCAGCCGCCAGCGGATGGCCGCCTGCGCGTGTACCGCCGGCGCGACGCCGGCGGCCAGCACGCCGGCCAAGCCGGCTGCGCGCACGAATGATCTGCGTTCCATGGATTGACTCCCCCTGCTCTGCCCTCGGTGGACCGGGCCTGGGCCCGGTGACTGTGTGCCGGCCTGCGCGCACCCGCGCGCACGACCAACCCCCACAGCCTAGGCCGGCGAGCTTGAAAGGGCCTGAAACTCCCGGTTGCGCCCCGGGTGCGCGTCGCCGCGGGCGCCGCCGTCAGCGGCCGGCGACCATCATCGACTCGACCAGCACCGAGCCGCAGGTCTTGCTGCCGCTGGTGTAGGCGTCGGCGCCGACCGCGACGATGCGCCGCAGCACCTCGCGCAGGTTGCCGGCGATCGTCACCTCGTGCACCGGGTGCACGATCTGCCCGCCCTCGACCCAGTAGCCGACGGCGCCGCGCGAATAGTCGCCGGTCACCGGGTTGACGCCCTGGCCCATCAGCTCGGTGACGAACAGGCCGCGGTGCAGCTTGCGCAGCATCGCCGGCAGGTCGTCGCCGGGCTGGGTGAGTCGGCTCGTCCAGCGCAGGTTCTGCGCGCCGCCGGCGTGCCCGGTCGTGCGCAGGCCCAGCTTGCGTGCCGAGTAGGTCGACAGGAAGTAGGTCTGCACGACGCCGGCATCGAGCACGCGACGGCCGCGGGTGACCACGCCCTCGTCGTCGAACGGCGCGCTGCCCTTGCCGCGCGGCTGGTGCGGGTCCTCGTCGACGTCGAGGTGCGTGGCCATCACCGCGCGGCCCAGGCTGTCGGGCAGGAAGCTGGCCTTGCGGTAGAGCGCGCCGCCCGAGGTCGCCTGGACATAGGCGCCGAGCAGCCCGGCCGCCAGCGGCGCCTCGAACAGCACCGGCACCTCGCCCGTCGCGATCTTGCGCGCGCGCAGCCGCGCCAGCGCGCGCTCGGCGGCGTAGCGGCCGACGGCCTCGGGCGCGGCGAGGTCGGCCGGGCGGCGCATCGCGCTGTACCAGTGGTCGCGCTGCATGCCGCTGCCGCGCCCGGCGATCGGCGCGACGCTGATCGAGTGCCGCGAGCTGGCGTAGCCGCCGCGAAAGCCACGCGTGTTGCCGGCGTAGAAGTGCGACTGCTGCGCCGACACGCCGGCGCCCTCGGAATTGGTGATGCGCGCATCGGTGGCCAGCGCGGCGGCCTCGCAGCGCCGGGCGAGTACCGCTGCGGCCTCGGCGTCGATGTCCCAGGGGTGGAACAGGTCGAGGTCGAGCTGCGTCTGCGCCGGCGTGGCGAGGTCCTCGGCCTCGGGCAGGCCGGCGGCCGGGTCCTCGGCGGTGTAGCGGGCGATGTCGTGCGCCGCGCGCACCGTCTGCTCGATCGCCGCGCGCGAGAAGTCCGAGGTGCTGGCGTTGCCGCGCCGCTGGCCGAGGTAGACGGTGACGCCGATCGACTTGTCGCGGTTGCGCTCGACGTTCTCGACCTCGCCCAGCCGCACCGACACCGACAGGCCCAACCCTTCGGAGACCTCGACCGCGGCGTCGCTGGCACCGAGCCGGCGCGCCAGCGCCAGCGCATCGGCAACAAGCTGCTGGAACTGCTCGCGCGTGTGGCTGAACGTACCGGGCGGGGTGATGGCAGTCATGGATGCGTGAAACCGGCTGATGGGGTCGCAAGGGTCGCGGCTATCATAGCGGCCGCCCCGATCCAGCCATGCGCCGCGCTGCCCCCTCCCGCGCCCCCGCGACCCCCGCCGCCGACGAGGTCGACGGCCGCCCGAGCAAGTCGGCCCTCAAGCGCGAGGCGCTCGAGGCCCAGCGCCTGGGCGCGGCGCTCGCCCAACTGAGCGCCGAGCGGCTGGCTGCGCTCGAACTGCCCGCCGAGTTGCACGAAGCCCTGCTCGCGCTGCGCGACACGCGCTCGCACGAAGGCCGGCGCCGGCAACTGCAGTACGTCGGCAAGCTGATGCGCCGCACCGACTGCGCGCCGCTGCACGAGGCGCTGGCGCAGTCGCAGCTCGGCTCGGCGCGCGCCGCGCTGGCGCTGCACGAAGCCGAGCGCTGGCGCGAGGAGCTCGCCCGCGACGACAACGCCCTCACGCGCTGGCTCGCCGAGCACCCGCACAGCGACGCGCAGCACCTGCGCAGCCTCGTGCGCGCCGCGCGCGCCGACGCCGCGCTGCCGCCCGGGCAGCGCCACGGCCGCGCCTGGCGCGACCTGTTTCGCTACCTCCGGCCACACCTGGACGTGCAGGCCGCGCACTCCGATGCCTGAACCCGAAAACCTGCACGAGCCTGTGCGCATCGGCCTGGTCTCGGTCAGCGACCGCGCCAGCGCCGGCGTCTACCCCGACCAGGGCCTGCCGGCGCTGCGCGACTGGCTGCAGCGCGCGCTGCGCAACCCGCTCGGCTTCGTCGAGCGGCTGATCCCCGACGAGCAGACCACGATCGAGGCGACGCTGGTCGAGCTGGTCGATGCCGAGGCCTGCGCGCTGGTGCTGACCACCGGCGGCACCGGCCCGGCACCGCGCGACCTGACCCCCGAGGCCACGCTCGCGGTGGCGCACAGGGTCATGCCCGGCTTCGGCGAGCAGATGCGCCAGATCGGGCTGCGTTTCGTGCCGACGGCGATCCTGTCGCGCCAGGTCGCCGTCATCCGCGGCCGCGCACTGATCGTCAACCTGCCGGGCCAGCCCAAGGCCATCGCCGAGACGCTCGAAGGCCTGCCGCGCGCCGAGCCGCCGCTGGCGGGCATCTTCGCCGCGGTGCCGTACTGCATCGACCTGATCGGCGGGCCCTACCTCGAGACCCGCGACGAGGTCTGCAAGGCCTTCCGGCCCAAGAGCGCGCTGCGCGCTGCGCAGGCTGCCCGGGGCGGATGACCGACGACTGCCCGCTGCGCTCGCAGCGGCCTTCGCCGCCTGCGGCCGGGCCGCGTGGGCAAGCCCCCGTGAAGCGCTGCCTCGGCACGATGTCGTATCGAGGGGCTCGAATCGAAAAGCGTTGCCGGGACAACGGCTTGCGATGGGGCCCTCGGCTCAGGGCGACTCGAGCTATCCGTCTGGCTACCTGGAATGCATGGGCTTTCATGGGACGCCTCGACATCCGATGATGCGGGGCTCGTTCACTGGCCAGCAAGTCTACTGGTCGCACGAGAACTCGAGTTTCCCGAGACGCCGATCACCAAGGGCGAGACGCGTTGTCAAGCGGCCGGTTCCGTCACGGCAGGCCGCAGGCGCAGCTCGTGGTCGAACTCACCTCGCCGCACCTCGACCAGGTCGCTCATCGAGGCAAGCATCTCGTTGAAGGTCGAGAAGCCGTAGCTCGATTCGTGGAAGGTCGAGTCGATGCGCTGGATGAACGGCCGGAGTCTCGCCTTCTGGATCCAGGTCTCGCCACGGTTCTGCGCCAGGCGCGCGATGGCCTTGCCGACGAGATCGCGCGCAGCCTGGCGTTGCGCAGCCGCGGTCTCGGCCACGTCGAGCAGCGTCCGCATCTCATCCAGCTGGTTCGCGGCTTCCGCATCGGCGCCTGAAGGTTCGGCCGCAGCGGCGACCGGCTGCGCCGCTTGGGCGACAGGCTCACCGGCCATAGCCGGGGCTATCGCGCCAGTCGGTGGCTGCGTTGAAGCTACTGCCTCTGCGGCCGGCACCGCCGGTGCCAGCAGCGCTTCGTAGAACTTGAATTCGTGGCAGCTTCGAGCCCAATGCTGGTTCGTCCCGCGCAGACTGCCGATGCCCACCAGCGTTCGCCCCGCAGCCTTCACCTTGTAGGACAGCGGCATGTAGTCGCTGTCGCCGCCGACGACGATGATGGTCCCGATGTGCGGAAAGCGGACCATGTCCTCCATCACGTCCAGGCAGAGCTTGATGTCGGCTCCGTTCTTCGCGTTGGAACCGGGCGGAAAGTCCTGGATCAGCTGCGATCGCAGCCTGCAGCAGGGATTGCTTGTAGCGATTGAAGGACACCCAGTTGGCGAAAGCGCGGTTGATGGCGATCGGCCCGAGCGAGAGTGTGTACTCGACGATCGTCTCGACGTCGATCACCTCGTCCTGAGGACTGAATCTGTTGGCCAGGTACGCACCCTGGCCATGAGCCTGATCCACCAGGTTGGCGTGCAGGTTCTCGAAGTCCCAGTAGATCGCGACCGACTCCGAGGCTTGTGCCATGTTGTTCTCCCTGACCGTGTTCTTTGCCAACCGTACTGCCGGGCTGCCCGTCCCTCGCGGATCAAGCGGCTTGGTCCTTGAGGTGCAGCAGGCGGTGCACCAGCTCGTGCATGTTCGTATAGGGCTGCGCGCCATCCTCTGCCGTGTGTCCAGCCGCCAGCAGCGCGTTGGCTCGCGCCGTTGCGACATCGAGGCGCTCGCGCGTCAAAGCCCAGTGTGAGCCCTGCCCCTTCGCGTACCCAGCCAGATACCCACGAAGCCGGACCACGGCCTCCTCACGGTGCAGTGGCGCGAATACGTCCTCGAAGTGCAGCAGCAGCCACAGCTCGAAGCAAGGCACGGACACCACGGCCTCGAAGGGCACCTTGACCCGTTCGTCGTTCTCGAGCCGCCCGTTCAGTGCCGCGACACGCTGCAATGCAGCGTGGTAGGTGTGGTGCTCGTCGCGGTCGAACACAACGACGACCCGATCGAAGCTCCGCGCGTGGATGCCCAGCGCGCGCTGGCCCTCGGTGAACAGTCGCTCGGCGTACTCCACGATCCTGCGGGGCTCGGTGCCATAGGCTGCAGGCTGGACCTGCACGTTGGCCGACGGCAGCCGCAACTGTTGCCGGATCTCGCCCAAGTACAAGGGCTCGGTCTTCGCCCCCTCGCACACGATGAGCAAGCGCTCTGCGGGCTGGCGCTGCGCCTTGCGTCGCAGCAGTTCGCGCGCCGCTTGCCGGTGTTTGGGCTGACCGTCCTTACCCATCAGGCATTCGGGGCAGTCAGACCGTCACCGGAGCACCCGCAGCCGAGGGCGCCGACGGCGCGACCACCGACGACGCCGTTTCCGGCAAGGCGGAGAACATCGGCACCGCCCCGTAGCGCCCCATCAGGTAGCCGCGTTCCCACGCCTCGTGCTTGCGCGGGCTGAAGTCCGACAGCGGGAAGATCCGCGTGGCCTGCGTTCCGTCCTTCTCGGCGAACCACACCTGGTCGCGCCGGAACAGCGTGTGGTCGAGCAACGAAGTGTCGTGCGTGCTGAAGACCAGCTGCGCACCGCGCGGGTTCAGCACCGGGTCGTGGAACATGCCGACCAGGCGACGGACCAGCAGGGTGTGCAGGCTGCGGTCCAGCTCATCCACCACCAGCACGCGGCCATGCTTGAGCACATCCAGCACCGGCGCAGCCAGGCTGAACAGGCGCTGCGTGCCTTCGGACTCCTCGTGCAGATCGAACTTCGCGCTGCCCTGATCGGTGCGGTGCTCGAAGATCGGGAACATCACCTCCCCTTCTTCCTGATGAGCCTGTGCCACACCGCCCGGCTGGAACAAGAACTGCGCTCGAAATCCCTTGCGCGGAACCGCCGACACCTCGGCAATGGAAAGGTCTGCCGTACCCAAGAAGTCCCTGACGGCGACCCGTCCCTCGGGTGACCCCAACAACGCGGTTGTGTGGGAGATGTCGATCCCAGCGCCTGCCGGCAGGTAAACCACGCTTTGCACCAACCACCGCGCCACCGGGCCTAGCAACTCGCTGTTGAGCTGTGCCGCAGTGGAGAGGAACAGCGCGTTGGGCCGTGTGCTCTCCTGCCAGAGCTTGCGCGGGCCGGTCAGGTAGGTGCTGAACTCGTAGACGTAGCGCTCACCACTCTCATCGAGGCGGCGGCTGAACCACTGTGCCGGCTTCGCGGTGCGCCACACCATCAGCTGCTCGCTGACGATGCGATCGGCCGTCATCGCGAAGCTGTACTGATGACGGATGCCGTCGACCAGGAAGCTGGCCTCGAACTCGGTAGGCTGGCTGGCGGTAGCCGGATCGAGCCGAAAAGACTGGACGTTGTAGGTCTGCCCCGGCTGCACGACCGTGGCCGACTCGGCCACCATGGCCCGAAGGTAGTTCAGCGCAAAGAGCAGCGTGCTCTTGCCGCTGGCATTGGGCCCGTACAGCACCGCCGAGCGCACAGCCTGTGGAAGCGCCTTCAGCCCGGTCGGTGCCAGGTGCGTCTCGGCCAACTCCTTGTCGGCCGGCGCCGCCACCAGGCTCAGGGACTGCTCGTCCTTGATCGACCGGAAATTGCGGATGCGGAACTCGAGCAGCATGATCGGCTCCGGTTGAATATTTCAGACATTCTTGCACACGAACTTCTTGAGAAGCGATAATTTTTGTACGACTTCCGGGGATGCGCTGTTCGCCAGCGTCTCAGTGCAGTGGCAACGGCCCCTTCGCCGTCAGCCACGCGTCGATGTCGATCGCCCGATCCACGCGCCACGCCAGCCGCTGCCGCGCCGCCCAGCGCACCGCAGACGCGACCGCCAGCACCACCGCCGCCGCGGGCGCGAACAGCACCATCCCCGCATCTCCCAGCCAGGCCGTCATGCCGACAAAGCCCGCGGCCAGCCACAGCATGTCACCCACCCTCACCAGCCCCGGCGGCTTGCTGCGCGCGTAGTTGACGCCGTCGATCGTCGTCCAGTTGGCCAAAGCCAGCACGCGCGGGCGGCGATGCGCAGTGGCGATCAGGCTCACCTCGTGCCCGCGGCGCGCCGGCATTTCCCGGGTGTGGACGGTGAACTTGCGCTCGGTGCCGTCGGGCGCGCGCAGCCACGGTTCGTAGCGGTCGGTCGGCGCGAACGGGTGCAGGTGGCGCCAGTGCACGTTGACGTGGCGGCGCAGGTCGACCAGGTGGCCGTGGAAGGTCTGCAGGTGGGGCATGGTGATTCCTCGATTCAGCGTCACCAGGCTCGACCCGAGAACGCGCTCGTCAAGGGCATACTGGACGTCACCACCGCTACCCACTGACACTGTGCTGCGAGCGCACCGTCTGCCGGCAAACACCCCTGTGCCAGCTGCCGACCATGCACGACGCTGCGGCCTCCCGGCGCGCCCCAGAACCCGCGCTGCCGTGTCACCAGACCGGGATCTGGATACGCTCCGACAAGGCCATACACCTCGTTCCTGATCGCCGTTCGGACCCAGAGGTAGAACACCTTCCCGTCAACCCCAGGCGAATTTGCGGCCCTTTCGCCATCGGCTCGCCAATCGGCGAATTTCGCGGTTGCAAGGCCCGCACTGCCAGCCCACACTGCCTGTGCGCAAGCAGGGATCAGCTGGCAGCCCCGGGCGGCATCGAGCCCCCGAAGTCGAAAGACTGCAAGCCTTGGACCCGACTTTGACAGTTACAAGTGACATGCGCGCGCAAGCCGTTGTCCGCCAACGTGTTTTTTGCCTCCTCGGCGGAGGCCGTGTATCTATGGGATTGGGCCGCTCAGGCCACATGGAGCACCGCCGTCGGCGGCTTGATCTGCAAGGATTTCAAGCACTTAGCCGCCTCCGGCGTGGGCTCGGTGACCTGCCAGACGGTGCCGTGAGGGCTCAACAATTGCGCGAGCTGGATGCGCCGCAGACGGTCCGACACGTTGCGCCAAGTGTCGTTGCAGGCGTGCTCGACGGTGCGCTCCAGCAGCAGCGACAGCACCGTGATCGCCACATGCGCGTGGATGCGGTGCGGCGCCCAGTGGAAGACCGGGCGGCTCCAGCAGGCCGGACGCGTCAGGGCCGTCGATCCGCTCTGAAGCCGGTGGGCGAACGCCGAATCTTCGACGTCAAGGTCAGGCGGTAGGGCGATTCGAGGGGTTGTCGATGCACTTTGGTGACCCAGCGCACCCAGGTGATGCGTGCCTCACTCTGAATTTGGGCGAAGATCGCGCTCAAAGGGGAGGCATGGCTTATGGCTAGACGCAAGAAGTTTGGCTCGGGCGGAGTGCTGGCGGCGGTCGTCATCGGCACGATCGCGCTGCTGGCCGCCATTCCCACGGAAGTCTGGTTTGGCGCCGGCGTGGTGCTGGCCATTGGCGTTGCCGCGTACCTCTACTCTCGAAGCCGGAAGTCCGAGGATGCGAATTCAGCGAACGGGCGCGAGGAGGAGGGCTCGCCGCCGGCGCCGATGCCGTCGCCCAGGTCCGTGGAGCCCAGGGCGACCCGCCCACTGGCCCGCACTTTGCCTTCGGCTGATGAGCAGCCGACGCCGGTTCGCGCGCCGGCCACGGCGCCAGCACAGTCGTACAGCATCCCCCCGGCACCCCAGGGCTACGGGAGGGCGAACTGGATTCCTGCAGGGCAGCCCGTGGAGTTGGCAGGAACGACGATTCCGGGCGGGCTGATCTATGTCGGCACCTCCTTGGCTGGATCCAGCGGCTCGAACGACCCTTGCCTGATCGATCCATCGAAGTCGGTTGCGCGAAGCGGGGACTACACCGAGCGCCAGATGAACTACTGGCCGAGCTACTCGGAGGCGTCTCCGGGGGCGCGGCGGGCCTACCTGAACTGGCTGGCTGGCGGACGTCAGGATCCCGAGGCTGACATCGGCTTCGTGTTCCTGTTCTTCTACGGCTTGGAGCGCCGCGCCATCGTCGACGCCTCGAAGGACGAGGCAGCACAGGCTGACGGGCCTGCAATCGCTGCCGAGCTGCGGCGCCTGCTGGGCATCTACGGCGACAAGTCAGGTTCGTTCCGACGCTACGCCAGCGAACTGCTCGACTGGGTGGCACTGGCCAGACACCCTTCACGCCTCTACGAGCAGCCGGTGCCGGACTTCCCGCGGACGCACGAACTGCCGCTGTACGTCCGGCTGGCGCTCGGCCAGTCTGCGGTCGACGGCGTTCCCGTGCCGGCGGCGCTGGCGCTGGCCTGGGCCAGGCTGGACCCGAACATCGTCCTCAGGACGCCGGCAACCCGCTGCGTCGAGGAGTTCGAGCGCGTCTTCGCACAGAGGTACGCCGAACTCTGCGGTCCCGGCATGCTGCTTCCACGCAACCGCACCAAGCTCAAGCTTGTCTACCGGCCGGCATCGGCCGGGTTCCGGGGCTACCAGGAACTGAAACTCACCTTCAAGGACACTCCGGACGTCACCGTCCTCACGGCGCCGGTGCGCAAGCTGCAGGAGGTCGTCGAAGCAGCCACCAAGCCCCTGGAGTCCTACAGCAGACTCGTGGGCAAGAACCCGGGCGCGCGCGCCTCCATCGACGCGTGGCTTCAACTTCCAGCCACTCTCTGGCCCGAACCCGGCCAGAAGGCCCTGCGGGGTCTGCAGGGGCGCATGGGTTCCGGCATGGTGGCCATGTCGTTCCAGGACCTGCTGACGTCGCTCGGCGGCGCCGGCACCTTCACCATGGACAAGACAGCCTCGCTCGCGCGGGCGCTGGAATCCGTGGGCGTCGGCTTCGAGCCCGATGTCCTGACCGGCGCCAAGGTACCCAAGCCCGGGGACAAGGTGGTGCTGTTCGCCTTGCCACCGTCCGAGCCGATCGCGAGGGCCGGGGGGCCCTATCTGGCCGCTGCACTGACATTGCAGCTGGCATCGGCCATGGCGTCAGCCGACGGAGAGTTCGGCATCAAGGAGATGGGGCACCTCCGCGAGACCGTGCTGTCCTGGAAGCACCTGCCGCCCAGCCAGACCCGGCGGCTGCTGGCGCACCTTCGACTGCTGATGCAGGCGCCGGCATCGCTCACGGCGCTCAAGAAGAAGTTCGAACCGCTGGACCAGGGTGTCAGGGAAACGATCGCGGCCTTCATGGCCACCGTGGCGCAGTCCGACGGCGAGGTGTCGCCCGCCGAAGTGAAGATGCTGGAGAAGGTCTACAAGGCCCTGGGCGTCGATGCCAAGAAGGTGTTCGCCGACGTCCACGCTGTGGCCACAGGTGTCAAGCCAACCGCTGCGGCCGTCGCGAAGATCGAGGAGACCGGCTTCAAGCTGGACCCCGCCAAGATCGCCGCCCTCCAGCAGGACACAGAGCGCGTCTCGGCCCTGTTGGCCAACATCTTCACCGAGGTCGAGGAGACGGTCGCGTCCCAGGCGGAGCCCCTGGAGGAGCCTGAGGCCGAACCCGATGTCGAGTCGGGCGGTACCGCTACGCGCCTGCTGGGCCTTGACGAGGCGCACAGCGCCCTGGCCCGCATGATGCTGTCCCGTCCCGAATGGAGCCGTGAGGAACTCCTCGACGTGGCGGCCGACCTCGACCTGATGCTCGACGGCGCACTGGAGCGCATCAACGAAGCTGCGTTCGACGCCCACGACTTGCCCCTGTGCGAAGGTGACGACCCCGTGACCGTCAACGCCGCGATCCTGGAGAAAGTGGAAGCATGAATACACCGGCCATCCGTCCCAAGGACCGCGACGCGGTCATCCAGTCGCTGCGCGCGGGCGTCGTGCCCCGGGCCGGGCAGCACCTGATCCAGGTCGGGCGCGCGCGCGAGATCCGGACCCTGGTCACGGATATCGACCGCGTGGCCGACGGGGGCTCGGCCTTCCGCGTGGTGATCGGCGAGTACGGGGCCGGGAAGACCTTCTTCCTCAATCTTGTCCGTGCCGTGGCGATGGAAGAGAAGCTCGTCGTCGCCAGCGCCGACCTCAACCCCGATCGCCGGCTGCACGCCAGCGGCGGGCAGGCCCGATCGCTCTACGCCGAGTTGATGCGAAACCTCGCCACCCGCACCAAGCCGGAAGGCGGAGCACTCGGCGGCATCGTCGAGAAGTTCATCGCCACCGCGAAGACGGAGGCCAAGGCGAGTGGCGCCTCCACCGAGGCTGTGCTGCGCCAGAAGCTGGATCAACTGACCGAACTGGTGAACGGCTACGACTTCGCCGATGTGATCTCTGCCTACTGCCGTGGGCATGACGAGGGCAACGAACAACTGAAGTCGGACGCGGTGCGCTGGCTGCGCGGCGAGTTCAACACCAAGACCGATGCGCGTGCAGCCCTGGGCGTGCGCACCATCGTCGACGACGCCGCGGTCTACGACCAGCTCAAGCTGATGGCGCGCTTCGTGCGGCTGGCCGGCTTCGGCGGGCTGCTGGTGGGGCTGGACGAGCTGGTCAACCTCTACAAGCTGGCCAACAGCCAAGCGCGCAACGCGAACTACGAGCAGATCCTGCGCATCCTGAACGACTCGCTTCAGGGCACGGCCGTGGGCCTGGGCTTCGTGCTGGGCGGCACGCCGGAGTTTCTGCTCGACACCCGACGCGGCTTGTACAGCTACCCGGCGCTGCAGAGCCGGCTCGCACAGAACACCTTTGCCTCCGAGAGCCTGGTGGACTTCAGCGGGCCGGTCGTGCGGCTGTCCAGCCTGACCCCCGAGGACTTCTACGTGCTGCTCCAGAAGATCCGCAGCGTCTATGCCTTCGGCGATCCGACCCGTCACTTGATCCCCGACCCGGGCATCTTCAGCTTCATGGAGCACTGCTCAAGGCGCATCGGGGACACCTATTTCCGCACACCGCGCACGACGATCACTGCTTTCGTCAACCTGCTGGCGGTACTGGAGCAGAACCCGGGCGCCTCGTGGCAGGAACTTCTCGGTGGCATCGATATCGCGGCCGATACCGGCGGCGCAGCCGACCAGGCAACGGAGGCGGACGGAGGCGACGAGTTCGCCACCTTCAAGCTGTGAGTTGATAGGACCCGAACGCAATGTCTGGCTCGGCATCGACCTCGTTTCACCTGCTCGACGAACGCATCCAGCGCTTCATCTGGGCCGAGGGGTGGGAGTCGCTGCGCGACGCGCAGGAGGCGGCGATCCCGTTGATCGTCAAGGCCGACCGCGATGTCATCGTGGCGGCAGCCACGGCGGCAGGCAAGACCGAGGCTGCATTCCTGCCGGCTCTGACCCACCTGGTGCAGGCCGAGGCGCCGGGCCTCGCCGTCTACGTCAGCCCGCTGAAGGCGCTGATCAACGACCAGTTCGGCCGGCTCGATCGGCTCTGCGAGCAGATCGAAGTGCCCGTCTGGCCCTGGCACGGCGATATCTCGGCCTCGACGAAGAGCCGCTTCCTCTCCCAGCGGCGGGGCGTGCTGCTGATCACGCCCGAGTCGCTCGAGGCGATGCTGTGCAACCGCGGAACCTCCGTCGGCTCGACCTTCGAGCGCCTGAGCTACCTGGTGGTCGACGAATTGCACGCCTTCATCGGTACCGAGCGCGGCAAGCAGTTGCAGTCGCTGATGCACCGCATCGAACGCGTGATCGGCCGGCGGGTGCCGCGCATCGGGCTGTCCGCGACCCTCGGCGACATGAGTCTTGCGGCGGAGTTTCTGCGTCCTGGACATGGGCCCGCCGTGGCGCTGGTCGAGTCGAAGTCGTCGGGCGGCGAGCTGCGCATCCTGGTCAAGGGCTATGAGGAGCCGAGTGTGGTGCGTGGCGAGCAGGAGGACGGCGAGAGCGAGCCCGTCACGCCGGCGCAGATCGCCGGGCATCTGTTCAAGGGCCTGCGCGGCTCGAACAACCTGGTCTTCCCGAACTCCCGACGAGAGGTCGAGCGCTACACGCACCTGCTCAGCCGGATGTGCGAGGCGCAGCAGGTACCCAACGAGTTCTGGCCGCATCACGGCAGCCTGTCCAAGGAAATCCGGGCGGAGACGGAAGCCGCCTTGAAGCAGAAAGAGCGGTCAGCCACCGCCATCTGCACCAACACCCTGGAGCTGGGCATCGACATCGGTGCCGTCAGGAGCGTGGCGCAGATCGGGCCACCCCCGTCGGTGGCGAGTCTGCGCCAGCGCCTGGGGCGGTCAGGTCGCCGCAAGGGCGAGCCCGCGGTGCTGCGCGGGTACTGCGTCGAGGACGCGCTGGGCGGTCACCCTTCGATCGCGGATGAACTGCGCCTGGGCACCTTGCAGATGGTTGCGATGATTTCGCTGCTGCTCGAAGGCTGGTTCGAGCCTCCCTCGGTGAAGGGCGCCCACCTGTCCACGCTGGTCCAGCAGGTGCTTTCCTTCATCGCGCAGAACGGCGGTGCGACCATCGGGCAGCTTCACGCGCTGCTCTGCGCACCGGCGACACCCTTTGCAGGTGTCAGCAAGGACGAGTTCGTCGAGCTGATCCGGCATCTCGGTCAGAAGGAACTGCTGGTCCAGGATTCGTCTGGCGTCCTGCTTCACGGGCGTGTCGGCGAGAAGCTGGTCAACCACTACACGTTCTACGCCGCCTTCGCCTCCGACGAGGAGTTCCGCATCGTCGCCGGCGACAAGTCGCTGGGCACACTGCCGGTGTCGCAGGTGCTCACGATCGGTCAGCGCATCCTGTTCGCCGGCCGCACCTGGAAGGTCGAGGACATCGACGAGGACCAGAAGACGATCTACGTCAGCCGCGCGGCCGGAGGGGCGCCGCCGCTGTTCTCCGGCGGTGCGGGGCGCACGCACACCAGGGTGCGACAGCGGATGCGCCAGTTGTTGGAGTCCGACGAACAGCCAGCCTACCTGGACGACGTGGCCAGGCGCTTCCTGGCCGAGGGCAGGGCCAACTACAAGGCTCGGAACCTCGCTGACGCCTACGTGCTTGACCAGGGTCGCGAGGTGCTGCTGCTGACCTGGCTCGGTGATGCCGCGAACGAGGCGATCGCCTGCCTGCTGCGCCGACGCGGCTTTGTGGCGGCGCCGGCGGGCCCCGGTGTCGAGGTGCTCAAGGGTCAGGCAACGCCGGAGGACATCGTCGACGTGCTGTTCGACGCTGGGCTGGACGAGGCGCCGCCGCTGGATGTGCTTCTGGCCGACACGAGAAACCTGCAACGGGAGAAGTGGGACTGGGCGCTGCCTGATCGCCTGCTGCGCAAGGGGTACGGCAGTCTGCACCTGAACCTCGACGAGGCCTTGGAGTGGATTCGAACCATGGCCGTTGGCGCTGACCGAGACTGAAAGCCTGCGAATCTTTGGGCCAACCCCGACGGCGCGGCGCTGGGGCGTTGTCGGTTCACGAGTGAACAATCCATGCCAACCGAGACCGGTGACAGCGGCGCGTGGTTCGACGATCTGGCCGTGCCCGAGTCGGCTGCGGCTGCGCCGCGCGGGCAAGCCCCCGTGCAGCGCTACATCAGCACGATGTCGTACTGCTCCGGGTTCATCGTCGCCTCGGCGCTGAGGCTGATCGGCTTGCCGATGAACTCGGAGAGGCCGGCCAGGTGCACGCTCTCTTCGTCGAGCAGCATCTCGACGACGGCGGGGCTGGCGACGACGCGGAACTCCTTGGGGTCGAACTGGCGGGCTTCGCGCAGGATCTCGCGCAGGATGTCGTAGCAGACGCTGCGCGCGGTCTTGACCTGGCCGCGGCCGGCGCAGGTCGGGCAGGGTTCGCACAGCATGTGTGCGAGGCTCTCGCGGGTGCGCTTGCGCGTGAGCTCGACCAGGCCGAGCTGGGTGTAGCCGCCGACGGTGACCTTGGTGCGGTCGCGCGCGAGCTGCTTGCGCAGTTCGGCCAGCACGGCCGTGCGGTGGTCCTCGCGGGTCATGTCGATGAAGTCGAGGATGATGATGCCGCCGAGGTTGCGCAGCCGCAACTGCCGTGCGATCGCGCCGGCGGCCTCGAGGTTGGTGCGGAAGATGGTGTCGTCGAAGTTGCGCGCGCCGACGTAGCCGCCGGTGTTGACGTCGACCGTGGTCAGGGCCTCGGTCTGGTCGATGATGAGGTAGCCGCCGCTCTTGAGGTCGACGCGGCGGGCCAGCGCGCGCGCGATCTCGTCGTCGATGTTGAACAGGTCGAACAGCGGGCGCTCGCCCTGGTAGTGCTGCAGGCGCTCGACCACGCCGGGCGTGTAGGCGCGGCCGAAGCCCAGCAGATGCTCGTACTGCAGCTTCGAGTCGATGCGCAGGCTCTGCGTCTGCTCGTCGGCGAGGTCGCGCAGCACGCGCTCGGCCAGCGTGAGGTCCTGGTGCAGCAGGCTGCCCGGCGGCTGGGCCAGCGCGCGCGCGCGGATCGCGGCCCAGGTCTTGCGCAGGTAGGCGATGTCGTCGGCCAGCTCGGCGTCGCTGGCGTCCTCGGCGTTGGTGCGCAGGATGAAGCCGCCGCCGGGGCTGCCGTCGGGCGTCGCGGCCAGCGCCTGCACGCGGGTGCGCAACTGCTCGCGCAGCTCGGCCGAGCCGATGCGCTGCGAGATGCCGACATGGCGGTCCTGCGGCAGGAAGACCAGCAGCCGCCCGGCGATGCTGACCTGCGTCGACAGCCGCGCGCCCTTGGTGCCGATCGGGTCCTTCACGACCTGCACGGTCAGCGCCTGGCCTTCGAAGACCTGGCGCTCGATCGGCAGCAGCACGCCGTTGCCATTGCCGTTGCCCTCGCCGCGCGCGCCGAACAGGTCGGCCACGTGCAGGAAGGCCGCGCGCTCGAGACCGATGTCGATGAACGCGCTCTGCATGCCGGGCAGCACGCGCGCGACCTTGCCGAGGTAGACGTTGCCGACCAGGCCGCGCTCGAGCGCGCGCTCGAGGTGCAGCTCCTGCAGGACGCCGCTCTCGACGACCGCGACCCGCGTCTCCTGCGGCGTCCAGTTGATCAGGATGTCTTGCATGCGCCGCATGGTAGCCGGGCGCCGCTCAGGCTGCGGGCCGGCAGCAGGCCGCGAGCAGGCGGTCGACCTCGTGCAGCGGCAGGCCCATGATGCCGCTGTAGCTGCCGGCAATGTGCGTCGTCCAGCGCGCCGCACCGCTCTGGATCGCGTAGGCGCCGGCCTTGCCCAACGGCTCGCCGCTGGCGACGTAGGCCTCGATCTCGTCGGCCTGCAGCGCGCGCCAGCGCACCCGCGACACGCTCAGCGCCGCGTGCACCAGCGGCGACGCGCCGGCCTCGGGCCAGGCCACCGCCACCGCGGTCAGCACCCGATGGCTGCGGCCCGCGAGGCGCTGCAGCATGCGCCGCGCGTCGTCGGCATCGGCGGGCTTGCCGAGCAGGACGCGGCCGACGGCGACGGTGGTGTCGGCGGCCAGCAGCGGCGCCGGCGGCAGCCGGCGGCGGCGCCAGCGCGCGAGCGCGGCGTCGAGCTTGGCGCGGGTCACGCGCTGCACGTAGTCCTCGGCGCGCTCGCCGGGCTGCGGCGCCTCGAGCGCCTCGGCGTCCTCGTCGGGGTCGGGCGGCAGCAGCGTGTGGGCCACGCCGATCTGCGCGAGCAACTGGCTGCGCCGCGGGCTCTGCGACGCGAGGTAGACGAAGGGTGAGTTCATTCGCGGCGGTACGGGCGGCCGACCAAGAGCGACCAGGCGCGGTAGAGCGCCTCGGCCAGCAGCACGCGCGCGAGGGCGTGCGGCAGTGTCAGGTCGGACAGGCGCAGCGTCTCGTCGGCGCCGCTGCGCGGCTCGTCGGCCAGGCCGTCGGGGCCGCCGACGAGCAGCGCGACATCGCGGCCCTCTGCGCGCCAGCAGCCGGCCAGCCGCGCCGCGAGCTCGGCGGTGCTGGCGCGCAGCCCGCGCTCGTCGAGCACGCCGCGGCGCGCGCCCCTGGGCAGCGCCGCGGCGATGCGCTGGGCCTCGGCGGCCTTGAGCGCGGCCACCGGCTTGCCGCCCAGCCGCGGCTCGGTCTTGACGGCCTCGAGCTCGAGCCGCAGCTCGGACGGGAAACGCCGGGCGTAGTCGGCCCAGGCGGACTCGGCCCGGGCCGGCTGGCGCTGCCCGACCGCGATCACGAGCAGGCGCACGGGCCGCGCGGTGCCGCTGGGGGGTGCGCCGTCAGCGCGCGCGCGGCCGGCGCGGCGCGCCGGCGGCCGCCGGCGCGGGGGAGCGGCGCACGGCGGTCTTCTGCGCGGCCTTCTTCGCGGTTGTCTTCGCGGTCCTGGCCGCGGGCTTGCCGGCGCCGGCCGCCCGGCCGGGCTTGACGACGATGCGCTCGACCGCGGGCGCGCGGGCGGCGGGCTTGCGCGCGGCGGTCTTCTTTGCCGCGGTCTTCCTCGCGGCGGTCTTCTTCGCCGGTGCCTTCTTTGCCGGGGCCTTCTTTGCAGCGGGCTTCTTCGCGGTGGCCTTCTTCGCGGCCGCGCCCGTCTTGCCCGCCCTCTGCGCTGCGCCCGCCCTCGCCCCGGCCTGACCGGCCGCCGGCGGCTCGGGCTCGGGCTCGGCGGCCTTGGGCAGGCCGCCGGCGCCGCCGTTGCCGAGCTTGACGCGCACCGGCTTGCCGCCCCAGATCTCCTCGAGCCGGTAGTAGTCGCGGATCGAGGGCTGCATGATGTGCGCGACCGCGGCGCCGCAGTCGACGATGATCCACTCGCCGTTGTCCTCGCCCTCGACGCGCAGCACCGGCAGGCCGCGCGACTTGACCGTCTCGCGCACGCTGCTGGCCAGCGCCTTGGTCTGGCGGTTGCTGCTGCCCGAGGCGATGATGACGCGCTCGAACAGCGGCGAGAGGTGCTCGGTGTCGAAGACGGCGATGTGTTGCGCCTTGACGTCTTCGAGGCCGTCGACGATGGCGCGTTGCAGTTTTCGGATGTCCATTCAGTGGGCGGGTTGGTCCCCGGCGGGGGGGCTGCGGTAGAGCGAGTGTTCGGCAATGTAGCGCGCGACGGCCGGCGGCACCAGCGCGCCGATGTCCTCGCCGGCGGCGACGCGGCGCCGGACCTCGGTCGACGAAATGTCGAGCATGGCCAGCGGCACGACGCGGTGCGGCTGGCGCAGCACGTCGGGGTGCACCGGCCGCAGCGGGCCGGGCCGGTTGGCCACCGCCAGCACGACGCGCGCGAGCAGCTCCTGCCAGCCGGCCCAGGTATGCAGCCCGGCGTACTGGTCGGCGCCGATCAGCAGGAAGCACGGCGCCTGCGGCCGCGCGGCCTGCAGCGCGCGCACGGTGTCGAGCGTGTAGCTGGGCCCGGGGCGCTCGAGCTCGCTGCGGTCGAGCAGGTAGCGCGGCTCGCCGGCGATGGCCAGTCGCAGCATGGCCTCGCGATGCGCGGCGGCGCTGAGCGGGCGCGCCTTCTGCCAGGCCTGGCCGGCGGGGATCCAGCGCAGCTCGTCGAGCGCCAGGGCAGCCAGCGCCTCGCGCGCCAGCGCCAGGTGGGCGTTGTGCACCGGGTCGAAGCTGCCACCGAAGAGGCCGATGCGCTCGGCACTCACGCCGGCAGGTCCGCCCAGTCGCGCGGCCGCAGGAAGTCGGTGTAGAGCCGCGCCTCGGGCGTGCCGGGCTCGGGCTGCCAGTCGTAGCGCCACTGCACGCGCGGCGGCAGCGACATCAGGATGCTCTCGGTGCGGCCGCCCGACTGCAGGCCGAACAAGGTGCCGCGGTCGTAGACCAGGTTGAACTCGACGTAGCGACCGCGCCGGCAGGCCTGGAAGTCGCGCTCGCGCTCGCCGTACGGCGTGGCGCGGCGCGCGCGCGCGATCGGCAGGTAGGCGCCGACGAAGGCTTCGCCGACGGCACGGGTCAGCGCAAAGCTGGCGTCGAAGCCGCCTTCGGCATGGTCGTCGAAGAAGACGCCGCCGATGCCGCGCGGCTCGCCGCGGTGCCTGAGGTGGAAGTACTCGTCGCACCAGCGCTTGAAGCGCGGGTACTTGTCGGCGCCGAAGGGCGCGAGCGCGTCGCGGCAGGCGCGGTGGAAATGGCGCGCGTCGGCCTCGACGCCGTAGTACGGCGTCAGGTCCATGCCGCCGCCGAACCAGAAGACCGGCGCGCCGCCAGCGGGCGTCGCGGCGAACAGCCGCACGTTCATGTGCACCGTCGGCACATGCGGGTTGCGCGGGTGGAAGACCAGCGACACGCCGAGCGCCTCGAACGGCGCGCCGGCGAGCTCGCCGCGGTGCGCGCTGGCCGCGGGCGGCAGCGCAGCGCCGCGCACGTGGCTGAAGTTGCAGCCGGCGCGCTCGAACAGCGCGCCGTCCTCGAGCACGCGGGTCAGGCCATCGCCCTCGAGCCGGCCGCCGGGCGCGCGCGTCCAGCCGTCGCGGGCGAAGGCGTGGCCGTCCTCGGCCTCGAAGGTGGCGACGATCTGCTGCTGCAGGCCCAGCAGCCAGTCGCGCACGGCGGCGATGTCCATTGCGCTTCAGCGACGCAGCGCACGGTGGCCGATGTCGCTGCGCCACTGCGCGCCGTCGAAGCGGATCGGCCGCAGCAGCTCGTAGGCGCGCTGCTGCGCCAGCCGCGCCGACTCGCCCAGCGCGGTCACGCACAGCACGCGCCCGCCCTGCGTGCGCACGCGGCCGTCGGCGTCGAGCACGGTGCCGGCATGAAAGACCATCGCGTCGGTGTCGTCGGCCGGCAGCGGCGGCAGGCCGTCGATGGCGTCGCCGCTGCGCGGCGCCTGCGGGTAGCCGTGCGCGGCCATCACCACGCCGAGCGCGGTGCGGCGGTCCCAGTGCAGCTCGACGCGGTCGAGGCTGCCCTCGGCGGCGTGCAGCAGCACCTCGGCGAGGTCGCTGCGCAGGCGCATCAGGATGACCTCGGCCTCGGGGTCGCCCAGCCGGGCGTTGTACTCGACCGTCCTGGGCCGGCCCTCGGCGTCGATCATCAGCCCGGCGTAGAGGAAGCCGGTGAACGGTGTGCCCTCGCGCGCCATGCCGGTGATGGTCGGCAGGACGATCTCGTGCATCACGCGCGCATGCACGTTGGGCGTGACCACCGGCGCCGGCGAGTACGCGCCCATGCCGCCGGTGTTGGGGCCGGCGTCGCCGTCGCGCAGCCGCTTGTGGTCCTGGCTCGAGGCCAGCGGCAGCACATGGCTGCCGTCGGTCAGCACGATGAAGCTGGCCTCCTCGCCGACGAGGAATTCCTCGATGACCACGCGCGCGCCCTCGGCGTTGTGCTGCACGCCCGGCGGGTTGTCGAGCAGCATGTGGTCGATCGCCTCGTGGGCCTCGGCGGTGGTCGTCGCCACCACCACGCCCTTGCCGGCGGCCAGGCCGTCAGCCTTGACGACGATCGGCGCGCCGTGGCGCTGGACATGCGCGTGCGCCGCCGCGGCGTCGGAGTAGGTCTCGTGGCGCGCGGTCGGGATGCCGTGGCGCTGCATGAAGGCCTTGGCGTAGGCCTTGGAGCTCTCGAGCCGGGCGGCGGCCTGCGTCGGCCCGACGATGCGCAGGCCGCGCTGGCGAAAGGCGTCGACCACACCGGCGGCCAGCGGCGCCTCGGGGCCGACGACGGTCAGCGCGATGCCGGCGTCGCGGGCAAACCCGGCCAGCGCGAGCACGTCGGTGAGCGGCAGGTTGCGCAGCCGCGCGTCGAGCGCGGTGCCGCCGTTGCCCGGCGCAACGTAGACCTGCTGCACGCGCGGCGACTGCGCGAGCTTCCAGGCCAGCGCATGTTCGCGCCCGCCCCCGCCGATCACCAGCAGCTTCATCGCGGCCTCAGGCATCGCCGAGTTCGGCGTTGTGGTGGACGGCCTGCACGTCGTCGAGGTCTTCCAGCATGTCGATCAACCGGCGCATGCGCTGCGCGTCGTCGCCGGCGAGCGTGACCATGGCTTCGGGCCGCAGCGTGACCTCGGCCAGCGCCGGCTGCAGGCCGGCCGCGGCGAGGCGGTCGCGCACCGCCTCGAAGGCCGCCGGCGCGCACAGCACCTCGATCGAGCCGTCGTCGCCGCTGACGACGTCGTCGGCGCCGGCGTCGAGCGCGGCCTCCATGACCCGGTCTTCGGGGGTGCCCGGCGCGAACAGCAACTGCCCGCAGTGCCTGAACTGGAAGGCCACCGAGCCTTCGCTGCCGAGGTTGCCGCCGTGCTTGGAGAAGGCATGGCGCACCTCGGCGACGGTGCGCACGCGGTTGTCGGTCATGCAGTCGACGATCACGGCCGCGCCGCCGATGCCGTAGCCCTCGTAGCGGATCTCCTCGTAGCTCGCGCCCTCGAGCTGGCCGGTGGCCTTGTCGATGTTGCGGCGGATCGTGTCGGCCGGCAGGTTGGCCGCCTTGGCCTTGTCGATGGCCAGCCGCAGCCGCGGATTGGCGGCCACGTCGCCGCCGCCCTGGCGGGCGGCGACCATGATCTCGCGGATGACCCGCGTCCAGACGCGGCCGCGCTTGTCATCCTGCCGCCCCTTGCGGTGCTGGATGTTGGCCCACTTCGAATGACCCGCCATCGACTGCCGATACGCTCGCTGACTGAGGCCGCGATTCTATCGGCGCGCGCCACCACGCCCGAGGGCAGCCGGCGGCGGGGCGGTCAGAAACCCAGGCTGGCCAGCAGGTCGTCGACCTCGTCCTGGTTCTTGACCACGTCGCTGCGTCCTGCGGGGTTGACGACCGGGCCGTCGAGCGCCCCCGACCGGGTGGCCTCGGCCGGCGCCACCGGCGCGGCCTGCACCAGCAGCTTGACCAGGCTGTCTTCGAGGTCGGTGGCCAGCGCGACGACCTTGGCCACCACCTGCCCGGTGAGGTCGTGGAAGTCCTGCGCGAGCATGATGTCGGTCAGGTGCGCGTCGATGCGCGCGGTGGCGGCCTCGACGTCACCGACGAAGTTCAGCACCGCGCCCGAGGCCACCGCGCGCACCGGGTCGGCGGTGATCGCCTGGCCGATGCGCCGGGTCTGCTCGGCGATGCGCGCGTGCTCGGCCTTGGCCTGGTCGACCGAGTCGAGCACCTTGTCGGCCGCGGCCGCGGTCTTGCCGGCGATGTAGTTCAGGCGGCTGCGCGCATCGGGCAGGCCCTCGGCAGCGACCTGCAGCCTGGGCATCACGCCGAGGTGTTCCAGCGTGTCGTGCAACTGGCGCGTGAGCGCTCCGATCTGCTGGTAGATCTCGGCGTGGCCGGGCGCGGCGGCCGGTGCGCAGGCCGGCGGCGCGAGCATGACGGCGTCTTCTCTCTGCATGACGGTCGCTCCCCGCTCAGGCCGTTGCGGCCAGTTTCTGCATGATCTTCTGCACCTTCTCCTCCAAGGTGGCCTTGGTGAAGGGCTTGACGATGTAGCCGGCCGCGCCGCTTTGCGCGGCGAGCACGATGTCTTCCTTGCGCGCCTCGGCCGTCACCATCAGCACCGGCAGGTGCTTGAGCGCGTCGTCGGCCTTGATCGCCTTGAGCAGCTCGAAGCCGTTCATGTTGGGCATGTTGATGTCGGTGACGACGAAGTCGAACTTCTGCGCGCGCAGCATATTCAGCGCGATGGCGCCGTCCTCGGCCTCGTCGACCTGGTTGCAGCCCATCTCCTTGAGCAGCCCGCGGATGATGCGGCGCATGGTGGAGAAGTCGTCGACGATCAGGAACTTCAGGTCGGTGGGGTGGCTCATGGCAGCTCTCGGGTGGGCGGCGGGGGCGTTCAACGGGGAGAGGGCGGGGGGGTCGCCGGCCCGGCTGGCGCGGGGGAGGCGGCGCCACCGACCGCTGCGGCCACCTCGGGCGCGCTGCGGAAGAAGCGGTCCTCGGCGTCGCGGTTCATCACGATGATGCTGATGCGCCGGTTCTTCGGGTCCAGCGGGTCGCGGTTGTCGAAGGGCATGCTCGCCGCCAGCCCCTGCACGCGCAGCACGCGGTCCTCGGGCAGGCCGCCGGCGACCAGCTCGCGGCGCGAGGCGTTGGCGCGGTCGGCCGACAGCTCCCAGTTGCTGTAGCCGCGCTCGCCGCCGGCAAAGGGCAGCGCATCGGTATGGCCTTCGAGGGTCAGGCGGTTGGGCACCGCGCCCAGCACGTCGCCGATCGAGCGCAGCAGCTCGCGCATGTGCGGCTGCACCACGGCGCTGCCGCTGGCGAACATCGCGCGCTCGAGCTCGTCGACGATCTGGATGCGCAGCCCGTCGCGCGTCATGTCCAGCCGCAGTTGCGAGGCCAGCGCCGACAGCCGCGGGTCGGCGGCGATCCTGGCCTCGACCTGCTCGCGCAGGTTTTCCAGCCGGGCCTGTTCGGCGCGTCGCTGCTCTTCCTTCAAGGCCTGCAGATTGACCGCCGCACGCGGCGCCGGGATCTCGCCGCGCTTGACCTGGCCGGTGGTGCGCGTGAGGTCCTGCCCGCCGCCGCGGATCACGTGCGAGGCATCGCCAGCGCCCGAGCCGCCGCCGAGCAGGGCCACGCGCAGCGGCGTATTGAAGTGGTCGGCAATGCCCTTGCGGTCGCCCTCGGTCGTGCTGCCGAGCAGCCACATCAGCAGGAAGAAGGCCATCATCGCGGTCACGAAGTCGGCGTAGGCGATCTTCCAGGCCCCGCCATGCGCCGCATGGCCAGCCTTCTTGACGCGCTTGATGATGATCGGCTGCAGCTTCTTTGCGTCACCGGCCATGGCGGGCCTCCAGCGTCATTTTCTGCCCTTCACATGGGCCTCGAGCTCGATGAAGCTCGGGCGGTGGCTCGAGTACAGCACCTTGCGACCGAACTCGACGGCGACCTGCGGCGCGTAGCCCTGCATCGAGGCCAGCAGGGTGGTCTTGATGCACTGCAGTTCCTTGGACTCCTCGTCGTTCTTCTGCTCGAGCAGACCGGCCAGCGGCTCGACGATGGCGTAGGCCAGGAAGATGCCCAGGAAGGTGCCGACCAGCGCCGCGCCGATCATGCCGCCGAGGATCGCCGGCGGCTGGCCGACCGAGCCCATGGTCTTGATCACACCCAGCACGGCGGCGACGATGCCGAAGGCCGGCAGCGCCCCGGCCAGCCGCTGGAAGGCCGCGGCCGGCGCATGCGCCTCATGGTGGTGGGTCTCGATCTCGCTGTCCATCAGCGACTCGATCTCGTGCGCGTTGAGGTTGCCAGAGACCATCATGCGCAGGTAGTCGGTGATGAACTCGGTCACGTGGTGGTCGCTGCCTATCGTCGGGTACTTCTGGAAGATCGGCGAGTTCTGCGGCTCCTCGACGTCCTTCTCGATGGCCATCAGGCCTTCCTTGCGGGCCTTCTGCAGCAGGTCGTAGAGCAGCGCCATCAGCTCCATGTAGCGCGCCTTGCTGTACTTCGAGCCCTTGAGCAGCTTGGGCAGCGAGCGCCCGACGGCCTTGAGGGTCGACATCTGGTTGGTGACCAGGAAGGCACCCAGCGCCCCGCCGCAGATGATGAAGCTCTCGACCGGCAGCGCCTTGAGGATGATCCCCATCTTGCCGCCGGCCAGCATGTAGCCACCGAACACGCAGCCGATCGCGATGACATAACCGATGATGACGAACATGGTGCAGCAACCGCGCAGTCCTGCGCTGCTTATCGACACCCCGGGCGCCGACTTGAACCTGGGTTGAACCCAGCGCAGCGGGCATGGCCGCCCGCAGGGTCGACACAGGGGGGCGCAGCGCCGGCGGGCCGCGTCGCGGCCGGTGCCGAGGGCTTATCGGCGCTGCGCGGCCGAACTGAAGGGTCGGCTGCGCAGGGCAGGCGCCGCTGTCGGTGCGCCTGCGTACCGACAGCGGCGCATGGCGCGGCGAAGATGGCAACGCTGCCGCACGTGGCACAGACTCGCGCCACGGGCTGGCCGCTTGCGCATCCGCAGAAGGGGCTCCCATGCTCGAAACCCTCATCGTCATCCTGCTCGTCCTGTGGTTGCTGGGGCTCGTTACCGCGACCACGATGGGTGGCTTCATCCACGTGCTGCTGGTGATCGCCGCAGTCGTGATCGTGCTGCGCCTGATCCAGGGGCGGCGGCTGTGAACCGGTGGGAGTGGGCATGAACGCGCTGCGCCTGGCTGCCATCGCGCTGATCGTCGCCGGTGTGCTGGCGCTGAGCTGGGGTGGCTTCAGCTACACGCGGCAGACTCAGCAGGCCCAGATCGGACCGCTCGAGCTGTCGCTGACCGAAACGCGCCGGATCAACATCCCGCTGTGGGCCGGCGTGGCTGCGATCGTCGCCGGCGGCCTGCTGCTGGTGCTCGGCAGCCGCAAGTCTTGAAGCGCGGCCTGCGCGAGGGCTGGCGCGTGCAGACCGACGAGCTCCTGGCGGCCTGGGTGACAGCGCTGCGCCGCGCGGCGGCGCGCGTCGGCGGGTGTCGGCTGCGGCTGATCACGCGGCGCCCTGGGTGAGGGGAGTACGATGCGCCTGCCGCAAACCCTCGGGCCACGCGCCATTCCACTGCAGAGCCACGACGGGTCGTCGCGGCCTGCGCGCCGCACGCGCCGCAACCCACCGCCATGACACCGCCGAGCCCCGCCGCCGGCAGCCCACCGGCACTGACCGACGCCGAGCGTCGGCGCGCCAGCTTGGGTATCGAGACCGCGGCCCTGGAGGCCACGCTGGTGCGCCTGCTGCAGGACGTGATCGACGCCGAGGCTCGGTCGGGCGGCCCGCAGGTGGCGAGACTCGTCGAGGCCGACGCGCCGTTCGTCACGGCCGTGCTGACCAGCCCAGCGCAGACAGACCACGCGGCGACGGTGGACGCACGGGACCTGCAGCCGAGGGCCGGCGCGGGTGCGGCGATCGACCCCGATTGCGGCGCAGACCGCGACACGCTGACCCCGCACGCGGATGCCTCGACGCGCGGGCACGCGCGGGCCGGCGAAGCGCCTGCGCCTGCCGACCCGGCGCGGTGGCTGGCCGGCCTGCGTGCGGCCAACGAACGGCTGGTGCTCGCCGCGCTGAGCGCGCAGGAGCTGCGAGCCGCCGCCGAGCGCGCCCGCCAGCGGCAGAGCGCCTTCATGGCCGCGGTGGCCGACGAACTGGGCAACCCGCTGGCGCCGATCCGCATCGCCACCAGCATGCTCGGCCGCCTGCCCGGCGAGGCGCCACTGCTGCCGCGCGTGCAGCAGGCCATCGAGCAGCAGATGGCGCAGATGTCGGGCCTGATGCGGCGCTTGGTCGAGGCCTCGGCGGACGCTGACGGCAGCCTGGTGCGCTGGCATGAGCGGGTCGACATGGTCGCGGTCGTGCAGGCCGCCGTCGCCAACTGCAGCCCGCTGCTGCAGCGGCACCGGCTGCGCCTGGACTGGCAGCCGCCAGCCACACCCATCCTCACCGTCGGCGACGCTGCCCGGCTCGAGCAGATCGTCGCCAGCCTGCTCGACCACGCCTGCACCCACACGCCCGATGGCGGCCGCATCGCCATCACGCTGGCCGCCGACGCGCAGACGCTGACACTGACCGTGGCCGACAACGGGCTGGGCATCCCGGCGCAGGCGCTGCCCGCGGTCTTCGAGCCCTTCGTGCTCGACCTGCACGCGCTGGACTTCCGCGGCGTCGGTCTGGGCGTCGGCCTCACGGTGGCGCGCGCGCTGGTGCAGGCGCATGGCGGCAGCATCAGCGCGCACAGCGCCGGCGTGCGCCGCGGCGCCGAGTTCATGGTCACGTTGCCGCGGGCGCCAGCGCCGCACGGGCCCGCGGCCACGCCAGCGGGACCGCCGACCGCGGCGGGCACCGATGCCTGAAGCAAGCATGAGCTCCGCCGCAGGCACGCGCCCCGACGGGTCGGGCGCCGCCGCCGAGGCCGGCCGGCAAGCAACCGCGCGTGCGGGCGCGGTCGCGCCGCGCCAGAACCGGTTGCTGGCCGCACTGCCAGACGCGGACTGGCTGCGCTGGCGCTCGCTGCTCGAACCGGTCGCGCTGCCGCTGGGTCAGGTGCTCCACGAGTCGGGCGTGCCGATCAGGCACGCGTACTTTCCGACCACGGCCATCGTGTCGCTGATGCATGTCACCGAGAACGGCGCCTCGGCCGGCATTGCGGTCGTCGGCGACGAGGGTGTGGTCGGGGTGCCGCTGTTCATGGGCGCGGGCTCGACCACCGGCACGGCGGTGGTGCACAGCGCCGGCGCCGGCCTGCGCATCGGCGGTGCCGCGCTGCGCGCCGAGTTTGCGCGCTCGCCGGCGGTCATGCTGCTGTTGCTGCGCTATACGCAGGCGCTGATCGCGCAGATGGCGCAGATCGCGGTGTGCAACCGCCACCACTCGGTCGACCAGCAACTGTGCCGCTGGCTGCTGATGAACCTGGACCGGCTGCCAGGCAACGAACTGGTGGCCACGCATGAGCTGATCTCGCAACTGCTCGGTGTGCGTCGCGAGGGCGTGACCGAGGCGGCGCTCGCGTTGCAGCGCGCCGGCCTGATCGAGTACCGGCGTGGCCACGTCACGGTGCGCGACCGCGCCGGCATCGTGCAGCGCAGCTGCGAATGCCATGCCGTCGTCAAGGCGGAGTACGACCGCCTGCAGGGCGCGAACCTCGGCGCGACGCACTGCTGAGCGGCCCGCGCCGGGGCTTGCGCCCTACTTCTTCAGCCAGTCGTCGCTGAACTTGCGTTCCCAGGCCGCAAGCTGGCGCTCGGCTTCCTCCTTGGCCACGCCGTAGCGCTCCTGAATCTTGCCGGCGAGCTGTTCGCGCCGGCCGGCGACGACATCGAGGTCGTCGTCGGTCAGCTTGCCCCACTGCTCGCGCGCCTTGCCGGTGAGCTGCTTCCAGTTGCCCTGGATCCGTTCCCAGTTCATGTCGGTTCCCGGTGGTGGTGGTGGATCAGGGCCGGACGGCGATCCGGTTCTTGACTTCCCTGACGCCGTCGACACGCCAGGTCAGTGCCTCGGCAGCGACCATTTCGGCCCGACTCTTGGCAAAGCCGGACAGCATCACGGTGCCGTTGAGGGTTTCGACGCCGATGGCGCCGGCATCGACCGCCTCGCTCTCGACGAAGCGGGCCCTGATGGCGAGGGTGATCGCGCTGTCGTCGACGTAGGCGCCAACCGTCTGCTGGCCGCGCACGACGGCGCAGCCGGAGGCGGTGGCGAGCACGAGGGCCGCCAGCAGCGGGATGGCCAGGTAACGCAGGTTCATGTAGATCCTTGGGTTTGAGCGACCCACTGTAGGGAGCGCGCGCCGGGCCGTCGGTGCGCTGACGTACGCAGCGCCGGCGATCTCAGCCATAGCGCAGAGCCGGTGCACTCGCCGTCCCCGCCAGTGCCATCGGGCTTGCCGCCGGCGGCCCGCAACGGACAACGAAGGAACGGGCCGGGCATCGCCCGGCCCGTCACGCGCCGGCGGTGCCGACCGTGCCGGCACCGCCGCGGCGTCTCAGCCCGATGCGCGCTTCGCGAACCAGCCGCCGTAGTCCTTGTCGGTGCCCAGCACCCAGAGCGCGAGCACCAGCACCACCACGCCGCCGATCACGGCGTTGAGCATCGCCGTCTGCATCGCGGCGAAGCCCAGCACCCAGGGCGAGACGACCATCCACAGGCCCAGCGCCGCCTCGAGCCACTCCTCCCACGCGCGGGGCACGAAGATCGCGCCGAGTGCCGCAGCGGCCAGCGCGATGCCGACCACCACGCTGCTCGCCGTCGCCGCCCAGTGCTCGGCGAAGCCGAGCGCCCAGGGCGAAAGCACAAACCATGCGCCGATGACGACGTTGACGGGGTCCTGCCAATGCTTCATCGACTTGAACATCGTCGCTTTCCTCCGTCTGCGGCGCACCATTGCCGCATCGCTGCCTTGGACCTGCCGCCGGCACCGGAGTTTCCTCGCTGCAGGCAGGTGGCCAGGGCGGCTGCGGCACCGCTGGCCGCTGCCGTAGCGCGAGGGTCGGCGGGCGCGCCGAAGTGGCCAGCGCTGGCGAAGCCGAGCTCGCCGGCCACCGCGCCGAGGCCGGCCTGGCCGAGCCGCCGGCAGCCTTTGCGCTCGACGCGCTGGTGCACCGACGCCAGCGGCGGCTGGCCACCGGTGGGCAGCAGGCGGCCGCGCCCCGCGGCCAGGTGCACGAAGCGCCCGAGTGTCACCGCCGACCTCAGCGCATCGATTGCGCGAACGGGCAACCGTCGGGCGCTGAGTCAGCCCCTCGAACTGATAGCCTGACGAATATGTGTGCGCACTTCCGCAACCGACTGCTCCGGCGCACCAGCGGCACGCGACAAGCTACCCGGCCGCGACGCGTTTGGTGTGCCGGAACAGGTCGTCGGGGTCGAAGCGGCGCTTGAGTTCGGCCAGCCGCGCGAGGTTGGCCTGGCCGTAGGCGGCGGCGATGCGGTCGTCGCCTTCTTCTTCGGTCAGGAAGTTGACGTAGGTGCCGCCGGTGGCGCAGGGCGCCGTCGCGTCGAAGGCGGCGCGGGCCCATTGCCTGTTGCGCGCGTCGTCGGTCGGCTGCTCCCAGGCGCCGGCGATGTTGAGCACGTAGCGGGCGTCGCGGTTGCCGGCCGGCGAATGGCCGTCCGGCTGCTCGCCGAGCGCGCCGCCGATCTGGAACAGCAGGATCGCCGAGTGCGGCGACACGATCCGGCGCGCGTGTTCGGCCGCGAGTTCGATCGTGCGCGGCTCGATCGCCGCCAGGTAATGCGACTTCCAGTAATAACGCCGGCCCTTGGGCTGCGTGGCGTCGAGCAGGCTCTGCATCTGCGTGTACGGCCGGCGCGTCACGATGTCGGCCACCGGCGTGGCCAGGGCTCGCAACGGCGCCAGCAGCCGCTGGCCGGCGTCGATGTCGCCCGTGTGGCAGACGAAGATCGCGACGATCGGCTGGCCGTGCACTTCCTTCGGCAGCCACGGCGCCGGCGGCGCGATGCGCAGCACCGCCACGCTGGTCAGCTCGCGCGGGGCCGCGGCGCTGAACTGGCGGTACGCGTCGAGCACCTGCAGCGCCTGCTCGCCGCGCCAGGCGATCGCGCCGCCCAGGATTTCCGGGCCCACCGGGTGCAGCCGGTACTCGAACGAGGTGACGATGCCGAAGTTGCCGCCGCCGCCGCGCAGCGCCCAGAACAGCTCGGCGTTCTCGTCGGCGGCGGCGCGATGCACCTGCGCGTCGGCGGTCACCACCTCCATCGAATGCAGGTTGTCGCAGGTCCAGCCATGCCGGCGTGTCAGGTAGCCGAAACCGCCGCCCACCGTGAGCCCGCCGATGCCGGTGGCGGACACGAAACCCAGCACCGCGGCCAGCCCATGCTGCTGCGTCTCGCGGTCGACATCGCCGAGCGTGCAGCCGCCTTGCGCACGGGCGCGGCGGGCGGCGGGGTCGACCCACACGCCGCGCATCGGCGACAGGTCGATCATCAGCGCGCCGTCGGCCACCGCCAGTCCGGCGATGTTGTGGCCGCCGCCGCGCACCGTCAGCAGCAGTCCGTGCTGGCGCGCGAAGCGCAGCGCCTGCACCACGTCGACCGTGCCGGTGCAGCGCACGATCAGGCCCGGGCGACGGTCGATCATCGCGTTCCAGAGCCGGCGCGTCTCGTCGTAGGCCGCGTCATCGGGTGCCAGCACCTCACCGCGCAAGCCGGCCTTGAAGGCCTGCAGCGCCTCGGGTGCCAGTTCGAGGGCCTGGCCGTCGAGGCCGGTCATGCGGATCGTCATGCGGATGCTCCTGGAGTCGGATCGTCGAGCCAGCGCACCGGCGCGGCGCGCCGGCGGTTGACCTGCAGCTCGAACAGGTCGGGTCGCGCGCAGTGTCCCGCGACGTCGAGTGTGCGCCTGGCGGCGGCCACACGCCCGGCGTCGACGTCGGCGTACAGGATGCCGAGCTCGCGGCGCAGCGGGCCGGCCACCGTCTTGCCCTGCGGGTCGATCACCACCGAGTCGCCGTCGTTGATCCATTCGTCGGGGTCGGGAAACCGCTGCGCGCGCCCGGGCAAATCGTCCGGCAGGTCGCGGCCGCGCAGCGCGCCGCCGCTGCCGACCACCCAGCAGCGGCCTTCGAGCGCGATGTGGCGCAGCGTCGCCAGCCAGCCCTCGCCGGCGTCGCAGGTCGGCGCGACGTAAACCTCGACCCCCTGCGCGTAGAGCGCATAGCGGGCCAGCGGCATGTAGTTCTCCCAGCAGGACAGGGTGCCCAGCCGCCCGGCAGGGGTGTCGACGACGCGCAGCCCGGCGGCGTCACCCAGGCCGTGCACCAGACGCTCGGGGTTGGTCGGCATCGGCTTGCGATGGCGGTTGAGCAGGCGGCCGTCGGCGCCGATCACGACCACCGTGTTGTAGAGCGTGCCGCCGCCGCGCGGGCACTCGCACTCGTTGCGGCCGCAGACCACCGTCACGCCGGCGCGGTCGAGCAGGACGGGCGGGCGCTGGACGACGGCGATACGGTGCATGGCAGGCTCCGGAATGCGTCCCCCGGGTCGGGGCGGCGTTGGCGCATCGTGCGCGTGACGCGGGGGGCCGACCAGTCCAGAATCTGAAGTCTTCGTCGGCGGCAGGAGGCTGCACCATGGACCCGGGCTATGGACAGTTCTGCACCGTGGCGCGCGGCGCCGAGGCGCTGTGCGAGCGCTGGACGCCGCTGGTCGTGCGCGAGCTGCTGATGGGCAGCCACCGCTTCAACGACCTGCACCGCGGCGTGCCGCGCATGTCGACCAGCCTGCTGACGCAGCGGCTGCGCCATCTGGAGGAGATCGGCGTGGTGCGGCGCCGCGTGGTCGGCAAGGTGCGCGAGTACCACCTCACCGAGGCCGGCGAGGCGCTGCGGCCGATCGTGCTGGCCCTCGGCCACTGGGTGCCCGACGCGCGCAGCGGTGAGCGGGCCTGGTGGCTGGTGGTGGAAGACGGCACCGCCGACCTCTGCCGCGACGACCCCGGCCGCGAGCCGACGCTGGTGGTGCACACCGGCGTGCGCACGCTGACCGACCTGTGGTCCGGCGAGCGCACGCCGCAGCAGGCGCTGGCGGCGCGCCGCGTGCGTGTGCAAGGCGCGCCGCGGCACTCGCAGCGCCTGTGGGACTGGCTCGGCACGAGCCCGTTTGCGCCCACCCGGGCGGCGGCACGGCAGGCCGCCGCGGCCCGAGGCTGACGATGCACATGCCGGGTCTCGCCACACCCGCCGCGCGGGCCAGCCGCCGATGAGCCGCCTCCCGGCCGTGCGCAAGCTGTCGCAACGGCAGGCCGGCAAGGTCACAGACCCCACCCGCCTCGACGAAGGCAGTGCCAGGCAGCACCGACATCGGAGCAGGCCTCGGAGTTCAGGCAGTTCGAGGATCGCGTGTCGCCCGCCAGCTCCGTCGCCGATCTCGTTGCTACGGAGCAGACGGCGGGGCACGCTGCCGTCGCTGGCGGGCTGCACGCCGCAGCGCCGGCGACCTCAGCCGTAGCGCAGCAGGTCGCCGTAGACGGTGTACTCGCCGTCCTTGCGGTCGTCGCCGGGCGCGTCGTACAGCACCAGCCAGCCCGGCTTGCCGCCGGACATGCTCGCCGGCAGCTCGCACAGCGCCTCGGCCCGGTTGGTGCCGCGCCCATGGGGCAGCGCGACCGAACCGGCGAGCGCCGTCTCGAAGCGCACCGGCTCGCGGTTGGCGGCCAGGGCGGGGCCGGCGGCTGGCCACTTGTAGACGCGGATCTCGCCGTTGAGCACCATCGTCGGGCCGGCCAGAAGGTAGAGGGCATCGCCCGAGAAGTGCAGGTCGCGGATGCCCAGGCCGTCGAGCTGCAGGAAGTGCTTGCGGATCAGCAGGCCGCTGTCGTCCAGCGGCAGCAGCCGCAACTGGTCGCCGCGGGCCTGGACCTCGATCTCGAGCAGTGCCGACCAGCCGCGCAGCACCGGCCCGCGCAGGCCCAGCAGCAGGCGCCGGCCGTGCACCGCCAGGCCTTCGATGTCGAAGCCGTTGTCCTTGCCCGGGATCGCCATGTACGGCCCGAAATGCGGGTCGTCGGCGAGCGCACGCGTGAGCGGGTTGCGCAGCGAATCGCCGTCGAGGCGCTGCGCGCGCCGGCCGTCGCGGGCGCGCCTGACCAGACAGGGCTCGCCCTGGGCATCGGGCTCGATCGGCAGGCAGGCCAGCAGCCGCCGGTTGCCGTCCAGCGTCACCTTGGCCAGTCGCCGGGCGTTGTCGGCGTCGGCGCGCCCGGGCTTGGCATTCTTGCGCTTGAAGCCGTGCGAGCCGACCACCCACAACCAGCCGTCGACCACGGCCATGCCTTCGAGGTCGGCCTCGTCGTCGGGCGCGCCGGGCAGGTCCAGCAGCTCGGCCAGCGGGAAGTCGCGCACCTGCCCGAAGCGCAGGGCCTCGCTGCCCATGGGGGCCAGCCGGCGCAGGCGGTCGACGCCGCAGGCCTCGTCGCCCGCCACCCACAGCCAGTCGCCAGTGAAGGCCGCTCCCGAGAGGTTGGCGTGGACCAGCGAGTCGGCGGCAAACTCCAGGCGCACGGCGTTGGCGGTTCGGGTGTTGGGCATGGGGTGGGTCCTTGCGGTGGATGATCGGTGCGCATATCGGCGTCGGTCACGGTCGACCCGCAGCCGCCGGTCCCGATGCACGCCACGGGGGTTGTAGCCGATCCGGCGCACGCAGTCTGTGCGGTTCGGCACTGCCGCCCTGCAGCAGTTCGTGGTCGACCAGGCGCTGGCCGCGTGGGGCATGGTCGGCCCCGGCCCGCTACCATGCACAGGTCTCAACACTCGTCCGGAGCAGCCTCATGCGCAAGCTGGTCACCGTTCGCAAAGTCGACGACGTCAAGACGGTCGGCGACTACGAGGTCCTGGTCATCGACGGCGTGGAGGTGTCCGAATACCACTCGCCGCGGGACGCCTTCCATGCCGGCGAGTACTGTGTCTTCATCGAGGCCGGCGTCAGCTTGCCGGCCAGGGCCGGCCGGCCCTGGACGCCCACCGCGCGGACCGAGCATGTCGAGATCTACCCGACCAACGCCTTCCCGGAGATCATCGAGGAAATGATGATGCTCGCGCACGACCACAACGGCTTCTCGACCGAAGACTACCTGCAGATCCGCGACACCGACTTCAGTCGGCGCCTGGGCGTGACCGAGGCGCGCTGATGCGCCGCTTGGCGCGGCGTGGCCAGCGCGAGCGGCACCTCGGCGCGATCGTCCTCGGCCCGGTCGCCATCCCGGCCCTGCCGGGCGGGCGGCGACCGAGGGCCGGATTCAAGTCCGACGCCGATCGGCCGAAACCCAGCGCAACGGTGCCACTGCGGTCCTGCCCGCGCCGGCGCCCCTGCACACGTCGTCGGGAAGTACCACCATGCCCTATGCCCCGCTAGCCGCGCTGCGCGACCGCATCCGCATCGGTGCGCCGCTGCCGTTCAACGTGCGCAACGCCGACGGCACCCTGCTGCTGGCACGCAACCAGCTCATCGGCAGCCGCGACGAGCTCGACTCGCTGTTCGAGCGCGGCACCCTGGTCGACCTCGACGAGGCGCTGAGCCCGGCCGAGCGCGTCGCCGCGGCGCCACGCGAGCAGTTGCCGCGGCTGTGGGACGACTGCTTCGGCCGCGTCGACGAGGCGCTGCGCCACTGCGGGCACGAACGCTTTCGCGACGCGCTCGACGAGGCCAGCGCGCCGGTGGCGGCGCTGGTCGCGCGCGACCCCGACCTGGCGCTGTTCCAGGTCCTGCGCGCCGACACCAGCCCGCTGCTGCGCTACGGCATCGACCATTCGATGCACACCGCGACCGTCTGCCAGCTCGTGGCGACGCGGCTGGGCTGGGACGGCGAGAGCCGCGAGCGGGTGTTCAAGGCCGCGCTGACGATGAACGTGTCGATGCTCGAGCTGCAGGGCACGCTCGCCGTGCAGGCCACGCCGCCGACGCGCGCGCAGCGCGAGCAGATCCTGTCGCACCCGCAGCGCAGCGTGCAGATGCTCGAGGCCAGCGGCGTGCGCGACCGCGACTGGCTCGACGCCGTGCTGCAGCACCACGAGGCGCCCGACGGTTCGGGCTACCCGCAGGGGCTCACGCAGATCGGCGACCTCGCGCAACTGGTGCGCCGGGCCGACATCTATACCGCCAGGCTGAGCCCGCGCGCCGGCCGCGAGGCGATTGCCGCCGACCGCGCCGGGCGCGAGATGTTCATGAGCGAGCCCGGGCACCCGATGGTCGCCGCGCTGGTCAAGGAGTTCGGGCTGTACCCGCCGGGCTGCTTCGTGATCCTGGCCAACGGCGAGATGGCGATGGTCGTGCAGCGCGGGGCGGCGGTCAACAACCCGATCGTGGCCGTGCTGAGCACCGCCCGCGGCGAGCCCTGCCCCGAGCCGCTGCGCCGCGACACCTCGTATCCGGCCTACGCGGTCAAGTCGGTGCTGCCGGCGCGCCACCTGCCGCGCAGCGTGCAGCCCGACGCGCTGGCGCAGTTGGTCGTGCAGGCCTGATCGCCGATCGGCAGCAGGCTGTCGCCACGGCTACAGCACGGCCGCGCGCGCTGGCCTACAGTGCGGCGATGACCGACGCTGCCACGCCCGCCCCGACTGCCCCCGCCGCTGCGCCCTACATCCCCCGCCGCCCCGGCCGCACGCTGCGCGTGCCGCTGCGCGGGCTCGACTACCACGTCACCGCCTGGGACAGCGGCGGCACCTCGTCCGGCGCGCCACCGCTGGTCCTGCTGCACGGCTGGATGGACGTCGGCGCCTCGTTCCAGTTCGTCGTCGACGCGCTCGCCGAGGCCGGCGCGCCACCGCGCACCGTGCTGGCGCCGGACTGGCGCGGCTTCGGCGGCACGCGCTGCCCTGGCGTCGACAGCTACGCCTTCACCGATTACCTCGGCGACCTCGACGCGCTGCTGGGCGCGCTGGCCCCCGGCGCGGCGGTCGACCTGGTCGGCCACAGCATGGGCGGCAACGTCGCGATGCTCTACGCCGGCGTGCGGCCGCAGCGCGTGCGCCGGCTGGTCAACCTCGAAGGCTTCGGCATGCCCGCCACCCGCGCAGCGCAGGCGCCGGGTCGGCTCGCGCGCTGGCTCGACGAGCTGCAGGTGCCGCAGACGCTGCGCCCCTACGACGACCTGGCCGCGGTCGCCGCCCGGCTGATGGCCAACAACCCGCTGCTGGACGCCGACAAGGCCGCCTGGCTCGCGCCGCACTGGGCCGAGCGCGGCGCCGACGGCCGCTGGCACCTGCGCGCCGACCCGGCGCACAAGCGCGTGAGCCCGGTGCTCTACCGCGTCGACGAAGTGCTGGAAGTCTGGCGGCGCATCGAGGCGCCGCTGCTGTGGGTCGACGGCGACCTCACCGACACCACGCGCTGGTGGGGCGAGCACTACCCGCGCGCGGAGTTCGACGTCCGCCTGGCGGTCGTGCCGCGCGTCGAGCGCCACCGCCTCTCGCCCTGCGGCCACATGCTGCACCACGACCAGCCGCTGGCGCTGGCGCAGCGGCTGGCGCAGTTCCTGGCCTGACCCGGCCCTTCAGGCCAGCGCGTCGGGCGCACGTTCGGCAGCGCGCTCGCCGCGCCAGGCGCTGGCAAGTTCGATGCGCTTGAGCTCCTCGACCGCGCCCTCGTCGGCGCCGCCGACCTTGCGCGCCTGCGCGCGCGCCAGCCGCTCCATCAGCCGCAGATCGCGCTCGCCGAGCGCCAGCGCGGCGTCGGCCCAGAGGTCGACGATGGCCAGCAGCGACTCGCGCGTCACCGGCACGGTGTCGCGCTGCGCGCGCAGCGCGGCCAGCGTGCCGCGCCAGCGCGGCTCGACGCTGCGCACGACCTGCTCGACGGCAGCCTCGCCGGCGCCGTCGTCGGCGACGGTGTCGACCAACCCGCGCTGGCGCAGTTCCTCGGCGCCGTAGATCCGCCCCGAGAGGATCATCTCGCTGGCCACCGCCAGCCCGGCGCGGCGGATCGTGAACGGCCAGGCGCCCATGCCCGGGAACAGGTTGAACAGCACCTCGGGAAATCCACCCTGCGCGCGGCGCTCGAAGATGATGTGGTGAAACGGCAGCACGGTCTCGAGGCCGCCGCCCAGGGTGTCGCCCTGGACCAGCGCAACCGTGTGCAGGTCGTGCGCGGCAGCGCGCTCCATGCCCCAGACCAGGTCGATGCAGCGCCGGCCGTACAGGCGCAGCGAGTCGCGGTCGCGGGCGCGCACCAGCAGCACGAACAGCGCCAGGTCACCGCCGAAGTTGAAGACGCCGTCGACGTCCGAGCTGAGCACCAGGTGGCGCACCAGGCCGCGGTTGGCGTGCAGGTCGTCGAGCACCGACTGCAACTCGGCCAGCCCGGCCAGGCTGAAGCAGGGCACCGGGCGCACGCACTGGCGCACGCGCAGCAGCGCCAGCTCGGACGTCCACTCCAGCCGCAGGTAGCGGTACGGACGGCCCAGGAGCTGGGGCAGTCCGCCGGCCGCGATCGTCACAGCTGCCCCACCAGCGCGGTGAAATGGTGGAAATTGACCCGCGCCGACTCGACCACGGCCTCGCGCGCGGCTTCGTCGCCGACGCCGTCGAGCACCTCGCGCAGCGTGGCCATGTGCTGCATGTCGAGGTCGGCATGCGAGGCCAGGAACGACACGCCGCGCTGGCCGTCGAGCAGCAGCGACTCCTGCACCGCCGAGGCGAAGGCGCCACCGTAGACCGAGGCGATGACCTCGAGCACGTAGAGCATGCCCAGCACCGAGGCCGGGTGGCGGCGCTCGGCGGCCCAGTAGTTGTAGCCGACCAGCGCCAGCGTGTGCGGCAAGGGCGCGTGGGCCAGCGCCTGCGCGCGCGGCACGCCGACCGCATCGAGGTCGTCGAGCACCCACTGCTCGTGGCCCTGCTCCTCGTGCATGTGGCCGTAGAGGTAGTAGCGCACGTCGCGCAGCCCGTCGTCGAGCCGGCTGGCCGCGGCCGCGCTGACCGGGTTGAAGTGCCAGACGACGTGGTAGAGCTCGAGCAGCAGGCTGCGGTAGCGCTCGACGCTCAGGCCGCGCGCGAGCGCGTCGACCACGGTCGGATGCGTCTCGAACGCGCGCCGGGCCTCGTCGGTGCGCAGCACGAGCTGGCCAAAGAAGGCAGTCATCGGTCCTCCCACGGCGTCGCCATCGACGCGACGGGGCGGATGTTCGCACACCCGCGTGATGCACCGGCGGCGCCGGCGCGATGCATGGGCCGCCCCTGACAGTGCAAACCCGCATCGGCGTGTCACACCGGTGTCACCCGGCCCTGACTGCTGATAACATTTTTCTTTTCGGCGGCGCGCGGGCGCTGCCGGTCCCATTCGACCCCCAGATCCCCCAGGAGGGCTCCATGAAGAGGATTCTTGCTGTCGCCGCGTTGTCGGTCACCGTGGCCTTGTCGGCCCAGGCCCAGGCGCCGGCGCCGGCGCCGGCGGCCGCCACACCCAACCCGGTCCGCCTGGGCGTGCTGCTGGGCTTCACCGGCCCGATCGAGTCGCTGACCCCCGGCATGGCGGCCAGCGCCGAGCTGGCGATCCGCGAGGTCAACGCCAGCGGCCTGTTCCTCGGCGGCACCCGGGTCGAGGCGGTGCGTGCCGACTCCACCTGCACCGACGCTGCGGCAGCCACCGCGGCCGCGCTGCGCCTGATCACGGCCGAGCGCGTCAGCGCGATCGTCGGTGCCGACTGCTCGGGTGCCACCACCGCCGTGCTGCAGAACGTCGCGGTACCGCGCGGCACGCTGATGATCTCGCCGTCGTCGACCTCGCCGGCGCTGACCACGGTGCGCGACAACGACCTGTTCTTCCGCACCGCACCGTCGGACGCGCGCCAGGGCGAGGTCATCGCCGAAATGCTGCGCGAGCGCGGCATCACGCGCGCGGCCATGACCTTCACCAACAACGACTACGGGCGCGGCCTCTCGAGCAGCATCCGCACCAACTTCGAGCGCCTGGGCGGGCGCATCACGATCTCGGCCGCGCACGAAGACGGCAAGGGCGACTACACCGCCGAGGTGGCGGCGCTGGCCGCTGCCGGCGGCGAGCTCCTGATCGTGGCCGGCTATGTCGACCAGGGCGGGCGCGGCATCATCCGCTCGGCGATCGACAGCGGCGCCTTCAGCCGCTTCTTCCTGCCCGACGGCATGATCGGCGACAGCCTGCCGCCGGCCATCGGCCCGGCGCTCAACGGCTCGTTCGGCGTCAAGCCCGGCGCCGACAGCCCGGGCGGGACCCGCTTCGAGGAACTGGCGCGGGCGGCCAACATCCGCATCGGCCCCTTCACGCACCAGTCCTACGACGCCGCCGCGCTGATCCTGCTGGCCATGCAGGCCGCCGGCTCGACCGACAGCATGCGCGTGCGCGAGCGCATCATGGACATCGCCAACGGCCCCGGCGAGGTCATCCAGGCCGGCGACCTGGCGCGCGGCCTGCGCATCCTGGCCGCGGGCGGCCGCATCAACTACGAAGGCGCATCGGCGGTGCGCCTGGTGCCGCCCGGCGAAGCCGCCGGCGGCTACCGCATGATCGAGGTCCGCAACGGCCGCATGGAGACCACCGGCTTCCGCTGATCCTGTGCATCGCCACGGCCGGCGGCAGCGCCTGGCCGTGGCCCCCTCTGGAGTCCCGAGTCGACGGTCCGCCCTGCAGGGTGCGGGCCGTTTCTTTTGCCCCCATGATCGAAGTCAAGAACCTGCGCATGCAGTTCGGTGGCATCCGCGCCGTCGACGATGTGTCGCTGCGCTTCGCCGACGGGCGCATCACGGGCCTGATCGGCCCCAACGGGGCCGGCAAGACGACGCTGTTCAACGTCATCGCCGGCCGCTACCGGCCGAGCGCCGGGCAGGTCCTGCTCGACGGCGAGGACGTCACCGGCATGGCGCCGCACGAGCTGTTCGCACGCGGCCTGCTGCGCACCTTCCAGATCGCCCACGAGTTCGCCACGCTGACAGTGCGCGAGAACCTGATGATGGTGCCGCCGCGCCAGAGCGGCGAGTCGCTGCTGGGCACCTGGCTGCGGCCGCGGCAGGTGCGGCTCGAAGAGCAAGCGCTCCGCGCCAGGGCCGACGAGGTCATCGGCTTCCTGCAGCTCGAGCCGGTGGCCGACGAGCTCGCCGGCAACCTCTCGGGCGGGCAGAAGAAGCTGCTCGAGCTGGGCCGCACGATGATGACCGAGGCCAAGATCGTCTTTCTCGACGAGGTCGGCGCAGGCGTCAACCGCACCCTGCTCAAGACCCTGGGCGAGGCCATCGTGCGCCTCAACCGCGAGCGCGGCTACACCTTCTGCATGATCGAGCACGACATGGACTTCATCGGCCGCCTGTGCGACCCGGTGATCGTGATGGCCGAGGGCCGGGTGCTGGCCCAAGGCAGCGCCGCCGAGGTCACGGCCAACGAGCAGGTCATCGAGGCCTACCTCGGCCGCGGCCTGAAGAACAAGCCGGGAGCCACGGTGTGAGCATCCTGATCGCCGAGGCCATGACCGGCGGCTACGGCGGCGCCGACATCCTCAAGGACTGCACGATCGCCGTCGAGCCCGGCCAGATCGTGGTCATCGTCGGGCCCAACGGCGCCGGCAAGTCGACCGCCATGAAGGCCATCTTCGGCATGCTCGCGCTGCGCCAGGGCCGGGTGCGCTTCGACGGCCGTGACATCAGCACACTGAGCCCGCAGCAGCGCGTGCTCGAGGGCATGGGCTTCGTGCCGCAGACGCACAACGTGTTCACCTCGATGACGGTGGAGGAAAACCTCGAGATGGGCGCCTTCATCCGGCGTGACGACTTTCGCCACTCGCTCGAGCAGGTCTACGCGCTGTTTCCGGTGCTCAGGGAGAAGCGCCGCCAGCCCGCCGGCCAGCTCTCGGGCGGGCAGCGCCAGCAGGTGGCGGTCGGGCGCGCGCTGATGACCCAGCCGCGGCTGCTGATGCTCGACGAGCCGACGGCGGGGGTCTCGCCGATCGTGATGGACGAGCTGTTCGACCGCATCATCGAGGTCGCGCGCAGCGGCATCGCGATCCTGATGGTCGAGCAGAACGCGCGCCAGGCGCTGGCAATCGCCGACATGGGCTATGTGCTGGTGCAGGGCAGCAACCGCTACACCGACACCGGGGCAGCCCTGCTGGCCAACCCCGAGGTCCGGCGCTCCTTCCTCGGCGGCTGAAGCCATGGCCGACCTCCTCAACGCCCTGGCGCTGCTGACCAACTTCGTGCTGCTGCCGGCGGCCGCCTACGGCAGCCAGCTCGCGCTGGGCGCGCTGGGCGTGACGCTGGTCTACGGCATCCTGCGCTTCTCGAACTTCGCGCATGGCGACACCATGGCCTTCGGCACCATGTTCGCCATCCTGCTGACCTGGTGGCTGCAGGCCCAGGGCGTGAGCCTGGGCTTCCTGCCGACGGCGCTGCTGGCCATACCGTTTGCGATCCTGGTCACGGTGGCCTTCGTGCTGCTGTCGGACCGCTGGGTCTACCGCTACCACCGGGCCAAGAAGGCACCGGCGGTGGTCTTCCTGATCGCCTCGATCGGGGTCATGTTCGTGCTCAACGGCATCGTGCGCTTCGTCATCGGCCCCGGTGACCAGAACTTCGCCGACGGCCAGCGCTTCGTCTTCACCGTGGCCCAGTTCCGGGCCTACACCGGGCTCGAGCAGGGCGTGGCCTTTCGCACCAGCCAGGCGCTGACCCTGGCCACCGCGGTCGTGATCGTGGCGGCGCTGTTCTGGTTTCTCGAGCGCACCCGCACCGGCAAGTCGATGCGCGCCTATTCCGACAACGAGAACCTGGCGCTGCTGTCGGGCATCAACCCGGAGCGGGTGGTGCTGATCACCTGGGTGCTGGCGGCCGCGCTGGCCACCGTGGCCGGCGTGCTGTACGGGCTCGACAAGGGCTTCCGCCCCTTCACCTACTTCCAGTTGCTGCTGCCGATCTTCGCCGCCGCCATCGTCGGCGGCCTGGGCAGCCCGCTGGGGGCGATCGCCGGCGGCTTCGTCGTCGCCTTCTCCGAGGTCCTGCTGACCTACGCCTGGCGCCGCGTCTTCGAGTACCTCGGCCCCGAAGGCTGGGCCCCCGAAGGGCTGATGCAACTGCTCTCGACCGACTACAAGTTCGCGGTCTCGTTCGTCATCCTCGTGCTCGTGCTGCTGATCCGGCCGACCGGCCTGTTCGGAGGCAAATCGACATGAACGCCTGGTTGAATCGCTACATCGGGGCCCCTGCCCTGTTCGGCCTGATGGGCCTGGCGCTGGTCCTGGTCGGCGTGCTGCAGAGCTGGTCGCTGGCGCTGACGATCATGATCTACTGCGTGGTCGGCGCGGTCATGGCGCTGGGCCTGAACGTGCAGTGGGGCTACGCCGGCCTGTTCAACGTCGGGCTGATGGGTTTTGCGGCGCTGGGCGGCATCGCCGCGGTGCTGGTCTCGATGCCGCCCACCGTCGAGGCCTGGCAGGCCGGCGGCTCGGGCATCATCGCCTCGGTGCTGCTGTCGCTGGCCACGCTGGCCGTGGCGCTGCTGGTCTACCGGCGCATGCGGCGCGGCCGGGCGCGGCTCTACACGATGGCGCTGATCCTGCTCGGCGGCTACTTCCTCACGCGCCAGTATTTCGACCCGGCGGTCAAGCTGATCGAAGCCGTCAACCCGGCGGCCACCGGCTACCTCGGCGGCGCCGGCTTGCCGATCATGCTGTCGTGGGTGGTCGGCGGCCTGTTCGCCGCCGGCGCGGCCTGGCTGATCGGCAAGATCACGCTGGGCCTGCGCTCGGACTACCTGGCCATCGCCACGCTGGGTATCGCCGAGATCATCCTGTCGGTGCTGCGCTTCGAGGAGTGGCTCACGCGCGGCGTCAACAACGTCAACGGCCTGCCGCGCCCGCTGCCGCAGGAGATCGACCTGCAGCAGACCGCCTGGGTGCAGGAGTGGGCGCTGCGCCTGGGCATGACGGTGCCCGACCTGGCCTCGATCACGGTCAAGCTCGGCTACCTCGCTCTGGCGCTGGCGGTGCTGCTGCTGATGTTCTGGCTGGCGCAGCGCGCGATCCACTCGCCCTGGGGCCGCATGATGCGCGCCATCCGCGACAACGAAACCGCCGCCGAGGCGATGGGCAAGGACGTCAAGGGCCGCCACCTGCAGGTCTTCGTGCTCGGCTCGGCCATCGTCGGCGTGGCTGGGGCCATGCTGGTGACGATCGACGGCCAGTTCACGCCCAACACCTACAACCCGCTGCGCTTCACCTTCCTGATCTGGGTGATGGTGATCGTCGGCGGCTCGGGCAACAACCTCGGCGCGATCCTCGGCGGCTTCCTGATCTGGTTCTTCTGGGTCCAGGCCGAGCCGATCGGGCTGTGGCTGATGAACGTCCTCACCTCGACCCTGCCGCCCGACTACTGGCTGCGTGCCCACCTGCTCGAGAGCGCCGCGCACATGCGCCTGATGGTGATGGGGCTGATCCTGCTGCTGGCGCTGCGCTTTCGGCCGCACGGGCTGATCCCGGAGCGCAAGCGGTAGCCGCGAGCGCTGCGCTCACTGCGCTCATTCCAACTTGCGTTCACTCGGCTGAGATTCGACGCGACGAACGCCGGCTGCCTGCCGAGGACTGGCGCATCGCGCCGCAGGCCAGCCGCCGGCAGGCTCACGCTGTGGCCATCGTCGGTGGTCTGCGCCACAGACGCAGGCCCTGGGCCCGTGTCGCAGTCCTCGCCGCCGCCGCCCAGCCGGGGCTCTGCCGCTGCGACCAGCGCGGTACAAGTCTTGATGTTCGAACGCAAACCGGTGTGCCCCGCCCCCGCCCGCGCGGGCGCGTCCGACAGCCGGATCCAGGCCAGATGAACTGTCATGGGCACTGCCGAGAATGGGCCGGGAATCGCATCGGACTCTGCTCGCCATGGCATCCCACACCGTTGCCTCTACCCGCCGCCGTCGCCTGCTGCAGGTGCTGACCCTGGTGCCGCTCGCCGGCCTGACCGCCTGCCGCCGCCCCGACCCGGAGCACCAGATCCGCGTGGCCATCGGCGAGATGGAAGCCGCCATCAAGGCCAGGCGCAACGGCGACTTCATGTCGCACGTCGCCGACGACTTCCAGCGCCCCGGCCAGAACCTCGACCGTGCCGGCTTGCGCCAGTTGTTCACCGGCCTGGTGCTGCGCTACCCGGCCGTGGTGCTGGTGGTCACCGTCGACGAAATCCGCGTCACCGGCGCCACCGCCACAGCCCGTCTGAGCATGCTGGCCACCGGTGGTCAAGGCGTGCTCCCCGAAGCCGCGCAGGCCTGGGAGGTGGACACCGACTGGCGACTGGAGGGCAGCCAGTGGAAGCTGGCGGCGGCGGACTGGCGCGGGCAGTGGTAGACGAACGCCCGTGCTGGTCTACACCCGCTCGACGATCAGCGCGATGCCCTGGCCGACGCCGATGCACATCGTGCACAGCGCGTAGCGCCCGCCCGTGCGCTGCAACTGGTTGACCGCGGTCGTCACCAGCCGCGCGCCGCTGGCGCCCAGCGGGTGGCCCAGCGCGATGGCGCCGCCGTTGGGGTTGACGCGCGGGTCGTCGTCGGCCAGGCCGAGCTGGCGCAGCACCGCCAGGCCCTGCGCGGCGAAGGCCTCGTTGAGCTCGATGACGTCGAGCTGGGCCAGGCTCAGGCCGGTGGCGGCCAGCAGCTTGCGCGTGGCCGGCGCCGGGCCGATGCCCATGAGGCGCGGTGCGACGCCGGCGCTGGCCATGCCGACCACGCGAGCCCGCGGCGTGAGGCCATGCCGGTGCGCGGCCGCCTCGCTGGCCAGGATCAGCGCGCAGGCGCCGTCGTTGACGCCGCTGGCGTTGCCGGCGGTGACCGCGCCGTCGGGCCGCACGACGCCCTTGAGCTTCGCCAGCGCGTCGAGGCTGGTCTCGCGCGGGTGCTCGTCCCTGGTGATGACGATCGGCTCGCCCTTCTTCGCGGCGATGGTGACCGGCGTGATCTCGGCGTCGAAGACGCCGGCCTGCTGGGCCTTGACGGCGTTGAGCTGCGAGCGCAGCGCCATGCGGTCCTGGGCCTGGCGCTCGATGCCGAATTCGGCAGCGACGTTCTCGGCGGTCTCGGGCATCGAGTCGACGCCGTAGCGCTCGCGCATCAGCCGGTTGACGAAGCGCCAGCCGATCGTCGTGTCGTGGACCGCGTTGGCGCGGCTGTAGGCCGACTCGGCCTTGGGCATGACGAAGGGCGCGCGGCTCATGCTCTCGACGCCGCCGGCGATCATCAGCGCGGCCTCGCCGGCGCGGATCGCGCGCGCCGCGCTGCCCACTGCGTCGAGCCCCGAGCCGCACAGGCGGTTGAGCGTCGCGCCCGGCACTTCCTGCGGCAGCCCGGCCAGCAGCAGCGCCATGCGCGCGACGTTGCGGTTGTCCTCGCCGGCCTGGTTGGCGCAGCCGTAGAGCACGTCGTCGACGGCGGCCCAGTCGACCCGCGGGTTGCGCGCAACCAGGGCCTGGATCGGGATCGCCGCGAGGTCGTCGGTGCGCACCCCGGCGAGCGCGCCGCCGTAGCGGCCGAAGGGAGTGCGGAGGGCGTCGCAGACATAGGCTTCGGTCATCGGGTGTGCTCCAGCTTTCGGGGGGTGGCAGCGGAGTTCTCAGGCCCACAGCCGGCGGCGCAGCCAGGGGCTCGCGCGGTAGCGCTCGCCGCGGTAGGCGGCGTCGAGTGCGTCGACGAGCGCGACGACGCCGCGCGCGTCCCAGCCCGCAAGCCACTCGAACGGCCCGGCCGGGTAGTTGAGGCCGAGCCTCATCGCCGCATCGGCACCCCCGGGCGTGCAGACGCCCTGCTGCACGGCGTCGGCAGCCTCGTTGATCAGCATCGCGACCGTGCGCGCGACGACCAGCCCGGGGCTGTCGGCCACCGGCTGCGGCGCGAAGCCGAGCGCGGCCAGCCAGGCCGCGGCCTGCGCGCACCAGGCCGCGCTGCTGCGCTCGGCCAGCGCGTAGGCCAGCGCGCTGCCTGCCGGCCAGGGCAGGCGCAGCGGACGGTCGAAGACGGCGACGTCGTCGCCACCGCCAGCGGCGGCGATCTCGCCGGCGCAGCGCCCGTCGGTCAGCATGAGCCGCGCGCCGGCCACGGCCAGCCCGCTCCAGCCGCTGGCGCGCTGGCGCGCCGCGCTCCCGCCGCCGGCCTGGGCCAGCGCATCGGCGAGCGCGTCGGCGATCGGGCCTTGGCCATGCACGACGATGTCGCGCGCGCCATCGGCGCCATGCGCGGCAGTTGCGCCCTGCGTGCCCTTGGCGAGCCCGGCCGGCGCGGCATGCGCGACGACCGGCAGCGCCGGCGGGCCCGCGGGGTAGGTGTAGAAGCCGCGGCCGCTCTTGCGCCCGAGCAGCCCGCCGGCGACCAGCTCGGCCTGGACCAGCGACGGCATGTAGCGCTTGTCCTGGAAGTTGGCGGCGTAGACCGAGTGCGTCACCGCGAAGTTGGTGTCGTGGCCGATCAGGTCCATCAGCTCGCAGGGCCCCATGCGAAAACCCGCCGCGCGCAGGCAGGCGTCGAGCACCTGCGGCGTCGCGGCCTGCTCGTGCAGCAGCGCCAGCGCCTCGGCGTAGTACGGCCGCGCGATGCGGTTGACGATGAAGCCCGGCGTCGACTTCGCGTGCACCGGCACCTTGCCCCAGGCCTGCGCCAGCGCGAAGACCGCATCGGCGACCACCGGCGCGGTGTGCAGGCCGCTGACGACCTCGACCAGCTTCATCAGCGGCACCGGGTTGAAGAAGTGCATGCCGACGACCCGGCCGGGCTGCGCGAGCCCGGCGGCGATCGCGGTCACCGAGATCGACGAGGTGTTGGTGGCCAGCACCGCGTCGGCGCCGACGATGCGCTCGAGCTCGGCAAACAGCGCGCGCTTGGCCTCGAGCTGCTCGACGATGGCCTCGACGACCAGCCGCGCGCCGACACCGGCGGCCAGGGTGTCGACCGGCTCGAGCCGCTGCAGCGCCGCGCGCGCGCGATCGGCGTCGAGCCGGCCCTTGGCGACCAGGCCGTCGAGCGTGGCCACCAGCTTCGCCTTGGCCTGGGCGGCCACACCGGCACGCGCGTCGTGCAGCAGCACCGGGTGGCCGGCCAGCGCCGCCACCTGCGCGATGCCGGCGCCCATCAGGCCGGCGCCGACGACGAGCACCGGCGCGCCGCGCAGATCGGTGGTCATCGGCAGGTCTCCAGGTGCGTCATCAGTAGGTCTCCAGGTGTAGACGGCCCTGCTGCTTCATCGCCGCGCCGACGCTGTCCCAGTCGAAGCCGGCGCCGCGGGCGATCTCGGCGAGCGCGAGCACGACGCCCTCCTCCATCGCCTTGAGGCCGCAGACGTAGAAGCAGGCGTTGGGGTCGGCGAGCAGCGGCGCGAGGTCGGCGGCACGCTCGCGCATCGCGTCCTGGACATACTTCCTGGGCTGGCCCGGCGTGCGGCTGAACGCAAAGTGGATGTCGATGAAATCCTTGGGCAGATTCTGCAGCGGGCCGAAGTACGGCAGCTCCTCCTGCGTGCGCGCGCCGAAGAACAGCATCAGCCTGCCGCCCTCGAAGCGGCCGCTCTTCCTCAAGCGCCGGCGCCACTCGGTCATCGCCCGCATCGGCGCGCTGCCGGTGCCGGTGCAGATCATCACGATGTGGCTCTTGGGGTGGTTGGGCATCAGGAAGCTCGTGCCGAACGGGCCGATGACCTGCACCTTGTCGCCGACCTGCAGGTCGCACATATGGTTGCTTGCGACGCCGCGCACCGGTCGGCCCTGGTGGTCCTCGAGCACGCGCTTGATCGTCAGCGAGAGGTTGTTGTAGCCCGGGCGCTCGCCGTTGCGCGGGCTGGCCACCGAATACTGGCGCGCGTGGTGCGGCCGGCCGTGGGCGTCGAGCCCCGGCGGCAGGATGCCGATCGACTGCCCCTCGAGCACCGGGAACGGCATCGCGCCGAAGTCGAGCACGATATGGTGCGTGTCGTAGTCGCGGCCGACCGCGGTGACGCGCACGTTGCCGGCCACCGTCGCGGTGACCGACTTCTGCGCCGCCTTCGGCCCGTAGAGCTGGGTGTAGGGGTGCGCCGCTGACCACGGCGGCACGCTGGCGTTGTAGCGGGCGCTGTCGAAAGCGGCTTCGCCGACGACCGCCGCCGGCAGCGCAGGCGCGACCGGCTCGGCCACGGCCTGCGCAGCGGGGGCGATGCCGGCCTCGGCGAGCTGCTCGGCGCTCAGCTCGGCCGGCAGCGTGTCCCAGCCGAGCTGCTCGGCGATGCCGTAGGCCCGCACGCGCGGCACCGTGCGCCAGTTGTCGATGCTGCCGGTCGGGCAGGGCGGGATGCAGGCCATGCAGTAGCTGCACTTGTCGGCGTCGACGACGTAGTTGCGCGCGTCGTGCGTGATCGCACCGACCGGGCAGGTCGCCTCGCAGGTGTTGCAGCGGATGCAGATCTCGGGGTCGATCAGGTGCTGGCGGATGACCGCCGTGTCGGCCATGTCCATGTGCTGTCTCCTCGGGCAGTGTATGACGCCCAAGAACCCGACGGGCCGGACGCCGGGCTGCCGCAGCACCCGATGGCCGAGCCCGCCGAGGTCTCGCGCCGCGCGGCGGCGCCGCCGCGCCGCCGTCAGCTCAGTTGAACCGGACGTACTCGAAGTTGACCGGCTGGCGGTTGATGCCCAGCGCCGGCGGCGCGATCCAGTGGGCAAACTTGCCGGGCTCGACGACGCGGCCCATCAGGCTGGCGACGAAGGCGCGGTCCTCGTCGGTGGGCAGCCAGCCCTCGACCCGGCGGCGCCACTCGTGGTCGCCGACGACGCGGCCGTCGGGCGAGACCTTGACGCCGGCCAGCGCGCCGATGCTGCGGTGGAAGGCCTTGTGCGGCACGCTCAGACGCAGCGCAATGCCGGCCTTCTCGATGACCTTGTTCCAGCGCTCGACGCCGCCGATGCTGTCCCTGATGTAGTCGTCGCGCAGCACCTCGTTGAGCGCGTTGAGCATCGGCACCTCCTTCTCGACGAGCGCGCCGTCCCTGACCTCGAGGACCGGGTAGGTCTGGCCGCGCAACTGGTGGTCGTCGCTGCGCTTGCCCTCCTCGAAGCGGCCTTTGAGCCCGGTCGAGTAGAAGGTCGCGGCGTTGCTCGACTGGTCGGCACCGAACAGGTCGATGGTCACCGAGAAGTGGAAGTTGAGGTAGCGCTGGATCGTCGGCAGGTCGATCACGCCGGCGGCGCGCAGCCGGGCCGGCTCGTCGGTCTTGAGCTCGTTCATGACCTGGCAGGTGCGCTGGATCACGCGGCTCACACCCGACTCGCCCACGAACATGTGGTGCGCTTCCTCGGTCAGCATGAACCTGGTCGTGCGCGCCAGCGGGTCGAAGCTGCTCTCGGCCAGCGCGCAGAGCTGGAACTTGCCGTCGCGGTCGGTGAAGTACGTGAACATGAAGAACGACAGCCAGTCGGGTGTCGGCTCGTTGAAGGCCTGCAGGATGCGCGGGTTGTCCTGGTGGCCGCTGCGGCGCTCGAGCAGCGCCTCGCCTTCCTCGCGGCCGTCGCGGCCGAAATACTTGTGCAGCAGGTAGACCATGGCCCACAGGTGGCGGCCCTCCTCGACGTTGACCTGGAACAGGTTGCGCAGGTCGTACTGGCTCGGCGCGGTCAGGCCGAGATGGCGCTGCTGCTCGACGCTGGCCGGCTCGGTGTCGCCCTGGGTGACGATGATGCGGCGCAGGTTGGCGCGGTATTCGCCGGGCACATCCTGCCAGGCCTCCTCGCCCTTGTGGTCGCCGAAGTGGATCTTGCGGCCGACCTCGGCCGGGTTCAGGAAGATGCCCCAGCGGTAGTCGGGCATCTTGACGTAGCCGAACTGCGCCCAGCCCTGCGGGTCGACGCTGACCGCCGTGCGCAGGTAGACGTCGTAGTCGGTCGAGCCATCGGGGCCCATGTCCTGCCACCACTGCAGGTAGGTGGGCTGCCACTGCTCGAGCGCGCGCTGCAGCGTGCGGTCCTGCGACAGATTGACGTTGTTGGGGATCTTGTCGCTGTAGTCGATGCTGCTCATGGGTTGTCTCCAGGGTTGAGGGTCAGACACGGTTCCAGTCGAAGGCGGCCTTGTCGCCCTTGCCGTAGACCTTGAGGGCGCCCTTGTCGCCGACGGCGTTGGGGCGCTGGAAGATCCAGTTCTGCCAGGCGCTGAGGCGGCCGAAGATGCGCGTGAACATCGTCTCGGGGCCGTTGAAGCGCAGGCTGGCTTCCAGGCCGGTCAGCGCGTCGGGGCTCATCGCGACGCGCTCCTCGATCGCGATGCGGGTTTCGTCGGCCCAGTCGATGTCGTCGGGGTGGCTGGTGACCAGGCCGAGCGCAAACGCGGCGTCGGCGTCGAGCGGCTGGCCGAGCTTCGCGCGCAGCGCGTCGAGCGCGGGCTGTTCGTCGTAGAAGCGCCGCCCCAGCCGGTGCTGGCCGGTGACCATCGGGTACAGGCCGAAGTTGGCCTCGCCGACGGCGATCCGCGGCGTGCGCGTGGGGTTGTCGGGCAGCATCAGCATGTAGCTGCGGTCGCAGGCGAGCGCCAGCTCGAGGAAGCTGCCGGCAAAGCACGAGCCCGGCTCGATCAGCGCGTACAGGCTGCGGCTGGAGACGTCCAGGCGGCTGAAGGTGCGGCGCAGCAGGCCTATCGTCTCGCGCACGAACCAGTGCTCGCGGTGCGCGGCCAAGGTGGCGTCGAGCGCGAACACCGCGTCGACCTCGCCTGCGGTCCTGATCAGCCACAGGCCGATGTCGAGCTCGTTGGTGCGCATCTCGAGGATCGCGTCGTCGAGCTGGCGGGCGAGCTGCAGCGGGTACCAGTCGGCGCCGGCAGCTTCGATGCCGGCGACGTCGGCGGGCTGCGCGCCGGTCGGGCCCTTCACGGTCCAGGTCGCGGTGCGCCCGGCGCGGTCGATCTCGACCGTGACGTGCGGGTAGCGCAGCGCGTCGGCCTCGATCGTGCGCGCCAGCGGCGTCAGCGCGACGCCGCGGGCGCCGGCCGGCCGGTCGCTCGCGCGGGCCAGCGCGAGCGCGCGCTCCTGCACGCGGGCGGCAAACTGCGCCGGCCTGGCGATGTCGTCGACCAGCCGCCAGTCCTTGGCCTTCTGGCCACGCACGCCCTCGGTCGTCGTGCAGAAGATGTCGGCCAGGTCGTGGCGGACCTTGCGCTTGTCGGTCACGCGGGTCAGGCCGCCGGTGCCCGGCAGCACGCCCAGCAGCGGCACCTCGGGCAGGCTGACCGCGCTCGAGCGGTCGTCGACCAGGAGGATCTCGTCGCAGGCCAGCGCCAGCTCGTAGCCGCCGCCGGCGCAGGCGCCGTTGACGGCGGCGAGAAACTTCAGCCCGCTGTGCCGCGACGAGTCCTCGAGGCCGTTGCGAGTCTCGTTGGTGAACTTGCAGAAGTTGACCTTCCAGGCGTGGCTGCTGAGGCCGAGCATGAAGATGTTGGCGCCCGAGCAGAACACCCGCTCGCGCGCGCTGGTGAGCACCACCGTGCGGACCTCGGGGTGCTCGAAGCGGATGCGGTTGATCGCATCGTTGAGCTCGATGTCGACGCCGAGGTCGTAGCTGTTGAGCTTGAGCTTGTAGCCCGGGCGCAGGCCGGCGTCCGCGTCGAAATCGGCGGCCAGCGTGGCCAGCGGGCCCTCGAACGTCAGCTTCCAGTGGCGGTAGCGCGACGGGTCGGTCTGGTAGTCGACGCGCGTTGGGTGGGTCATGTCGGTCTCCCGGTTCGGGGTGCAGTCGCCTGCATCGGTGGGGTCAGGTAATGATGAGCATGATAGTGCGTGTTTTAAGTGATGTCAAGCAGCAAAATGCAGTTTGCTGCATGTTTTTTATCGGGGCAGCGCCAGCGCATCGCGCACGAGGGTGCGCAGCGTCGCAAAAGTCGGCTGCAGCGGCTGCGTGCTGGTGTCGACCTCGAACTCGGCCTTCGAGTAGAAGGCCGCGCGCCCGGCGAGGATGGCCTTGAGGTCGTCCATCGCCTCGCGGCTGGCGGCCATCGGCCGCGTATCGCCCTGCGCCAGCACGCGCCGCATGTGGTCCTCGGGCGTCGCGCGCAGCCACACGGTGGTGCAGTGCGCGAGCAGCAGGTTGAAGGTCGCCGGGTCCGAGACCAGCCCGCCGGGCGTGGCGATGACCGCCTCGGGGTAGATCTGGATCGCCTCCTCGAGCGCGCGGCGCTCGTAGCGGCGGTAGGCGTTCTGGCCGTACAGGGCCTGGATCTCGGCGATGCTGCAGCCGGCAAACTTCTCGATCTCGCGGCTGAGTTCGACGAAGGGAAAGCCCAGGTCCTCGGCGAGCATCGCGCCGAGCGTGCTCTTGCCGGCGCCGCGCAGGCCGATCAGCGCCACGCGCTCGCTGCGCCCGCGCGCCCCGGCGTTGGCGCCGCCGGTGCCGAGCAGCTCGCCGACGGCCACCCGCACGCGGTGCAGCGTGGCCTCGTCGCGGCCCTCGAGCAGCTCGCGCAGCATCAGCCACTCGGGCGTGGAGGTGCTGACGTCGCCGATCAGCTCGGCGAGCGAACATTGCAGCGCGCGCGCCACCTGCAGGAGCACCAGGATAGAGGCGTTGCCGACGCCGTACTCGAGGTTTGCGAGGTGCCGCTCCGACACCTCGGCCGCCGCGGCCAGCGCCTTGCGCGTCATGCCGCGGCGCGAGCGCAGCGCGCGCGCGCGCTCGCCGAGCGCGACCAGGAACGGGTTCTTGGCCTGCCCGTCGTCGTCGTCGGCCGGCCTGGGCGCGGCGCCAGCCCCCGGGCGCTGCCTGTCTTGCGTCAACCCGAAATTATGCAATATAGTGCTTGACATGAGATTGCCCACCGCCTACAGTCACATCACGCACAATACTGCATAGGCCCTGTGCAGGCAAGCTGCAGCAACTCCTGGAGCCGGACATGCCCGCCACCCCCGCCAGCTTTCGCGCCCGGATCGCCAGCCTGACCGCCGAGCTGGCTGGCCGCCCGCTCGACGCCGCGCTCGAGGACTGGCTCAACCGCGAGCACGGCGTCGGCAGCGCCGTCTACGAGGGCCTGAGGGATGACTGCCGCGACGGCGTGGCCGCCGGCTGGCTGTGCAAGCACGAGGCCGGCGGCATCCGCTACGGGCGCATCTTCAAGCCCGCCGACGACCTGCACGGCTACTCGGTCGACGTGGTCGACATGCATGAGGTCGCCGGGCCGCACCACCTGCACCCGCACGGCGAGATCGACCTCGTGATGCCGGTCGAGGGCGACGCGCGCTTCGACGGCCGCCCCGCCGGCTGGGTCGTGATGCCGCCCGGCAGCGCACACCGCCCGACGGTGAGCGCCGGCCGCGCGCTGGTGCTGTACCTGCTGCCGCAAGGCGCTATCGAGTTCACGCCATAAGGGAGGTCCGCCATGGCCCCTGCCGATACCGCCGGCGTCGCCGCCCCGCCCGAGCGCTTCAACTTCGCCGCGCACCTGCTCGCGCTCAACGCCGGCCGCGCGGCCAAGACAGCCTACGTCGACGACTGCGGCACGCTGAGCTACGGCCAGCTCGACGAGCGCGTGCGGCGCCTGGCCGCCGGCCTGCGCGCGCTGGGCCTCAAGCGCGAGGAACGCGTGCTGCTGCTGATGCTCGACGGCAACGACTGGCCGGTGGCTTTCCTCGGCGCGCTCTACGCCGGGGTCGTGCCGGTGGCCGTCAACACGCTGCTGAGCGCCGACGACTACGCCTACATGCTCGAGCACAGCCGCGCGCAGGCGGCGCTGGTCAGCGGCGCGCTGCTGCCGGTGCTGACCAGCGCGCTGGTCAAGTCCGATCACGAGGTGCAGAAGGTGCTGGTCTCCAGACCCGTCGCGCCGCTGAAGGCGGCACCCACGCAGGCCTCGTCGCCGTACCCCGCCGAGGTCGAGTTCGAGGCCTTTGTCGCCGCGCACGCGCCGAGCCCGAAGCCGGCGGCCACCGGCGCCGACGACCCCGGCTTCTGGCTCTACTCCTCGGGCTCGACCGGCCGCCCCAAGGGCACCGTGCACTCGCACGCCAACCCGTACTGGACGGCCGAGCTCTACGGCCGGCGCGTGCTCGGCCTGCGCGAGGACGACGTCTGCTACTCGGCGGCCAAGCTGTTCTTTGCCTACGGCCTGGGCAACGCGCTGAGCTTCCCGCTGAGCGTCGGCGCGACGGTGCTGCTGATGGCCGAGCGGCCGACGCCCGATGCGGTATTCAGGCGCTGGCTCGGCGGCGTGAACGACATCAGGCCCAGCGTGTTCTACGGCGCGCCGACCGGCTTTGCCGGCCTGCTCGCCAGCCCGCACCTGCCGCAGCGCGACGAGGTCGCGCTGCGCCTGGTCTCGTCGGCCGGCGAGGCGCTGCCGGCCGAGCTCGGCGAGCGCTTCAAGGCGCATTTCGGCATCGACATCGTCGACGGCATCGGCTCGACCGAGATGCTGCACATCTTCCTGTCGAACCGGCCCGGGCGCGTGCGCTACGGCAGCACCGGCTGGCCGGTGCCCGGCTACGAAGTCGCGCTGCGCGGCGACGACGGCGCGGCGGTGGCCGACGGCGAGCCCGGCGAGCTCTACATCGCCGGGCCCTCGGCCGCGCTGATGTACTGGGGCAACCGCCAGAAGTCGCGCGAGACCTTCCAGGGCGGCTGGGTCAGGAGCGGCGACAAGTACGTGCGCAACGCCGACGACGGCAGCTACACCTACGGCGGGCGCAGCGACGACATGCTCAAGGTCAGCGGCGTCTACGTCAGCCCCTTCGAGGTCGAGGCCACGCTGGTCCAGCACCCGGCGGTGCTCGAGGCCGCGGTCATCGGCGTGACCGACGCCGACGGCCTGACCAAGACCAAGGCCTATGTCGTGCTCAAGACCGGCGCGCAGGCCACCGACGCCGAGCTCAAGGCCTTCGTCAAGGACAAGCTCGCGCCGTACAAATACCCGCGCCAGATCGAGTTCATCGACGAGCTGCCCAAGACCGCGACCGGCAAGATCCAGCGCTACCGCCTGCGCGAGCGCGAACGCGCGGGCGCCTGACGGCCCGGCGCATGGACGACGGCATCGACCAGGTCGAACTCGGCGGCGCGGGCCTGCCGCGCGTGCGCATCGAATACCGCCGCATCGCCGCTGCGCGCCGCGCCGCGCCGCTGCTGGTCTTCCTGCACGAAGGGCTGGGCTCGGTGGCGATGTGGAAGGACTTCCCCGAGCGGCTGTGCGCCGCGCTGGGCTGGCGCGGCCTGGTCTACTCGCGCCCGGGCTACGGCGGCTCGCAGCCGCTCGAGCCCGAGCCGCGCTGGCAGCCCGACTTCATGCACCGCCAGGCGCATGCGCTGCTGCCGGCGCTGCTGGCCGCGCTGGGCATCGACGCGCGCCGCGAGCGGCCGTGGCTGCTCGGGCACAGCGACGGCGGCTCGATCGCCCTGCTCTACGCCGCGCGCTTTCCGGCCGCGCTGGCCGGCGCGGTCGTGCTCGCGCCGCACATCATGGTCGAGGAGCTGTCGGTGACCAGCATCGCGGCAGCCCGCCGGGCCTACCTCGACGGCGGCCTGCGCGAGCGGCTGGGCCGCTACCACGCCGACGTCGACCGCGCCTTCTGGCGCTGGAACGACATCTGGCTGGACCCGGCGTTTCGCGACTGGTCGATCGAGGCCGAGCTCGCCAGCATCGCCTGCCCGCTGCTGGCCGTGCAGGGCCTGGACGACGAGTACGGCACGCTCGAGCAGATCCGCGGCATCCGCCGCCGTGTGCCGCAGACCCGGCTGCTCGAGCTGCCCGCCTGCGGGCACTCGCCGCAGCGCGACCAGCCCGCGGCGCTGATCGCCGCGGTGCGCGATTTCGTCGCCGCCGCCGCAGCGGGCTGAGCACCCGTCTCGACAAACCGCGCGGGCCGGTGGATACTGTATGAAAACACAGTCTTCACAAGCCCCGAGATGTCCCTCCCGGCCTCCCGCCCCGGCGCGCGCACGGCAGGCTTGCCCGCCGTCGACGCAGCGCTGTGGCACGCCACCGAATACGCCGCCGCGCCCGCCGCGGTCGTGCCCAGCGGCTGGGCTGCGCTCGACGCGCAACTGCCTGGCGGCGGCTGGCCCGGCCGCGCGGTCTGCGAGGTCCTGCTGGCGCAGCCGGCCAGCGTCGAGTGGCGGCTGCTGGCCCCGGCGCTGCAGCGGGTCACGGCCGGCGGTGGCACGGTGGTCGCCGTCGCACCGCCGCAGCCGCCGTACCTGCCCGGGCTGATCCACGCCGGGCTCGACGAGCGGCGCTTCGTCTGGGTCCGCGCCGACGCGCCGGCGCAGCGGCTGTGGGCCGTCGAGCAGCTCGTCAAGGCCGACGCCGCCGGCGCGGTCGTCGCCTGGCTGCCGCAGGCGCAGCCCGAGCACCTGCGCCGCCTGCAGGTCTGCGCGCAGGCCTGCGCCGGCCTGGTGCTGCTGTGCCGGCCGCAGGCCGCGCAGCACGAGGCCTCGGCCGCGCCGCTGCGCGTGCACGCCGCCCCCGGCCCAGGCCGGGACCTGCTGCTGCGCGTGCTCAAGCGCCGCGGCCCGGCGCATGAGGGCGTGCTGCAACTGCCCGCGCTGCCGGCCGGGTTGCACGGCCTGCTGCCGCCCGAGCCCCCGCAACCGAGCCACGAGGAGCCCGCCGATGCCCTGGGCCGCACTGTGCCTGCCTGGCCACCCTGCCGCCACGCCGCCTGAAGCGCAGGCGGCAGCCGAGCCACCGGCCGCGGCGCTGCACGCGGTCGCCACCTGGGCGCTGCAGTTCAGCCCGCGCGTCAGCCTGGTCGACGAGGCCGTGCTGGTCGAGCTCGGCGCCAGCCTGCGGCTGTTCGGCGGGCTGGCCGCGCTGCGCGAGCGCCTGCGGCGCGAGGCGCAGGCCCTGGGCTGGCAGCCGCCGGCCTGGGCCCCGACCGCGCTGGCCGCGCTGGCGCTGGCGCGCACCGGCCTCGAGGACGGCCTGACACAGCCGCTGCCCGCGCTGCTGGCCGGCCTGCCGCTGCATGTGCTGTCGGCCGCACGGCCGCACCTGCCGGCGCTGACCCAGCTCGGCTGCCGCACGCTGGCCGAGCTGCAGCGGCTGCCGCGCGCGGGCCTGGCGCGGCGCTTCGGCGAGCCGCTGCTGGCCGCGCTCGACCAGGCCGGCGGGCTCGCGCCGCAGGCCCACGCCTGGTTCAGCCCGCCGGCGTCGTTCGGTGCGCGGCTGGCGCTGCCCGCGCCGGTCGAGCAGGCCGCGGCGCTGCAGTTCGGCGCGCGCCGGCTGCTGCTGCAGATGTGCGGCTGGCTGGCCGCGCGCCAGTGCGGCACGACCGCCTTCGCGCTGCGCTGGGAGTACGACACCCCGCGCGCGCACGCCGCCGGCACCGGCGACACGCTGCCGGTGCACAGCGCGCGGCCGACGCGCGACCCCGATGTGCTGGGCCGGCTGCTCGCCGAGCACCTCGGCCGCGTCGCGCTGGCCGCGCCGGTGGCCGCGCTCGGCCTGGAGCTGCTCGAAGCCGAGCCGTTGCCGCAGGCCAGCGCGACGCTGTGGCCGGCGGCCACCGACGACGGCCGCACGCTGGCCCAGGTCCTCGACCGCCTCGCCGCGCGCCTGGGGCCGCAGGGCGTGCTGCGCCCGCTGCTGGTCGACGACCACCGGCCCGAGTGCGCGCAGCGCTGGCTGCCCGCCGCGCTGTGGGCTTCGCAGCCGCAGCGGCGCGGTGCGCCGCCCCCGCCACCGCAGCCGAGCTTCCTGCTCGCCCAGCCGCTGCCGCTGGCGGCGCATGGCGGGCAGCAGCCGCATGAGCCCCGCCCGGCCGCCCGCTGGGGCTCGTTCCCGCCCGGCGGGACCGGGCCGCAGGCCCGAGGCTGCGCCAGCGAGCCCGGCGGCTCGCACGGCCGGCACCATGGCCAGCTCGAACTGCTGGCCGGCCCGCACCGCATCGAAGGCGGCTGGTGGCCCGACGGCAGCGTGCCCGGCGCGGCGCGCAGCCAGCCCGTCGAGCGCGACTACTGGCTCGCGCGCAGCGCGCAAGCCGGCCTGCTGTGGGTCTACCGCCAGCGCCTGGCCGGCGCCGCCACCGCGCGCTGGTTCCTGCACGGCCGCTATGCCTGATACAAGCGTCGGAGCGCGTGCAACGGATGGATGTCGGCCTCCATCGAGCGCAAACACTCGGGCGGCGGCACAGCGACCGTGCCGACGCTCGACTGGCTGCCGGCCGCGCTCGCCGCGGTCGAGGGCGGTGACCCAGTCGCGCATCTCGAGGATCCGCCGCCACTCGTCGCGCAAGGGCCTGGAGGCTGGCGATGCGACGCGGCCCCGGTGGTCCAGCGTCGCGCGCACCTGGGCCGGCAGCTCGGGCTGCGCCAACAGGCGCTGCAGCGCGGCCTCGGTCAGGCGCAGGCTCTGTTCGTCGCTGGCGCGATGCAGGTCGTCGATGGCGCCAGAGGGTAGCGCAAGGCGGGCCGGCGCGTGCGGACTTTTGCTGTCGCGGGAGCCCGACCGTGGGTGAGCTTCGGCTGCGTGCATCGCCAGACGGCCCGGAGCTGCCCGCGCGCTGCGCGCCGCCACCCCCGCCCGACTATGCCGAGCTGCGCTGCCTGTCGGCGCACTCGTTCCTGCACGGCGCGAGCCGGCCCGAGGAGCTCGTCGAGCGCGCCAGCCAGCTCGGCTACCGCGCGCTGGCGCTGACCGACGAGGGCTCGCTCGGCGGCGTCGTGCGCGCCCACCAGGCGGCCAAGGCGCAGGGCCTGCAACTGATCGTCGGCAGCCAGTTCCAGGTCGCTGCCGATGCGCACTGCGCGGCGTACACGCTGGTCGCGCTGGCCGGCGACCGCGACGGCTACGGCAACCTGTGCCAGCTCGTCAGCCGGCTGCGCCGCAGCCCCGGCCCGGGCCAGCGCAGCGCCCCGTTGCGCGCCGACGAGCCCGACGCCGCCGCGCTCGACGGCTGCCTCGTGCTGGCCGTGCCGCAGCGCGGCGCCGACGACGCTGCGCTGCACGCGCTCGCGCAGCGGCTGCGGCAGCGCTGGGCCGGGCGCTGCTGGATCGGCGTCGAGCAGACCTGCACGCTCGACGACGCGGCCTGGCTGCAGCGGCTGCGCGCGGTCGCCGCGGGCAGCGCGCTGCCGCTGGTAGCCTGCGGCGACGTGCGGATGCACCGGCGCTCGCGCAAGCCGCTGCTCGACGTGCTGAGCGCGATCCGCCTGGGCCGCCCGCTGACCGACTGCGGGCGCGCGCTGGCGCTCAACGCCGAGCAGCACCTGCGCTCGCGCGAGCGGCTGGCGCGGCTGTTCCCGCCCGAGCTGCTCGCCCAGACGCTGCGCGTGGCCGAGCGCTGCCGCTTCAGCCTCGACGAGCTGCGCGGCCAGTACCCCGACGAGGTCGTGCCCGCCGGCCACAGCCCGGCGTCGTACCTGCGCCAGTTGACCGACGAGGGCGCCCGCCGGCGCTGGCCGCAGGGCGTGCCGGCGCCGGTGCAGCGCCAGATCGCGCACGAGCTGGCGCTGATCGACGAGCTCGGCTACGCGCACTACTTCCTGACCGTGGCCGACCTCGTGCGCTTTGCGCGCTCGCGGCAGATCCTCTGCCAGGGCCGCGGCAGCGCGGCCAACTCGGCGGTCTGCTACTGCCTGGGCGTGACCGAGGTCGACCCGGCGCGCATGGCCACGCTGTTCGAGCGCTTCGTCAGCCGCGAACGCCGCGAGCCGCCCGACATCGACATCGACTTCGAGCACGAACGCCGCGAGGAAGTCATCCAGTACCTCTACGCCCGGTACGGCCGCGAGCGTGCCGCGCTGGCCGCGGTCGTCGTCTGCTACCGCGCGCGCAGCGCGCTGCGCGACGTCGGCAAGGCGCTGGGGATCGAGCCGCTGCGGCTGGCCGCGCTGCTGCGCGCACTCGGCGGGCGCGACGCGCTGCACGACGCGCCCGCGCGGCTGGCCGCGGCCGGGCTCGACGCGCAGGACCTGCCACTGCGCCAGCTCCTGCAGCTCGCCGGCGAGCTGCAGGGCCTGCCGCGCCACCTCGGCCAGCATGTCGGCGGCTTCGTGCTGACCCGCGAGCCGCTCGATCGCATCGTGCCTGTCGTCGCCGCGGCGATGCCCGGGCGCACGGTCATCGAATGGGACAAGGACGACCTCGACGCGATGGGCCTGCTCAAGGTCGACGTGCTCGCGCTGGGCATGCTCAGCGCGATCCGCCGCGCGCTGGCCCTGGTCGGCGCGCGCCGCGGCCAGCCGTTCGCGCTGCACGACATCCCGCCCGAAGATGCGCAGACCTACGCCATGTTCTGCCGCGCCGACACCGTCGGCGTCTTCCAGATCGAGAGCCGGGCGCAGATGGCGATGCTGCCGCGGCTGCGCCCGCGCTGCTTCTACGACCTGGTCATCGAGGTCGCGCTGGTGCGCCCCGGCCCGATCCAGGGCGGCATGGTCCACCCCTACCTGCAGCGCCGCCAGGGCCTGCAGCCCGTCCACCTGCCCGATGCGGCGCTGGCGCAGGCGCTGGGCCGCACGCTGGGCGTGCCGGTCTTCCAGGAGCAGGTCATGCAGATCAGCATCCTGGCCGCCGGCTTCACGCCCGGCGAGGCCGACGGGCTGCGCCGCGCGATGGCGGCGTGGAAGCGCGGCGGCGACGTCGAGCGCTACCGCGAGCGCATCGTCGAGGGCATGCGCGCGCGCGGCCACGACGCGGCATTCGCGCAGGCGATCTTCGAGCAGATCCGCGGCTTCAGCGAATACGGCTTCCCCGAGAGCCACGCGGCGTCGTTCGCGCTGCTGGTCTACGCTTCGGGCTGGCTCAAGTGCCACCACCCGGCCGAGTTTCTCGCCGCGCTGCTGAATTCGCAGCCGATGGGCTTCTACACGCCGCGCCAGTTGGTCGACGACGCGCGCCGCCACGGCGTCGAGGTGCGGCCGGTCGACGTCACGGCCAGCGACTGGGGCTGCACGCTCGAAGGCCCGGCGGTGCGGCTGGGGCTGCGCCTGGTGCGCGGGCTCGGCCGCGCGGCCGCTGCGCGCCTGGTCGGCGCGCGTGCGCAGGCGCCGTTTGCCGACGTCGCCGACCTCGCCCGCCGCGCCGACCTGCCGCCGCACGAGACGCAGCGCCTGGCTGCCGCCGACGCGCTGGCCAGCCTGGCCGGGCACCGCCGGCAGCAGGTCTGGGCCGCGACGGCGCAGCAGCCGGCACCGCCGCTGCTGCGCGATGCGCCGATCGCCGAGGCGCCGCTGGCGCTGCCGCCGCCGCCCGAGGGCGAGGACATCGTGCTCGACCATGCCGCCACCGGGCTGAGCCTGCGCCGCCACCCGCTGGCGCTGCTGCGCCCGCTGCTGGCGCGCCGGCGGCTGCAGTCGGCGCAGCAACTGCACGGCCTGCCCGACGGCTGCCTGGTGCGCGGCTGCGGCCTGGTCACGCTGCGCCAGCAGCCGGCCACCGCCGGCGGCGTGGTCTTCGTCACGCTCGAGGACGAGACCGGCGTCGTGCAGGTCATCTGCTGGCGCTCGCTGCGCGAGCGCCAGCGCAGCGTGCTGCTGCACGCGCGCCTGCTCGCCGTGCGCGGGCGCTGGCAGCGCGAGGGCGAGGTCGGCCACCTCGTCGCCGCGCAGCTCGAGGACCTCAGCCCGCTGCTGGGCCGGCTGCCGACGCTGTCGCGGGACTTTCGCTGAGGCCCGC
>Ga0208733_100030_pt1 | contig 85732 bp, 71 predicted proteins | sample SubbioR11Jul_8B1_FD_184816 | JGI IMG/M metagenome (GOLD analysis project Ga0208733, IMG submission 184816) | Serpentinite rock and fluid subsurface biosphere microbial communities from McLaughlin Reserve, California, USA - CR11Jul_8B1 (SPAdes) | ecosystem: Environmental > Terrestrial > Deep... | reverse complement strand
GCCTGAATCCGCCGGCGACACCGCCACTCAGCCTATCCGGACTACACTCGGTACCCCTACCCACGATCGACTCGCCGCCAGTCAAAGCCCTACCGCTCCAGGCTCATACCTGAATTGGAAAAGACTGTTGCCGCAGCCGGCGCACGCGTTCCTCGGCCGCTGTGCCGTTCAGGCCCCAGACCAGGGCGTAGCCGGCGTCGGTGGGGCAGAGCACCAGCCCGTCATCCTTCAGGCGGCGAGCGCAGCGCTCGATCAGCCGAGGCTGGGGTGTCGTGGGGTGGACCTCGACCCGCTGGCCATCGCCGGCGGAAGGGTGGGTGTGCATCGGGGCTCCGCGGGGATCGGGCGATGGCCGCGGCACGGTGCCCGCCGCCCATCGGGTGCAGTGTAGCCGGCTCGCCGGCTACACTGCCGGGATGGGCCTTCCCGATCCCCGACAGCGCATCGCCACCATCGAAGCCCGACTGCGCGAGGCCTTGGCCCCGCAGCACATCGAGCTGCTCGATGAAAGCCACAAGCACCGCGGCCATGCCGGTGCCGCCGATGGTCGCGGCCACTACCATCTGCGCATCGTCTGCCCGGCGTTCTCCGGCCTGCGCCCGCTGGCCCGTCACCGGCGCATCTACGAGGCACTGGGCGGGCTGATGGCCAGCGACATTCACGCCTTGGCGATCGAGGCCCTGGCCCCGGAGGATGTCGGCGCCGGGTGAAGCCGGTTCCGGCCGGCGCTACACTGGGCAGATGCGCCTGTCCACCATCAAGCTCGCCGGGTTCAAGAGTTTCGTCGATCCGACGACCCTGCACCTGCCCACCAACATGACCGGTGTCGTCGGTCCGAACGGCTGCGGCAAGTCGAACATCATCGACGCGGTGCGCTGGGTGATGGGTGAAAGCTCGGCCAGCCGTCTGCGCGGCGATTCACTGACCGACGTGATCTTCTCCGGCTCGTCCTCGCGCAAGCCGGTGTCGCAGGCCACGGTCGAACTCGTCTTCGACAACAGCGATCAGGCCATCGGCGGCGAATTCGCCAAGTACAACGAGATTTCGGTCAAGCGCCAGGTCGCCCGCGACGGCCAGAGCAGCTACTTCCTCAACGGCGCGCGCTGCCGCCGCCGTGACATCACCGACCTGTTCCTCGGCACCGGTTTGGGACCGCGCAGCTACTCGATCATCGAGCAGGGCATGATCTCGCAGGTGATCGATGCCAAGCCCGAGGAGCTCCGGCTGTTCCTTGAGGAAGCCGCCGGCATCTCCAAGTACAAGGAGCGCCGCAAGGAAACCGAGAGTCGCATCCGCGGCACCCGCGACAACCTCGAGCGCCTGAACGACCTCCGGGAGGAGATCGACAAGCAGATCGAACACCTCAAGCGCCAGGCCCGTGCCGCCGAGCAGTACCAAGCCCTGCAGGCCGAGCACCGCGAGAAAGATGCACAGCTCAAGGCGCTGGAGTACCGCCGCCTGCGACTCGAGGCCGGGGTGCTGCATGCTGAACTGCGGGATGACGAGACGAAGCTGCAGGAACTGCTGGCCGGGCAACGCGAGGCCGAGGACGAGGGCGAACGCATCCGCGAACAGCACGCCGAAGCCAGCCAGCACCTGGGGCGTGCGCAGGCCGAGAGCTACCGGATCAGCGGCGAGCTGGCCCGGATCGAGCAGCAGATCCAGCACCAGCGCGAACTCAAGCGGCGGATCGAGACCGCCCGTGCCGAAGCCGATGCGGCGCTGGCCGACGTGCTGCGCCACGTCGACAACGACAGCGATCAGCGGATCCAGCTGGACGAGCAGATCGCCGAAGCCACGCCTCGCCTGGAAGCCCTGCGTGAGGCCGACGAAGAGCGTCAGGAGACTCTGCGCGAAGCCGAGGCCAGGCTCGCCGACTGGCAGCGCCGCTGGGACGCTTACGCCCGCGACCACGCCGATGCCGCCCGCAGTGCCGAGGTTGAGCGCACCAAGATCGAATTCCTCGAACGCCAGTCGCTGGAGGCCCAGCGTCGCCGCGAGACGCTGACCACCGAGCGTGCCGGCCTTGACGTGGCGACCCTTGCCGAGACCTTGGCAACCCTTGCCACCGAACACGAAACCCGGCGCGACGGGCTCGATGCCCTAGCCCTGCAGTTGGAGACGAAGAAAGCCGCCTTGTTGGTGATCCAGGAGCAGCAGCGCCAGCAGCAGGCCGAACTGGCCGAGCTGCGCAAGGCCGCGCAGACCGCCAAGGGCCGCATGGCTTCGCTGGAAGCCCTGCAGCATGCCGCTCTCGGCCAGGAAAAAAGCGGGGCGCTGGATTGGCTGAAGGCTCAGGGCCTGGCCGATCGACCGCGCCTTGGTGAGGTGCTGGTCGTCGAACCGGGTTGGGAGACCGCGGTCGAGACCGTGCTCGGCCACCTGCTCGAGGCCGTGGTGCATGAGGATGCGGCTGGCCTGCGCGAGGCCCTGGCCGGCCTCGTGCAGGGTCGCGTGGCCGTGGTCGATGCGGCCACCGGCACCCTCGAGGTGCCCGCCAACAGCCTGGCGGCCAAGGTGCAGGGCCCCCGCACGATCCGTGCGCTGCTGGCCACGATCCAGGCCGTCGATGCGTCGGGGCCGGGAAGCGAGACCTTGGCCCGCACTCCGCTGGGCGAGGGCGAGGCGCGGATCGACCGTGCCGGTGTCTGGGAAGGCCGGGGCTGGCTGCGCTTCCACAAGAGCGGCGAGGCGCAGCAAGGCGCGCTGGTCCGCGAGCGCGAGATTTTCGAACTCAAACAGCAGCTGGCCGCGTTGACGGCTCGTGAGCAGGTGCTGGTCGAGGGCCAGCATGCTCAGCGCGATGCGCTGCTGGTGGCCGAACAGGCCCGCGAGGACGCCCAGCGCACGCTCTACCTCGCCCACCGCAGTGTGTCCGAGATGGGGGGGCAGTTGCAGAGCCAGCAGGGCCGGCTGGAATCCGCCCAGAGCCGACTGGCGACGATCGAGGCCGAGTTGGCGCAGATCGCGACCGCGATGGCCGCTGCCCTGGGCGAGATCCGCGAGGCCCGTGGCCGGCTCGAAATCGCCACCGGCCGGATGGGCGAGCTCGAAGCGCAGCGGCTGGGGCTGGACACCGAGCGCCGGCTGTTCACCGAACAGCGCGAGAGCGCCCGCGCCGCCGCCCGCGAGGTTCGCGAATCGGCCCATCAGCTCGCCCTCGCACTGGAAACCCAGCGCACCCGCGCTCAGGCGCTGGAGCTGTCATTGGGCCGCCTGCGTGCGCAGCAGGGCCAGCTCGCCAGTCGCCGTGACGAACTCGCCGCCCAACTGCAGGACGGCGATAGTCCGATCCACCGCCTCGACGCCGAACGCCAGCTGCTGCTGGACCAGCGCCTGATCGCCGAGCGTGATCTTGCTGCCGCCCGCGCCCATCTCGATGGCGTCGAGCAGGCCCTGCGCGGCCACGAGCAGCGTCGTCAACAGCGCGATCAGGCCGCGCTGGCACAGCGCGAGCGTATCGCCGGCAGCCGGCTGCAGGCGCAAGCGCTGGCCCTCAAGGCGCAGCAGCAGGTCGAAGCCATCGCCCAGGCCGGCCTCGAAGCGGAAGCGGTGGTCGCCGGCCTGCCCGAGGCCGCCGATGCCGAGGTCTGGGCGCGCAACCTCGCTGAGCTGGAAGGCCGGATGCGCCGGCTGGAGCCGGTCAACCTCGCCGCCATCCAGGAGTTCGCCGAGCAGAGCGAGCGCAAGGCCTACCTCGACACCCAGAACGCCGACCTCGTCGCTGCGCTGGAGCAGCTCGAGGACGCCATCCGCAAGATCGATCGCGAAACCCGCGGCCGCTTCAAAGAAACCTTCGACCGCGTCAATGCCGGCGTGCAGGAGCTGTTCCCGCGCCTGTTCGGCGGCGGCCACGCCTACCTCGAACTGACCGGCGAGGACCTGCTCGACACCGGTGTGGCGATCATGGCCCGCCCACCGGGCAAGCGCGTCTCCAACATCAGCCTGCTTTCGGGCGGCGAAAAAGCCCTCACCGCGGTGTCGCTGGTGTTCGCCATCTTCCGTCTGAACCCGGCGCCCTTCTGCCTGCTCGACGAAGTCGACGCGCCGCTCGACGAGGCGAACGTGGGGCGCTTCTGCGCACTGGTCGGCGAGATGAGCGCGAAGGTGCAGTTCCTGTTCGTCAGCCACAACAAGGCGACGATGGAGGCGGCGCAGCAGTTGGCCGGCGTCACCATGCGTGAGCCGGGCGTCTCGCGTCTGGTCTCGGTCGATCTCGCCGAGGCCACCCGGCTGGCCGGTGCGGCATAATCCAGCCTTTCCCCGCTGCAACGCGCTCTGGAGCCCCTGGATGGATGCAACCGGCCTGAGTGAAGCCACCGTTCTTCGCCTCGCCATCGGCGCTGCCGTGCTGATCCTGCTCGCGGTGATCTGGCTCACCGGTCGCAAGAAGCCCGATCCGGTGGTGCGCCGTGACCCCGGCGAGCCGGGCCGTGAATCGCGCAGTGCCAGCCTGGCCGAGGCTTTCCCCGAAGTGCGACGGCGCGAGCCGACCTTCGGCGAACCGCCCATGGCCAGCGACCATGAGTACGACGGCCCTGCCGCGATACCAGCGACCGGCACCGGCAAGGCGACGCACTCCAAGCTCGGCGCCCGTCCGGATGCCGCCTTCGACCGCATCGTCACCCTGTTCCTCGCGGCGCGGGCCGGCGAAACCCTGCACGGTCCCGACATCGTGGTGGCCTGCGAGAAGGCCGGTCTCACCTTCGGCCACATGGGCATCTTCCACCGGCTCGACGACCAGCACCCCGAGCGTGGCCCGATCTTCAGCCTGGCCAACCTGGTCAAGCCCGGCGCCTTCGATCTGGACCGCCTGCACGAGATCCGCACTCCGGGCCTGAGCCTGTTCATGACCCTGCCGGGGCCGCTGCCCGCGCTGGACGCCTGGGAAACCCTGCTGCCGGCCGCGCAGCGCATGGCCGAACTGCTCGATGCCGTGCTGCTCGACGAGGAGCGCAATGCCATCGGCCGCCAGCGCATCGCCCACATCCGCGAGGAGATGCGCGCCTACGATCGCAAGCACGAGGCCCAGAACATCCGTTTCTGAGGCCCTGCCCGTGACCGCCGCCGATCGCATCGACGAACTCCGGCGCTGGATCGCCGAGGCCGACCGCGCCTACTACCAGCTCGACGCACCGACGGTGCCCGATGCCGAGTACGACCGCTGGATACGCGAATTGCAGGCGCTGGAGGCCGCCCACCCGGCACTGTCGCGTCCGGATTCGCCGACCCGCCGCGTTGCCGGCGCGCCTTCGCCGGCCTTCGCCGAAGTGCGCCATGCCCAGCCGATGGGCAGCCTGCGCACCGTGATGGCCGACGACGAAGCGGCCGTCGCGGCCTTCGTCGAACGCATCCGCAAGGCCGGTGGCGAGGGTGAGCCGCGCTTTTCGGTTGAACCCAAGATCGACGGCCTGGCGGTCAGTTTGCGCTACGAAAACGGCCTGCTGGTGCAGGGCGCCACCCGAGGCGATGGCGCCACCGGCGAGGAGGTGACCGCCAACCTGCGCACGATCCGCGCCCTTCCCTTGGCCCTGCGCCTGCCGCCGGGCCAGACACCGCCGGCACTGCTGGAGGTGCGCGGCGAGGTCCACATGCCCAAGGCCGCCTTCGAGCGCTACAACGCCCAGGCCATCGCCAGGGGCGAGAAGCCGCTGGCCAACCCGCGCAACGGCGCGGCCGGCTCACTGCGCCAGCTCGATGCCCGGATCAGCGCCGGTCGACCGCTCGCCTTCTTCGCCTACGGCGTGGGCCAGGTGGCCGGTCTTGAGCTCCCGCCCACCCATTCGGCGACCCTGCGCCTGCTCGGCACCTTCGGCTTTCCGCTTGCTCGCGAAATCGACGTGGCCACCGGGCTGGAGGGCCTGCTGGCTTACCATCGCCGCATCGGCGCGGCCCGCGCTGCGCTGCCCTACGAGATCGACGGCGTGGTCTACAAGGTCGATGACCGCGCCCTGCACGAGGTGCTGGGCAGTACCGGCCGTGAGCCGAACGGCTCGATCGCCCACAAGTTCCCGGCGCAGGAGGAGCTGACGGTGGTCGAGGGCATCGATGTGCAGGTCGGCCGCACCGGCGCGATCACCCCGGTGGCGCGGTTGCAAGCCGTGTCCGTGGGTGGCGTCACCGTCACCAATGCCAGCCTGCACAATGCCGACCAGATCGCCCGGCTCGATGTGCGCGTCGGCGACACCGTGGTGGTACGGCGGGCCGGCGATGTCATCCCCGAAGTGCTGCGCGTGCTGCCCGAGCGCCGCCCCTGCCGGGCCGATGGCTCGCCACAACACCCGGCCTTCGCGCTGCCCGCGCACTGCCCGGAATGCGGCTCGGCCATCGAGCGCGCCGAGGACGAGGCGGTGGCCCGCTGCAGCGGCGGCCTGCACTGCCCGGCCCAGCGCAAGCAGGCCCTGCTCCATTTCGCCTCGCGCCGCGCCATGAACATCGAGGGCCTGGGCGAACGCCTTGTCGAGGACCTCGTCGATTTCGGTGCGGTCAAGACCGTCGTCGATCTCTACCGCCTGAGCCTCGACGATCTGCTGGCGATGAAGCGCCGCGCCGATGCCCGCGATGGCGTGATGGCGGAGACGGTGAAATCGGGAAAGATCCCGACGCGCTGGGCCGAGAACCTGCTGGGCGGCATCGACCAGAGCCGGAACACCACGTTGGAGCGCCTGCTGTTCGCGCTCGGCATCCGCGAAGTCGGCGAGGCCACCGCCAAGCAACTGGCGCGCTGGTTCGGCAGCCTCGATGCGCTGATGGCCGCGGATGTCGAGGCGCTGCTCGCCGTGCCTGACGTGGGCCCGGTGGTTTCGGCGCGCATCCACGGCTTTTTCGCCGAGCCGCAGCACCGCGCCATCATTGCCGAGCTGCGCGCCGCCGGCCTGCATTGGCCGGAAGGCCCGGCGCAGGGCATGGCCCAAGGCCCTCTGGCCGGCAAGAGCGTGGTGCTCACCGGCAGCCTGGACAGCTTCACCCGCGAGGTGGCCGGCGCGCACCTCGAAGCGCTGGGGGCCAAGGTGGTCGGCAGTGTCTCGAAAAAGACCGCGCTGCTCATCGCCGGCGAAGAGGCCGGCAGCAAGCTCGACAAGGCTCGCGAACTGGGCATCGAAGTCTGGGACGAAGCGGCGCTGATCGCGTTCCTGCAGGCCCAGGGCCGTCTGCCCTCGGTATGAGCACGCGCCACGCCATGCTCCGGCTGCGGGCGCGCCTGTACACCCACATCCGGGCGTTTTTCGAGGCGCGGGACGTGCTCGAGGTCGAAACCCCAATCCTCAGTCGCGCCGGCAACACCGACCCGAACATCGCGAGCTTCGCCCTCGAATTTTCCGGCCCGCAGCAGGCCGGGCCGCGCCAGCGCTGGCTGCGCACTTCGCCAGAATTCGCCCTGAAGCGCCTGCTCGCCGAAGGTCTGGGCGACTGCTACGAACTGGGCCGGGTGTTCCGCAACGGCGAGGCCGGCGGACGCCACAACCCCGAATTCACCCTGCTCGAGTGGTACCGCGTCGGCTGGGACCAGCATCGGCTGTGCGAGGAGACAATCGCTCTGGTCGTCGAGGCCATGGCCTTGGTCGGTCGCGCGCCGAGCTCGGTGCGGAAGGTCGATTTCGCCACGCTCTACCGCGAGGCCTTCGGTTTTGATCCGCACACGGCCGACGTCGAAAGCCTGCGTGCCGCGTTGGGTGCAATCGCCATCGACCCCGCCGGCCTCGAACGCGAGGATTGGCTGGACCTGCTGATGACGCATCGCCTGCAGCCGACGTTCGCGCCCGATGCGATCACCGTGGTCCACGACTGGCCGGCCACGCAATGCGCGCTGGCGCGGGTCCGGCCTGCTGCTGCGGCCGGGGCGCCGCCCGTGGCCGAGCGTTTCGAGCTCTACCTCGGTCCGCTCGAACTGGCCAACGGCTACCACGAATTGAACGATGCCACCGAACAGCGTCAGCGTTTCGAGCGCGACCTCGCCCTCCGTCGCCGCCGTGGCGAGGTGCTGCCACCGATCGACGAGGCCCTGCTGGCGGCCTTGCCCGGCTTGCCGGATTGCGCCGGCGTCGCCCTCGGCATCGACCGCCTGCTGATGGCGCTCGGGTCGACGCCACGGATCGCCGAGGTGCTGGCCTTCGAGTTCGCCCGGGCCTGAACGCCGGGCATCGGCCGCAGGCCGGAGGGCACCGAGGGGCCTTGGGTTGCTCGGCGATTCATCGGGACCGAAAGATGCTGGGCGCACGCATCCCGCGTCTTCCGAGGATCGTTCCGATGATGCCGCTCCGCTTCGTGCTGCCTTTTGCCGCCCTGTTTCTGGCGCCGGTCGCGGCGGCCTGGTCAGGGGGCTCGACCCTCGATTGCGCCAGCACCGAACGCCGCACGGTGCATTGCCCGATCGACACCCGTGGCGGTGTCGCCCTGATTCGCCAGCACTCGCGTGCGGCCTGCATCGAGGGCTACAGCTGGGGTTGGGACCGGCGCGGCGTGTGGGTGAGCCAAGGCTGCCGGGCCGAGTTCGAAGCGGGTGGCCCGCGCTGGTCTGGCCCGCCGCCGCATTGGGATCGTGGTTCGGGTTGGGCTGGCCCGCCGCCGCACTGGGATCGTGGTCCGCGCTGGTCTGGCCCGCCGCCGCATTGGGATCGTGGTTCGGGTTGGGCCTCGGCGCCGCAGTTGATCCGCTGCGAATCGATCGGCAACCGGGTCCAGTACTGCGCGCTCGGGCCGATCCGCAGCATCCGCCTTCATCGTCAGCTCTCACGCAGCGATTGCCGCGAGGGTCGGAGCTGGGGCCTGGATCGTGGCGCCTTGTGGGTCACCCACGGGTGCCGGGGCGAGTTCGCCGCCTGGTGACTGCGGCGGGCGGCGCCTGATCGGCCGTGCCCGCACTGGCCAGCGCCTTGCCCAGCCATTCGCCGCCCCAGCGGCTGGCCAGCCTGATCGGTGGCAGGGCGAGGGCCAGCGCCTCGGCGCTGAAGGCCCGCAGGTTCGCCGGTGCGATCGCCAAGGCCTCGCCCAGCGGTGCCGGGAGCCAGTCCATGCCGGCTTTGCGCACGCGGCAGACGGCGTCGGCGTAACGTCCCGTGGCCCAAGTCACGGCCACGGCGCGCACGGTGCCAGCCAGCAGCGGTTCCAGCGCGGTGTAACGCAGCAAAGGGCGGACCAGTGGTGCCGGCAGCCAGGCGGTGAGCAGATCGCGCAGGCCGTCGCGACGGGTCAGCGGGTCGAGCGCGGCCTGGGTCTCGGCAACGGCAAGCACGCTCTCGATTTCCCAGCGGGCGGCCTTCAGACCGTGCCGACGGTAGATTGTGCGGACCAGTTCGCGGCGCACGGCCATCGGTTTCATGCGTTCGGCGGCGGCCAGCAGGCGCGGCGGAACGATCGGCCGAAGCAGGGGCAGGCTGTGCAGGGCGACATCGATGGCCGCACCAGCTCCAGCACGCACCGAAGCGGCATGCAGACGGGCTTCAGTGCCCGCCATGCTGGCGGAGGAACGCTTCGGCGGCGTGGGCATGAGGGTAGTGTACGGCACCGAAAATAACCGGGTTTGTCGCAGCGGCTGGCCGCCCCGGGTCACGCCGGAACGGGAGGCGCGCAGGGTTCAGGACCTGCCGGAACGCGACGACCTGGCAGGACTTGCGCCTGCCCTTGTCCTGCTCGCGCCTACCCTCGCTCCGCTCGCGCCTGCCGTCGCGCGACCTGCGGACGCGACGGCTCAGGCTCCGCGTCCCGCTCCGCATTCGCCGCCGCTCGCCCTCCTTGGCTCGCTTCGCTGTCCGCGAGGCCGCGCTGGCGCGGCGCTGGCTGACAGGCATCGGCCGCAGTACGCGATCCATCGAAAGACACGAAGCGAAGCCAAGATCGTGCTGCTCACTTCATGACCGCTGCGGCCGCGAAGCACCCCGCAAGGCAGGCTGGGGAGCTTGCGGCGGAATTCGAGGGCCAGCGCGGTGATCAGACGGCAGGCCCGCAGGGTGCGCCCCGGACGGGCGCACCGACCGCGGGCACAGGATGTGCCCATCGGTCGGCCCGTCGGGTTTCTTGCCGTAAAACTACCGGCCCGAGTCCGCCGCGGGCCCCATGCCTGTCGCGGCGGGCGTGCTGCTCCGGGAGCGTCCCGGCCTGCTGGAGCGCGGAATAAGGCCACGCCCTCGCGCCTGCCCTCGCACTTGCTGACGCGCCTGCCGACGCGCGACCTGCGGACGCGACGGCTCAGGCTCCGCGTCCCGCTCCGCATTCGCCGCCGCTCGCCCTCCTTGGCTCGCTTCGCTGTCCGCGAGGCCGCGCTGGCGCGGCGCTCGTTGACGGGCATCGGCCGAATTGTGCAATCCAAAAATGGCTGCGAAGCGTAGGCGAGCGTCGTGCGCGTTCCGCCATCAACTGCGCAGCCTCGAAGCACCCCGCAAGGCAAACCCCGCCAGGCAGGCTGGGGGCCGGCGGCGGATTTCGAGGGCCAATCTGGTGATCAGACGCCAGGCCCGCAGGGTGCGCCCCGGACGGGCGCACCGACCGAGGGCGCCAAGGATGCGCCCTTCGGTCGGCCCGTCGGCTTGCTTGCCGCACAGCAGCGGGCCCGAGTCCGCCGCGGGCCCCCAGCCTGCCAAGCGAGGGTGCTGCTGCGGGCGCGATGGCCTGCTACGGCGTGGGTTCTGCTCAGGGCTCATGGCCTGTCGCGGCGTGGGTGCTGCTCAGGGCAACCCGCCCCCTCCGTCGTGGCCGAACATGGTCGTGAGCTTCTTCCGCGACATTATCGGACAATCGCCTAGCATAGCGGCATGGACCTCGACGACAACCGCCACGACCGTATCCGCCCGATCCAGTGGAGGGGCGATCATCTCCTGCTGCTCGACCAGCGCCGCCTGCCGTTCGAGACGGTGAACCTGCGCTGCGACAACGCGACCGATGTGGCCAAGGCCATCCGCGAGCTTGCGGTGCGCGGTGCGCCGGCGATCGGCATTTCGGCCGCCTGGGGCGTGGTGTTGGCCGGGCAGGGCGTGCAGGCAGCTAACGGTGTTGATGCCGAGCGCCAGATCGCCCCGCAGCTCGACGCCCTGAACGCCTCGCGGCCGACGGCCGTGAACCTGATGTGGGCGATCCGTCGCATGCGCGAAAGCCTGCTCGCGGCAGGCGAGGACTGGCTGGCCCTCATCACTGCCGAGGCCGGCGCGATCGCCCGCGAAGACCTTGCCGCCAACCGCCGCATGGGCCAGTTGGGTGCCGCGCTGATCGCACCGGGCAGCGGCGTGCTCACCCACTGCAACACCGGCTCGCTGGCCACCGCCGGTTTCGGCACCGCGCTCGGCGTGATCCGTGCCGGCGTGGCCGAGGGACGCATCGCCAAGGTCTACGCCGGCGAGACCCGCCCCTGGGGGCAGGGCGCCCGACTCACCGCCTGGGAACTGCAACAGGACGGCATCCCGCCCACCCTGATCGCCGATTCGGCCGCCGCCCACCTGATGAAAACCGGAGCCGTGCAATGGCTGATCGTGGGCGCCGATCGCATCTGCGCCAACGGCGACACCGCCAACAAGATCGGCACCTACGCCCATGCCATCGCGGCCAAACACCACGGCGTCAAAGTGATGGTGGTCGCACCGTCCTCGACCGTGGATCTGGCCACGGCGCACGGTGATGACATCGAGATCGAGCTGCGCGAGGCCCGCGAACTGCTGTTCGCCGGAGGCCAGCGTGTGGTGGCCGAGGGTGTGGCGGCCTGGAACCCGGTGTTCGATGTGACGCCGGGCTCGCTGATCGACGTGATCGTGACCGAGAAAGGCCTCATCGAGCAGCCCGACGAGGCACGCATGCGGGCAGTTTTCTGCAGGCCTTGAAACTGCCGTAACTCCTTGATTTTGCCGAAAGATCGGGTGTCCTGAACGGCGTGGCTCTGCTACACTCCAGCCTTTCATGTTGCCGTTGAGTCCGATGTCCGATCCCGCCAAGGAAATCATCCCGGTCAACCTCGAAGACGAGATGCGCAGGAGCTACCTCGATTACGCCATGAGCGTGATCGTGGGCCGCGCACTCCCCGACGTCCGGGACGGCCTCAAACCCGTCCATCGTCGTGTGCTGTTCGCCATGGACGAGCTCGGCGCGCACAGCAACAAGCCGTACTACAAGTCGGCGCGCATCGTCGGCGACGTCATCGGCAAGTACCACCCGCACGGCGACACCGCGGTGTACGACACGCTGGTGCGCATGGCCCAGCCCTTCTCGCTGCGCTACATGCTGGTCGATGGCCAGGGCAACTTCGGCTCGGTCGACGGCGACGCCCCGGCGGCCATGCGTTACACCGAGGCGCGGATGTCGCGCATCGCGCACCAGATGATGGCCGACATCGACAAGGACACCGTCGATTTCCAGCCCAACTACGACGAGAAGGAACTCGAGCCGACGGTGATGCCGACGCGCTTTCCGAACCTGCTGGTCAACGGTTCGGCGGGCATCGCGGTGGGCATGGCGACCAACATCCCGCCGCACAATCTGGGCGAGGTGATCGACGCCACCATCGCGCTGATCAACAACCCGGAAGCAAGCATCGCCGATCTGATGCAGCACATCCCGGGCCCGGATTTCCCCACGGGCGGCATCATCAACGGTGCCGTGGGCATCCACGCGGCTTACCACACCGGCCGCGGCCGGGTGCGTGTGCGCGCCAAGGCCGGAATCGAAGTCACGGCCAATGACCGCGAGGCGATCGTCGTCTCGGAACTGCCCTACCAGGTCAACAAGGCGCGGCTGATCGAGAAGATCGCCGAGCTGGTGAAGGAGAAGAAGCTCGAGGGCATCTCCGAGCTGCGCGACGAGTCCGACAAGGACGGCATGCGCGTCTACATCGAGGTCAAGCGCGGCGAGTCGGCCGATGTCGTGCTGAACAACCTCTACGCGCAGACGCCGATGGAGTCGGTGTTCGGCATCAACATGGTGGCGCTGGTCGATGGCCGCCCGCAGATCCTGAACCTCCGGCAGTTCCTCGAGGCCTTCATCCGCCATCGCCGCGAGGTGGTCACCCGCCGCACCATCTTCGAGCTGCGCAAGGCCCGCGATCGCGCCCACATCCTCGAGGGCCTGACGGTCGCGCTGGCCAACATCGACGAGATGATCGAGCTGATCAAGACCTCGGAAAGCCCCGCAGTGGCGAAGGAGCGCATTCTCGGCCGCAGCTGGGAGCCGGGGCTCGTCAGCGCTCTGCTCGGCGCGACAGGTGCCGAAGCCTCGCGCCCCGAGGACCTGCTGCCGGCCTACGGGCTGGTCGAGGGCGGTTACCGCCTCTCGGAGGCACAGGCCAAAGAAATTCTGGAAATGCGCCTCTCGAAGCTCACCGGCCTCGAGCAGGACAAGCTGACCGACGAATACAAGGCGCTGCTCGAGACGATCCGCGGCCTCATCGACATCCTCGAGAACCCGGACGTGCTGTTGCAGCTGATCCGCGACGAGTTGCTGGCGATCAAGGCGGAGTTCAACGACCCGCGCCGCACCGAGATCCGCAACAGCGAGGAGGACCTCGACATCCTCGACCTGATCACCCCGGAAGACGTGGTGGTCACGCTCTCGCACACCGGCTACATCAAGCGCCAGCCGGTCACGGCCTATCGCGCACAGAAGCGCGGCGGCAAGGGCCGTTCGGCCACGGCGGTCAAGGACGAGGATTTCATCGAGCGCCTCTGGGTGGTCAACACCCACGACACCCTGCTGGCCTTCACCAGCGCGGGCCGGGTGTTCTGGGTCTCGGTTTACCAGTTGCCCGATGCCGGCCCGAATGCCCGCGGCCGACCGATCGTCAACTGGATCCCGCTAACTGAGGGCGAGAAGGTGCAGGCCGTGCTGCCGGTGCATGAGTACCGCGAGGACCGTTTCGCCTTCTTCGCCACCCGTCAGGGCACGGTCAAGAAAACGCCGCTCTCCGAGTTCGCCTTCCGCCTCGCCAAGGGCAAGATCGCCATCAACCTCGATGCGGACGATGCGCTGGTCGATGTCCAGATCACCGACGGCAGCCGCGACGTGATGCTGTTCGCCAGCGGCGGCAAGGCCGTGCGCTTCGCCGAGGACGAAGTGCGCGCCATGGGCCGCACCGCCGCCGGCGTGCGCGGCATGAAACTGGCCGAGGGCGAGCAGGTCGTGGCCATGGTCGTGATCGAGGGCGAGGGCGACATCCTCACCGCCTCGACCAAGGGCTTCGGCAAGCGCACCGAGGTTGGCGAGTACCCGCGCAAGGGCCGCGGCACCATGGGCGTGATCGCATTGCAGACCAGCGAGCGCAACGGCGCGCTGGTGGGTGCCCTGCAGCTCTCCGAGCATCATGACCTGATGTTGATCTCCGATCAGGGCACCATGGTTCGTACCCGTGCCGCCGAGATCGCCCAGGTCGGCCGCAACACCCAGGGTGTGACCTTGATGCGGGTCGCCGCCGGCGAGCGCCTGATCGCGCTGGAAGCGATCGAGCGGGTCGAAGGCGAGGGCGCGGCCGAGGAGGCCGATGAGCCCGGCACCGAAAGCACCGCCACGCTCCCTCCCACCGTGCAGGACTGACGCCCGCGGCGTCGAACAGGACAAACGATGCCCATGCCTACCTCGCCCCGTCCGCTCGTCACCGTGTTGGCCTGCCTGCTGGCAGGGGCGGCGGGGATCACGTGGGCGACTGCCGCCCCCAGCGATGCGGCTCCGAGGGCTTCCGTGCTGCCCTCGAACTTGGCCCCGGACGCCGCCACACTGGCCGGCGCGCGCGATGCGGTGATGCCGCATGTGGTCAGCATTCTCGTGGTGCGCGAGGACTTCGCCGACGGCGAATCCAAACTCAGTGTATCGAGCGGCAGTGGCACGGTGATCGACCCGCAGGGCCATGTCATCACCAATGCCCACGTCACCGACCGGGGCCGCAGTTTCCGCGTGGTGTTCGGTGATGGTCGCGAGCGCGAGGCGGTGATGGTGGGCCAGGACACCGCCGCCGACATCGCCGTGCTGCGCGTGCAGGGCGAACCTTTGCCGATGCCGCATGCGCGCTTCGCCGAAGACGCCGACCTCGCCTCCGGCGAGACGGTGGTGGCGATGGGTGCGCCTTGGGGTCTGTCCAATTCGCTTTCCGCCGGCGTCGTTAACAACCCGCGCCGCCTGCTGGTGTCGCTGTTCGAGGATGAAGCCGACTACGAGGACCAGTTGGCCGAAGACACCCCCACCGGCCGCTACTACGCCTGGATCCAGCACGATGCCGCGATCGCGCCGGGCAATTCCGGCGGCCCGCTGGTCGATCTGCGAGGCCGGATCGTCGGGGTCAACACCCGCGGCATGCTGTTTGGCGGTGATCTGGCCTTCGCCATCCCGGCCGATGACGCCCGCGCCGTTGCCGAGGCGCTGATCGCCCATGGCCGCGTCCAGCGCAGCAGCCTTGGTCTGCGCCTGCGCTCCTTGCGCGGCACCGGCCACGACACCGGCGTGCTGGTCAACGCGGTGCAGAAGGGCGGGGTGGCCGACCGCGCCGGGCTGCGGCCGGGCGACCGTCTGCTCCGCCTCGATGAACTCGCGCTCCATGCCCCACAGGCGGTCGATGTGCCGGCCATCCAGCGCCGCATCGCCGAGTTGCCGGCAACCCGCCCGGTGCGCCTGCAGATCGCACCGGCCGACGGCGGGGCGCTGCGCACGGTTGAACTGCGCCCGGTGCCCGCCCCGATCGATCGCGGCCCGGCCCGGGCTTTCGCCCCGTTCGGCATGGTCGTGCAGACCCTGACACCGGCCATGGCCGAGCGCCGGCGCCTGCCGGTCGAGGGTGGCCTGCTGGTCGGCAGCCTGCGCACCGGCGGCCCGGCCACCACCGCCCGGCCGCCGATCCCGGCCGGTGCTGTGCTGCTCAGCGCCGACGGCCGTCCACTGCGTCGTCCGGCCGATCTCTCGCCCTGGCGCACGCCGCAGCGTCCGGCACGTCCGGTGGTGCTGGAGTTCCTGGCCCAGGGCGAACGCCGGATCGCTGCCCTGACCCCCAGTTGGGGTGATCACCACCGCGAGCCCCTGCCCGAGCTGCCGAAGGCCTGGGCCGGCATCGAGGTGCAGCCGGTGCCGCCTTCGCTGGCGACCCCGCTGGGCCTGCCATCGGCCGGTTTCCGGGTGACCCGGCTCTACCCCGGCAGCCCGCTGGCAAGCGCCGGGGTGCAGGTCGGCGATCTTCTGGTGGCGCTCGAGGGCGAAGCACTGCCGGCACTCAACGACCTTCGTGCCGAGCTGTTCGCGCAGCGGGTGCGCGAGTTCGAGATCGGGCAGCGGGTCCGCTTCACCGGCTATCGCAACGGCAGCCCGAAGGCCTGGCGCGCCACCTTGGTCGCCGCCCCCTTGCCGGCCGCCGCCTTGCGCTCAATGGAACAGCGTCGCCTGCGGACGCAGTTGCGGGAACTCGGCTTCTTCGATCGCGTTGAACGCGATCTGCCACTTGATCAGGCCGGCGTGCTGGTCCAAGCGGTGGAGCCGGGTGGCCCTGCCGGTCTCGCCCACCTGCGCGCCGGCGACGTCATCGTCCGCATCGGCGATCGGCGGGTCGAGGATCTGGACAGCGTCGCCCCGGCCCTTGAAACACTGGCCGATGAACAGGGTCCGGCGCGTATTCCGGTCACCATCCTGCGCCAAGGCGAGGCGCGCATCCTTCAACTCGAACGCCACTGGCTCCAGGAGACCGCCGGATGAATCGCTCGAATGCTCTGGTCCGGGTCATGCTCCTCATGCTGTTGACAACGATGGGCGGCGCAACGCCCTCCGCCCTGGCCAACCAGACTTTGGAGCGCGGCGATTTCACCGCGACCTACCGCATCCTGGTCGAGCAGCGCGCCAAGGCGGTGGTGCCGGTGCGCTACGTCATCACCCTCACCGCCGGCGGGCAGGAACAGCGCAACGAGGACCGCACCCAAGGTGTGCTGGTCAGTGCCGATGGCCTGGTGCTGGTGCCGGCGCGGGCGATCAGCCTGGACCTCTCGGCCTTGGGCAGGGCGCCACCGGGTGCCGGTGCCGAGGCGCGCTCCAGCGGCTTCCGTGTGCGTCTGCCCGGCAGCGACGAGTGGCGCGATGCCGATCTGGTCACCCGCGACAGCGAGCTGGGTCTGGCCTGGTTGCGGGTGCGCGAGGCCTCCGGGCTGCCCTTCATCGATTTCAATGAAGTCGCCGAACCCGTGCCGGGGCGGCGTTTCTACACCCTGCTGCGCACCTCCGACGAATGGGGCGCGGTACCGGTGGTGCGGCCGGGTATGGTGCTGGGCGAAACCCGCGTGCCCCGCCGCACCCTGCTGGTCGACGGCATGCCGGGGCTGGCCTTCGACGCTGCCGGCCTGCCGATGGGCTTTGTCGACATCGATCTTGCCGCCATGAGCCGTGCGCAGGGCCGCGGCCTGGGCCTCGATCTCGCCGATCTGGTGATGCACATGCTGCCGGCGCGGCGTGTCGCCGCCGCCACCCGTCTGGCCGAAACCCTGCCGGTGACCCGGCTGGATGCGCCGGCCGGCGAGTAGGGCGGCGCTTCAGCCGAGGCCGACCTCGCTCAGGCGGGCGCGGCCCCAGGCCTCCACCGCATCGAGCAAGGCGGTGGCGCGGCCTTCGGCATCGCGGCTGCGGGCGGCCTGCAGTTCCTCGAAGAAGCTTGTTGCATCGAGTTCGCCCAGGCGGCTGCCGGGCGCGAAGCGGCGGCGGCGGTAGTCGTCCCAGGCCTCGGCCTGGTGCGGGTCCAGACTCTCCGGCCAGTTGCGCGCCTGGTAGCGGAACAGCAATTCGCGGTAGCGTGCATCGCTGAATTGCGCGGCGAGTGCCGGCAGGGCCCGGGCCGACATGCTGCGCACCTGGGCGAATCGGCGCCGGTCGGCGTCCGGCACGAAACCGGCGTACAGGGCAGCGTCCGGGTCCTCGGCCTCGCCCGAGTGCGGGGCCGTGAGCAACGCCGTGCAGGCGGCGACGAAATCCGGCCGTTCCCGCAGCGCCCGGGCATGGCGTTCGGCCAGATGGCGGTCGAGTCCGAGCGTGTCCAGTTCACTGTCGCGCAAATGGCCGAGCGGCAGCAGCATCGGGCAGCGGTTGGCTTCGATGCGCTTGATCGGCAGCCGGAGGAGCCCGTCGGGCAGATCCTCGCGACGGGTGAACAGGCGATCGTGCAGTTCGTCGGCCGTGAGGCCATCGAAGTGGGCCGGATCGACGGCGAGGTCGTAGAGCACCACCCGGTTCTCGATGATCGGATCGCGGCCCAGAGGCGCCATCAGGCCGGCGTGCCGCCGCGCCGCCGGCAGGCGACCGGAGACGTGGAACACCGGGCTATGGCCGGCGATGTCGAGCAAAGACAGCACATGCCGTTTGCTGCGCAGGGGCAGGACGTAATCCCAGAACTTCGGTTGCGCCCCGCGCAGCCGACGAGCCAGGCCGAGCAGAGCCCGCACATCGCTCAGGGCTTCGTGGGCCTCGCCCTCGCGCACACCGTTACTGGTGGCGAGATCCTCCAGCCGGAAACGGGTGGCGCCGTCCTCGCGTCGGGGCCAGACCAGGCCCTCGGGCCGCAGGGCATGGGCCAGGCGCAGCACATCGATCAGGTCCCATCGGCTGTTGCCGTCGCGCCATTCGCGCTCGTAGGGGTCGAAAAAATTGCGGTAAAGCCCGAAGCGGATGAACTCGTCATCGAAGCGCAGGCTGTTGTAGCCCACGCTGCAGGTGCCCGGAACGCGCATCAGCTCGTGCACCCGGGCCATGAACAAGGCCTCGCCCAGACCCTCCTGCTCGGCCCGTTGCGGGCTGATGCCGGTGATCAGTGCCGCCATCGGCGAAGGCAACAGATCGTTGGCGGGCTTGCAGAACAGCGAGACGGGTTCATCGCACTCGACGAGTGCTTCATCGGTGCGGATCGCGGCGAACTGGGCGATGCGTGAACGGCGCGGATCGCGGCCGAAGGTTTCGAGGTCGTACCAGAGAAAACCCATGCGCCTGTGGCCTGCTCAGGTCGACTCGGCGGGCAGGAGGGGCAGCTCGGCTTCGATCCGCGCATCGAGCGCGCAGAGATCGAGGCCCTCGAGGCTGTGCCGGCCCGCCGTGGCCTCGTTGAGCAGCGTCCGTTGCCAGCGCCCGCGCTCCAGGGCCAGGGCGTAGGGCGTGCGTCGGAAGCTGACCAGGGTGTAGCGCGGCACGAAACGTTGCGGATGGCGTGCGGCCAGTTGCAGCTCGAGTTCGCGCTGCAGACGCCAGTTCGGGTCGTCCACGGCATCGCGCATCTCGTGGTAGTTCTCCAGCGCCATGGTCTGGATCGCCTCGGCGTGGGGCTTGCGTTCGAGCTCGAAGGCCGCGAAGGCCTCGGCGGGATCGGCGTGTTCGGCCAGCAGGCGGTCGAGCGCGGCGACATCCTCGAAAGCGCAGTTCATGCCCTGGCCGTGGAAGGGCAGCATGGCGTGGGCGGCATCGCCGAGCAGCACGGCGCGGCCGTCCAGATGCCAGTGGCGCAGGCGCAGGGTGGCGAGGCTGCTGGTCGGGTGGCGGGCCCAGTCGGCGGCGAAATCCGGCATCAGCGCCAGAGCGTCGGGGAAGGTGCCGGCGAAGAATGCCCGTGCCTCGGCCACCCCTTCGAGCGCCTCGAAACAAGGCGCGACACCCTTGTGCGGCAAGAACAGCGTGACGGTGAAAGTGCCCTCGGTGTTGGGCAGGGCGATCAACATGTAGCCGCCACGCGGCCAGATGTGCAGAGCCTCGCGCTCGATACGGAAGCCGCCGCCGGCGGCCGGCGGGATCTCCAGCTCCTTGTAGCCGTGCTCCAGCGGCGCCACTTCCGGGTGCAGGTCGGCATGGCCTTGCATGGCATTGCGCAGCGCACTGCCGGCGCCATCGCAGCCGAGCAGGGTGCTGAAATCGATCCACCGGCTGCAGCGGTCGCGTTCGTCGATGATCTCGGCACGCCGGGCGGCAAAATCGACCAGCCCGAGCCGGTGGAGAAAATGGATGCGCGCCCCGGCCGCCTCGGCGGCATCGAGCAGCAGGTGGTTGAGCCGGCCGCGGTGCACCGACCAGATGCAGTCGGAGACCTCGTTGCTGTAGGGCAGGAAGTTGGCCGGTCCGCCTACCGGATGCACCTGTCGGCCGCGCATGGCCACGGAACGTTCCAGCACCGTCGGACCGAGGCCACTGGCCTCCAGCACGGCGAGGCCACGACGGGCGAGGGCGAGATTGATCGACCGTCCGCCCTCGTAGCCTCTGATGCGCTGGTCGGCACGGCGCTCGAACACATCGACGCGATGGCCCCGGCGTGCCAACCGCAGGGCGAGCAGGGCGCCGGAAAGCCCACCGCCGATGATCAGGTGCGAGCGGTTCATGGCCGCAGGCTCCAGGCCCTGACGCTGCGCGCGAAAGCCAGCAGGTCGGTGAAGCGGTTGTAGAGCGGGGCCGGGCTGATACGAATGACGTCGGGTTCGCGCCAATCGCCAAGCACACCTTCGGCGGCGAGGTGTTCGAACAGGGCGCGGCCATGCTCGCGACCGCCGCGCACCCGCAGCGAAAGTTGCGCACCGCGTTGCTGCGGATCGGCGGGGGTGAGGATGTCCAGCACGGCACCGAGATGCTTGTTGATCAGGCTTTCGAGGCAGCCGGTGAGGGTCAGCGATTTTTCCCGCAGCGTCGGCAGGGTGGCCGCATCGAACAGGGCGAGCGAGGCGCGGATCGGTGCCATCGCGAGGATCGGTGGATTGCTCAATTGCCAGCCGTCGGCGCCGTCCTCGGGCTCGAACTCCGGGCCCATCAAAAAGCGCGTCGCCTTACGATGGCCCCACCAGCCGGCCAGTCGCGGCAGGTCGGGGCGCCGGGCGTGGCGTTCGTGGACGAAGGCGGCAGCCACCGCGCCGGGGCCGCTGTTGAGGTACTTGTAGGTGCACCAGGCGGCGAAATCGGCACCACTGTCGTGCAGGGCCAAGGGCAGGTTGCCGGCGGCATGGGCGAGGTCGAAGCCCACCGCGCAACCCCGGGCATGGGCAAGCCGGGTGATCGCCGCAAGGTCGAAAGCCTGGCCGCTGCGGTATTGCACGCCCGGCCAGAGCACCAGCGCGATGCGATGGCCCTGCTCGGCCAGCACGCGCTCGATGGCGGCGAGGCTGATGTGGCCGTTGGGGCCATCGGCCTCCAGTTCGATCAGCTCGGTGGCCGGGTCGAAACCGTGGAAACGGATCTGCGAGACCACCGCATGGCGGTCGGAGGGAAAAGCCCCGGCTTCGATCAGGATCGCGGCCCGCTCGCGGCGGGGGCGGTAGAAACTCGCCATCAGCAGGTGCAGGTTGACGCTGAGCGTGTTCATCACCACCACTTCCTGCGGCAATGCCCCCACCACCCGCGCCATCGGCTCGCGCAGCGTGGCGTGGTAGTGCATCCAGGGCCGCTCGCCCTGGAAATGCCCTTCCACGGCCTGTCGGCCCCAGCGTTCGAGCTCCTCGGCCACCGCGGCGGCAGCGGACCGTGGTTGCAGACCCAAGGAATTGCCGACGAAGTAATGCAGGTCACGGCCGGCGTGCTGGGGAATCAGGAACTCGGCGCGGAAGCCGGCCAGAGGGTCGGCGGCATCACGGTCCAGCGCCCAGGCGTCGTGGTCAAGATCGGAGGCCATGCCCATGCCTCAGTGCGGCCCGGCCGGATTGACGAAACCGCAGTGCCGACAGCTGCGCAGCACCGGGTCGCTGCGGTAGTGCTCGAAGATCGGCTGGAACTGGTTTTCAATGTCGGTGAGGGCGAAGAACACCTCGTGCACCGGCGCATTGCACTGTCGGCAGTACCAGCGCAGGCCATCGAGTTCACCCGGCAGACGGCGGCGCTCGATCACCAGACCGACCGAACCGGCCGGGCGCTGCGGTGAATGCGGCACCCGGGGCGGCAGGTAGAAGCACTCGCCGGCGCGGATGGGAATGTCGCGGACGCGGCCATCCTCCTGGACACGCAGCACCATCTCGCCCTCGATCTGGTGGAACCACTCGGGGCCGTCCTCGATGTGGAAATCGTCGCGGGCATTGGGCCCGCCCACCACCATGACGATGTAATCGCCGTTGACGATGCAGGTGTTGCCGACCGGCGGCTTCAGCAGGTGCCGGTGGTTGTCGATCCAGGCGGCAAGAGGGAAAGCGTGGCCGAGCATGGCGTCCGGGCTGCTGCGCGTGTCGTGCGGGCCTGCAAGCCTAGCGGCTGCGACGACGGACGGACAGAGGCCTGGACGACTTAGCCAGACGGTGTGGCGGTTCCGGCGAGTCGGGGCGGGATCGCCTGCGGTTCGTGGTATTCAAAGCCGAGGTCACGCGGGCCGATCCGGGCCAGCCGTGCACCCACCGCCGGTCCCGGCCCGTTGCCGGCGATGAAATGGATGGTCACCACCGCGCCCAGGTGCAGGTCGAAATGGCCAGGGCGAAGCAGGGCGCAACCGCCACCGGAGAGGTCGAGCACGGCACTGCGCCAGCCGCGATCCTCGCGGGCGATCAGCACCTCGGCGGCGAACAGCAGGCGTTCGTTGTCGCGGCGGTTTGGGGCATCCATGGCGCGGTGGGCTCCTTGCGGGGATCGGCCCTCAGCCGCGTGGCACTTCGAGGGCACGCATCATCTGCGGCACCAGGTCGTCGTCGTGCTCGCCCTCGGGCGGCAGCAGTTCGTCGAGCAGCAGGCCCCAGTCGGCCACATCGTCTTCGTCGAGGCCATCGAAGGCGCGGAATTCGGCGTCCATCAAGGCGGCGCGGGCCGAATCCTCGCTGTCGTAGACCAGCACCTGACCGTCGCAGTCGAGCACTTCGGCCACGCCGGATTCGCGCACCTGCAGCCGCGCCCAGACCAGCATCCGCACTGGGCAGGTCACCCACCACGCAGTGGCGACGACCGGACTGCGGTCATCGGCCTCGCCGTCGTAATCGCTTTCGATGCCACTGTTCATGTCCGCCTCGCTTGCAAGGTGCTGGAGGATCAATCGCGGAAAATGATCATGATCGCTGTCGCCGTCAACGACAGGCTTGCGATCCAGCCACTCAGCATGCCCCAGAACGCGAAGAATCGCATGTCGCGGTCAGCGAACGGCACCCAGCGTCGGCACATCAGGAACCAGCTGTAGTTCCAGAAATGCGGGTTTTCCGGCATCGGCCAACCGCGGTCACGATGATGGTGCCGTGCCAGCAGATTGAAACCGATGTGCGCCGGCATCGCCGAACCACCCACGCCCAGCATTAAAAACAACAGGAAATCTTCCATACACGTCTCCTTAGAAGGTGGCGAGGCCAGGCGCGCGCGGGTAGGGGATGGCGTCGCGGATGTTCGAAAGCCCGCAGGTGTAGACCACCAGCCGCTCGAAGCCGAGACCGAAGCCGGCGTGCGGCACCGTGCCGTAGCGGCGGAAATCGCGGTACCACCCGTAGTGGGCTGGATCGAGGCCGAACTGGCGCATGCGGGCGTCGAGCACGTCAAGCCGCTCCTCGCGCTGCGCGCCGCCGATGATCTCGCCGATGCCTGGAGCCAGCACGTCCATCGCGGCGACGGTGCGACCGTCATCGTTCAGACGCATATAGAACGCCTTGATGTGCTCGGGGTAGTTCATCACCACCACCGGCCGGCCGATGTGTTCCTCGGTCAGCCAGCGCTCGTGCTCGGTCTGCAGGTCGAGCCCCCATTCAACGGGGAAGTCGAAGCGACGGCCTGACTTCTGCAGCAGCTCGATCGCTTCGCTGTAGTCGATGCGCTCAAAGGGCGCATCGATAAAGGTGTGCAGGCGGGTGATGGCGTCCTTCTGCACGCGTTCGGCGATGAAGGCCATATCGTCCATGCGTTCCTCCAGCACCGCCTTGAAGACGTACTTGAGGAAGCGTTCGGCAAGCTGGGCATTGTCGGCGAGGTTGGCGAAGGCGATCTCCGGCTCGACCATCCAGAACTCGGCCAGATGCCGGGCGGTGTTCGAGTTCTCGGCGCGGAAGGTCGGGCCGAAGGTGTAGACCTTGGAAAGCGCGAGGCAATAGCCCTCGACGTTGAGCTGGCCGGAGACGGTGAGGAAGGCCTCCTTGCCGAAGAAGTCGCGGCTGAAATCGACGCTGCCGTCGGCTTTGCGCGGCAGGTTGGCGAAGTCGAGCGTGGAGATGCGGAACATCTGGCCGGCGCCTTCGGCGTCCGAGGTCGAGATGATCGGCGTGTTGATCCAGAAGAAGCCGTCCTCGTGGAAGAAGCGATGGATGGCCTGGGCCAAGCAATGACGGATGCGGGTGACCGCGCCGAACAGGTTGGTGCGCGGGCGCAGATGCGCCACCTCGCGCAGGAACTCCAGCGAGTGGGCTTTCGGTTGGATCGGGTAAGTCTCGGGGTCGTCCACCCAGCCGATCACTTCGACATTCGTTGCCTGGATTTCGAAGCGCTGGCCCTGGCCCTGCGAGGGCACCAGGGTGCCGGTGGCGATGAGCGAGCAGCCGGCACTCAGCTTCGTCACTTCGGTCGCGTAATTGGGCAGCTCAGCGGTGCAGACGAGCTGGATCGGCGCGAAGCAGGAGCCGTCCGAGACATTCACGAAGCTCAAGCCGGCCTTGGAATCGCGGCGGGTGCGCACCCAGCCTTTCACGGTGACGGTGCTGCCGGGTGCGGGCTGGCCGGCGAGGGCCTGTTGGATGCTGACGGAGCTCATGGATGCGCGGGCGGGGGAGAAGGGCGGTGCGGGCCGCCGAGGATAGCCTGTGCCCCGCGGTTCACGCAGCCTTTCGATGGCAGGGTCGGCAGCGGCGTACACTAGTGCTGTGTTTTTTGCCCGCGTACCGCCATGGCCGTCACCCTGACCCCCGCCGCCGCCCAACGTGCCCACCAGTACATCGCCGCCCAACCGGAGGCTGCCGGTCTGCGTTTTGGCGTCCGCAAGAGCGGCTGTTCGGGCTTCGCCTACCACATCGATGTGGCCACCGAAACCCGCGACGATGACCTGGCCTTCGAGCAGCACGGCGTGCGGGTGCTGGTCGATCCGGCCAGCCTGCCGCATGTCGATGGCACCGAAATCGATTTCGTGCAGCGGGGTCTGAACCAGACCTTCGTTTTCCGCAACCCGCAGCTCAAGGGCGAATGCGGCTGCGGTGAGAGCTTCACCACCCGCGACGATCTGCCGGCCTGAGGTTCGCCCGATACGCGGCGATTCCTGCCGGCCCGGCTGGCCCGGCCTCCATAGAATTCGCCGAATTGCTTGATTGCCGGGGCTTTCCCCGGCATGATTGCGGGCTGCCTTCCAAGGCAGCCCTTGCCCCACGGCCGCGCGCCGGGGGCTGACCGGCCTACTCGGCCGCCATCCGCAAGAGAGACATCCATGCGCCACTACGAAATCGTCTTCATGGTCCACCCGGACCAGAGCGAGCAGGTTCCGGCCATGATCGAACGCTACAAGGCGTCGATCGAGGCCGCCGGCGGTGCCATCCACCGCCTGGAGGACTGGGGCCGCCGCCAGCTCGCCTACCCGATCAACAACCTGGTCAAGGCCCACTACGCGATGTTCAACATCGAGTGCGGTCAGGCCACCCTGAACGAGCTGGTCGACAGCTTCCGCTTCAACGACGCGGTGCTGCGCCATCTGGTGGTGGCCCGCGACGGCGCGGTGACCGAGCCCTCGGCCATCCTGAAGAGCAAGGACGAGAAGTCCGAGCGTGGCGAGCGTCGCCGCCGCGATGAAGATGCCGAAGGCAGCGGTGAAGCCGCTGGCGAGACTGACACCGTGGAGGCCGCGTGATGAAGCCCAAGACCCCCCGCAACAAGGGCCGCAGCGACGGTGCCTCGAAGTTCTTCCGCCGCCGGAAGTTCTGCAAGTTCACCGCCGAGGGCATCACCGAGGTCGATTACAAGGACCTCAACACCCTGCGCCAGTACCTGACCGAGACCGGCAAGATCGTCCCGGCCCGCATCACCGGCACCAAGTCGAAGTACCAGCGCCAGCTCGCCTCCGCGGTCAAGCGCGCGCGCTTCCTGGCCCTGTTGCCCTACAGCGACAGCCACCGCAACTGATGGCCTGAGGAACGAACATGGAACTGATTCTCCTGCAGAAGGTCGTCAATCTGGGCGGCCTCGGCGACAAGGTCCGGGTCAAGCCGGGCTACGGCCGCAATTACCTCATCCCCTACGGCAAGGCGGTGCCGGCCACGGCCGCCAACATCGCCGCTTTCGAGGCCAGGCGCGCCGAGTACGAGGCCAAGGCCAAGGCCCTGCTCTCGGGTGCCGAAGGCCGCAAGGCCCGGCTCGATGGCGTGGCCGTCACCCTCGCCGCCAACGCTTCGCCGGAAGGCAAGCTCTACGGCTCGGTGACCGCCCGCGACATCGCCGAGGCGCTCAGCGCCGCAGGCCACCCGGTGCAGAAGGCCGAGATCCTGCTGACCGCCCCGATCCGCGCGCTGGGTGAATACGAGGTCACCGTGCACCTGCACGCCGAGGTCGAAGCCACCGTCAAGGTGCAGGTCAAGGCCGAAGCCTGATCCATCCGCCTTGCATCGGCCACAACGGGCGCCGCGAGGCGCCCGTTGTCGTTGGTGCGGATCACCACACACCGTTGGGGCGGCGTCGCAGACGGTGAGACCGCCACGCGGTCTGATACCCACGGCTTATCCACAGACTTGTCTGCAACCCCCGCAGCGGCTCCGCACCTAAGCTGTCGGGCCGCGTGGACCGCGAGCTGACCCCGACCCTCCGATATGGCCGCACGATTGCCCTCCCGTCCGCCGCTCGATGCCCGCATCGAAGCCCTGCGTGTGCCGCCGCACTCCATCGATGCCGAGCAGGCCGTGCTGGGCGGCCTGATGCTCGATCCGCAGGCCCTCGACCGGATCCTCGACCTGCTCGACTATCGCGACTTCTACCGCCGCGACCACCAGCTGATCTTCAAGGCGGTGAGCGAGCTGGCGGAGAAGAACAAGCCCTTCGATGCCGTTACCCTGGGCGACTGGTTCGATGCCCATGCCTTGGGCGAGCAGGTCGGTGGCACCGCCTACCTCGTCGAGCTGGTGCAGACCACGCCCTCCGCCGCGAACATCCGTACTTACGCCGAGATCGTTCGCGACAAATCGGTACTGCGCAGCCTGATCGAGGTCGGTACCCAGATCACCGAGGACGGCTTCGCCCCCGGCGACCGCGAGACCCCCGATCTGCTCGCCGAGGCCGAACAGCGGGTGTTCCGGATCGCCGACCAGAACCGCAGCGGCCGCAGGGACATCGTGCCGCTCAAGGACGCGGTGAAGGAGGCCTTCGAGATCCTGCAGGTGCGCTACGAGTCGCAGGGCACGGTCACCGGCCTGCCGACCGGCTTCCACGACTTCGACGAGATGACCGCCGGCCTGCAACCCTCCGACCTGATCGTGCTGGCGGCGCGTCCGGCGATGGGCAAGACCACCCTGGCGCTCAACATGGCCGAGTACGCGGCACTGAAGAGCAAGAAGGCGGTGGTGGTGTTCTCGATGGAGATGTCGGCCAACCAGCTCGCCTTCCGTCTGATCTCTTCGTTCGGCCGGATCAATGCCGGCCGGCTCAAGACCGGCCAGTTGGAGGACGAGGACTGGCCACGGGTCACCTCGGCCATGAAGATGCTGGCCGAAGCCCGGATCTTCATCGACGACGAGCCGGCCCTGTCGCCGGCCAAGCTGCTGTCGAAGGCGCGCAGGCTCAAGCGCGAGCACGACCTCGGCCTGATCGTGGTCGACTACCTGCAGCTGATGCAGGTGCCGGGCAACAGCGAGAACCGCGCCACCGAGATCTCCGAGATCAGCCGCTCGCTCAAGGCCATGGCCAAGGAGCTGAACGTGCCGGTGATCGCGCTCTCGCAGTTGAACCGCGGCCTCGAATCGCGCACCGACAAACGGCCGGTCATGTCGGACCTGCGCGAATCGGGTGCTATCGAGCAGGACGCCGACATCATCGTGTTCATCTACCGCGACGAGTACTACCACAAGGACAGCACCGACAAGGGCCTGGCCGAGATCATCATCAGCAAGCACCGCAACGGCGCCACCGGCACGGTCAAGCTCAAGTTCTTCGGCGAGTACACGCGCTTCGACAACCTGGCGCGCGATGCCGTGGGCAGTTTCGAGCGCGGCGGGGGCTGAGCGGGGCGCGCCGGCCCCGGCCGGCCTTCAGTCGATCCGGTATTCGCGCGGGATGCGTTCGTTCAGGCCGGTCAGGATCTCGTAGGGGATGGTGCCGGCGGCCGCGGCCACCGCCTCGACGCTGATCGCCTGGTCGCCCTGCCGGCCGATCAGCACCACCTCGTCCTCGTTGTAGGCCGTGCCGCTGGCTCCGAGATCGACCATGAACTGGTCCATGCAGATGCGCCCGACGATGGGCCGTCGGCCACCGCGCACCAGCACCTCGCCTTTCGATGACAGGGCACGCGGCCAGCCGTCGCCGTAGCCGATCGGGATGGTGACGACGCGGGTGTCGGTGGCTGCCGTCCAGGTGGCGCCGTAGCTGACGGTGGCACCGGCGCGCACGACCTTGAAGTAGACGACGCGCGAGGTCAGCGAGAGCACGGGTTTCAGGCCCACCGTGTCGCGCGAGGCCGGGTCGGGCAGGGTGCCGTAGAGCGCGATGCCGGGGCGGACCATGTCGAGCCAGGTGTCCGGGAAGTGCAGCACGCCCCCCGAGTTGGCGAGGTGCCGGATCGGCATCGGCACGCCGAGCCGCGCGCTGATCCGCTCGGCCTCGGCGCAGGCCTCGAGGAAGCGCTCGCGCTGCAGCGCGGTCATCGGGTGAGCGGGGTCGTCGGCGCAGGCGAGATGCGAGTACAGGCCCTTGACCGTGCACCAGCGCGAGGCCAGCGCGGCCTCGAGGAAGGGCGCGCAGCGATCGCTCTGCACGCCGATGCGGTTCATGCCGGTGTCGATCTTCAGGTGCACCACGGCCTTGCGGCCCAGCGACTCGGCCGCGGCCTCGGCCAATCGCAGCTTGTCGATCGACGACACCGTGATCTCGAGGTCGTGCGCGATGAACTCGCCGAGCTGGCGGCCATAGACGCCCCCCATCACGAGGATCGGCGTCCGCACGCCGGCACGGCGCAGCGCCACCCCTTCCTCGACGAAGGCCACGCCGAGCTGGTCGACGCCGCAGGCCTCGAGGTGGCGCGCCACAGGGACCAGCCCGTGGCCGTAGGCGTTGGCCTTGATGATCGCCATCACCGGCACGCCGACGCGGGCGCGGATCGCCTGGAGGTTGTGGGCGAGGGCACCCAGGTCGACGCGGACGCGGGTCGGGCGCTGGCTGGTCAGATCGGACATGGGCGGATTGTACGGGCCGGTCGCGCGCCGACGCGGCGAGGCGCCGCAAGGCAAACCCCCACACGGCCTGCACGGTGACGGGCCGAGAATCGCACCATGTCGCCGTGCGGGGCTCAGCGCGGCGGCAGGGTCGTCGTCAGCAAGGCCGTCACGAGCAGGATGCCAAGCACCAGCAGCGCCTCGAGCGCGATGCTCGCGCGCAAGCGCCGCCCGGCGCCGGGTTGGGCGCGCTGGAATGCGGGCACCAGCCACCAGCGGTTGGCTGCGGCGCAAACCAGCAGCAGCAGCAGCAGGCCCAGCTTGAGCCCGAGGGCCTGCGCGTAGGCGCCCGGCGGCCAGGCCGGCCAGCCCCCCAGCAGCAGCCACGCCAGCGCGGCCGCCGCGGCGACCAGGCCGGCGACGACGCCGGTGGCGACCTGGCCGAAGCGCAGCAGCGTGCGCGCGGTCTGCTGCGGTGCGGCCGGATCGCCGACGATCCGGTACAGCGGGATCAGCGCGCCGGCCCAGAATGCGACGGCGCTCAGGTGCAGCGCGAGCAGGCCGGCCAGCAACCAGCGCGGCTCGCCGCTGACCGTGTGCCCGACCTGGGTGTAGGAGGCCACGATCAGGGCCACGCCGAGGGCGCCGGCGGCCTGGCCCAGGCGCGCGTGGGCGGGCCCGGCGAGCATGCCGTGCAGCAGCAGCAGGCCGCCGAGCAGCAGCGCGATGCGCGGGCCCTGGCCGGTCTCGACGACGGCGGCCAGCAGCACCGGGTCGACGGCGCCGGCCAGCGTGCCGCCGGCGAGGTGGCCGGCCTGCAGCGGCGCCAGCAGCAGCGCCAGCGCGATCGCCAGCCAGGCCGCCACGGCGATCGTCGCCCGGCAGCCGGTGCGGTGTCCGGGCAAGGCGGGGTCGACGAAGACCAGTCGGAACAGGCTGGCGCCGGCGGCGACCAGTGTGCTGGCGTACAGGCCGGCGGTGGCCAGCACCAGCAGCCAAGCCCAGGCGTCGAGGCCGGCGACGACTTCGAGCATGGCAAGCGCCGCTGTGCTCAGCGCAGCGTGAAGTCGAAATCGTCGGCCATCACGTGACCGTCGGGCGCCAGGCCGCGCCAGCGCACGGTGTAGCGCCCGGGCGGCATCGGCGCGGCCGGCACCGCTTCGAAGCGGCTGACCGCGGTCGCGCCGGGTCGTGCGCTGAGCGCGACGACGCCGGCGGGCCCGCGCAGCTCGAACAGCGTCAGCCGCATCGGGTGGTCGAACCAGATCGCGATGCGCGTCGGACGCTGGTCGAGGACTGCGCCGTGTTCGGGGTACGAGCCTTCGGGCTGCGCATGGGCCCGCAGGCTCGGCGGTGCAGCGAGCAGTTGCAGCGCCAGCGCAGCGGTGGCGATCAGCTTCCAGCGTGTCATGGTGATTCCTTGGAGGCAATGTTCATCAGAGTGCATCCGCCGTCGACAGCGGCCGGCGCTCCCGGCCATCCTGTCAGGTAGGCGGTGGTCGCGCAAGCACCAGTCTTGTCCAACGAGGTATGAGCCTGGACGCCCGTCCCTGATTCCAACGAGGTGTGAGCCTGGAGGGGGCCGTCGGCTGGCAGGCCGGGTCGATCATCACAGCCATGGTGATCGACATGAACGAATCTCAGGTGCGCACGCTGACGCAGGTGCGCGAGGTGCTGGCAGGCACGACCGCACTGGAGTTCCGCTGCGCCCAGGATGATGCGGAGCGTTACGCATGGATCGCAGCGGTGCTCAAGCGCCTGGCGTACCGCCAGCTCAAACGCGCCGACCGGGGCGCGGTGCTCGCCTATCTGCAACACCTGAGCGGCTACAGCCGCGCCCAGATCACGCGGCTGGTGCAGCGCTGGTGCGCTGGGGCGTCGCTGCGCAAACGCTACGTGGCCCCGGCGCACGCTTTTGCGCGCAAGTACAGCGCCGCCGATGTCGCCCTGCTGGCACAGGTCGACCGGGTCATGGACACGCTCTCCGGGCCAGCCACGGCCTGCGTACTGCGGCGCCAACATGCGATCCATGGCGATGCCCGCTACGCCCGGCTGGCGGCGTTGTCGGTGGCGCATCTGTACAACCTGCGGCGCAGTGCCGGCTACCGGGTCGAGCGGGTCGCGCTGACCAAGACCCGGCCCACCCAGGCCATCGGCATCGGCGTGCGTCGCGCGCCGGTGCCCGACGGCCGGCCCGGCTTCATCCGCATCGACAGCGTGCACCAGGGCGACCTCGACGGCATCAAGGGCCTGTACCACATCAACGCCGTCGACTGCGTCAGCCAATGGCAGGTCGTCGCCAGCGTGCAGACCCTCTCGGAAGCGCATCTGCTGCCGGTGATCGCGCAGATGCTCGACAGCTTCCCGTTCCGGATCCTCGGCTTCCACGCCGACAACGGCAGCGAATACGTCAACCACAAGGTCGCCGGACTGCTCGGCAAACTCAACGCCGAATTCACCCGCAGCCGGCCCCGACGCAGCAACGACAACGGCTTGGCCGAAACCAAGAACGGCGCCGTCGTGCGCAAGCTGTTCGGCTACACGCACATCCCGCAACCGCAGGCTGCGCGCTTCAACGCCTTCTGCCGCGACACCCTCAACCCGTTCCTCAACTTCCACCGGCCCTGCCTGTTCGCCAGCGAGCAGCCCGATCCGAAGAAACCCGGACGCAGCAAACCGGTCTACCGTGCCAAAGACGCCATGACGCCGCTGGACAAGCTGTCCAGCCTGCCCGATGCCCAGCGCTTCCTGCGGCCGGGCATCACCCTGCTCGCTCTGCACGAACAGGCCAAGCAGCAAACCGACGTCCAAGCCGCCGAGGCCGTCCAGCAGGCACGCAACGCGCTGTTCAAAACAGCAAGCAGACGATCCGCCTGAATCCGCCGGCGACACCGCCACTCAGCCTATCCGGACTACACTCGGTACCCCTACCCACGATCGACTCGCCGCCAGTCAAAGCCCTACCGCTCCAGGCTCATACCTGAATTGGAAAAGACTGCACCGGCTCGGCGCACTCTCAAACCACCCATGAGCTCGAACGGGTCGACCGCAGCCTCGATAAGTTCGCCCCGACGACTGAATCAACGGCCAGGTCATCGCGCTGGACGGCGGCTTCGCCGAGGCCCGGGTGACCTATTCCGGCCCGAAGTCCTTGCCGGAGGACTGAGCGGCGCGGCATCCTGCCGGAAACGGAGAGGATGATGGCGAAGCAGACGGGGCCGGTTGTGCCGCGCCGCAACAAACGCGAGCCGATGTCTCGGGTCGATACGGCCTGGCTGCGCATGGAGCGCAGCACCAACCTGATGATGATCACCTCGGTGATGATGTTCGACAGCCCGCTGGCGATCGAACGACTGAAACGACTGGTCCGCGACCGGTTCCTGGCCTATCCGCGCTTCCGCCAGAAGGTGGTCGAGTCGGCGATGGGGCCGCAGTGGGAAACCGATCCGGACTTCGATCTTGATTGGCATGTTCGGCTTTCCGCCCTGCCTGGGCGTGGCGGCAAGCGCGAACTGGAACGTTTCGTCAGCCAGATGGCCAGCACCCCGCTGGATGCGAGCAAGCCGCTCTGGCAGTTCCACCTGGTCGAACGCTACGGCAGCGGCTCGGCGCTGGTCTGCCGGATCCACCATTGCTACGCTGACGGGATCGCGCTGGTGCAGGTGCTGCTGTCGATGACCGATGTCGAAGCACGGCCGCAGAAGGCCGAGCCGTTGGTCAAACGCTGGCTCAAGAAGGCCGAGCACGCCAAGGTCGCCCAGCGCGTCGGCGTGATCGGCCGTTACGTCGAGATGGGCGAAAAGGTGCTGGAGAAAGGCCTCGATTTCTATCGCGATCCGAGCCTGGCGGCGGTGGTCGCCAACGAGGGCATGGAGCTGGCCCGCGAACTGGCCCATGCCCTGGCCCTGCCGGACGACCCGCCGACGGTGCTGAAATCGCCGCTCGGGGTCAGCAAGCGCTGTGCCTGGGCCGAGCCACTCAAGCTCGCCGATGTCAAGGCGGTGGGACGGGCTTTCCAATGCACCGTCAACGATGTGCTGTTGGCCTCGGTGGCCGGCGCGTTCCGCACCTACCTGCTGGAGCGCGGCGAAGTGCTGGACGGTCGCAGCATCCGCGTCACCGTGCCGGTCAATCTGCGACCGCTCGAACACGCCAAGCAGCTCGGCAACCACTTCGGTCTGGTGTTTCTCGAACTGCCGGTGGGCGAGCCGAACCCGATCGCCCGGCTGGAGGCGGTGGCCGCCCACATGCGGCAGTTGCGCAAATCGCGTCAAGCCATCATGGCCTTTGGCCTGCTCGCCGCATTGGGCATGGCACCGACACCGCTGCAACGGCTGGCCCTCGAACTGTTCTCGCGCAAGGCGAGCGCCGTGGCCACCAACGTGCCGGGGCCGCAGAGTCCGCTCTACCTCGCCGGTTGCCGCATCAGCGACATGATGTTCTGGGTGCCGCAGACCGGCGGCATCGGCCTCGGTGTTTCCATCCTCAGCTACGACGGTCAGGTGCACTTCGGCCTGATCGCCGATGCCAAGCTGATGCCCGACCCGGATTCGGTGATCCGCCGCTTCGAGCCGGAATTCGACAAGCTGCTCTACCTCGCCCTGATGGCCGGCTGGGAGGATGGGCTTTCACCGGCCTACGCCGAGGCCCTTGTCCACAAGGGCTGTGGACAAAGGTCTGGACAGGCATGGGACGGGGTGGCTGACGAGCTTGCCGGGCATGGCTGTCAAGACACTCTGCGCAAATCGTGAGCAGGCCGTGCCGCGTTGACCGCCTCGGCCGGGCTGGGTATGATCGGCGACCTCGGTTTGACCGGGCGGTTAGCTCAGCGGTAGAGCACTGCTTTCACACGGCAGGGGTCACAGGTTCGAAACCTGTACCGCCCACCACTTTGGGGCACCCTCGCGGGTGCCTTCTTTTTTCCGTCCGGGCATGAGCCTGCTCCTGTTCCACGCCGACCTCGATGGACCGGCCGGGGCTGCCGACTGTCTCGACGAAGCCGAGCGCCTGCGGGTGGCGCGCAAGCGCGATGCCCTGCAAGGCCGGCGTCAGCAGGCCGCTTTGGTGTTCGTGCGGCAATGCCTGGCCCGCTGTTTCGCGTTCGACCCCGCGCAACTGCCCCTGCGGCGCGCGGCGAACGGCAAGCCGCAGATCGATCCCGCCGGTTGGCAGGCCCTGGGTCGCAGCGACCCGCCACCGCAGTACAGCCTGAGCCATTGCGGCGGCCACGCCCTGCTGGCCATCGCCGACTGCGCGGTCGGGGTCGATCTCGAGGCGCGCATCCAGCAGACGCGCCCGGCCTTGGCGGCACGGGTGCTGGCTGCCGAGGCCTTCCAGGCCTGGCAGGCGCTCGATCCGGATCAGCAGATCGATGCCCTGACCGTCGCCTGGGTGCGCAAGGAAGCCGTGCTGAAAGCGAGCGGCCTGGGGCTGGGCTTCGGTCTGCGGCGACTGGAGCCGGGCTGGGGCGATGGGCCGGTGCGGATCGATCTGGGTCGGCACGGTTGCTGGCAGGTGCATGATGTCGAAGCCCCCGAAGGCCATCGGGCCGCGCTGGCCTTGCCGGCCGAAGGCCTGCACACATTCCAGTAGGAATTCCTTCCTCATTCCGAGGCCGCCCACCGCCACCGAAGGAACCGGAATGCGTTCGCCTGCCACCCTGAACCGCCACGCCCTCGCCTTGGCCATCGGTCTCGGTCTGCCCGCCCTGGCCCTCGCCCAGAACCCGGCCACCCCTGCTGCCGCCCGCGAGGGCAGTGATGCCGCCACCCTCGACGCGATCACCGTGACCGCCACCCGGCGTGCCGAGGACGCGCGGCAAGTGCCGATCGCGGTCAGCGCCATCGACGGCGAACGCCTCGATGTGGCGCGTTCGGGTGGCGAGGACATCCGCTTCCTCGCCGCCCGCGTGCCCAGCCTCAACATCGAATCCTCGTTCGGCCGCACCTTCCCGCGTTTCTACATCCGCGGTCTGGGCAACACCGATTTCGACCTCAACGCCTCGCAGCCGGTGTCGCTGGTCTACGACGACGTCGTGTTGGAGAACGTCGCCCTCAAAGGCTTCCCGGTGTTCGACCTGGAGGGCATCGAGGTGCTGCGCGGTCCGCAGGGCACGCTGTTCGGCCGCAACACGCCGGCCGGCGTGATCACGTTCGATTCGGTCCGCCCTGACTTCACCCGCTCCGGCTACGGCCGGATCAGCTACGGCGAGTTCGAGACCCTGAACGCCGAAGCGGCGATCGGCGGCGCCCTGACCGAGAACTTGGCCGGCCGCGCCTCGCTGCTCTACCAGCGCCGTGGCGACTGGGTCGACAACACCTTCGCCGGTGCCCGCCGCAACACGGCCCTGGAGGGCTACGAGGACATGGCCTTCCGTGGCCAGCTGCTGCTGCGCGGCAGCGAGGATTTCGAGGCCCTGCTGGCCCTGCAGTCGCGCCGGCTGGAGGGTACCGCCCGGCTGTTCCGTGCCAACATCCTTGGTCTTGATGGCCGGCTGGTGCCCGGCTTCGACCCGGCGCGGGTGTCGATCGACGCGATCAACCAGCAGGACCTCGACAACGACGGCCTCAACCTGCGGCTGAGCTGGAACCTGGGTGCGGCCACCCTGTTCTCGGTGAGCAGCTGGAACCAGGCCAGCCTGTTCTCGCGCGGCGACATCGACGGCGGCTCGCGCTACACCTTCGATTTCTTCCCCGGCACCAACCCCGGCAGCTTCCCGGACGGTGCCCGCTTCCCTTCGGAATCCGGTGATGGCTCCGAGGTCACCCAGTACACCCAGGAACTGCGTCTGGCTTCGAACGGCGATGCCAGCCTCGACTGGCAGTTGGGCGTCTACCTGTTCGAAGACCGCGTCGAAATTGACAGCTTCAGCTACGACACCGCCGCCGGCGGCACGGTCAACGGTTTCGCCACCCAGCGCCAGGACAACACGGCCTGGGCGGTGTTCGGTTCAATCGACTGGCAGGCCGCCGACGATCTGGTGCTGCGTGCCGGCCTGCGCTACACCGACGACGAGAAGACCTTCGTCGGCCAGCGCCTCATCGGCCCCTTCAGCGCGCCGCCGATCGCCCCGATCCGGGTCAATCCGCAGGCCCAGGAGTGGAGCTGGGACCTTGCCGCCACCTGGAGCGTGGCCGAGGACGTCAACCTCTACGGCCGTGTTGCCCGTGGCTTCCGTGCCCCGGCGATCCAGGGCCGGCTGACCTTCGCCAACGCCGCCCTGCCGGCCAACCAGCTGGTCACCGTGGCGCGCCCGGAGACGGTGCTGTCCTGGGAAGCCGGCATGAAGGTCGAACTGTTCGACAACCGCGCACGCGTCAATGCCTCGGTGTTCCGCTACACCATCGACGACCAGCAGCTCACTGCCGTCGGCGGCACCAGCAACTTCAACAGCCTGCTCAATGCCGCGCAGAGCCACGGCCACGGCTTCGAGCTGGACCTGGAGGCCCTGCTCAGCGACACGCTGCTGGTCACCTTCGGCACCGGCTGGAACCGCACCGAGATCGACGATGCGAGCCTGGCGGTGTCGACTTGCTTCAATGCCATCGCCTGCCGGGTGAGCGACCCGACCTTCGTCCGCGACGGCCGGACGCTGGCCCTGATCGACGGCAACCCGCTGCCGCAGGCCCCGGAGTGGACCACCAACCTCACCGCCCGCTACAGCATTCCGCTGGCGGGCGATGCCGAGTTGTACCTCTACACCGACTGGGCCTACCGCAGCGAGGTCAACTTCTTCCTCTACGAATCGGACGTGTTCCGCGGCGCGCCCTTGCTGGTCGGTGGCCTGCGTGTCGGCTACGCCTGGGGCCTCGGCCGTTACGAGGTGGCTGCCTTCGGTCGCAACATCTTGAACGAGATCGAGGCGGTCGGCGGCATCGATTTCAACAACCGCACCGGCTTCATCAACGAGCCGCGCACCTGGGGTGTGGAGTTCAAAGCCGTGTTCTGAGCATCACGCTTGCGCAAAGAAAGAAAGGCGGCCGAGGCCGCCTTTCTTCTTTCAAGCCATGGCCGACTCAGAAGCGCAGGGTCGCCCCCAGCGTGTAGAAACGCCCGATGGTGTCGTAGAACTGCGGGAAGGTGTTGCCGCTGTTGGTGCCGGTGCCGGCGATGGTGTTGCCCACATTGGGCGGTTCGCGGTCGGTGAGGTTGGCCACGGTGAGGTTGAGGCGCAGGTTGTCGTTGAAGGCCCAGGAGGCACCGAGGTCGAAGTAGTTGTAGGCACCGATGTTGGAGAACGCCGGCAGGAAACGGTCGTCGATGGGTTCTTCCTCGATGCCGCCCAGGTGCCGCCAGTTCAGGCTGAGCGAGAAGTCCTGGTAGACCCAGGTGGTGCGCAAGCTGGACTTGAAGTCGTGCCGCACATCACAGGCCACACTGTAGAAGCCGTTGCAGTCGCGGTCGATCGAGACCGGCGTGGCCTGGATGCGCCAGGTATTGACCCGGTTGGCATTGAGCGCGAAGTCGAGGCGCCCCCAGTCGCCGAGGTCCCACAGGTACTGCACGCCGAGGTCGAGGCCGCTGGTCTCGATGGTGCCGAGGTTGGAGGACAGCAGCGCGATGCCACGCGATTCGACGCCCGAGAAGGTGCCGTTGAGCGGGTTGCGGCCGATCAGGGCGCAGTCCGCGGCGTTGCGGTTGACGTAGCAGCCGTTGAGGATGTCGTTGACGCTGGGGCTGGAAATGGCGCCGGTGATCTCGATGCGGTAGTGGTCCAGCGTGATGGCGAGGTTCTCGATCGCCGCCGGCGTCCACACGAAGCCCACGGTGCGGGTGTCGGCTTCCTCGGGGACCAGTTCCGGGTTGCCGCCCTGCAGGATGTTCACCTGGCCGGCCGAGGGCTGCGGCAGGAAACCGAACACCGCCGCCGGGACGCCGGTGGCAAGGCAGAGGTCGCGCGGCGCGGTCGGCGTCGGGCCGGCGCAGGGATCGACCGCGAGATTGCTCAGTGCAGTGGTCTGCGGCGAGAACAGCTCGGCCACGTTGGGGGCGCGGGTGGCGCGCTGCTGCAGGGCGCGGAAACGCAAGTCCTCGATCGGCGTCCATTCGCCGCCGAACTTGAAGCTGTTGTAGCTCTCGGAACGGCCGCCGGACTCGAAGGTGCTGCGCCGGAAACCGCCCTCGAACGAGACCGACTCCGCCCAGGCGGCGTCACGCACCAGCGGTGCGATGAACTCGAAGTAAGCCTCGGTCAGCTTGAAGCCGCCGCCCCGGTTGATGGTGGGCTCGGTGGCGCCCAGCAGTTCGCCCGGCGTCCGGCCGGCGACGTCGGCGACGTTGGCTGCATCCAGGCTGCGTTGTTCGGCACCAATGGCGACGCTGATCGGCATATCGGCCCAAGGGCTGACGAAGCCCTCGCCCAGATCGCCGGTCAGTGCACCGGCCAGCACGTCCTGGGTGACGGTCTGCTGGCGGAAGGTGTCGAGGTTGATGAAGTTCAGCATGGCCGGGGTGATCGAACCCTCGGGGCCGAACAGGTTGAGCGGCACACAGCCGTTGGCCGGGTTGATGCAGGCCGTCGGTGTGAGCGCCCGCAGGGCCTGCTGCACGCGCGAATTGGAGCCCCAGTTCAGTCGCGCCCAAGTCTGGTCGGATTCGCCAAAAGTGTAGGACACATCGTAGCGCCAGGTGCCCACGAGTGCACCGCGGGCACCCACCGTGCCCTGCATCATGGTGGTGTCGAAACCCCCCAGGCGCGGGCCGAGCTCGGTGAAGCGGCGGCCGAGGGCGAGGTTGATCTCAGTTGGATTGCCGGCCACGCAGCTGGCCGCTGCGATGCCGAACGCAGCGCAGAGCTGGTTGCGGGCGGCGGTCGGCAGGAAGGGGTTACCGATCGGCAACGCATAGTTGTTGAAGAAACTTCCCGAGGGGGCGAGCTGCTGCGTTACTTCCGAGCGGTTGTACATCAGCTCGGCGTAGATCTCGTGCTCGTCGTTGACGACGAAGGTGGCCAGTGCATTGGCCTGAAGGCGGTCGAGTGGCGTCTGGAACAGGTTGAGCGGATTGAAGTTGAAGGGCGCCGAGCAGGCGATGCTGCCGTCCGGGCAGATGGCGCGGCCGGGGATGGCCGGCGGCGCGAGGACGGTGACCGGCACGCCGGTGCCGGAACCCTGCGGCAGGCCGGTGACCGAGGACAAGGCGGACAGGCCGATCGTGCGGTTGCCCTGCAGCACTTCCTGGGTGCGGGTGTGGCCGACGCTGAGCACGGCATTGCCGCGACCCTCGGCGAAATTGCCGCCCAGGGTGACATCGATGCGCTGGCGGTCGCCGTCGCCTTCCTGCGACTGGCCCCACTGGGCCGCGATCTCGGCGCCTTCGAAGTCGCGCTTGAGGATGAAGTTGACGACACCGGCCACGGCGTCGGCACCGTACACGGCCGAAGCACCGCCGGTGATGATCTCGACGCGGTCGATCAGGGCCACCGGGATGGCATTGGTGTCGACCACGCCAGCGAGATCGAAGGGCGTCAGGCGGCGGCCGTTGACCAGCACGAGGGTGCGGTTGGAGCCGAGGCCGCGCAGGTCGATGGTGGCACCGCCACCGCTGCCGTTGTTGGTGCCGGGGCCGATGGCCGGCACCAGGGCCGGCAGCTCACGCAGGAAGTCCTCGATGGCGACGACCTGGCGGATTTCGAGGTCTTCCGCGGTGACTTCGGTGACCGGGCTGCTGGCGACGATGCCGGGGGCGACGATGCGGGTGCCGGTGACCTGGATGGCGTCGAGGACGGCCGGCTGCGCGCTCTGCGCGGCCGGCGCGGGATTCTGCGCCAGCAAGGGGGCGGCACCGAGGACGGTACCGAGGATCAGGGCCGAGCGGATCGCTCGTGCCAGGCTGTGGCGGTGAGGCATGGGGCTGAACTCCTGAGGGTGGATAGGGTCGGGGGCCTGCTGCACTGCAGAACAGCGTGGCTCGGTCGATCGCTCGCCACGCATCGCGCTGACCGTAACCGATTATTCACGAAAGGTGAATCCTTCTTTCACAAGTGCAGCGCCATGCTCGACGAATGACCACGACCACCGCTTTCGACTTCAGCGCCAAGGACATCGACGGCCGCGAGCGCTCGCTGGCCGAGTTCAAGGGCAAGGCCATGCTCGTGGTCAACACCGCGAGCAAGTGCGGTTTCACCCCGCAGTACGCCGGCCTCGAAAAGCTCTGGAAGGACTACGCCGACAAGGGCCTCGTGGTGCTCGGCTTTCCCTGCGACCAGTTCGGTCACCAGGAGCCGGGCGACGCGGCCGAGATCAAGCGTTTCTGCACCCTGGACTACGGCGTCAGCTTCCCGATGTTCGACAAGATCGCGGTCAACGGCGCCGACGCCCACCCGCTGTACCAGTGGCTGAAGAGCGAGAAGGCCGGCTTCCTCGGTACCGCGGCGATCAAGTGGAACTTCAGCAAGTTCCTGATCGGTCGCGATGGCCGGGTGCTGGCCCGTTACGCCCCGACCGACAAGCCCGAATCGCTGCGTGCCGACATCGAGAAAGCCCTGGGCTGAACAGCCACCGGCTCAGGGGCGGACTTCGACCATGACCTCGCTGCGCTGCAGCACCTCCGGCAGCAGAAATCGCGGGTAACGCACGAGCCAAGGCGAGCCGATGGCGCCGATGCCGGCCTTTTGCAGGTCGCGGCGCAGGGCCTGATGGCGTTCGGCGTAGCGCACCGTGCTCCAGCGACCACGGAAACCCAGCGCCGCCACCGTGCGGGCCGGCACCGCGCGGACCTCGACACCGGCCGGCAGGGCCGGCGGGATGGCTTCCTCGGCCAGCAGCACACCGACCCGCCAGTCCGGCGCGATGCCGGTGAGTCGCAAGGGACGCTGGCCCAGATCGCCACCCAGTGCCGCGTCCAGGCGTTTGCGACCCTCGACCAGCACCACGCCCGGATCGCTGCCGCGCAGGGCCAGCTCGAGCACCTTCTTGGCCGGGCAGGTGCGGAGTTCGGTGTCGGGGGAGACCTCGCGCAGGCGGCGGCAGTCCACCGCCATGGCCAGGGCGGGCAGCAGCGCGACCAGCAGGGCGGCGAGCGGCAGGAATCGGATCATTTCTCGACGAAGGCGCGTTCGAACACGTAATGGCCGACTTGCCCGATCTTCGCTGAGGCGACGAGGCCACGGGCATCGAGCAGCCGGCGGAAATCCGCCAGCATCTGCGGGCTGCCGCAGATCATCGCACGGTCGGTCTGCGGGTCGAGGTCGGGCAGGCCGAGATCGCGCTGCATGCGGCCGCTGTCCATCAAGTCGGTGATCCGGCCATGGTGACGGAAGCTCTGGCGACTGACCGCCGGGTAGTAAAGCAGCTTCTCGCGGATGACATCGGCCAAGTACTCGTGCCTCGGCAGCTCGCGCTCGATGTAGTCGCGGTAGGCGAGGTCGGCCTCCTCGCGCACGCCGTGGGTGAGGATCACCTTGTCGAAACGCTCGAAGGTGGCCGGGTCGCGGATCACCGAGAGGAAGGGGGCCAGGCCCGTGCCAGTCGCCAACAGGTAGAGGTTGCCGCCGGGATGCAGGTCGCTGATCAGCAAGGTGCCGGTCGGCTTGCGCGAGAGCAGCAGGCGGTCGCCCGGCTGGATGTGCTGCAACCGCGAAGTGAGCGGGCCGTTTTGCACCTTGATCGAGAAGAATTCGAGCTGCTCGTCCCAGTTCGGACTGGCGATCGAATAGGCCCGCATCAGCGGCCTGCCTTCGACCTCGAGGCCGATCATCACGAACTGCCCGTTCTCGAAGCGGAAGCCGTCGTCGCGGCTGCAGGTGAAGCTGAAATAGCTGTCGGTCCAGTGGCGGACGGAGAGGATGGTCTCGGCGATGAAGGGCGAGGGCTGGGACATGCCGATGGTCGATGGCTGATGACCCCCACATTGTGGCATCCGCCACCGCTGCGGCTTTGATCGGTGTGAAACGCTGACCCGGGGATCCCGCCTGCTGCCGGGAAACGCATCGTGGATTTTGCGACGGCTGACATGGTGTTCAGGATCGAGTTACTGTAGACGCGGGAGCGGCGCAAGGGGTGCCGCCCCCGATCACCCAAGTGAGGATGCAAAGCAATGTCGGATCGTCAGTTCGGCACCGTGAAGTGGTTCAACGATGCCAAGGGGTTTGGGTTCATCACGCCGGAGAACGGGCAGGACCTGTTCGTGCATTTCCGGTCCATCGTCGGCACCGGGTTCAAGACCCTCAAGGAGGGCCAGCGTGTGAGCTTCAAGGTGGTGCAGGGCCAGAAAGGCCTGCAGGCCGACGAAGTCCAGGCGGGCTGAGCACCGGGGCGGCTTCGCCGCCACCCGGGTCCCGGGCGTGCCCCGGGGCCCGGGGTGGCCGGCAGGGTGCAGGCGCGAGGCTACAATCCGGGTTCTCCCCAGCCCCGCGGCCCGCCGCCGCCCCGCCATGACCGTCATCAAGCAGGACGATTTCGTCCAGTCGATCGCCGACGCGCTGCAATACATCAGCTACTACCACCCGGTCGACTACATCAAGGCGCTCACCAAGGCCTACGAGAAAGAGGAAAGCCCCGCGGCCAAGGACGCGATGGCGCAGATCCTCATCAACTCGCGGCTGTGCGCCGAAGGCCACCGCCCGATCTGCCAGGACACCGGCATCGTCACGGTCTTCCTCGAGATCGGCATGGACGTGCGCTGGGACGCCACGATGAGTGTCGAGGACATGTGCCACGAGGGCGTGCGCCGCGCCTACCAGCACCCGGACAACAAGCTGCGCGCCAGCGTGCTCGCCGACCCGGCCGGCAAGCGCATCAACACGAAGGACAACACGCCCGGTGTGGTGAACATGAAAGTCGTGCCCGGCAACAAGCTCGACGTGATCGTCGCGGCCAAGGGCGGCGGCTCGGAGGCGAAGGCCAAGTTCGCCATGCTCAATCCATCGGATTCGATCGTCGACTGGGTGCTAAAGACCGTGCCGACCATGGGTGCCGGCTGGTGCCCGCCGGGCATGCTGGGCATCGGCATTGGCGGCACCGCCGAGAAGGCCATGCTGCTGGCGAAAGAATCCTTGATGGAGGAAATCGACATCGTCGATCTGAAGGCGCGTGGCCCGAGCAATCGCGCCGAGGAACTGCGCATCGAGCTCTACGAGAAGGTCAACCAGCTCGGCATCGGCGCGCAGGGCTTGGGCGGCCTGACCACCGTGCTCGACGTCAAGATCAAGGACTACCCGACCCACGCCGCCAACCTGCCGGTGGCGATGATCCCGAACTGCGCGGCCACGCGGCACGCGCACTTCACGCTCGACGGCAGCGGCCCGGTGATGCTCGAACCGCCCTCGCTCGAGGACTGGCCGGAGCTGACCTACGACGCCTCGAAAGGTAAGCGCGTCAACCTCGATGCCATCACCAAGGCCGAGATCGCGAGCTGGCAGCCCGGCGAGGTGCTGCTGCTCAACGGCAAACTGCTGACCGGCCGCGACGCCGCGCACAAGCGCATGGTCGAGATGTTGAACCGTGGCGAGCCGCTGCCGGTCGATTTGTGTGGCAAGTTCATCTACTACGTCGGCCCGGTCGATCCGGTGCGCGACGAAGTCGTGGGCCCCGCCGGCCCGACCACCGCCACCCGCATGGACAAGTTCACGGGCCAGGTGCTCGAGGCGACGGGGCTGTTCGGCATGGTCGGCAAGGCCGAGCGCGGCCCGGTCGCCATCGAGGCCATCAAGCGTCACCAGAGCGCCTACCTGATGGCGGTGGGCGGCGCGGCCTACCTCGTCTCGAAGGCGATCAAGGCGGCCAGGGTGGTGGGCTTCGCTGACCTCGGCATGGAAGCGATCTACGAGTTCGAGGTCAAGGACATGCCGGTGACCGTCGCCGTGGATTCGCGCGGTGAGTCAGTGCACAGCACGGGCCCCGCGGAGTGGAAGGGCCGCATCGCCAAAAGCCTCGGCCTTCCGGTGGTGCTGGAATGAAAGCCCGCTGTCGGTGGCGGCGCGAATGTGGCGTGCTGCTGCTGGCCGGTGGCCTGCCGCTGGCGGCACTCGCCCAGACCCTGAGCGGCTGGGCCCACCTGCCGGCCGGCACGTTCAGCGACGGCCCGACCTCGGGCCAGTTCGCCGCCGCCAACCCCTGGGGCAGCCATCCGCCGCCCTTTCTGGATCGCCAGCCGGTGCAGGGTTTTTCGGCGGTGCTGCGCGGCCCGCGCCCGGACGTTTTTCATGTGTTGGTCGACAACGGTTTCGGCACCCAGGCCAATTCGCGTGATGCCCTGCTGCGCGCCTACGCCTTGCGCATCGACTGGCGACATGCCGGCGGCGGCAGCGGTCGCGTGCAGCCCGCCGACTGGCACAGCGGCGAGGTGCGGCCGGCCTTCGATCGCCGCAGCCGGCTTGAACTCGATGACGCCCAGCACCGGCTCGGCCGCGCGATCGAGGCCGATCACCGCCACCACGGCAAGGACCCGACGCAGCCCGAGATCGCGCCCGAGCTTCGAGCCGGACGCCTGCTTACCGGTGCCGATTTCGATCTCGAATCCTTCCAGCGCGATGCGCAGGGCCACTTCTGGTTCGGTGATGAATTCGGCCCCTACCTGCTGCACAGCGATGCAAGCGGCCGTCTGCTGCGCCCGCCCATTCCCTTGCCCGGAGTCTATTCGCCGCAGCACGGCGAAGTGCGCGCCGGTCGGGCCGTGGCCAACCTGCCGGCCTCGGGCGGTTTCGAGGGCATGGCCCTCCATCCGGACGGGCAGCGGTTGTTCACCCTGCTGGAACGCCCGATCGAGGGCGATTCCGAGGGCAGCCTGCGTTTGAGCGAGTTCGATCTGGCGACGGCGGCCTACAGCGGGCGCTACTTCCGATACCGCCTGCACCCACAGGGCACCCACATCGGTGATCTGGTGGCGGTGGACGCGACCCGCTTCCTCGTGATCGAACGCAACGCCAGCACCGCCACCGCAGCGGAGCCAGCACCGTTCAAGCGGATTTTCCTGATCGACCTGGCCGATCTGCCGGTCGGTGGCGAATTGCCCAAGCGCCTGCTGGTCGACCTGATGCGGCTGGACGACCCGCACGACCTCGATGGCGACGGCGAGCGGGTGTTCACCTTTCCCTATGTCACCATCGAGAACCTGCTGCTGCTCGATGCACGCACCCTGCTGGTGGCCAACGACAACAATTTCCCCTACGGCGGTGGCCGGCGGGCGGCGGCGGATGACACCGAGTTCCTGCGCATCCGCCTGCCCGAGCCGCTGTACTGACCCCGCGGCCTCAGAAGCGCCAGCTCACCCCGAGGTGGGTGCTGCGACGCGGGGCCACGTCGATGCCGTCGGTGCGGACGCGGTTGTAGTAGATCTTGTCGGTGAGGTTGTTGACGCCGGCCAGCAGGCGCACATCCTCGAGCAGGGGCCATTCGACGCCGAGGTCCCAGACCGTGACCGGCGCGATCCGGGCCGGAATGGTGGCCGCACCGGTGCCCAGCGGCAGATTGCTGTCCTGCCAGAACTGATCGGAAAGATGGCTGCCGGTGAGCGCCACGCGGCTGCCGTCAGCACCTTTCCAGAGCAGGCCGGCGCGCAGGACGCGCTCCGGTGCGAATTGCGGCGTGCGGCCCAGCAGGGCGGGGTTGCGCGAGCGGACGATCTCGGCATCCAGCAGGCTGGCGTTGGTGAACAGCACCAGGGCATCGTCGCCGGGCCGGCCGGCCAGCAGGTTCCAGTCGATCGAGAACTCGATGCCCTGGTGGCGGGCATCGCCCGAGTTGACCCGCTCGATGTCGGTGACATTGACCACGCGCTGCTCGATCTTGTCCTCGAAATCGATACGGAACAGGCTGGCCTCGATCATCAGGCCCGGTGTCGGATTGCCGCGCACGCCGATCTCGTACTGCATCGAACGCGCCGGATCGGGGTCGTTGATGCCGGCCAATTCGGCGGTCGGGTTGGCGAGATCGTCGTAGCGCATCGGCCGGTAACCCTGCGAAGCGTTGGCGTAGAAGCGCCAGTTCGCGTCCAGCAGACGGGTGGCACCGAAGCCGAGCAGGGTTTCGCTGCGGGTGAACTCGCGGTCGATCGCCGCACGGCGCAGGCTGGCCAGCCGCAGCGGTTCCTCGATGCCCATCACCAGATGCTCCTGGCGCAGGCCGGGCACCAGGGTCCAAGCCCCGACCTGGAAGGCGTTCTCGATGAACAACGCGGCGTAGCGGTTGTCGCGCTGCTGGGCGAAACTCCAAGTCTCGCCGCTTCCCCTCTCGCCGCTCAGGTTGGCGCTGCGGCGCTGGTAGCGCGGGCTGTCGCTGACGTACAGGGTGCTGCCGAAAGTCAGCAGATGGCCCTCTCCCCAAGCGGTCGAGACCCGCGCATCGGCGGCGGTAACATGGAACTGCTGGCGGTCGAAGGTGGTGAAGGCCGGCGGCGGCGCCGTCATTGGCGTGAAGGCGGCACGCCGGCTGTAGCGGTCCATATACCAGTGGAAGAGCCGGACGTTGAGCTCGCTGTCCTCGCCCAGCGTGCGCTGGTGGCCAAGGGCGAGATCGACCCGGTCGATCCAGATCACGTTGGTGGTGGCGGTGCTCTGCATCGGATCGGCGGCGAACTGCGCACCGGTCAGACGGCCGGGTTCGCGCGAGCTCGAGCGGAAGCCGCTCAAATCGAAGGTCCAACGCTGGCCCTCGACCGGCTGCCAGAGCGTGGCAGCGCGCAGGCCCTGCATCTCGTAACCGCTGTTGAGGCGCTGGCCATCGTCCTGCGCGTGGTTGGCCGAGAGGAACCAGGCGCGATCGGCGCTGCCGGCACCGGCTTCGACGTAGGTGCTCAAGAACCCGTCACTGCCGCCCAGCAGGTCGATCCGCGAATGGGCCGGACGATCCAGTTCCGGCCCGCGCAGCACCAGATCGACCACCGGCCCCGGCTGCGGCCCGTACAGCAGGCTGCCGCCACCGCGGATCAGGTTGACGCGCTCGATCTGCTGGTGCGGCGGGGTGTGGTAGAGGGTGGGGTAACCGAACCAGTCGGCCAACACCGGAAAGCCGTCGACCGCGAACAGGATGAACTCGGACTCGTGCGGATCGCCGAGGCCACGGTAGTTGACGTTGAAAAAACCCGGCGAGGGCTGGTCGGACACCAGCAGGCCCGGCGTGCGGGCGAGGGTCTGGCGGAACTGCTGGTTCGAGACCACCGGCTGCTCGTCCAACAGCACCTGTGTGGCTTTTTTGCCGATCAGCAGCTTGCCGTATTCGAGGTGGGGCGGACTGTCGAGATCCGCTGGGTGCAGGTCGCCGTTCTCGGCCTCGACCGCCGGCAGCTTGGGCGCTGTACCTGCGGCAATGGCCGTGTTAGCGGCTTGCGGCGCCTGGGCGGCGAGCGGCGGGGCGGTCAGCAGGGCAAGGGTGATGGCGACGGGGAGGGCAGCAGGCAGAAGTGAACGGGGCATGGGTCAGGACCAGTGGATGCAAAGAGGATTGCTAATGCGATTGATTATCATAAAAGCGCATTCAGGATGCAAGCCCGAAAAAGCGTGATCCACCTCGCAAAAGTGTGGCCGGATCGCGTGCTAATTTCGGTTGAATCCCGTTTTGGCCCCGCCATGCCTGTCGGCCCGACTTCCATACCTGTCGCCGCTGGGCCGCGCGTGCTGCTCTGCGGGGCCAGTGGCTTGGTCGGCGGGCAGGTGTTGCAGGCTCTGTTGCACGCAGAACTCGAGGTGCTGGCACCCAGCCGACGCCCCCTGCCACACAGCGCGCAAGGCCTTTGCAATCCGCAATTCGATGCCGAGCGTGCGCTGCGCCAAGGTGACCGCAGCCTCGATCAGCTGTTTCGTGGCGAACGGGCCGAGGTCTGGATTTGTGCTCTCGGCACCACCCGTGCCCAGGCCGGAAGTTCAGCAGCGTTCGCTGCGATCGACCGTGACCTGGTGCTGCGCTTCGCCAGCATCGCCCGGCGGATCGGTGTGCGCCACGCCATTCTGGTGTCCTCGGTCGGTGCGCACCCGCGTGCCGGCAGCTTCTACTTGCGGGTCAAGGCCGAGGCCGAGCGCGGTTTGGCCGAGCAGAATTTCCCGCGGGTTGACATCCTTCGGCCGGGTTTGTTGCTCGGCCCACGCAGGGAACCGCGTCGGGCCGAGACCGTGGGCAAGGTGCTGATGAACGCGCTTCGGCCCATCCTGCTGGGACCCTTGGCGCGTTACCGTGCGATCGAGGCCACGCAGGTGGCGGCTGCCGCGCTCGCCCTCGCCCGGAGTGGCGGCAGCGGCTGGTTTGTCCACCACTACACGGCGATGGAGCACCTCGCCAACCGCCGCTGAGACCGCGGCCATCAGCCCTGCGCCAGAGTGGCGAACAAGGCCCGTGCGGCGCGCAGGCGGCTGCCGGCATCGGGCAACTCGAGTTTCATCTTGAGCTTTTCCGGGCCGTCCATCGCATAGACCTTAGGCTGGCCCTGGATCATCCGGATCACCGACATCGGGTCGATGCGCGGCTTGGCCTCGAACACCAGTCGTCCACCGCTGGGGCCGAGATCGAGCTTGCGGATGCCCAACCGCGTGGCTTCCAGTTTCAATTCGCTGATGGCGAACAGGTGCTTGGCCGGATCCGGCAGCACACCGAAGCGATCGACCAGTTCCACCTGTAGTTCCTTCAGACGATCGACCGACTTTGCGGCACTGATGCGCTTGTACTGCGTCAGCCGGGCGTGCACATCGGGCAGGTAATCGTCGGGCAGCAAGGCCGGGATGTTGAGGTTCACTTCCGGGCCGATCGGCGCGCTGGCATCGACGTCGGGAATCCTGCCGGCCTTGATCGAGCGGACCGCACGCTCCAGCAGCTCGGTGTAGAGGCTGAAACCGACCTCGGCGATCTGGCCACTCTGCTCTTCGCCCAACAGCTCACCGGCACCACGGATCTCCAGATCATGAGTTGCGAGCATGAAACCGGCACCGAGCTCCTCGATGGCGGCCAGAGCTTCGAGCCGTTTTTCCGCATCGGTGGTGAGTTTGGGCGGCACGACCAGATAGCAGTAGGCGCGGTGATGCGAACGGCCAACTCGCCCGCGCAACTGGTGCAACTGAGCGAGGCCGAACTTGTCGGCACGGTTGACGATGATGGTGTTGGCACTCGGGATGTCGATGCCGGATTCGATGATCGTGGTGCAGACCAGCACATTGAAGCGCTGTCGGTGGAAATCGAGCATCACCTGTTCCAACTCGCGCTCCGGCATCTGGCCGTGGGCGATGCGGATGCGCGCATCCGGCACCAGAGCCGTGAGATCGCGGGCCATCACCTCGATCGTGTCGACCTCGTTGTGCAGAAAATAAACCTGCCCACCGCGAGCCAGCTCGCGCTGGCAGGCTTCGATGATGGTCGCGTCCTCCCAGGCCGCCACGAAAGTCTTGACCGCGAGGCGGTGCGCTGGCGGCGTGGCGATGATCGACAGATCGCGCAGGCCGCTCATCGCCATGTTGAGGGTGCGCGGAATCGGCGTGGCGGTGAGGGTGAGCAGGTGCACCTCGGCACGCAGGGCCTTGAGGCGTTCTTTCTGGCGCACGCCAAAACGCTGTTCCTCATCGACGATGACCAGGCCGGCATCCTTGAACTTGACGTCCTCCTGCAGCAGGCGATGGGTGCCGACGATCACATCAACCTTGCCCTCGGCGACTTCCGCAAGCACGGCCTTGATCTCCTTCGGCGACTTGAAGCGCGACAGCACCTCGACGCGGATCGGCCAGTCGGCGAAGCGGTCGCGGAAATTGCGGTAGTGCTGCTCGGCGAGCAGGGTGGTGGGCACCAGCACAGCGACCTGCTTACCGGCGGTGGCGGCCACGAAGGCGGCGCGCACCGCCACCTCGGTCTTGCCGAAGCCGACGTCGCCGCAGACCACGCGGTCCATCGGCGCGGCCTTGCCCAGATCGGCGATGACCGCCTCGATGGCGGCGAGCTGGTCGGGCGTTTCTTCGAACGGAAAGGTGGCCGCGAAGGGTTCGTACATCGAGCGGTCGAGGGCAAGAGCCAAGCCGGCACGGGCCTGTCGGCGGGCCTGGATCTCCAGCAGTTCGGCGGCGACATCGCGCACCTTCTCGGCGGCGCGTTTGCGCGCCTTCTCCCAGGCCTCGCCGCCCAGACTGTGCAGCGGCGCATGCTCGGCCGAGGCGCCGGAATAGCGCGAAACCCGCTCCAGCTGTGCCACCGGCACGTAGAGCTTGTCGCCCTTGGCGTACTCGATGACCAGGTATTCGCCGGCCACGCCACCGGCCTTCAGCACTTCAAGGCCTCGGTAGCGGCCAACGCCGTGCGCCTCGTGGACGATCGGCGAGCCGATGCCGATTTCGGCGAGGTCCTTGATGATGGTGTCGGGGTCGCGCAGACCACGGCGCGAGCGGCGGCGCGACTGCTCGGCCTTCTCGGGAAACAGCTGGCGCTCGGTGAGCACGGTGAGGGCCGGCTCGGCGAGGGCGAAACCGGCATCGAGCGGCACCACGCCGATCGCGTAGCGGTGCTCGCTGTCGAGGAAACCGGCCCAGTCGGCGACCACCGGTGGCTTCAGATCGGCGGCGGCCAGCACCTCGATCAGGGCTTCGCGGCGTCCCGGCGAATCGGCGGCGATCAGCACGCGGCCGGGATAGCTCGACAGGAAGACGCGCAGGGCGGCGGCGGCGGGTTCGCCCTTGCGGGCCAGCGGCAGATCCGGTGCCGGATGCGCCTCGAGCGCGAAGGCCTCAACCCAGCGCGGATGTTCCGCTGGCAGCTGCTCGATGCGGACGTGGCGGTTCAGGGCGGCGCGAAGCTCATCCGGGCGCAGCAGCAGTTCTTCCGGCGGCAGCACCGGACGCTCGATGTCGTGGCGGCGCTGCTCCCAGCGTTGCGTGCAGGCGAGAATCTGCTGCTCGGCGGCCTGCTCCCAGGCGGCATCGAGCACCACCAGGGCGTCCTTGGGCACGTGCTCGAACAGGCTGGCGGTGTGCTCGAAGAACAGCGGCAGGTAGTACTCGATGCCGGCCGGGGTCACGCCTTCCTTCAGGTCCTGCACCAGCGGGCAGCGTCGCGGGTGGGCATCGAAGCGCTCGATCAGGGCCTCGCGGGCCCGTCGGCAGCTGGCCTCGTCGAGCGGGAGTTCGCGCGCCGGCAACAGCTCGATGGCCTCGATGACGTGCAGCGAACGCTGGGTCTCGGGATCGAAACTGCGCAGCGATTCGATGCGGTCGTCGAACAGCTCGATGCGGTAGGGCTCGGCCGACCCGGTGGGGAAAAGATCCAGCAGGGCACCGCGCACGCTGAAATCGCCGGGGTCGTTGACCTGCGGTACATGCCGGTAGCCGGCGGCCTGCAGGCGGCGTTTCTCGGTGTCGAGATCGAGCTTCTGGCCGCGCTTGAGGTCGAGCACGTTGCCGGCGATCCAGGCCGGTGGGGCGAGCCTTTGCAGCAAGGTCGAGACCGGCACCACCAGCACGCCACGGCTCAGTGAGGGCAGGCGGTACAGGGCGGCGACCCGCTCGGAAATGATGTCCGGGTGCGGCGAGAACAGGTCGTAGGGCAGGGTTTCCCAGTCCGGGAAATGCAGCACCGGCAGGCCGCGGGCCAGGGCCTTGAGGTCGGCCTCGAGGCGCAGGGCCGATTGCGGGTCGCGGGCCACGGCCAGCACCAGACCGGTGTGCAGGTGCGCACGCTCGACCACGGCCAGGGCCGCGGCGGTGGGGTTGACCGGGAGGCGCCAGTCGGCGCGCTGCTGGCCACGCCGGGGCAGGGGCGCGGCGGGAAGGGCGGGGGGCGTCATGAGGTCGCGGAGTGTAGCGCGGGGCACAGGCCGGAGGGCTTGACCAATGCACTAGCGCGCTATTACATTGCGCGGCATGAAGCGACGCCCCGCCCTCGACCGCCCCGATCCCGCCGCGCCGGAGGCCAGCGCACGCCTCGATGCCCTGATCGAGGCGCTTTGCGCGTTGCGCGAACCGGAGGCGATGCGCCGTTTCTTGATCGATCTGTGCACCCCGGCCGAACTCGAGGCCCTGGCCGACCGCTGGGCGGTGGTGCCTGAACTGGCCGAAGGCCGGGCCTACCGCGACATCCACGATCGCACCGGCATCAGCGTGACGACGGTGGGGCGCGTCGCCCGCTGCCTCGGTTTCGGTGCCGGGGGCTACCGGATCGCTGCCGAGCGGCTGGGGCATCGCCTGCCGGGAACGGCCCATGCCGCGCCCGGCCACGACACCCACCGCTGATCCCCCACCTCTTTTGATCGACCACGGAGCCCGCACCATGCGGACGCACGACCGCTTGCGCATCGCCATCCAGAAATCCGGGCGCCTGTCCGACCCCGCCCGCGAGCTTCTGGCCCGCGCCGGCCTGGTTTTCCGTGAAAGTCGTGATCGGCTGTTCTGCTACGGCGAATCGCTGCCGATCGACCTGTTGCTGGTCCGCGACGACGACATCCCCGGCCTGATCGCCGAAGGGGTCTGCGACCTCGGCATCGTGGGCCTCAACGTGCTGGCCGAACAGGGCCTGGAGCGCAAGGCCAAAGGGGAGGAGGAGGCCTTCAAGGTGCTGAGCCGACTCGGGTTTGGCCGCTGCCGCCTGTCGGTGGCCGTGCCGCAGGACTGGGACTGGCCGGGGCCTGAGCGTCTCGCCGGCCTGCGTTGCGCGACGAGCTACCCGGCGCTGCTGGCGGACTGGCTTCGCGAGCAGGCCGTCGATGCCGAGCCGGTGCTGCTCTCCGGTTCGGTGGAGATCGCGCCACGCCTCGGCAAGGCCGAAACCATCTGCGACCTGGTTTCCACTGGCGGCACCCTGGCGGCGAACCAGCTCAAGGAGGTGGCGGTGATCCTTGAAAGCGAGGCGGTCTTCGCGGCACCGGCCAAGCCTTTCAATGACGAACGCCAGACCCTCGCTGAGCTGCTGCTGCGCCGCCTCGATGGCGTGCTCTCGGTGAAGGCGGCGAAGCTGTTGATGCTGCAAGCCGAACGGGCGGCCCTGGTCGAGTTGCTGAAACTGCTGCCGGATGTCGATGCACCGCTGGTCACCCCGCTCGAAGGTGGCGGCGACCGTGTCGCCGTGCAGGCGCTCTGCCGCACCGCACTCACCTGGCAGCGCCTGGAAGACATGAAGAAGGCCGGTGCCAGCGCCCTGATGGTGCTACCGGTCGAGCAGATGCTGGCCTGAGCCCGACCCCAGACTCACGATCATGACGAACTGCCAGGCATGAAAATCCTCGACTGGGCCACACTGAGCAGCACCGAGCGCGAGGCCGCGCTGGCGCGACCACCCTCGACCGCCAGCGCGGAACGCATCGCCACCGTGCAAGGCATCCTGGCCGAGGTGAAAACCGGCGGCGACGCCGCTCTGCGCGCCTTGACGCGCGGTTTCGATGGTGTCGACCTCGACGCACTGGCCGTCGATGCCGCTGAATTCACCGCCGCCGAAGCCGGCCTCGATCCCGCACTGAGAGCGGCGATGATCGAGGCCCGCGAGCGCTTGATCGCCTGGCATCGCGCCGGTGCGCCGACCGAGTTCGAGATCGACACCGCACCCGGTGTGCGCTGCGGTCGGGTGCTGCGCGCCATCGACCGCGTCGGTCTGTACGTGCCGGCCGGTTCGGCGCCCTTGCCCTCGACCGCCCTGATGCTGGGCGTGCCGGCCCAGATCGCCGGTTGCCGCGAGGTGGTGCTGTGCACACCACCGCGGAGCGACGGCAGCGCCGACCCGGCGGTGCTGGTGGCGGCGCGGCTGTGCGGCATCGAACGGGTGTTCAAGCTGGGCGGTGCGCAGGCGATCGCGGCGATGGCCTTCGGCACCGAATCGGTGCCGCGCTGCGACAAGCTGTTCGGCCCCGGCAATGCCTGGGTGATGCTGGCGAAATCGCAGGTCACGGCACGCCCGGACGGCCCTGCCATCGACATGCCGGCCGGCCCCTCGGAGGTGCTGGTGATCGCCGATGCCGGGGCGAATCCGGCCTTCATCGCCGCCGACCTGCTGGCGCAGGCCGAGCACGGCCCGGATTCGCAGGTGCTGCTGCTGAGCGACGATGCCGGCCTTGTCGTGGCCGTTGAGGCCGAAGTCCGGGCCCAACTGGCGCGCCTGCCGCGCGAGGCGATCGCCAGCCGGGCCTTGGACTTCGCCCGCCTGATCGTGCTGCCAGCGCTCGATGAAGCCTTCGCACTCAGTAACGCCTACGCCCCCGAGCATCTGATCGTGCAACTGCGCGAGCCGCGGACGTGGCTGCCGATGATCACTTGTGCGGGCTCGATTTTTCTGGGCGATTACGCCCCAGAGACACTGGGTGATTACTGCTCGGGCACCAACCATGTGCTGCCGACCGGTGGCGCGGCGCGGGCCTGGAGTGGCGTGTCGGTGGCGAGCTTCCAACGCAGCATCAGCGTGCAGCAGGTCAGCCGCGAGGGCCTGCGCGCCATCGGCCCCTGCGCCCTCACGCTGGCCCGTGCCGAATCGCTCGAAGCCCATGCACAGGCCGTGGTGCAGCGGCTGGAGGCGGACGCATGAACGTGCTCGATCTCGTCCGCCCCGACCTGTGCGATTTCGGCGGTTACGGCTCGGCGCGCAAGAGCGGCCTCAAGGGCCGCATCTGGCTCAACGCCAACGAGAGCCCTTGGGCCTCGCCGGCCGATCCTGGGCAGGGCCTCAACCGCTACCCCGAACCCCAGCCGGCTGCCTTGCGCACGCGCCTGGCCGAGCTCTACGGCGTGCCCGAGGACACGCTGTTGATGACCCGCGGCAGCGACGAGGGTATCGACCTGCTCACCCGCGCCCTGTGCCGTGCCGAGCGCGAGGCCGTGCTGGTGACACCGCCGGTGTTCGGCATGTATGCCGTTTCCGCTCGCGTGCAGGCTGCGCGCGTCGTCGAGGTGCCCCTGGTCGATGAAGGCGATCGCTTCCGCTTCGATGTCGACGCTGTGCTGCGTACGCTGGCGCTTTCGCTTGCGCACGTACCGGTGAAACTGCTGTACGTCTGCTCGCCGTCGAACCCGACCGGGGATGCGCTGCCGCTGGCCGAGATCGAGCGCCTGCTGCAGGGGGTGGCCGACCGCGCTCTCGTCGTCGTTGATGAGGCCTACGCCGAGTACAGCACACAGCCGAGCGCGCTCAGGCTGCGGCCACGGTTCGCGAATCTGGTGGTGCTGCGCACCCTGTCGAAAGCCTTCGCGCTGGCCGGAGCCCGGCTTGGCACCACGATCGCCGATCCGGCCCTGATCCGCGTGCTGACCGCCATCGCGCCGCCCTATCCCTTGGCCGCCCCGGCCGTGGCCCTGGCGCTGGAGGCGGTCTCGGCATCGGCCGCCGACGAGGCCCGTCGCCGCGCCGGCCGCATCGTCGCCGAACGCGGGCGGGTGGCCTCGGTGCTGGCGCGCCAGCCCGGCGTACGGGCGGTCTACGCCTCGGAGGCCAATTACCTGCTGCTGCGTTTCGACGATGCCGAAGCGGCCTTCCAATCACTGCTGGCGGCGGGCGTGGTGGTGCGCGACCAGCGCACCCAGACCGGCTTGCACGATGCCTTGCGCATCAGCATCGGCAGCGTGGAGGAGAACGACGCGATGCTTGCCGCACTCGCCCCAACCCGACCCGGTTGCGCTGCTGCTGAGCGCTCTTTGCCCCTGTCCCGAGCCTGAGCCATGCCCCAGAAGATCCTTTTCATCGACCGTGACGGCGTGCTGATCGACGAGCCCGCCGACGAGCAGATCGATGCCTTCGAGAAGTTCCGTCTGACGCCGGGCTGCATCGCGGCCCTGCAGCAGCTCCGCGATGCCGGTTTCCAGTTCGTGATGGTCAGCAACCAGGACGGCCTCGGCACGCCCGGCTTTCCGCGCGAGGCTTTCGAAGGCCCGCAGCGTCTGCTGTTGCAGATCCTCGGATCGCAGGGCATCACCTTCCGCGAGGTGCTGATCGACGCGAGCTTCGCCCACGAGAACAAGCCGACCCGCAAGCCGGGCATTGGCATGGTGATGCACTACCTGCGCGACCGCGACATCGACTTGGCCGCCAGCGCCATGGTCGGCGACCGCGAGACCGACCTGCAGTTCGCCACCAACCTGGGTGTGCGTGGCTTCCGCCTGAAAGACGGCCACCACGATTGGGCTGGTATCGCCCATGCACTCACCGCTTCGCCGCGCATCGCCCGCATCGACCGGGTGACGAAAGAGACTCGGATCAGCGTGCGGGTCGAGCTAGACCGTGCCTGCGAACCGGCCATCGCCACCGGGCTGGGTTTTTTCGATCACATGCTGGAGCAGCTCGGCAAGCACGGCGGCTTCGGGCTGGCGGTGCGCTGTGCGGGCGATTTGCACATCGATGAGCACCACACCGTCGAGGATTGCGCTCTGGCGATCGGCCAGGCCCTGAAGCAGGCGCTCGGCGACAAGCGCGGCATCGGCCGCTACGGCTACGACGGTGGCGAAGGGCAGGGCCGCGACTCCGCGCAGGTCGATGCAGGCGCCTTCGGCGACGCCGCCCGTGCCGCCTTCGCGTTGCCGATGGATGAGACCCGCGCCGCTGCGGTGATCGATTTCTCCGGCCGGCCTTACTTCGTCTTCGAGGGCACGTTCCCACGCGCCGAAGTGGGCGGGCTTGCCACCGAACTGGTGCCGCACTTCTTTCGCTCGCTGTGCGAAACCGCCGGCCTGAACCTGCACCTGCAGGTGCGTGGCGAGAATACCCACCACATGGTCGAGGCCTGCTTCAAAGTCGTCGCGCGCGCGCTGCGACAAGCGATCCGTCGCGAGGGCACGGCCCTGCCCAGCACCAAGGGCCTGTTGTGACCGTCAGCGAAGCCAGCACAACGGCATGCGCGGCGACCGCAGCCGCGTCCTTGCCCAAACTCGATGCCTCGCGCATTCGTCTGGTACTGCTCGATTCCGGTGGCGCCAACCTCGGCTCGGTGCAGGCCGCTTTCGCCCGTCTGGGTGTGGAGGCGCCGGTCAGCAGCGATGCGCAGCGGATCCGTGCCGCTACGCATGTGCTGCTGCCCGGCGTGGGTGCGGCCGCACCGGCGATGGCAAGGCTGCGTGCCAACGGCCTCGATCGACTGATCCCGAGCCTGAGCCAGCCCTTGCTCGGCATCTGTGTGGGCATGCAACTGCTGTTCGAGCATTCGGTGGAGGGCGACGTCGCCTGCCTGGGCCTGTTGCCGGGCCGGGTTGAAGGCCTGCCCGAAACGCCGGGGGTACGGGTGCCACACATGGGCTGGAACCGCCTGCAAGCCGTTTCTCCGGAAGCCGCGATGCATCCGCTGCTGGCCGGTGTCGATGGCCGCCACGCCTATTTCGTGCACGGCTACGCCTACCGCGGCACCACCAACACGCTCGCCACCTGCACGCACGGCCAGCCCTTTGCCGCGATCGCCGCGCGCGGCCGGGTGATGGGCGCGCAATGCCACCCCGAACGCAGCGCGACCACCGGTGCTCGCCTGCTCGCCAATTTCCTTTCGCTCTAGAGGTCACCGTGGCGTTCACCCTTTACCCCGCCATCGACGTCCGCGAGGGCCGCGTTGTCCGCCTACGCCAAGGCGATTACGCCGCCGAGACCCGTTACGCCGAAGACCCGCTCGAACGGGCCCTGCGCTATGCCGAGGCGGGTGCGAGCTGGCTGCATCTTGTCGATCTTGATGCGGCCAAAGCCGGCGGCTACACGCTCACCACGCTGCTTGCCGCAATCCGCCGCGAAACCCCACTGAAGGTGCAGACCGGTGGCGGCGTGCGCGACTTGGCTGCGATCGATGCCCTTCTCGATGCCGGTGCCGATCGTGTCGTCATCGGCACCCAGGCGGTGCGCCAGCCGCAACGTGTGATCGGCTGGCTGGAACGTTTCGGCAGCGAGCGGCTCACCATCGCTCTCGATGCCCGTGCCGATGCCGATGGCGTGTTCCGCCTGCCGGTGCAGGGCTGGACCGAAAGCTCTGGACTCGCCCTGTTCGATCTGCTCAGACCTTATGCCGATGCCGGACTGCGCCATCTGCTCTGCACCGACATCGCCCGCGACGGCATGCTGGCCGGTCTGAACCTCGAGCTCTACCGCTCGCTGGCCAGCGCATTTCCCGGTGTGGCGGTGCAGGCCTCGGGCGGTGTGGCGAGCCTCGATGAGCTGCAGGCCGCCCATGCGGTCGGGGCGGACGGCGTGATCCTCGGCAAGGCCCTGCTCGAAGGCCGTTTCAGCATGGCTGAAGCGCTGGCCGCGATTTCGCAGGTGCAGGCCTGATGCTCGCCCGCCGCCTCATTCCCTGCCTCGATGTGCGCGATGGCCAGGTGGTCAAAGGCCTGCGTTTCCGCGATCACGTGGTGGTCGGCGGCATCGAGTCGCTCGCCCTCCGTTACCGCGACGAAGGAGCCGACGAGCTGGTGTTCTATGACATCACCGCCAGCCCGGAAGGCCGTCGTGTCGAACGCGACTGGGTGGAGCGGGTGGCGCGCCTCATCGACATCCCGTTCTGCGTGGCCGGCGGCATCCGCTCGGTCGAAGACGCCCGCGTCGTGCTCAATGCCGGCGCCGACAAGATCTCGATCAATTCCCCGGCCCTGGAGCGTCCTGCGCTGATCGATGAGCTCGCCGCCGCCTTCGGCGTGCAGTGCGTCGTTGTCGGCATCGATTCGCTCCGGGATGAGGACGGCGAATGGCGCGTACGCCAGTACACCGGTGATCCCTCGAAGACGAAGGCGCTGGGCCGCCGCACGCTGGACTGGGTGACCGAGGCGCAGCAACGCGGGGCCGGCGAGATCGTGCTCAACTGCATGGGCAGCGATGGTGCCCGAGCCGGTTTCGATCTCGAACAACTGGCCGCCGTGCGGGGCCGGTGCCGGGTTCCGCTGGTGGCCTCGGGCGGTGCCGGTGCCATCGAGCATTTCATCGAAGTGTTCCACCGGGCCGACGTCGATGCCGCTCTCGCCGCCTCGGTCTTCCACGCCGGGACCGTGTCGATTCCCGAACTGAAAACCCGGCTGCAGCAGGCCGGCATCGAGGTGCGCCATGACTGAACCCTCCTGCTCGCCGGCTGGGCCGATCGGCCATGACTTCGATCTGGATACCCTCGATTTCAACAAGCTAGGCGGCTTGCTGCCGGCCATCGTCCAGGACGCCCGCTGCCAGCGCGTGCTGATGCTGGGTTACATGGATCGCGCCGCCCTCGAAGCCACCCTGGCCAGCGGCAAAGTCACCTTCTTCAGCCGCAGCAAGAACCGGCTGTGGATGAAGGGCGAGAGCTCGGGCGATGTGCTGGAACTGGTCGGCATCGACAGCGACTGCGATGCCGACGCCCTGCTGGTGCAGGCGATTCCGCACGGCCCCACCTGCCATTTGAAGCGCGCCAGCTGTTTCGCCACGGCCCCCGGCGGCGTGCTCGCCGAACTCGATGCGACCCTCGCCCAGCGCCAGCGCGAACGGCCGCCGGGCAGCTACAGCAGCTCGCTCTTCGAAGCCGGCCTGCGCCGCATCGCCCAGAAGGTGGGCGAGGAAGGCGTCGAGACCGCCCTGGCCCTGGTGGCGCAAGACGATGCGGCCGTGCTCGACGAAACCGCCGATCTCGTTTTCCACGCCCTGGTCGGGCTGCGCGCCCGCGGCTTGGGCCTTGCCGAGCTTGAACGGGTGCTGGCGGCACGCCATCGCAGCCGCCCCAGCGGCTGAAAGCAGCGCGAGAGCATCGGGCCCGCAACCTGACCGCGCCGATCCCGCGCTCAGGGCTGGATGTCGTTGAAATGCTCGACGCGAGGATGACCGTGGGCCGCTTCGCTGCGTGGCTCCGGGTAGTCGCTGCGGCGATCCACCAGCACGGTGCGCAGACCGGCCTCGCGGGCGGCATCGAGTTCTTCGACCACATCCGACAGGAACAGCAGGTGCGAAGGCGCCACGCCGATGTCGGCGGCGATGTGGCGGTAGCTCGTGGCTTCGCGCTTGCCGCCGATGCCGGTGTCGAAATGGCCGGAGAACAAACCACTCAGATCACCGGCATCGGAGTGCGCGAAGAACAAGACCTGCGCCTGCACCGAGCCCGAGGAATAGACGTAGAGCGGATGGCCGGCGGCCTTCCAGCGGCGTAGGGCCTCGACCGCATCGGGGTAGACATGGGCGCGGTAGTCGCCCAAGGCATAGCCCTCTTTCCAGAGCAGGCCCTGGATGGCCTTGAGCGCGGTGTGCTTGCGGTCCTCGTCGATCCAAGCCAGCAGCTGTTGCACCGCCGCCTCGTCGCTCGGGCCGGCAAGGGATTGGCCCAATTCCAGTGCCACGGCATCCAGCCAGCGGCGGATCTCCGGCTCGTGCCGGCGCGCCTCGACAAAGCCCGGCAGTGCGGCGCGGGCGTAGGGGAACAGCACGTCCTTGACGAAGGCGATGCTGCTGGTGGTGCCTTCGATGTCGGTGAGAATGACGGTCATGCCGCGAGGGCCTGGCCGCGCTCGTAGCGCGGGAAGCGCTGGGCGATGTCGCTGCCGGTGAAGTTCGCCACCCAGCCCGCCGGATTGATGAACAGGCGGATGGCGATGAAGAAGGGCTCCGGCCCCATGTCGAACCAGTGCGTGGTGCCGGCAGGCACGCCGATCAGGTCGCCGCCCTCGCAAAGCACCTCGTAAACCCGGTTGCCGAGATGCAGGGTGAACAAGCCGGAGCCGGCGACGAAAAAGCGCACCTCATCCTCGGCATGGGTGTGCTCATTCAGGAACTTCTGGCGCAGTTCGTCCTTCTGCGGGTGGTCGGGCTTCAGGCTGATCACATCGACCGCCTGGTAACCGCCCTCGGCCATCAGCCGGTCGATGTCGCCACGGTAGGCGGCGATCACCTCGTCCGGGCTGGCGCCCGGCGAGAGCGTGGTCCGGGCCTGCCATTGCTCGAAGCGCACGCCGACCTCGGCCAGGGCCTCGGCGATCTCGGCGTGCTGGTGGTGCTCAACGAGCACGCGGCTCGGGTCGTTGTCGTCGAAGATGCGGATGCGGCTCATGGGCTCAGTCTCCTCAGGTCGAGTTCACAGCCAAGCAGAAATTCGAAGGCGTCAAGATGGCGTCGAGCCTCGGCCATGTCGCGGCCCCAGGCGTAGAGCCCGTGGCCTTCGATCAAGTAGCCCCAGAGCGGGCCGCGCCCGATCTCGGCCTCCACCATCGCGGCCAAGGTCGGCATGTCCTGCGAGTTCGGCAAGACCGGCAGGCGCACCGCCGCCTCGTGGCTGTCGTTGCCGCGGAAGGCTTTCTGCAGCTCGTAGCCGGCGAACACCACCTCACCCCGGGCGGCGAACAGCCGCGAAGCCACGGTCTGCGTGCGCGAATGGGTGTGCAGAATGCAACCGACATCGCCGAAGCGTCGGTAGAGCTGGGTGTGCAGCAGGGTTTCGGCCGAAGGGCGCTTGTCGGTGGCCACCGGCCGGCCATCGAAATCGACCACCATGATGTCGTCCTGCACCAGGCGGCCCTTGTCGCGACCGGACACGGTGATGGCGCAATGGCCGGCATCGAGCCGCTGCGAGAAATTGCTGCTGGTCGCCGGCGTGAGGCCAAGCTGGGCCAGCTCACGGCAGTGGGTGATGAGGGTGCCGGCGGCTTCGGCGAGTCGGTGCGGGTCGTAGGGCAGGGTGTTCATGCCGGCAAGTGTAGGCAAGCGCGGGCGAAGGAGCCATGGCGGAGATGCGACGCATTCCCGATCGCCTTGCGTTCCATCAAGCCGCCTGCACAAGCCCGCTTGCACACTGTGCTCCGCCAACCCGAAGGGAGAGCCCCGTGGACACCACCACCCACCGCCGTCGTTTCCTGCAGATCGCCGCCATCGCCGCGGCTGCCCCGCTCGCCATGCGTTTCGCCTCAACACCGGCCTACGCCAGCAGCCTGCCGCGCATTCCGGTCGACCACCCCAAGGCCCGCGCTTTGGCCTACGTCAAGGTCGCCAGCGAAGCCGCCAGCCATCCGGCCTTCAGGGCCGGCAGCAACTGCGCCAACTGTCGCCTGTTCGTCCCGGCCACCGAAGGCTGCGTGCCCTTGCCGGGCTTCAGCGTCGAACCCAAGGGCTGGTGCGCGGTCTGGGTCGCCAAGTGAGCCTAAGTCTCAGCGACTGAGACGCCGCCCTGCCAGAATGCTGGACACGCCGCCACTTGCGGCGTGACCGGAGGAGGCGGGTTTTGATGATCGATTCCTTGATGCTGCTGCTGGCAGTGCTGCTGCTTGCGGTTCTGTTCATTCTGAGTGTTGCTCTGCTCCGGCGCGACGCCGCCCGTCGCACCGCCGAAGCCCTCGCGGCCCAGGCCGCCGCCGAGTCCCGCCAGCAGTTGCAGGCCAGCCTCGAGGCCCTCGATACCCGCCTGAAAAGCCTTTTCGAGGCCGGCGAACGCAGCGAGCGCAGCCTGCGCGAGGAGCAGCGCAGCAGCCGCAGTGAGTTGGCCGAATCACTGGGCCGCCGCTTCGACGGCTTCGAGCAGCGTCTGGGCCAGGCCCTGGAGCGTCTCGACCGCGCCATGCTGGCCCTGCGCGAACAACAGGCCGCCGAGGCCGCCCGCAGTCGCGAGGCGCTGGAGGAGCGCATGGCGGCGATCCAGCACAGCAACGAAACGCGGCTCGAGCAGATGCGCGCCACCGTCGACGAGAAACTCCAGGCCACCCTGGAAACCCGCCTCGGCGAGAGCTTCAAGCTGGTGTCCGAGCGGCTCGAGCAGGTGCACGCCGGCTTGGGCGAAATGCGCACGCTCGCCACCGGCGTCGGTGACCTCAAGCGCGTGCTCGGCAACGTCAAGACCCGCGGCGTGTTCGGCGAAGTACAGCTTGGTGCCATCCTCGGCGAATTGCTCACGGTCGAGCAGTACGCCGCCAACGTGGCGACGCGGCCCGGCTCAGCCGAACGTGTCGAGTTCGCGGTGAAGCTGCCCGGCCCTGACGATGTTCCGGTGTGGCTGCCGATCGATGCCAAGTTTCCGCGTGAGGATTACGAGCGCTTGCTCGATGCCCAGGACCGGGCCGATGCCGAAGCCGCTGCCGCCGCCGGACTGGCGCTGGAGCAGCGCATCCGGCAGGAGGCGAAGAAGATCACCGAGAAGTACGTCGCGCCACCGCACAGCACCGATTTCGCCGTGCTGTTTCTGCCGACGGAAGGCCTCTACGCCGAAGTGCTTCGGCGACCGGGCTTGTTCGAGGCCATACAACGCGAGCACCGCGTGGTGATCGCCGGCCCGACCACGCTCAGCGCACTGCTGAACTCGCTGCGGATGGGCTTTCGCACCTTCGCCATCGAGAAGCGCAGCTCTGAGGTCTGGCAGGTGCTGGGCGCGGTGCGTACCGAGTTCGGCAAGTTCGGCGAAGTGCTGGCCAAGACCAAGAAGAAGCTCGATGAGGCTTCGAATGTGATCGACAGCGCCGGCGTCCGCTCGCGCGCGATCGAACGCAAGTTGCGCGACGTCGAGGCCTTGGACGCCGACACCACGCGGCGCCTGCTGGGCGAGCCCGGCGCCGACACGCCAAGCGACGAAGACCCTCTCGAAGGCATCGAAGCCCCGCGGGACTGAATGCCCCGCCGGAGCCGACTCAGGGGCCAGGTGCGAGCAGCAGCGGAGCACCCGGCCCCAGCGGCAGGCCGGTGAAATACCAGCCGACCAGCAGGGCGGTCCAGAACAGGCCGAGCACCAGCGAATACGGCAGCATCAGGGCGATCAGGGTGCCGACCCCGGCCCGCGGGCGGTATTTCTGCAGCACCGCCAACACGATCAGCAGGTAGGAGTTGAGTGGCGTGATGATGTTCACCACCGAATCGCCGATCCGGTAGGCGGCGGTGGTCAACTCCGGACTCATGCCGACGATCATGAACATCGGGATGAAAATCGGTGCCATCACCCCGAACTTGCTCAGCATGCCGGGCATGACGAAATCGCCGAACACCACCACCAGCACGAAGGCCACGATCAGCAGCGGTATCGGCAGGTCGGCACCGAACAGCAGGCTGCCACCGCTGTAGGCCAGCATGCGGTCCAGCCCGCTGTAGGCCATGAAGGCGATGAATTGGGCGAGGAAGAACAGGATCACCAGCACCGGCACCACATCGCGCACGCCCTGCATCAGGGCTTCGGAGAGATCGATCTGGCTCCGCAACTGCCGCGTGATCACGCCGTACACCAGGCCGGGCACGAGGAAGATGATCAGGATGAAGGGCACGATCGCCTGCGACCAGCGCGGGCCCGGCGATTCGGTCAAGCGTGGCGCGCCCTGGGCGACGACGGTCAGGGGATCATCGGCCAGCACGACGGCATCGGCCGCCACCGGCCCACCGGCAGGCAGCACCTGTACGGCCTGCTGCGCCAGCACCCGGTCGTTGGCCAAGCGGGGCTGACCATCACCGTGCAAAGGCGCGCCGGGGAGCAGCACCATCGCCAGGAACACGGCGAGGATCGCCGCCGCCGTGAGCAGGGCGGCGAACAGGCCTTGGCGTTCGCGTGGCGAGAGCGCCATTTTGCGCAGGGTGTCGGGGTCATCGCCCTGGCGCTCCGCCGCGTGCAGACGGTTGAGCCGGGGTTCGATGATGCGATCGGTGACCCACCAGCCGCCCAGCATCACCACCACCGACGAGGCCATGGTGAACCAGTAGTTGTGCAGGATGGTCACGGTGTAGCCGGGATCGATCACCCTCGCCGCATCCTGGGCGAAACCGGTCAGCACGGCGTCGGTGCCGGTCGGGAAGAAACCGGCACCGAAGCCGCCGGCCACCCCGGCGAAAGCTGCCGCGAGTCCGGCCACCGGGTGCCGCCCGACCGCGAGGTAAAGCGCGGCGGCCAGCGGCGGCAGGATGATGTAACTGGCGCCGGCGGTGATCGCCGAATTGGCGCCGATGAACACCACCGCCGGGGTCAGCAGGTGCATCGGGGTCATGGGGGCCAGCCAGCGCATCAGAGCGGCGAACAGGCCCAGGCGTTCGGCCGCGCCGATTCCGATCATCGCGACGAAGATCAACGGCAGGGCCGGTTGCTCCGCGAAGTTGCGCAGCATCGAGGACAGCATCCAATAGATGCCCTCGACGGTCAGCAGTGAGCGTGGCTCAAGCGGTGCACCCTGCGGCACCAGCACCAGTTCGGGCGGCAGGCCGGGCGCAGCCGGATCAAGTTGCAGCACCGGCTCCACCGGCTGCACCTGCCAGCCCAGGGCCGCGCCCAGAGCCGACAGCACGATGACCGCCAGGGCGAGCAGGGCGAACAGCAGCGTAGGCTCGGGCAGGCGGTTGCCCGCCCATTCGATCCAGTCGAGGGGTCCGCGGCGGGGATGCCCGGGCTGTCGGGGGATAGGCATCGTCGCGAGACCTCAGGGTGTGCCGCTCTGGCGCGCCTGATCGGCGGCCAAGCGCAGGATCTTGAAGCCCAGGTAGCCCAGCACCAGCGCCAGGATCGGGTTGATCAGGTTGAACAGGGCGTAGGGCAGGTAGTCCAGCGTGGCCACACCGAGGGTGGCGGCCATGTAGGCGCCGCAGGTGTTCCAGGGCACCAGTGGCGAGGTCAGGGTGCCGGCGTCCTCCAGCGCCCGCGACAGATTGACCGGCGCCAATCCGCGCTTCTGGTATTCGCTGCGGTAGAGCCGACCGGGCAGCACGATCGCGATGTACTGGTCGGCGGTGACGATGTTGGTGCCGAAGGCGGTGACCAGGGTGGCGGCAATCAAGGAACCGGTGCTTTTCGCGGCCGCCAGCACGCTGCGGATCAGCCGTTCCAGCAGCCCGGCTTTCTCCATGACCGCACCGAAGGCCATGGCGCAGAGGATCAGCCAGATCGTGTTGAGCATGCTCGACATGCCGCCCCGGCTCAGCAGCGAATCGACCGCGGCCACACCGGATTCCAGTTTGAAGCCGCCAAACAGTGCCATCCACGCACCCTTGAGCAAGGCGGTGGCGCCGGAAACACCCTCACCCGCCAGGGTCTGCACGGCCTGCGGCTGGAAGATCACCGCGAACAGCGCACCCAGCAGGGCGCCGGCGAGGATGGTGGGCAGGGCCGGAACCTTGCGGGCGGCCATCACCAGCACCACCAGCAGGGGGATGAGCAGGTGCGGGCCCAGGGTGAAGTGCTCGCGCATCTTGGCCGAGAGATCGCCGACCACCGGCACGGCATCGTCGGCCGCACCGCCGATCAGGGCGAAACCGATCACCGCCAGCAAGAAACTGGGCAGCGTGGTCCAGGTCATGTGGCGGATGTGGGCGAACAACTCGCTGCCGGCCGCCGCCGGCGCAAGGTTGGTGGTGTCGGAAAGGGGCGACATCTTGTCGCCGAAATAGGCGCCCGAGATCACCGCGCCGGCGGTGATGGCGGGGTCCATGCCGAGGCCACCGGCCACGCCCATCAGTGCCACACCGATGGTGCCGGCGGTGGTCCAGGAGCTGCCGATGGTCATGGCAATCGCCGCGCAGAGCAGGGCGGTGGCCGGATAGAACCAGCTCGGATCGAGCACCAGCAGCCCGTAGTGGATCAGGGTCGGAACGATGCCGGCCAGGATCCAGGACCCGATCAGCGCGCCCACCGCCAGCAGGATGAAGATGGCACCGATGGCGACGCCCACCCCCTGCACGATGCCGCCCTGCAACTCGTCCCAACTCAGGCCATTGCGCCAGCCGATCAGGCCGGCGATGGCGGCGGCAAGCACCAAGGCGACCTGGTTGGCGCCAAAAGCGGCATCGGCTCCGAACAGCGCCACACCGGCAGCGAGCAGCAGCACCAGCACGAGGATCGGCACAACGGCCTGCAGCAGCGTCGGTTCGCGGGCCGTGGCCGGCAGGGAGGGGAGTTCAGACATCGGCGTCGCCGCAGGGGAGGGTGGAGGCCCGAGTGTAAACGCCCACCGGCAAGCGGCGGCGCCGGGCCTGTCAGGGGGCGGCAGCTCGCCGTCCCCGGGCGTGCATCAGGCTCTGCCCGAGAACTCGCCGGTCGCGGTGTTGATCAGCACCTTCTCGCCGTTGCTGATGTACTCCGGCACCATGATCTCGATGCCGGTGCTCAAGCGCGCCGGCTTCGGGCGCTTGGTGGCGGTGCCGCCCTTCATCTCGGGCGGTGTGTCGACCACTTCGAGCATGACCGTGGCCGGCAGCTGCAGGGCGACCGGCGCGTCGTCGATGGTCTGGATGTAGCAGCCGGCCAGGCCGTCGGTGATGTAGCCCGCGGCCTCGCCGATGGCGTCCGGGTCGAGCGTGTACGGGGTGAAGTCCTCGTCGTCGAGGAAGACGAAGGCCTCGCCGTCCTTGTACGAGAAGCTGGCCGCGCGGCGCACCAGATCGACGTCCTTCAATTCATCGTCGGCGCGCAAGCTGAGGTCGAGCTTGGCTCCGCCCGGCACCGAGTACATCGTGAATCGGAAGGTGACGTTGCCGCCGCGGGCCTGCGGCGCGCTGCGCTCGATGTCGCGAATCTGCCAGACGCCGCCATTGTGCTCGACGACATTGCCTTTCTTGATCTCGAAAGCCTTCATTCAACGCCTCACTTCGGCTGCATGCGGATGGCGCCATCGATGCGGATGGTTTCGCCGTTGAGGTAGCGGGTGCGCAGGATGAAGCCCACGGTCTCGGCGAACTCCTCCGGCTGGCCGAGCCGCGAGGGGTAGGGCACTTGGGCGCAGAGGCTCTGGTACACGGTCTCGGGCATGCCGTCGACCATCGGCGTATGGAACACACCCGGCGCAATGGTCATCACCCGCACGCCGATGCGGGCGAACTCGCGGGCCATCGGCAGGGTCATGCCGACCACGCCGCCCTTGCTCGCGGCATACGCGGCCTGGCCGATCTGGCCCTCGTAGGCGGCGACGGATGCGGTGTTGACGATGACGCCGCGCTCGCCGTCTTCGCCCGGCTCGTTCGTCTGCATCAGCGCCGCCGCCGCCTTGGCCACGTTGAAGCTGCCAACGAGGTTCACCATCACCGTGCTGGCGAAGGTCGAGAGCGGCATCGCGCCCTCCTTGCCCAGAACACGACCTGCACCGAGGACGCCGGCGCAATTGATGGCGGCATTGAGGCTGCCCATGGCGCCTTTCGCCGCCTGCACGTTGGCGGCGACGCTGGCCTCGTCGCTGACGTCGGTGCGGAAGAAAAACGCATTGTCGGCACCGAGCTGGGTCACGGCGGCTGCGCCACGTTCGGCGTTGAGGTCGAACAGGGCGACCTTGCCGCCGTTCGCGACGAGGAACTGGGCCACGGCAAAGCCGAGGCCGGAGGCGCCGCCGGTGACGACGGCGCGGACGGATGCGAGGTGCATGGGAGGCTCCGGGAAAGGCACGCGATTTTACCCGAGCCCCTGCCTAACGAGCGGGCTTACCGGCACACTGCCGAGCGGAACACAGGGCCCGGAGGGGGCATGGGCTGGCGCAGGGGGTGCGTGTGTCCAGTTTCGACGAGGAGCCCACCACCGCACCGCCAACCGATGCGCTCGATGCGCAGCGGCAGAGCCTCGACCGCTGCGAACGCCGCTTCAGCGCCTTATCCAGGGCCTTTCGAAGCGTGCTGCAAAACGTGCGGGGCCAGCCCGAAGAGGCTCGCGCCATCGCCGAGACCGAGGTGAGCGGCATGGTCCGGGCCGTGCAGCAGGAGCAGGATGTCGCCATCCGTCTGCTCTCCGAAAAAGCCGGGCAGGAGACTGCACTGCACGCCATCAACGTCTCGGTGCTCTCGGTGCTGCTGGGCCGGGCCATGGGCTTTGAAGACGCGATGATCGAGGCCGTCGGCGTGGGCGCACTGCTGCACGATGTCGGCAAAATCGAGCTGCCGGACGTCATGCGCGGCAAGGCCGACTCACCCAGCCCGACGGAACGCCGGATGTTCCAGAGCCATGTCGAGCACAGCCGCACACTGGCCGAGCGCATGGGCCTCGGCGAGGCCGCGGCCGCCGTCGTCGCCCAGCACCACGAGGCCAGCGACGGCAGCGGCTACCCGCAAGGCCTGAAAGGCGAGGCCATCCATCCGGCGGCGCGGATCGTTGCGCTGGTGAATCACTACGACAACCTGTGCAACCCGCCGAACCCGATCCATGCACTGACGCCGCATGACGCCATCGCAGCGGTCTACCGGAAGACCAAGGAGAAGTTCGATGCCGCCGCGCTCAACGCCTTCATCCGGATGATGGGCATCTATCCACCCGGCTCGGTGCTGCACCTTTCGGACGGCCGTTTCGCGCTGTCGGTCGCGGTCGATCCCACCAATGCGCTGAAACCCAGGGTGCTGATCCACGAGCCGAACCTGCGCCCCGATGATGCCCTCATCGTTCCACTGGCTGAGCATTCCGAGTTGTCGATCCAGCGCGCCATCAAACCGCAGGCGCTGCCGCGTGCGGCCTTCGACTACCTGCAACCGCGCAAGCGCAGCAGTTTCTTCATCGAGTCGCGGGCGCGGCGCACGAGCTGAGCCGGCATCGCGCGGCCGCTGGGCGATCGCTCACAGTGCGCGCAGGTAGAAGCGGTTGCAGCCGAAGTGGCCGGTCGCGCCCATCGCCTCGGGGATGCACTCGAACCCGGCGCGCTCGTACAGGGCCTGCGCTGCGTCCATCCCGGTGAGCGTCTCGAGGTAGCACCGGCGGTAGCCGAGCCGCCGTGCGGAGTGCAGGCAGCGCCCGATCAGCGCGGTGCCTGCGCCGAGGCCGCGCAACCCGGGCCGGAAATACATTTTGCGCAACTCGCAGACGCCGTCGACGCCATCGAGTGGCGCGATGCCGCCGCCGCCCAGCACCGTGCCGGACACTTCGATGGCGAAGTACGCCGTGCCCGGCCGCGCGTAGGCCGAATGCATCGCCGCGACTTCCGCGTCGTGGATGGCGAAGCCCGGCCCGTCGGCGCCGAACTCCGGCATCACGCTGCGGATGATGTCGGCGATGGCGGCATCATCGGTCGAACGCATCGGGCGCATCACGAAGCGCGGGGCATCCTCCACTTGGGTGAGGTCGGACTTGCGAACCCAGCCGGCGTCGCCAGTGACTGAATAACCCCAGCGCCAGCCGCCCTGGTCGTCGCCGACCAGCAGGCGTTCGCCGGGCACCAGCGCCAACTCGTGGGCGTCGTAGTCGGTGATGGCGACCGCCCGCGCGGGCAGGGCGTCGAGCGAGGCCTCGTCGGCGAGCTCGAAGGCCGAGCGCAGCACCCAGCCTTCGCTGCCCTGTGGCGTCACGCACCAGTGGAAGTCCGGCCACTCGTCATCGTTGCGTATCACCGTCAGTGGCGTACCCACGTCGAATGCGATGGGGTGTTCGCGGGTCGGGCGACGGCCGGCGTAGGCCACGGCCGCGCGCAGGAGTTCATGGTTTTGCACGGTTCACCTTGCTCATGGAGTCGCGGCCGAGCCGAGCCGACAGCCAGCGCCCGGTTTCGATGATCGCGTCGAGATCGACACCGTGGGAAAAACCCATGCCATCGAGCAGGTAAACGATGTCTTCGGTGGCGACATTGCCCGAAGCGCCCTTCGCGTAGGGGCAGCCACCGGTGCCGGACACGGCGGCGTCCACGACACGCACGCCGGCCTCGAGGCAGGCGGCGACGTTGGCCACCGCCTGACCGTAGGTGTCATGGAAATGCACCGCCAGTGCCGCCATCGGCAGCTCGCCGGCCACGGCTTCGAGCATGGCGCGGGCCTTGCGCGGCGTGCCGACGCCGATGGTGTCGCCGAGCGAAATCTCGTAGCAGCCCATCGCCTGCAGGGCCTTGGCCACGCGCACCACCTCACGCACCGGCACCTCGCCCTGGTAGGGGCAGCCGAGCACGGTGGAGACGTAGCCGCGCACGGCCACGCCGTCGCGCTTGGCCGCGTCGAGCACCGGCGCGAAGCGCTCCAGCGATTCAGCGATGCTGGCGTTGATGTTGGCCTTGCTGAAGGCCTCGGAGGCTGCGCCGAACACGGCGATCTCGGTCACACCCACCGCCCGCGCCCGCTCGTAGCCCTGCAGGTTCGGCACCAGCACGGGGTAACGCACACCCTCGCGCTTGGCGATGCCGGTATAGACCTCGGCGGCATCGGCCATCTGCGGCACCCACTTCGGGCTGACGAAGGCGGTCGCCTCGACGGTGCCCAAGCCCGTGGCCGCGAGCCTCTCGATCAGCGCGATCTTGTCGGCCGTGGCGATCATCGCCTTTTCGTTCTGCAGGCCATCGCGCGGGCCAACCTCGACGATGCGGACGGCATCAGCCCTCGCGGCATGGGCGTGAGCGTCGGCAGTCATTCCAGCACCACCAATACGGCATCGGCCTCGACGAAATCACCGGCGCTGACGCGGACCGCCTTGACGATGCCGGTGCGAGGGGCTTTCAGACCCAGCTCCATTTTCATCGCCTCCATCACCGCGCATTCCTGGCCTTCGGTCACGGTGTCGCCCGGCTGCACTTTGACCAGCACCACACGGCCGGGCATCGGTGCCTTCAGCGTGCCGTCGCCGCCCGCACCGGCATTTCCGGCGAAGGCGTAGGCGCCAAGGCGTTCGATCAGCCAGCGCTGGCTGCCGTCGTGCAGCAGCACCGTTTCGGCATCAACATGGACACGAGCCGCAAGGGCCACGCCATCCACGCGTGCGGACGCACGGCCCTGAGCGTCGATGCGCAGGCTCTCGACACGCAAAGGCCCCACGGCTTGCGACTCCCCTCGCGCAGCGCCGTGCTTCAACTCGTCGAGGCGAAGCATCAGCTCGTAATCGCCGTCATGCCCGCGTGCGCTCAGCACATGGCGCGTGCCGGCGCTGTCGAACACCAGACGACGCGCGCCACCGTGGCCCAGCCGCCAGCCATCGGTGATCGCCCAGGGCGAGCTCGGGTCGGTTCCGCTGGCGGCGCAGGCCCGGGTGGCCTGCTCCTCGTGCAGCAGCACCGCCGCCGCCGCAAGGGCGAGCAGCGAGGCCGGCGGCGGCGTCGCGGGCGTGAGCACCTCGTCCAGCGCGCGGTCGAGGTAGCCGGTGTCGATCGTGCCTTCGATCACGCTCGGGTGGCGCACCAGCGCTTCGAGAAAGGTCACGTTTGACTTCGGGCCGCGGATGTCGCAGTCCATCAGGGCTTCACGCAGGCGGGCCAGGGCGCGCGGGCGGGTCTCGTCCCAGACGATCAGCTTGGCGATCATCGGGTCGTAGAAAATGGTGACCGTGTCGCCTTCGACCACGCCGCCGTCGAGCCGCACATGCGCCGAGGGCACCGGCAGGCGCAGGCGCTCAAGCTTGCCGGAACCCGGCAGGAAGCCCGCCGCAGGGTCTTCGGCATACAGCCGCAGCTCGATGGCATGGCCGTGCTGCTGCACATCGGCTTGCGCGAAGGGCAGGGCTTCGCCAGTGGCAACGCGCAGTTGCAGCTCGACGAGGTCCAGCCCGGTCACGAGCTCGGTCACCGGATGCTCGACCTGCAGCCGGGTGTTGATCTCCATGAAGTAGAAGCCACCGTCCTGCCCGACGATGAACTCGACGGTGCCGGCATTGACGTAGTCAATCGCCCGGGCAGCCTGCACGGCGGCGGCACCCATGGCCCCGCGCAGAGCGGGTGTCAGGAAGGGCGAAGGCGATTCCTCGACCACCTTCTGGTAGCGGCGCTGCGCCGAACACTCACGTTCGTTGAGGTGCAGGGTGTGGCCGTGCGCGTCGGCGAACACCTGGATCTCGATGTGGCGCGGCTTCTCGACGTAGCGCTCGAGCAGCACGCGGTCGCGGCCGAAGGCATTCTTCGCTTCGCGCTGGCAGCTCTCCAGTGCGGCGGCGAAATCGCCCGAGACTCGCACGATCCGCATGCCTTTGCCGCCGCCGCCGTGCGCGGCCTTGATCATCAGCGGGTAGCCAATGGCGTCGGCTTCGCGCTGCAAGCGCGCCGGGTCCTGATCCTCGCCGGTGTAGCCCGGCACCACCGGCACGCCGGCCGAATGCATCAGCTCCTTGGCACCGGCCTTGCTGCCCATCTTGCGCATCGAGCTGCCCGAGGGGCCGACGAAGGCGATGCCGGCGGCGGCCACCGCGTCGGCGAAGTCGGCGTTCTCGGAGAGGAAGCCGTAGCCCGGATGGATGGCCTGCGCACCCGTGCGCTTCGCCACCTCGAGGATGGCATCGCCGCGCAGGTAGCTGTCGCCGGGCGCAGGGCCGCCGATGCGATGGGCTTCATCGGCAAGGCGCACGTGCTGGGCCTCGGCGTCGGCGTCGGAGTAGACGGCCACGGTGTGGATGCCCAGCTTGCGGGCGGTGCGGATGACCCGGCAGGCGATCTCGCCGCGGTTGGCGATCAGGAGCGTGTGGAACATCAGGGGTTCACCCAGCGCGGTGCGCGCTTGTCGAGAAAAGCGGCGAGGCCCTCCTGGCCCTCGGGCGACACCCGCAAGCGCGCGATCAGCCGCGCGTTTTCGGTGTCGATGCGCTCGGCATCTGCGCGCGTCATACCGCCCATGCGCAATGCCAGCGATTTCGCCTCAGCTTGGGCGAGAGGACCGCCTTTGCCGAGCCAGTGCAGTTCGCGGTCGACGGCCTCATCCAATTCAGCCGCCGGCACACAGCGGTGCAGCAGACCGATGCGGGCGGCCTCCGGCGCCTCGAACACCTCGGCGGTCTGGAACAGCTTGCGCGCCTGCCGCGCACCGATGGCGGCAACAACATAGGGCGAGATCACCGCCGGCACGAGGCCGAGCTTGGCTTCCGACAGCGAAAACTTTGCGCCCTCCACACCGATGGCGATGTCGCAGCAGGCCACCAGCCCCACACCGCCGCCGTAGGCCGAGCCGTTGACGCGGGCGAGGGTGGGCTTCGGAAAGAAGTTCAGGCCGCGCATCAGCCGCGCCAGTTCCAGCGAGTCGGCGAAGTTCTCGGCTTCGCTGGCGGCCGCCATGCCGCGCATCCAGTTAAGGTCGGCGCCCGCCGAGAAGGTGCTGCCCTGGCCGGTCAGCACCAGTGCGCGCACGCTGTCGTCGCTGGCCAGTGCGTCGAGCGTGTTGTTCAGAGCCGCGATCAACCCGGCGTCGAAGGCGTTGTGCACCGCGGGGCGGGCCAGCGAGAGCCAGGCCACGGCGCCACGGTGTTGAAGATCGATGGATGGGGACATGGGAACTCCGCTCGGAAAAGCAGGCGGCCGCGGCCGCCGCCGGATCACATCCGGAACACGCCGTAGCGCTGCTCGGTGGTGGTGGTGCGCTCGATCGGCGCGTTCAGTGCGGCCGACAGCGCGAGGCCGAGCACGCGGCGGGTGTCGGCGGGGTCGATGATGCCGTCGTCCCAGAGGCGTGCCGTCGCGTAGTAGGGGCTGCCCTGCGTTTCGTACTGCGCGCGGATCGGGGCCTTGAAGGCCTCCTCGTCCTCGGCGCTCCAGCGCTTGCCGGCGGCCTCGAGACCGTCGCGCTTCACGGTCGCCAGCACGCTGGCGGCCTGTTCGCCGCCCATCACGCTGATGCGCGCGTTCGGCCACATCCACAAAAAGCGTGCACCGTAGGCACGGCCGCACATGGCGTAGTTGCCGGCACCGAAGCTGCCGCCGATCACGACGGTGAACTTCGGCACGTGCGAGCAGGCCACGGCGGTGACCATCTTCGCGCCGTCTTTGGCGATGCCGGCGTTCTCGTACTTCTTGCCGACCATGAAGCCGGTGATGTTCTGCAGGAACACGAGCGGAATGTTGCGCTGGTTGCACAGCTCGATGAAGTGCGCGCCCTTGAGTGCACTCTCGGCGAACAGGATGCCGTTGTTGGCGACGATGCCGACCGGGTAGCCGTGCAGGTGGGCGAAGCCGCAGACCAGCGTGCTGCCGTAGCGGGCCTTGAACTCCTGGAACTCGCTGCCATCGACGAGCCTTGCGATGACCTCGCGGATGTCGAAGGGCTTGCGCGTGTCCTTCGGCACCACGCCGTACAGCTGCCCGGCCGGGTAGAGCGGTTCGCGCACTGGACGCACGGCGACCGACACCGCCTTCTTGCGGTTGAGGTGGGCCAGCACGTCGCGAGCGATCTGCAGCGCGTGGCGGTCGTCCTCGGCGTAGTGGTCGGCCACGCCGGAGATGCGGGTATGCACATCAGCACCACCGAGGGCTTCGGCGTCGACCACTTCGCCGGTCGCGGCCTTCACCAGCGGCGGCCCGCCCAAGAAAATCGTACCCTGCTCCTTGACGATGATGGATTCATCGCACATCGCCGGCACGTAGGCGCCGCCGGCCGTGCAGCTACCCATCACCACCGCCACCTGCGGGATGCCCAAGCCGCTCATCCGGGCCTGGTTGTAGAAGATGCGGCCGAAGTGCTCCTTGTCGGGGAACACCTCGTCCTGCAGCGGCAGGAAGGCACCGCCGGAATCGACGAGGTAGACGCAGGGCAAGCGGTTTTCGAGGGCCACCTCCTGCGCGCGGAGGTGCTTCTTCACTGTCATCGGGAAGTAGGTGCCGCCCTTGACGGTGGCGTCGTTGGCGACCACCACGACCTGCTGGCCGTGCACATTGCCGATGCCGCAGATCATGCCGGCGGCTGGCGCGGCGCCCTCGTACAGGCCTTCGGCGGCCAGCGGGGCGATCTCGAGGAAGGGCGAGCCGGGGTCGAGCAGGGCTTCGATGCGCTCCCGCGGCAGCAGCTTGCCGCGTTCGGTGTGTTTGGCCCGGGCCTTGTCGCCACCGCCCTCGGCGGCACGGGCCAGGCGCTGTTCGAGCTCGGCGACGGCGACTTTCAAGGCCTCGGCGTTGGCGAGGAAATCGGGGGCGCGCGGGTCGATCGGACTGGTCAGGACGGGCATCGTGATGGGCGTGGTCTGCGGCAGCCCGAGAGTGTAACGAGCCGACACCCGAAAGGGCTCAGGCGCTGGCGAGCAGCGGGTACAAAAAAGCCGCCGGGCGAACCCGGCGGCTTTCGAAGCGTGACGCTCGCGGACCGATTACTGGGCCGGATAGGACGGAGCAGCGGCCGGGTCAGCCGGAGCAGCGGCCGGATCAACCGGAGCAGCCGCCGGGTCAACCGGAGCAGCCGCCGGGTCAACCGGAGCAGCCGCCGGGTCAACCGGAGCCGCCGGGTCAACCGGAGCAGCGGCCGGGTCAACCGGAGCAGCGGCCGGATCAACCGGAGCCGCCGGGTCGATCACGGCGACGTCGGCAGCCGGAGCAGTCGCGTCGGCAGCCGGAGCGGCGGCGTCGGCCGGAGCAGCGGCCTCATCGGCCGGCGGGGTGCAGGCAGCCAGCGCCAGGGCGGCGACAATGGCGAACAGCGACTTGTTCAGCGACATGGAAGGATCCTCGGGTGTTCGGGTGGGATAAGAAAAACGTGCGCTGAATCTCGGCGCACGTTCCATTCATGATGACAAGAACCACGGCGGAGTCAAGGCTTTCGGCAGGTTTTTTTCTGTGCCAGCGCGGTTCAGGGCCGTTCGATCGCCACCGCGGTGGCCTCGCCGCCGCCGATGCACAGGGCGGCCACGCCGCGCTTGCCGCCGGTCCGCGCCAGGGCGTTCAGCAGGGTGACCAGCAGGCGGGCGCCCGAGGCACCGATCGGGTGGCCGAGCGCGCAGGCGCCGCCGTTGACGTTGAGCTTGGCATGCGGGATGCCCAGCTCGCGCATGGGGGCCATGGCGACCACGGCGAAGGCCTCGTTGACCTCGAACAGGTCGACCGAATCGACCGTCCAGCCGGCCTTGGCCAGCACCTTCTGGATGGCTCCGACCGGCGCGGTGGTGAACCACTCCGGGGCCTGGGCGTGGCTGGCATGGGCCACGATGCGGGCCAGCGGCGTGGCGCCCAGCGCCTTGGCCCTCTCGGCCGAGGCCAGCACCAACGCAGCGGCGCCGTCGTTGATGCTCGACGAACTGGCCGCGGTGATCGTGCCGTCTTTCTTGAACGCGGCGCGCAGCGTCGGGATTTTCTCGATGCTGCAGCGGCCCGGCTGCTCGTCCTGGTCGATGGAGGTATCGCCCTTCTTGCCGGCCACGATCACCGGCACGATCTCATCCCTGAACACGCCCGCCGCCTGTGCCGTCTGGGCGCGGCGCACCGATTCGGCGGCGAAGGCGTCCTGCTCCTCGCGGGTGAAGGTGTACTTGTCGGCGCAAAGCTCGCCAAAGCCGCCCATCGGCTGCCGGTCGTAGGGGTTGGTGAGGCCGTCCCAGGCCATGTGGTCGAGCATCTCGGCGCTGCCGTAGCGGATGCCGGTGCGCGAGCCGTTCAGCAGGTGCGGCGCGTTGGTCATGCTCTCCATGCCGCCGGCCACGACCACCTCGGCCGAACCGGCCTTGATGAGATCAGCGCCCAGCATCACCGCCTTCATGCCCGAGCCGCAGACTTTGTTGATGGTGGTGGCACCGGCGGCGGCCGGGATGCCGGCGGCGAGCATCGCCTGCCGGGCCGGGGCCTGGCCGAGGCCGGCCGGCAGCACGCAGCCCATGATCACTTCGGAAACGGCGTCGGCTGGAATGCCGGACTGCGCCAGCGCACCCCGGATGGCCGCAGCACCGAGGGTGGGCGCCGGCACGCCGGTGAACTGGCCCAGCAAGGCGCCGAGGGCGGTGCGCTTGGCACCGAGGATGACGATGTCCGACATGGGGAGGTTCCGCTGGGAAAACCCGGATTATCCGTCCCGCGCCGCCATCGCCGCAAACCCGCCCCCGGAGCCGCCTCAGGACTTGCCGTTGAACAGCTCGCGGCCGATCAGCATCCGGCGGATCTCGTTCGTCCCCGCGCCGATCGCGTACAGCTTCGCGTCGCGCAGGATGCGGCCGGTGGCGTACTCGTTGATGTAGCCGTTGCCGCCCAGGGTCTGGATCGCTTCCAGCGCCACCTGCACGGCGGCTTCGGAGGCGTGCAGCAGGCAGCTTGCGGCATCGACGCGGCTGCGATGCCCGGCATCGAAGTCGCGGCCCACCTGGTAGGCGAAGGCGCGGCTGCTCTGCAACGCGGTGTACATGTCGGCGATCTTGGCCTGCATGATGCCGAAGGTGCCGATGGCGGCATTGAACTGCTTGCGTTCGCGCACGTAGGGCAGGGCGATGTCCATGGCCGCCTGCATCAGGCCGAGTGGGCCGCCGGTGAGCACGAGGCGCTCGGTGTCGAGGCCGCTCATCAGCACGGCAACGCCCCGGTTCACTTCGCCGAGCACGTTCTCGGCGGGAATTGCGCAGTCCTCGAACACCAGCTCGCAGGTGTTGCTGCCGCGCATGCCGAGCTTGTCGAGCTTCTGCGCGGTGCTGAAACCCTTCATGCCCTTCTCGACGAGGAAGGCGGTCATGCACTGGCTGCCGGCCTCTTTGCCCGCCGTGCGCATGTAGACGATCAGCACATCGGCCTCGGGGCCGTTGGTGATCCACATCTTGTTGCCGTTGGCGATCCACTTGCCATCGCGCAGCTCGGCGCGGCAGGCCATCGAGCCCACCACGTCGGAACCGGCGCCGGGCTCGCTCATCGCCAATGCACCCACCCACTCGCCACTGCACAACTTCGGCAGGTACTTGGCGCGCTGCGCGGCGTTGCCGTTGGCGTAGAGATTGCTCACGCACAGGTTGGAGTGCGCGCCGTAGCTCAAGCCCACCGAGCCGGAAGCGCGGCTGATCTCCTCCATTGCCACGAGATGCGCGAGGTAACCCATCTCCGAGCCGCCGTACTCGCCCGGCACGGTGATGCCGAGCAGGCCCATCTCGCCCAGTTTCCGCCAGAGTTCGGCCGGAAACAGGTTGTCGTGGTCGATGGCGGCAGCGCGCGGCGCGATTTCGCTTTCGGCGAAGCGGCGCACGGCATCGCGCAGGGCGTTGATGTCCTCGGAGAGCGGGAAGGCGCGCATGTCAGCCCTTGCGCCCCATGAACTGCGGACGGGCCGAACCGAGGTGCGGCAGCTTCAGCTTGCCGATGCTGCCGATGCGCTCTTCGGCCATGCGGTCGGCGGCGCGGAAGGTGGGAATGCCCTCGCGCTTGCTGATCTCGAAGATGCGGCCGAGGTTGTAGTAGATGGTGCGCATCATGCGCATGGCGCGTTCGCGGTTGTAGCCGTCGATCTCGAGCGAGACGTTCATCAAGCCACCGGCGTTCACCGCGTAGTCCGGCGCGTAAAGGATGCCGCGCTTCTCGACCTCGACGCCGATCTCATCGTTCGCCAGCTGGTTGTTGGCCGCGCCGCAGATGATCTTGCACTTGAGCCTTGGCAGGGTGGCCGCGTTCACCGTGCCGCCGAGTGCGGTCGGCGAATACACGTCGCAGTCGACGTCGTAGATCTCATCCAGGCCCACCGCCTCGCAGCCGAACTCGTTCACTGCGCGTTGCACGGCGGCCTGGTTGATGTCGGTGACGAAGACCTTGGCGCCCTTCTCGCGCAGCAGCTTCACGAACTCCATACCCACGTGGCCCACGCCCTGCACGGCGTAGCTGTACTTGCCCACGTCCTCGTTGCCGAACTTGACGTTCAGCGCGGCCAGCAGGCCCTGCACGGTGCCGTAGGCGGTGAACGGTGAGGGGTCGCCCGAGCCGCCGTGCACCTGGTGCACGCCGGTGACGAACTCGGTCTCGCGGAACACGTACTCCATGTCGTTGACGTCGATGCCGACGTCCTCGGCGGTGATGTAGCGGCCGCCCAGCGAATTGACGAAGCGGCCGAAGGCGCGGAACAGCGCTTCGGACTTGTCCCGGTTCGGGTCGCCAATGATGACGGCCTTGCCGCCGCCGAGGTTCAGGCCGGACACCGCCGCCTTGTAGGTCATGCCGCGCGAGAGCCGCAGCACATCGTTCACCGCATCCTGCTCGGTGGCGTAGGGCCACATGCGTGTGCCGCCCAGCGCGGGGCCGAGCACGGTGTTGTGGATGGCGATGATGGCCTTCAGGCCGGCGTCCGGGTTGTGGCAGAACACCACTTCCTCGTGGCCGGTCTTGGCGAGGGTTTCAAAAATCATTCGGGGCTCCGGATAGGCGAACCGCCGGATGCGTGCCGGCGGCGGCGCGCATTGTAAAGCAATCGCTCTAGTCGACGGCGTGGAGGGCGCGGGGCAGGGCGGGGCGACGTACAATCGAGCCTTAACTCCAAGCTGGACCGTGGTTGTCATGAGCGCACCTGCCAATCCCCTCCCGGACACCGCCGCCGAAGCCAGCCCGCTGCGCTTCGTCACCGCCGCCAGCCTGTTCGATGGCCACGATGCCGCCATCAACGTGATGCGGCGGTTGATCCAGGCCCAAGGTGCCGAAGTCATCCACCTCGGGCACAACCGCTCGGTCGAGGACGTGGTGCGCGCCGCCCTCCAGGAAGACGCCGATGGCATCGCGCTCTCCAGCTACCAGGGCGGCCACACCGAGTACTTCACCTACATGGTGGACATGCTCAAAGAACGTGGCGCTGGCCACATCCGCGTGTTCGGTGGTGGCGGCGGCACCATCACGCCGGAGGAGATCGCCGAGTTGCAGGCCTACGGCGTGGAGCGCATCTACCACCCGAATGACGGCATGGCGATGGGCCTCGTGGGGATGATCGAAGACCTCGTCGCCCGCACCCACAAGGCCCGCTTGAGCACCCAGAAACCCACGGCCGTCAGCCCGGACGACGAGATCGCCGTGGGCCGCATGCTCTCGGCCATCGAAGAGGGCGCCATTGCCGAGGCCGAACTCGCGACGCTGCGCAAGGGCTGGCAACTGGCCGGCGGCAAGACCCCGGTGGTCGGCCTCACCGGCACCGGCGGCGCGGGCAAGAGCTCGGTCACCGACGAGATCATCAATCGCTTCCTGCAGGCTTTCCCGGCCATGCGCATCGCCGTGATCTCGGTCGACCCGACCCGCCGCCGCACCGGTGGCGCGCTGCTGGGCGACCGCATCCGCATGAATTCGCTGCGCTCCGCCCGCGTCTTCATGCGCTCGATGGCCACCCGCCGCCAGCACGTGGCCACCAACGCCGTGCTCAAGGACTGCATCGCCTTCCTGCGCGGCCTGGCCTACGACCTCGTGCTGGTCGAGACCGCCGGTATCGGCCAGAGCGATTCCGAGATCGTCGACCTCGTCGATTTTCCGGTCTACGTGATGACCAGCGACTACGGCGCGGCCAGCCAGCTCGAGAAGATCGACATGCTCGACTACGCCGAGCTGGTGATCCTCAACAAGTTCGACCGCCGCGGCGCCGAAGACGCCCTGCGCGACGTGCGCAAGCAGTGGAAGCGCAACCGCCTGGCCTTTCAGATGCCCGACGACGAGGTGCCGGTCTACCCGACCATCGCCAGCCAGTTCAACGACCCCGGCGTGAGTTGGATGTTCGTCAATCTCTGCCAGCGCCTGAAGGCCAAGCTGGGCGAGGGCATCGCGAGCGCCGCCTGCGATTACGCGCCAGTGATCGACACCGCGCTGCGCGAGCCACGGGCCACCGTGCTGATTCCCGGCGCGCGCATCCGCTACCTGGCCGAGATCGCCGAACAAGGCCGCCGCATCAATGGCGAGATCCAGCGCCAGCGTGAGGCCGCCGAGCGCGCCCAGGCCTGCTGGGCCGCGCTGCAGGAGCTGGCCGACCCGAAGCTGCCGAAGGCGCTGTTGCCCTACGCGAACGACGACCTCGCCCCCGGTCTGGCGAGCGGGCAGGGCGGCCTAAAGCCTGCCGTTGATCGCTCGCTGCTCACCCTGCGCCAGCGCTACAACGACGCGCTGAATTCGCTCACCACCGAAAGCCTCGCCCTGCTGCGTGCGTGGCCGGCGCGGCTGAAGTCGGTGACGGACGAGTTCAACGAATACACCGTGCGCGACAAGGTGATCCGCGTCGAGAACTACCGCGAGTCCCTGAGCCATCAGAAGATCCCGAAGATTGCCGCACCCCAGTGGAAGAGCTGGGGCGAGCTGCTGGTGTTCCTCTCGAAGGAAAACCTGCCCGGCCATTACCCCTACACCGGCGGTGTGTATCCCTACCGCCGCAGCGGCGAAGACCCCATCCGCATGTTCGCGGGCGAGGGCACGCCGGAGCGCACCAACCGCCGCTTCCATTACCTGAGCGTGGGCCAGCCGGCCGCGCGCCTCTCCACCGCCTTCGACAGCGTGACGCTTTACGGCGAAGATCCGGCTGAGCGCCCGGACATCTACGGCAAGATCGGCAACAGCGGCGTCTCCATCGCCACGCTGGACGACATGAAGAAGCTGTACTCCGGCTTCGACCTGTGCGCGCCCAGCACCTCGGTGAGCATGACGATCAATGGGCCCGCGCCAATCATCCTCGCGATGTTCATGAACACCGCCATCGACCAGCAGGTGGAGAAACACCTGAAGGCCGATCCAGCGCGCTGGGCGCAGGCCGAGGCGACCATCGCCAGGCTCTACCAGGGCCGCACGCGCCCGGTGTACGCCGGCGAACTGCCGGAAACCAACACCGGTCTGGGCTTGGGCTTGCTGGGCGTGACCGGTGATCAGGTGCTGGACGCCGCGACCTATGCCCGCATCAAGGCCGAAACCCTGAGCACCGTGCGCGGCACCGTGCAGGCCGACATCCTGAAAGAAGACCAGGCACAGAACACCTGCATCTTCAGCACCGAGTTCGCGCTGCGGATGATGGGCGACATCCAGCAGTACTTCGTCGATGAGAAGGTGCGCAACTTCTACTCGGTGAGCATCTCGGGGTACCACATCGCCGAGGCCGGGGCGAACCCGATCTCGCAGCTGGCCTTCACCCTGAGCAACGGCTTCACCATCGTCGAGTACTACCTCGCCCGTGGCATGAGGATCGACGACTTCGCGCCCAACCTGAGCTTCTTCTTCAGCAACGGCATGGACCCGGAGTACACCGTGATCGGCCGCGTGGCCCGCCGCATCTGGGCCCGCGCCATGCGCGAGCGCTACGGTGCGAATGAGCGCAGCCAGATGCTGAAGTACCACATCCAGACCAGCGGCCGCAGCCTGCACGCGCAGGAGATCCAGTTCAACGACATCCGCACCACGCTGCAGGCGCTCTACGCCTTGTTCGACAACTGCAACTCGCTGCACACCAACGCCTTCGATGAGGCCATCACCACGCCGACGGAAGACAGCGTGCGCCGCGCCGTGGCCATCCAGATGATCATCAACAAGGAGCTTGGCCTGAACTTCAACGAGAACCCCTGGCAGGGCAGCTTCGTGGTGGACCAGCTCACCGACCTGGTGGAAGAGGCCGTGTACAAGGAGTTCGAGGCCTTAAGCGATCGCGGCGGCGTGCTGGGCGCCATGGACACCATGTACCAGCGCGGCAAGATCCAGGAAGAAAGCCTGTACTACGAGCACAGGAAGCACGACGGCAGCCTGCCGCTGGTGGGCGTGAACACCTTCCTCGGCAAGGACCACGGCGGCGAGATCACCACCACCATCGAGCTCATTCGTAGTACGGAAGAAGAAAAAGGCCAACAGATCGCCAACGTGCGCAGCTACCAGGGTGCGCGGAATGGCGGCGTGGCCGACGGGCTCAAGCCCCTGCAGCAGACGGCGCGGAAGCGTGAGAACCTGTTCGCCGCGCTGATGAAAGCGGTGAAGACCCACAGCCTCGGCCAGATCAGCCATGCGCTGTATGAGGTGGGTGGGGAGTATCGGCGGAATATGTGAGTCCCGCTTCCTCTTGGTCGGCGCCCGGTTATCCTGGGCGCCGATTCGGGAGGCGCCATGGACCCTGCGCAGACTTCTTCCAGCGGCTATCGCCGCTACGGTTTTGGACGACCGCTTGTCGACTTTTTGGTCGCCGACGCGCGTGCCGTGCTTGGTGAGCTGACTCAGCGCTCTGCATTCAATGTCGATCAGGCGCAAGTCGCTGCATGGGAGGGAAGCATCGAATCCCTTCGAAAGGCGCTCGCACCCATCGGATTCGACGGACATCTCTTTCTTGAGTTCGATGTCCCTCGCCTCGGTCGGCGCATCGACGCGGTGCTCGTCCTTCGTCACGCGGTCTTCGTCATCGAGTTCAAGGTCGGGGCCAAGGCCTTCTTGGCTGCCGATCTCGACCAAGTTGTCGATTACGCGCTCGACCTCAAACACTTCCACGAGACCAGCCACGACGTGCCGGTGGTCCCGATCCTTGTGGCCACCGAGGCGCGCGCGGTCACTGTCCAGGCGGCCATGGACGCCGCGGTGCCGAACCTGTTTCTCCCGATGTGCTGCACGCCTGAGACCTTGGGGCAGGGCATCGCCTTGGCGCTGGAGCTGGCCGAGGGGCCGGCCATCGATGCCGAGGCGTGGGTGCGCGGTCGCTACAAGCCCACGCCCACCATCGTTGAGGCGGCGATGGCGCTCTATGCCCGGCACGACGTGGCCGACATTTCGCGCAGTGATGCGGCCAACCTCGGCCAGACCTCGGGCTTCATCAGCCAGGTGATCACGCAGGCCCGCGAGCAGGGCCGCAAGGCGATTTGCTTTGTCACCGGCGTGCCCGGCGCCGGCAAGACGCTGGTGGGCCTCGACGTCGCCACGCAGAGCACGAATGCCGAGGCCGAGCTGCATGCCGTTTACCTTTCGGGCAACGGGCCCTTGGTGCAGGTGCTGCAAGAGGCCTTGGCGCGAGACCGCGTGCGCCGCGAGAAGGAGCAGGGTCGCAAACTGGGTGTCGGTGAGGCACGCCGGCAAGTGAAGAGCTTTATCCAGAGCGTGCACCACTTTCGCGACGACAGGTTGGCCGATGCCGCGCCGCCCATCGACCACGTCGCCATCTTCGATGAGGCCCAGCGCGCGTGGAACCGCGAGCAGACGGCCAGCTTCATGCAGCGCAAGCGCGGGCAGGCCGGCTTCGACCTCTCGGAGCCGGAGTTCCTGATCTCCTGCCTCGACCGCCACCCCACTTGGGCGGTGGTGGTGTGCTTGGTCGGCAACGGGCAGGAGATCAATACCGGCGAGGCCGGCATTGCCGAGTGGCTGGGCTCGGTCGAGCGTCGCTTCGCCGAGTGGGAGGTGTATGTTTCGCCCGAGCTGGGGCAGGACAACGCCACTGTGGCCGCGCTCAAGGCGCAGGTGCAGGCCCGCGATAAGCTGCACGAGGCGCCGTCGCTGCATCTGGCCACGTCGGTGCGCTCGTTCCGCTCGGAGCGCTACTCCGAGTTCGTTAACCGCATGCTCGACCTTGACGTGGACGGCGCCAAGGCCCTGCTGCCCGAGGCCACGGCCCGCTTCCCGCTGCGCGTCACCCGCGACCTCGCGGCAGCCAAGGCGTGGCTTCGCTCCCGGGCCCGTGGCAGCGAGCGCTACGGCATCGTGGTGTCGTCCGAGGCGCAGCGGCTTCGCCCCCACGCCATCGACGTGCGCGTGAAGGTCGACCCCGTGCACTGGTTCTTGGCCGGCAAGGAGGACACGCGCTCGTCCTACTACCTCGAAGACGTCGCCACCGAGTTTCAGGTGCAGGGCTTGGAGCTCGACTGGACCTGCGTGGTGTGGGACGGCGACCTGCGCTACAACGGAAACGCCTGGACGCACCACAGCTTTATCGGCGACCGCTGGACCAACATCCACAAGGGATGGTCTGAACAACTCTGCCACTTTCGGCGACAATGAGCCATCGCTTACGGGGTGAGTCCGATGCAGCTTTCGTTCGGTGATGCCGAGGGTCTGGGGAGCCGCAAGCGCACGCGGCGCGAGGTGTTCCTGGCCGAGATGGATCAGGTCGTGCCGTGGAAGGCGCTGTTGGCCCTGATCGAGCCGCACTACCCGAAGCTGGGCCGTCCCGGCCGGCAGCCGTATCCCGTGGCGACGATGCTGCGGATCCACTTCCTGCAGCAGTGGTACGCGCTGTCCGACCCAGCGATGGAAGAAGCGCTCTACGACACGCCGGCGATGCGCCGCTTCGCGCAGATCGGCGGTCTGGCCGACATCCCGGACGAGACGACGATCTTGAACTTCCGCCGCCTGCTGGAGACGCATGACCTGG
>Ga0208733_100020_pt1 | contig 104597 bp, 91 predicted proteins | sample SubbioR11Jul_8B1_FD_184816 | JGI IMG/M metagenome (GOLD analysis project Ga0208733, IMG submission 184816) | Serpentinite rock and fluid subsurface biosphere microbial communities from McLaughlin Reserve, California, USA - CR11Jul_8B1 (SPAdes) | ecosystem: Environmental > Terrestrial > Deep... | reverse complement strand
CGGGGCGCTCGCGCGCGGCGACCTCGCGCACCCAGCGCTGCAGGCCGGCGTCGCGGTAGTACGGCAGCGTCAGCGGCGCGTCGCCGAGCAGCGCGGGCAGGCTGCGCGCCTTGGCGCTGCGCGGGTGCAGGCGCGCCAGGTGCAGGCCCGCGCACCAGGGCCGCAGCGCATCGGCGTGGGCCTCGTCCGCGGGGTCGTCGATGAAGCTGCCGAGCCAGACGCGGTGCCGCGCAGCGAGCGCGCGCAGCAGGTGGTACGAGCGCAGCTTGTCGCCCTTGTCGGGCGGATACGGCAGGCGGTGGACGAGGTAGAGGAGGTTCACCGCGGGCCCTTCCCTGGCCGCCGCGGGACGCGGCAGCCGTTCGGCCGGCATTCGCCAGGACGAAGGTCTTGTCGCATGTCCGGCCTCACCCCAGGTTGCGGACCACCAGCGGCCCGAGGCGGTCGACCAGCGCGCGCGGCAGGCGGCGCCAGGTCTCGATCAGCAGCCGGAACCTGGCGTTGGCCGGGTTGTTCTGCGGCAGCACGGCGCGCTTGTAGAGGCGGAACTCGTAGTGCAGCGGCTGCGGCTCGAAACCCCAGTTCTTCTTGAACGCGTAGCTGCCGCTGCCCTGCTTGCTGCGGCCGTAGTCGAACAGCCTGACACCGCGCGCGGCGGCGCGGCGCATCAGGTCCCAGTATTTGAAGTCGTTGGCAGCGAGCTCGCGCGCGGCCTCGGCGTCGCCGGCGTAGTACGGCAGGACCTCGTCGCGGAAGTAGAAGCTCAGCACGCTGCTGACCGGCCGGCCCTCGGCGCTGCTCACGGTCAGCACCTCGCAGTCGCTGCCGAAGCTCTGGCGCAGCGCCTCGAACCAGCGCCGCGGCAGCGCCGGCGTGCCGTGGCGGTGGACGTTGTCGGCGTAGAGCGCGTAGAAGCGCTCGACGCCGTCGTCGAGCCGGCCCTGCAGGCCGCGCTGGATGGCCTTGCGCACCATCGCGCGCTGCTTGCGCGGGATGGCCAGCAGGTTGGCCTCGTCGTCGGGCGCGATCGGCTTGCGAAAGCTGACGTACAGGTCCTGCGTCGGCCAGTCGGGGTGGCGCGGCTGGCGGTGGCGCAGCTCGAGGTGCTGCACGCCCAGCCGCTCGGCCAGGCGCTGGGCCTCGGCCTCGAGGGCCAGCGCGGCGGGCTCGCAGTCGGCCGCCACGCCGCCGTAGACGGCAAACGGCAGGCCCACCAGCGCATGGCCGAACAGCAGGCTCCTGACCTCGGCCAGCGGCAGCACGCCGTCGATGCGCCCGCCCGACTCGCTGAACAGGAAGTGCGTGCGGTGGCGCAGCACCTCGGCGATCGGGCGCTGCCAGCCGCTGCGGTGGAAGAAGCTGGCCTGCGCGCAGGCGTGGACGAAGTCGTCCCAGCGCCGCGCGCTGGCGGCGTCGCGGGGGTCGAGGGTGTGGATCGTCGGCATCGCGCGGTCCTGGCGGTGCCGCTTCAGGCCGCGCGCGAGGGCGCGGGTGCCGGGCCAGGCCGCTGGCCGGCGGTGCGGCCGAGAAAGATCTCGTCCATGCGGCCCCAGCGGAAGTCGCTCAGCAGGCGCCTCAGGCGCTGCTCGGTGCGGCCGATGTTGACGTAGTGCCGAAAGCGCGTCTTCGCGTCGATGCCGGGCACGCGCGGCTGGCCGGGGTCGATCTCCCAGGGGTGGAAGTAGAACACCGCGGCCTGGCCGTCGGCGACGTTGACGCGGCGGATCATCCAGCGCGAGACCGGGTACGGCAGCAGCCGGAAGTAGCCGCCGCCGCTCGACGGCAGGTTGCGCTCGAAGACGCGCAGCGTCGTCGCCGGCACCTCGAGCAGGTCGGCGTGCACGCGGTGCGCAAAGCGCGGCGCCTCGGGCATGCCGTAGTGGTCGTGGTGGATCGGGTAGATGCTCGAGCTGTAGCGGTGGCCGCTGCGGCGCAGTTCGTCGAAGGCCCAGAGGTTGTCGCGCCCGATCGAGAAGCTCGGCGCGCGGTAGCCCAGCACCGCGGTGCCGCCGAGGTCCTCGAGCAGGCCCTTGGCGCGCACGATGTCCTGCGCGAAGGCCGCGCGGTCGAGCTCGCTGGCGCGCTGGTGGCCCCAGCCGTGGCTGGCCAGCTCGTGGCCGGCGTCGACGATGCGGCGCACGAGCTGCGGGTGGCGCTCGGCGACCCAGCCCAGCGTGAAGAAGGTCGCCCGCGTGCCATGGTCGGCCAGCAGTTGCAGGATGCGCTCGACGTTGCGCTCGACCCGGAATTCGCGGCGGTCCCAGTCGGCGCGCGCGATGTACGGCGCGAAGGCCGAAACCTGGAAGTAGTCCTCGACGTCGATCGTCAGCGCGTTGGTGATCGGCGCCGTGACCTTCATGGCGCCGTCCCCGGCGCGGTCGCGCCGCGCTGCAGCCAGGCCCAGAGGTCGGCGGCGATGCGCCCGGCGGCCTGGCCGTCCCAGCCCTCGGGCACGCGGCCGCGCTTGCCGCGGCCGGCGACGATGTCGTCGACCGCGGCCAAGATCGCGCCGCGGCCGCGCCCGACGACCAGGTTGCTGCCCTGCTCGACCGTGATCGGCCGCTCGGTGCTGTCGCGCAGCGTCAGGCACGGCACGCCCAGCGCGGTGGTCTCCTCCTGCACGCCGCCCGAGTCGGTCAGCACCAGCGTCGCGCCGGCGAGCAGGCCGAGCATCTCGAGGTAGCCCTGCGGCGGCAGCACCGCGACGCGCGCCGGGTCGAGCGCGCCCTGCAGGCCGCAGCGCTCGATCTGGGCCCGCGTGCGCGGGTGCATCGCAAAGACCAGCGGCAGGCGCTGCGCGACCTGCGCCAGCGTGGCCAGCAGGTCGGCCAGGGTCGCCGGGTCGTCGACGTTGGACGGCCGGTGCAGCGTGACCAGGCCCCAGCCGTGGCGGTGGTCGAGCAGCGCCGGCGCCAGGCCATGCGCGCGCAGCGTGGCCGCCGGCGCGCGCGCGGCGCTGCGGTGCTGCTGCAGCGAGTCGATCATGACGTTGCCGGCGAAGACGATGCGCTCGGCGGCCACGCCCTCGCGCTGCAGGTGCGCGTGTGCGCTGCGCTCGGTGGTGTAGAGGCGGTCGGCGACCTGGTCGGTCAGCACGCGGTTGACCTCCTCGGGCATGCGGCGGTCGCCGCTGCGCAGACCGGCCTCGACGTGGACCACCGGCACCTGCTTCTTGACCGCGACCAGGGTGCAGGCCAGCGTCGAGTTGACGTCGCCGACGACCAGCACGCAGGCCGGGCGCTGCGCGTCGAGCACCGGCTCGAAGCGCTTCATCACTTCGGCGGTCTGCACCGCGTGGCTGCCCGAGCCGACCTCGAGGTTGACGTCGGGGCGCGGCAGCCGCAGGTCGGCAAACAGGCGGTCGTTCATCCCGGCGTCGTAGTGCTGGCCGGTGTGCACCAGCAGCGCCGCAATCGGCGGGCGGTGGGCGGCGAAGGCGCGCAGGATCGGCGCTATCTTCATGAAGTTGGGCCGCGCGCCGACCACGCACAGCACCGGCGCGGGGCCGGCACCGGCGGCGGCCCGTGCATTCACGCCGCGCCTCCGGAGGGGCCGCCATCCGGGCGCGGCGCAGCGGCGGCGTCGACCAGCTTCTTCATCAGCGCCAGCGTCTGCCCGTGCAGGCGCTCCAGCCGCAGCAGGCTGCGCTCGAGGCGCTGCATCTGGTCGAGCTTCTGCTCGGCGCTGAGCGCATCGAGCTGCTGCTGCAGCTCGCGGGCGAGCGCGGGGTCGAGCTCGAGGGTCGACAGGTCGAGGCCCGGGTCGGCGGCGAGCGCGGCCGCGCCGCCGGCCACCGCCGGCGGCGCCGGCGGCCGCCGCGCCACATGCGACTCCTGGTCGAACTCGCGCACGACCTCGGCGACGTCGTCGGCGCCGAGCGTGGTCTTGCCGGCCAGGAAGCCCAGCAGCAGCAGGCGGTCGCAGACCGAGTTGACGCGCCGCGGCACACCGCCGCTGGCCTGGTGGATCGCGTCGAAGGCGGCGGCGTCGAAGGCCGGCTTGCCCTGCGCGCCGGCCTTGCGCAGGCGGTGTTCGATGTAGCGCTGGGTCTCGTCGCGCTCGAGCGGGCCGATGTGGCAGCTCGCCGCGACGCGCTGACGGAACTGCTCCATCTCGGGGCGCTGCAGGATCTCGCGGAACTCGGGCTGGCCGACCAGGAAGCTCTGCAGCAGCGCCTGGTTGCCGAACTGGAAGTTCGACAGCATGCGCAGCTCCTCGACCGCCTTGGGCGTGAGGTTCTGCGCCTCGTCGACGATCAGCAGGCACTTCTTGCCCTGCGTCGTCTGGCTCAGCAGGAAGGCCTCGAGGGTGATCAGCAGCTCGGACTTGGGCACGTCCTTGACCTTGAAGCCGAAGGCCGCGCCGACCATGCGCAGCGTGTCCTCGGCGCCGAGCTGGGTCGTGACGAGGTTGCCGATCGTCACGTTGCTGCCGTGCAGGCTGTCGATCAGCGTGCGCAGCAGGGTCGTCTTGCCCGCGCCGATCTCGCCGGTGACGACGATGAAGCCCTCGTTGCGCGAGATGCCGTACTCGAGGTAGGCGCGGGCACGGCTGTGCTGCTTGCTGCCGAAGTAGAACGCCGGGTCGGGGTTGAGCTGGAAGGGCTTGCTCTGCAGGCCGTAGAACGACTCGTACATGGCGGCTCTTCAGAAGCGGTGACCGAAGGTCGCGACGACGGCGTTCTCGGTGTAGGGCTGGGTGGGGCTGTCGAAGTCGACATGGCGCGCGGTCAGCGTGAGGCTGCTGCGCGGGCCGAGCTGGGTGCCCCAGCTCAGTGCCAGCGCGCGCTGGCGCGTGTGCTGCGCGGCCAGGTCGCCCTCGTTGCGCTGCTCCGACAGCGAGACGCTGGCCGCCGAGTCGGGCGTCAGGCGGTGCGAGACGGTGAGGTTGACCGCGAGCTGGCGCAGGCTGCCGGTGGCGTCGAGGGTGTCGCCGATGCCGGTGACCAGGGTGTCGAGCCGGCTCGAGCGCGAGCGCAGCAGCGTCGTCGTGACCGTCGTGCGGCGGCCGAAGGCGGCAAAGCTCAGCGACTGGCTCTCCTGCAGCGTTGCGGCGCCGAACAGCACGTCGGTGAAGACCAGCGCGTTGGGCGGCAGGTTGTTGTTGCGCAGGAAGGCCAGCACCAGTTGCTCGCGGCGCAGCGGGTCGGGCTCGATCGCGGCGAAGCGCGCAAACAGCAGGTCGTAGAGGGTGGCCACGGCCGCCGTGCCGCGGCCGCTGACCTCGGTCGTCGAGCGCGAGGCGCGCAGCGTCCACGAGGTGCGCGCCATGCGGTGGCTGAAGGTGAGGTCGTAGCCGGTGCCGAAATAGCGCTCGTCGACCTGCGCCGCAACCAGCGTGCGCGGCGTCGGCCGCCAGTCGAAGCCGGCGCCGTAGCGGTCGTAGCGCTCGCGCTGCACGGTGCGCAAGTCGTTCCAGTCGCTGCCGACGTTGGCGCGCACGATCAGCTCGGGCATCAGCCGGTACGACAGGCCGGCGGTCAAGGTGTCGGCGGTCGTGCGGCGGCCGGCTTCGAAGTCGCTGACCGTGCGCTGCGCGTCGAGAGCCCAGCCCAGGCGCGCGAAGTCGGCGCCGCTGCCGACGCCGACCTGCACGGTCTGCGCGCTCGAATCGAACTGCGGCCGGTCGGGCGCGACCGTCGCGGTATGGCGCACGCGCGCGCGGTACTCGGCAAAGCCGCCGAGCCGCCCGCGCAGGTGCGGCGACAGGCTGTAGCTGGCGACCTGGGTGGTGTCGGCCGTCGGCAGGCCGGCCGCCGCGGGCGTCTGGCCGAAGGCCGTCGTGGCCTGCTGCGCGATGCGCGCGTCGGCGTCGAGGAATATACGGTCCTCGACCAGCTCGAGGCCGCCGATGCTGCTGAGGTTCAGGCGGTGGTTGACCGTGTTGCGCTCGCTCTCGCGCGCGTAGACGATGCCGTCGAGGCTGTAGTCGATCGAGCCCTGCACGCGCTGGCCGCGCGCGCTCATGCGCACCGACGGGCTGAACTGCAAGATCGCGTCGGCGCGCCGGCCCTCGGCGGCCAGCCGGCCGTTGTCGGTCAGCGTCAGCGAAGTGCTGAAGCCGGGCTCGACGAAGTAGCGCAAGCCGCTGCCACCCGCCGCGTCGGCCTGCGCCTGCGCCTGCGCCTGCGCCTGCGCGCCAGCGGCCATCGCCAGCGCCGCGGCCAGCGCCGCGGCCCGCAGCGGCGGGCCGGCGGCCGCTCGCGCCCGGGGATGCATGGCCGCCATCGTCAGGTCGCCGCCGGCGCCGGCTGGCCCGCGCGGCCCTGGCCGTAGCCGTAGCCATAGCCGTAGCCGGCCTCGGGCGCGGCGTAGGCCTGGTTGAGCAGCATCAGGCGCACCGGGCAGGCGTCGATGGTGTCGAGCGCGGCCTGGACGTCGCTCTGCTTGGTGCGGCCGGCCTGGACGACGACGACGACCTGGCCCATCTGCGTGGCCAGCACGCGCGCCTCGGTGGTCATCAGCAGCGGCGGCGAGTCGAAGATGATGATGCGGTCGGGGTAGCGCCGGGCCATGTCGGCCAGCAGCCGGCGCATGCCCTCGCTGGCCAGCATCTCGGTGGCGCGCGCATGCGGCGTACCGCTGGGCAGGATGCTGAGCTTGTCGACATTGGTGCGCAGCAGCGCCTCGTGCATCGGCACCGAGCCGTCGATCAGGTCGAGCAGCCCAAGGCCGTCGGCCAGCCCGAGGTTCTTCATCACCGCCGGGCGGGCGACGTCGGCGTCGACCAGCATCACGGTGTGGTCGAGCTCGGTGGCGATGCTCATCGCCAGGTTCAGCGCCGTGAAGGTCTTGCCCTCGCCGGACAGCGCGCTGGTGACCATGATCAGGTTGCCCTGGGCCACCGCCGCGGCGCCCTTGCCGGCGGCGTTCTGCAGCAGCGGGCGCTTGACGACGCGATACTGGTCGGCCAGTTGCGAGCGCGGCGCGCTCGGCACGACGATGCCGTTGCGCGCGGCGAGCTCGAGGTCGATCTCGACGCGGCGCGAACTGACCGCCGGCGCCGCCGCGGCCTTGGGCCCCGCAGCGTCCGCCGGCGCCGGCGCCGCGCCCGCCGCCGGCGCCACCTGCGGCACCTCGATGCCGGCCTCGCGCAACTGGGCCAGGCGCTGCGCGGCTTGTTCGATCAGGCTGCTCATAAGGTCTGCCTCACACGGCCCGGTTGGCCATCAGCGCCACCAGCGCCATGCCGGCGGCAAACAACAGCACCAGGCTGCCCGAAGCCGACCAGAACTTGATCGCCTCGAGCCGGTGCCGGCGGCGTGCCGCGTCGCTCAGCACGACCGAGACGACGCCGATCAGCGGCAGTTGCGTCTTGAGCCGCAGCTCGCCGCCCTCGTGGTAGACCGGCCGCAACTGGCTGACCACGAAGGCCAGCGCCAGCGCCGTGCCCAGCCCGGCCAGCAAGGCCAGCGGCAGCAGCAGCAGACGGTTGGGCGCCACCGGCCGCTGGCCGACGCGCGGCGGGTCGATCAGGCGGAACTCGGCGGAGCCGGCGGCGACCTCGAGCTGGCCGGTCATCGCTGCGGTCTCGCGGCGCGCGACCAGGTCGTCGTAGTTGCGCTTGTGCACGGCATGGTCGCGCGTGAGCTGGGCAAACTCGGCTTCCAGCGCCGGCGAGGTGCGCAGGTTGCCGATCGCCTGCTGGTGGCGCGAGGCGATCTCGGCGACGCGCGCGCGCAGCGTCGCGACCTGGACCTCGGAGGCGGCGACCATCTGGCCGAGCTGCTGGGCCATGAACGAGCCGCCGCCGATGCCGCCGGTGCTCGCCTCGCCAGGCGGCGAGCTGGCCGCCATCGCCCGCGCCTCGTCCTGCAGGCGGGCGATCTCGCGCGCCTTCTGCGCTTCGAGGTCGGTGATCAGCCGGCGCGCGCCGATGACGTCGGGGTGCTGCTCGGTAAAGCGCAGCAGCAGCGCATCGAGGCTGCGCTTGGTGGCGTCGATGCGCGAGTCGATCTCGGGGGTCGCGACCTGCACCGGCGCGGCCGCCGCATTGCCGGCTGCCGGCGCCGCCGAATTGCTGCCACGCAGCGCAGCGAGCTGCGCCCGGGCCGCGTCGCGCGCCTGCTCGGCCTCGCGCAACTGCATGCGCGCCTGGTCGAGCTGGTTGGCCAGCTCGGACACCCGCCCGAGCGAATCGGCGCCGCCGGCGACGAGCTGGCGGTCGATGTTGCGCACGCGAAACTCCTTGACCCGGGCCTCGGCCTCGGCCAGGCGCTGCTCGTACTGGCGGATCTGCTCGTCGAGGAAGACCTTGGCCGCGTCGGTGTCGCGCCGCGACTGGCCCAGGCTGGACTCGACGAAGATCGAGACCAGCGACTGGATCACGCGCTGCGCGGTCTCGCGGTCGTGGTGGCGGTACGACAGGTTGTAGAGGTTGTCGCCGCGCGCCTGCGAAATCCGCAGGTCGCGCATCAGGCCGGTGATCAGCGTCTCCTGCTCGGCCTTGGTCTGCATGCCCAGGTCGAGGTCGGCCATGCGCACGAGCTTCTCGATATTGGGCCGGCTGATCAGCGTGCGGCTGAGCAGCGCGACCTTCTGGTCGAGGTTGGGCTGGATCGCCAGCCCCGACATCAGCGGGTTGAGGATCGACTGCGTGTCGACATAGATGCGCGCCGTGGCCTCGTACTGGTCGGGGATCTTCATGACCACCGTCGCGACGACGGCAGTCACGACCCAGGCCACCAGCAGCGCCGGCCAGCGGTACTTCCACATGCCGCGCACCGCGGTGCGCAACTGCTGCAGGATCTGTTCCATCACCTACTCCGGTCTGGCGGCGCCCGCGCCGCGCGGCGCAGGTGCCGGATGCAAGCTCAGAACCAGCTCTGCGGGATGATCAGGATGTCGCCGGGCTTGACGTCGACGTTGGCCGAGACGTCGCCACGGCGGATCAGGTCGCGCAGCCGCACCGAATACTGCCGGTTGCCTTGCGAGGTGCGCAGGATCGTCGCGCGGTTGCCGTCGGCGAAGTCGGTCAGCCCGCCGACGATGATCATCACGTCGAGCACGGTCATGTTCTGGCGGTACGGCAGCGCCTGCGGCCGCGCGGCCTCGCCGACGACGCGGATCTGCTCGCTGAAGGGCCCGACGAAGCCGCCGACCAGGATCGTGACCTGCGGGTCGACGATGTAGCGCGCGAGGCCGCGCTCGACCTCGCGTGCGAGCTGGGTGGGCGTCAGGCCCTGGGCCATGATCTCGTCGATCAGCGGCGCGGCGATGCGGCCGTCGGGGCGCACCGGCACGGTCGTCGAGACCTCCGGGTTGCGCCAGACGAACACCGTGATGCTGTCGCCAGCGCCGATGATGTAGCGGTAATCCGGCGTGGCCGCCGAGACCGGTGCCGGCGGAAACTGCGGGGTGCCGGCGCAACCGGCCAGCACGGCCGCCGTGGCCAGCGCCGTGCCCAGGCGCAGCAGGGTGGCAGACGGGAGTTGACGCTTCACGGACGGTCCTTTCGTTCGACGGGCGCGGCGCGCGGCGCGATGGGCGGAGATCGGGTGCAAATCATGGCACAGGCCCATGGCGTGCCGACCCCCCGAAGCGGCCGCGCGGCCCCGGCGACCAACTTTTCACACCCCCAGCTTGTGGGGGTCAGCCCCGCGGCGCGAGGTCGAGCGCAGTCAGCGCGGCGCCGCCACCCCCAGCCGCGGCCGGATCAGGCGCAGCAGCAGGCGCTGCAGCGGGTGCGCATTGCCCCCCGGCCGCCAGGTGTGGCGCAGGCGCTGCGCGTAGGCGTCGAACTGCAGCGCCCACGGCGCTGCGCGCAGCCGGCCGCGGCCGAGCAGCAGCTTCAGCACCGCGGTGCCCATCACCCCGGCGCACAGCTCGCAGGCCATCGCCGTCGACGGCCCGCGCCGCCCGGCAAAGTCGACCGCCTGCGGCAGCGCCAGGTAGCCCCGCTGCAGCATCGCCGGCGACAGCCCGGCGACGAAGCGCGCATATTGCTCGGTCTCGGGCTGGCCATCGAGACGGAAATAGTCCTCGAACGACATCGCCCCGGGGGCGAAGTACAGCAGAGACACGCCCATGCCCAGCGGCGCGGCGGTCAGCGCCGGGATGCCGCGGCGGCGACAGGTCTCGAACAACAGGCGGCGCGCCGGCAGCGCGAAGAAGTCGATGCCGTCGACGTAGACGTCGACGTCGCGCAGGAAATCCTCGACGTTGTCCGGCTGCACACCCTCGGCAAAGCCCTCGACCTCGGCTTCGGGATTGACGTCGAGCGCCATCTGGCGCAGTACCTCGAGCTTGGGTCGGCCCAGCGTGGCCATCGTCGCGCCGGCCTGGCGGTTGAAGTTGTGCAGCTCGAAGTGGTCGAAATCGGCGATCCGAAAGCGTCCTACGCCCAGCCGCGCCAGCGTCAGCAGGTGCGAGCCGCCGACCCCGCCGAGCCCGGCGACGGCCACGCGCGCTGAGCGCAGCCGCTGCTGCTCGGCGGCAGTGACCCAGCCAAGGTTGCGGGCCACCGCCTGTTCGTAGTTGTACATTCGCTGACACTCGGCCCGCAGGCCCCGCTCCCCAAGGTCGCAAAACGATGATAGCTTCGCCGCCAGCGCCTCGTCGCAGCGGCGATCGGCCGATCAGCCGGGCGTTTGCGGGCGTGTCTGCCGCTTCGTCACCTGCGCCGGCGCCGCAGACTTGCCCGGCGCGCGTCCGCGCGTGCGCACCCGTACGCCTGCAACCCATGGCCACCCCGACCGCAGACATCGCCGCCATCATCGACCTCGCCCGCTGGGCGCCCAGCGGCGACAACACCCAGCCCTGGCGCTTCGAGCTGGCCGGCCCCGCGCACCTGGTCGTGCACGGCTTCGACACCCGCAGCCACTGCGTCTACGACATCGACGGCCGCCCGAGCCAGATGTCGCTGGGCGCGCTGCTCGAGACCGCGGCCATCGCCGCGACCACGCAGGGCCTGCGCACGCACATCGAGCGCCGCGCCGACGCACCCGAGACCGCGCCGGTCTTCGACCTGCGCTTCACGCCGGCCGACCCCGGCAGCCCGCCCGACCCGCTGGCCGCGCATATCCGCGCGCGCAGCGTGCAGCGCCGCCCGTACTCGACGCGCGCGCTCGACGCCGCGCAGCGCGGCGCGCTCGAGGCCGCGGTCGGCACCGACCACCGGGTGCGCTGGATCGACGGCGCCGCCGGCCGCTGCCGCATGGCCTTGCTGCTGTTCCATTCGGCCAAGCTGCGCCTGATCACGCCCGAGGCCTACGCGGTGCACCGCGACGTCATCGAGTGGGGTGCCACGCACAGCACCGACCGCATCCCCGACCGCTCGCTGGGCGTCGACGCGCTGACGCTGCGCGTGATGCGCTTTGCGCTGCAGAGCTGGGCGCGGGTGCGGTTTCTCAACCGCTGGCTGGCCGGCACCTGGGCGCCGCGCATCCAGATGGACCTGCTGCCGGCGCTGGCCTGCGGCGCGCATTTCCTGATCGAGGCGCAGCGCGCGCCGGCCTCGATCGACGACCATGTCGGCGCCGGCCGCGCGATGCAGCGCTTCTGGCTGACCGCGGCCCAGCTCGGGCTGGTCATGCAGCCGCAGATCACGCCGCTGGTCTTTGCGCGCTACGCCGACGCCGGGCGCGCGTTCTCGACGCTGCCCGCCGCGCTGCCGCTGGCGCAGCGCGTCAGCGCCAGCCTGGTGCGGGCCTGGGGCGAGCGCGCCGTCTCGCACGGCGTGTTCATGGGCCGCATCGGCCACGGCCCCGCGCCGCACGCGCGCTCGCTGCGCCTGGACCCCGCGGCGCTGGTGGTCGCGCCGGCCGCGCCGCACCCTTGAGGCCGCGCGGGCGATGACGGCGTCGACCGAACCCGTGGCTCTGCTCAGCGGGGTCAGCAAGTCGTACCGGCTCGACGACGTGCGCGTGCCGGTGCTCGACGGCATCGACCTGCTCGTGCGCCCGGGCCAGTTCACCGTGCTGCTGGGCCCCTCGGGCAGCGGCAAGACCACGCTGCTCAACCTGATCGGCTGCATCGACCGCCCCGACGCCGGTCAGGTCGTCGTCGCCGGGCAGGACGTCGGGCCGCTGTCGGACGACCTGCTGGCCGACTTCCGCGCCCGCCACATCGGCTTCATCTTCCAGAATTTCAACCTGCTGCCGGTGCTCAGCGCCTACGAGAATATCGAGTACCCGATGCTGCTGGCCGGGCTGGGCGCGCGCACGCGCGGCGAGCGTGCAGCCCGGCTGCTGCGCGCGGTCGGGCTGGCCGAGCATGGTGCCAAGCTGCCCGGGCAGCTCTCGGGCGGGCAGCGCCAGCGCGTGGCGATCGCGCGCGCGCTGGGCCTGCGGCCCAGGCTGGTCATCGCCGACGAGCCGACCGCCAACCTCGACAGCCGCACCGGCGAGGCGATCCTCGCGCTGATGCGCGACATGCAGCGGCGCTGGCAGATCTCGTTCCTGTTCTCGTCGCACGACCGCAACGTCATCCGCGCCGCCGACGACACGATCAAGCTGCGCGACGGCGCGATCCAGGGCATCCGCCGGCGCGACCCCGCCCCCGCGGCCGAGGCGGCCGCCGAAGCCGCCGACACCCTGCCCGGCGAGGGCCGGCCATGATCGACCTGCTGCTGGCCGCGCGCAACCTGCTGCGCAACCGCCGCCGCTCGTTCGCGGCGCTGTTCGCGCTGGCCCTGGGCGCCGCGGCGATCCTGCTGTTCGGCGGCTACCGCGCCAACATCGAGTACACGATGCTGACCGCCTACGTGCGCGACGGCGGCCACCTGCAAGTCCAGCACCGCGACTTCTTCCTCTACGGCAGCGGCAACCCGACGCTCTACGGCATCGCCGACTACGCCGCGCTGATCGAGGCCATCCGCGCCGACGAGCAACTGCGCGGGCTGGTCGCCGTCGCCACGCCGAAGCTGCAGTTCGGCGGCATCGCGAGCAACTTCGAGGCCGACGTCTCGCGCCCGGTCGCCGGGCTCGCGCTGGTGCCGGCCGACCAGCGCCGGCTGCGCGAATGGAACGAGTTCGGCGTCGCCGAGTCGGCGCAGCAGTTCACGCTCGAGGGCGCGCCGGCCGACGGCGCGGTCATCGGCACCGGTGTCGCGCGCGTGCTGCAGTTGTGCGCGCCGCTGCGCGTGGCCGACTGCCCGACGCCGCAGCGCCAGCCCGAGGCCCCCGCCGACCCCGGCGAGGCCATCGCCGCCGACATCGCCGCGCTTGCCGCGCGGGCCGCCCCGGCGGCCAGCCCGGCGGCCAGCCCGGCGGCTGCGGCCGGCGGGCCGCCGCGCATCGAGCTGCTCGCCGCGACCGCCGGCGGCGCGCCCAACGTCGTCTCGCTGCAGGTCATGAAGGCCGAGCGCCAGGGCTTCAAGGAGGTCGACGAGATCTTCCTGCTGATGCAGCTCGCGCAGGCCCAGCGCCTGGTCTACGGCCGCGCGCCGCCGCGCGCGACGGCGATCGTCGTGCAGGTCGAGCGCACCGCGCAGATCCCGCAGGTCGCGCAGCGGCTGCACGAGCTGATCGCGCGCAGCGCACCGCAGCAGCCGCTGGCCGTGCTCGACTTTCGCCAGCTCAACCCCTTCTTCGTGCAGACCGTGCAGATGTTCGACACCATCTTCGCGTTCGTCTTCGCGCTGATGGCGATCATCGTCCTGTTCACCGTCGGCCACGCGATGAGCACCTCGGTCACCGAGCGCACCGTCGAGATCGGCACCGTGCGCGCGATGGGCCTGCGCCGCAGCGGCGTGCAGCGGCTGTTCGTCATCGAGGGCGCGCTGCTCGGCGCGGTCGGCGCGCTCGCCGGCGTGGTCGCCGCGGTGCTGATCGCCACCGTCGTCAACGCGCTCGGCCTGACCTGGCTGCCGCCGGGCAGCGGCCACCCGCTGCCGCTGCAACTGATGCTGCAAGGCCAGGGCCCGCTGATCGCCGGCACCGCGCTGGGCCTGTTCGCGATCGCCGTCGCCTCGGCCTGGTGGCCGGCGTACCGCGCCTCGCGGCTGGTCATCGTCGATGCGCTGCGCCATGTCTGACCGCCACGGAGCACCGACCATGCCGAACCGAAGGCTCTTCACCGCCACCCTGCTGCTCACCGCGCTGGGCGTGCCGAGCGCGCGCGCGGCGCCCCAGGCGCAGGCCCTGCTGGCCGCCAGCGACGCCGTGCGCAACCCCGGCCAGCCCTTCGTCACGACGGTGACGCTGACCGAATTCCGCGCCGGCCGCCGCGTCGACGGCAACACCCTGGTCTCGTACTCGCGCGTGCTCGAGCGCGGCGGCCAGTTTGCGACCCTGCTGCGCTTCGTCGCGCCGGCGCGCGACGCCGGCAAGCTGATGCTGCGCAACGGCAGCGACCTGTGGTTCTTCGACCCCAACACCCAGGCCAGCGTGCGGCTGTCGCCGCAGCAGCGCCTGCTCGGCCAGGCCGCCAACGGCGACGTCGTCACCGTCAACCTCGCGCGCGACTACCGCGCCACGCTGCTGCGCGACGAAGAGGTGCAGGACGGCGAGCGCCGCACGCGCCAGGCCCACCTGCTCGAACTGAGCGCGGCCACCGACGACGCCACTTACGGCAGCTGCCACTTCTGGATCGACACCGCCAACCAGCGGCCGGTCAAGGGCCACTTCCACGCCGACTCCGGCCGACTGCTCAAGACCGTCTTCTACCGCCGCTACGAGCCACAGCTCGGCGCGCAGCGGCCGACCGAGATGGTCATCATCGACGGCGTCGACGCGCAGTCGGTCACCGTCATGCGGCTGTCGGAGTGGCGCGCGCGCGACATCCCCGCGACCTGGTTCCAGCGCGAGTTCCTGCCGCGCTACCAGCCCGAGCAGCGATAGAGACCGTAAGCCACAGACCAGGAGCGACCCGCCATGCCCAACCCCCAGCCCACCTACCTGCGCCCCCGCCGGCCGGCCAGGCTCGCCGCGCTGGCGCTGGCCGCCTCGGCCGCGCTGGCCTGCGCGCTGCCCGCGGCAGCAGCCGATGCGCCGTTCGACCCGCTCGCGCTGCAAGTCGACGAGCCGGCCGCCGCCGCGGCGGCCGCGCCGACGCGCCTCAGCCTCGAGGCCGCCGTCGGCCACGCGACGCGGCCGCAGGGCCAGAGCGAGCGCGGCATCGCCCGGCTCGCGCTCGACGCGCGCCATGCGCAGGGCCTGGGCGAGGTCGGCGGCGGCGCGCTGCGCGGCGTCGTCTCGGCGCGCATCGATGCCTCCGACCCCGAGGACCCGCGCATCGCCGGCGCGGTCTTCAGCCTGCGCGAGGCCTACCTCGGCTGGCACGACGCCGGCGCCAGCACCGTCGTCGAGCTCGGCCGCATCCGCCTGCGCGACGGCCCGGGCTACGGCCACAACCCGACCGACTTCTTCCGCGACCACGCGCTGCGCACCATCGGCACGCAGAACCCGGTCGCGCTGCGCGAGCACCGCATGGGCGCGGTCATGCTGCGCGCGCAGCGGCTGTGGGCCGGCGGCTCGGCCGCGCTCGCGCTCGCGCCCGAGCTGCAGAGCCGGCGCAGCACCGAGGCCTTCAGCCTGGACCTCGGCGCGACCAACGACCGCGCCCGCGCGCTGGCCACGCTCGGCACGCGCTGGGGCGAGCGCCTGGGCAGCACGCTGCTGCTCTACGCCGAGGACGGCGCCGCACCGCAGCCCGGCGCCAGCCTGAGCGCGCTGCTCGGCGCGGCGACCACCGTGCATGCCGAGGCCAGCCTGGCGCGCGAGCGCAGCCTGCACGCGCGCGCGCTGGCCCTGCCCGCGCCCGAGCAGCGCCGCGCCCGCGCGACGCTGGGCCTCACGCACACCACCGCCGACAAGCTCTCGGTCACCGTCGAGGCGCACCACAACGGCCACGCGCTCGACGCCAGCGGCTGGCGCCAGCACCTGTCGCCGGCCGCCGGCGCGCCGCCGCAGGCCGCGCTGGCCTACCACGCGCAGGCCCTTGCGCTGCAAGACAGCGCCTCACGCTGGGCGGCGATGCTCTGGATCACCCGCCCCGACCTGTTCGCCCCCCGCCTCGACCTCAGCCTGATGGCCCGCCACAACGCCAGCGACCGCAGCCAGACCGCCTGGGCCGAGCTGCGCTGGCGCCTCGACGGCCGCGACCTCGCGCTGCAACTGCTGCACAACCGCGGGCGCAGCGGCAGCGAGTACGGCAGCGCCCTGCTGGCCACCGCGGTGTCGCTGGTCTACACGCACTATTTCTGACCGCGTCTGACCGCGACCGGCCCGCTACTCGCCCGCTTTCTCGACACCGGCATCCTCAGCGCGCCACTGCCGGTCTGCGCGACGCCCCCGTACACTCAACCACGATGACTCGGGTGTCGATCGCGCGCCTTCGCCATCTGCCATCTGACTCGGACGCTCAGCCACGTCGTCTCCACCCACGCCGCAGACGAACCTGAAGATGACCGCCTCTCCATCCTCGATCTCGGGAATGTCGTCCTCACGGGCCAGCTCTTCGTCATCACGCTCTACCTCGCCCGAGGCTGCGTCCTGCGCCTGCTGCGGCAGCGCGCGTGTTCAGCTCGAGCACCTGACGCGCAGCTACGGCAAAGGGACCGACCTGCTGGTGATCGAAAACATTCCCATGTGGTCATGCCCGAGCTGCGGTGAACCCTGCTTCCCGGCCCAGACGATGCACGAGGTCGAGCGCATCAAGGTGCTTCGCAAGTCGGTGGCCAAGTCCAGGACTGTCGCGGTGGCGTCGTTCGAGCCATCTGCGTGACTCCACGATGGCCTGGCCTCACCCGGGGTGAGTGCGCATGGTGGCCGACCTGACCCCGCCCTCCCCATGCCCGCCCGCCCCCGCATCCTGTTCGTCGCCGAGGCCGTGACGCTGGCGCATCTGGCGCGGCCGGCGGCGCTGGCCGCCTGCCTCGACCCTGCGCGCTACGACGCGCGCATCGCCTGCGCCGACGCCGCGCGGCGCTTCCTCGGCGCCGGCGCGGCGCAGGCCGAGCCGCTGCGCAGCATCGCGGCGGCGAGCTTCGCGCAGCGCCTGGCCGCCGGACAGCCGGTCTACACCCTGGCCGAGCTGCGCGACTACGTCACCGACGACCTCGCGCTGTTCGACCGCGTGCAGCCCGAGCTCGTCGTCGGCGACTTCCGCCTGTCGCTGTCGGTCAGCGCGCGGCTGGCCGGCGTGCCGTACCTCGCCATCTCGAATGCCTACTGGAGCCCCTGGGCGGCCGACCGCTCGCTGCCGCTGCCGGTGCTGCCGTGGACGCGCTGGGTGCCGCTGGCGCTCGCGCAGCGCGGCTTCGACCTCGTGCGGCCGCTGGTGCTGGCGCCGCACTGCCGGCCGCTGCAGCGCCTGCGCCGCGCGCACGGGCTGCCGCCGCTGCCGGCCGACCTGCGCCAGGTCTACACCGACGCCGACCGCGTCCTCTACGCCGACGACGCCGCGCTGTTCCCGCTGGGCGACGACGCGCCGCCGCAGCACCGCCACCTCGGCCCGGTGCCGTGGTCGCCGCCGCTGCCGCTGCCGCCGTGGTGGACCGAGCTGCCGGCGGGGCAGGACCTGGCCTACGTCACGATGGGCAGCTCGGGCCCGGCGCAGGCCCTGCCGCTGCTGGTCGCCGCGCTGCGCGGCCTGGGGCTGGGCGTGGTCGTCGCCACCGCCGGCGCACCGCTGCCGGCGCCGGGTGCCGGCGTCTGGGCCGCCGACTACCTGCCGGGCGAGCTCGCCGCCGCGCGTGCCCGGATCGTCGTCTGTAACGGCGGCGCGCCGACCGCGCAGCAGGCCCTGGCCGCCGGCGCGCCGGTGCTCGGCGTCTGCAGCAACATGGACCAGTTCCTGCACATGCGCGGCCTGGCCGCGCACGGCCTGGGCCGCGCGCTGCGCGCCGACCGCCTCGGCGCGCCCGCCATCGCCGCCGCCGCCGCCGCGCTGCTGGCCGCGCCGCGGCCCGCACCGCGCCCCGCGCCGGCGCTGCGCGAGCGCTTCACGCCGCATGTCGACGCACTGCTGGCTGCCCGCGCCGCGCCGGCCCGCACCGCCACGCCGCCGCTGGCGCCGGCGGCGACCGCGCGCTGACCCGCCCGCCGCCCGCCCGATGGACGCCGATCTGCACCAGACCTGGGACGTGCTCGTCGTCGGCACCGGCGTCGGTGGCGCGACGCTCGGCCACGCCCTCGTCGCTGGCGGGCGCCAGGTGCTGTTCTGCGAGCTCGGCGGCGCCGACGCCGCCCCGCTGCGCGGCACCTACCCCGAGCTCGCCGACGGCCGCCGCGGCGCTGTCCTCGGCCCCGCCGATGCCGCCGCGCTGCTGCGCGCCGGCCGCTGGGCCGAGCCGCTGCTCGACGAGGGCCCGGCCCGGCCGCGCCGCTTCGTGCCGTACCTCGGCTGCGGCCCGGGCGGCTCGAGCGCGCTCTACGGCATGGCGCTCGAGCGCTTCGGCGCGGCCGACTTCCACCCCGAGCACGCGCTGCGCGCCGACCCGCGCTGCGACGCCGTCGAGCACTGGCCGATCGGCCAAGCCGAGCTCGCCCCGTACTACGACCAGGCCGAGGCCCTGTACGGCGTGCGCGGCGGGCGCGACCCGCTGGCCGGCGCCGCGGCCCCGCCCGGCGCGGCGCCGACCCCAGCGGCGCCGCTGCCGCCGCTGCCGGCACCGCCGCCGATCTCGCCGGCCGGCGCCGACCTGATGGCCTGGCTCACCGCGCGCGGCCTGCGCCCCTACCGCCTGCCGCTGGCCTGCGCCGACGCCCCCGGCTGCGCGACCTGCCAGGGCCTGCTCTGCCCGCAGGGCGGCTGCAAGCGCGACGCCGCGCAGGCCGCGCTGTACCCCGCGCTGGCCGCGGCCCCGCCGCCCGGCCCTGCCGCTGACCCCACCCAGCCCCCCGCCCGCGGCCGCGCGCGCCTGCTGAGCGGCTGCCGCGTGCTCGAGGTACTGAGCCAGGGCCGCCGCGCCAGCGGCCTGCGCTGCCGGCTGCGCGACGGCAGCGAGCGGTTGCTGCACGCGCGCGTCGTCGTCCTCGCCGCCGGCGCGCTGCAGACCCCGCTGCTGCTGCTGCGCTCGCGCGACGGCGCCGGCCACCCCGGGCTGGCCAACGCCTCGGGCCTGGTCGGGCGCTGTCTGATGCGCCACCTGATCGACCTCTACCTCGTGCGCCCGCAGCCCGCCGCCGGCGCGGGCTACGACAACCGCGGCAAGGAAGTCGGCTGCAACGACTTCCAGTTTGTCGACGGCCGCCGGCTCGGCACCCTGCAGTCCTTCGGCCGGCTGCCGCCGGCGGCGATGCTCTACGGCGCGCTGCGCGAGGACCTGCGCGCGCACCCCTGGGGCCGCGTCGCCGCCGCCGCGCTGCCGCTGGCGCGCCCGCTGCTGCAGCGCGTGCTGCACGACCTGTCCGAGCGCTGGACCGCGCTGGCCACCATCGTCGAGGACCTGCCCTACGCCGACCACGGCATCGTGCCCGGCGGGCCCGCCGACCCCGCTGCCGCCGGTGTAAAGAATTCCGACACGGCCCGCCTGCGCTACCGCCTGCGCCCCGAGGCGCACGAGCGCGTCGCGCTGCTGCGTGCGCAGATGCAAGGCGTGCTGCGCGGGCGCCGCTGGCGGCTGCTGCCGCAGGCCGACAACAACCAGCGCATCGCGCATGTCTGCGGCACCTGCCGCTTCGGCACCGACCCGCGCCGCAGCGTGCTCGACCGCGACAACCGCGCGCACGAGCTCGACAACCTCCACGTCGTCGACGCCTCGTTCTTCCCCTCGGCCGGCGCGACCAACCCGGCGCTGACCATCGCCGCCAACGCGCTGCGGGTGGCCGCGCGCATCGCCGCCGCGCTGCCCTGAAGCCCGAGCGCACCCGCACCCAGGAGATCGCCAAATGCCCCCGTTCAAGCTCGCCGACTGCGCCGGCCACTGGGCCGTGGTCACCGGTGCCTCCTCGGGCATAGGCCGCGCCTACGCCAGCCAGCTCGCCGCACGCGGCCTGCACCTGCTGCTGGTCGCGCGCAGCGAGCCGCCGCTGCGCGAACTCGCCGACGAGCTCGCCCGCAGCCACGGCGTGCGCGCCGAAGTCGCCGCGCTCGACCTGACCGCGCCCGCGGCCGCGCAGGCGCTGGCCGGGCGCGTCGACGCGCTCGCCCCCGCCGGCCTGCGGCTGCTCGTCAACAACGCCGGCTGCGGCCAGTGGGGCCGCTTCGACGCCGCGCCCGCCGGCCGGCTCGACGAGATCGTGCGGCTCAACTGCGCCGCCGTCGTCGCGCTGACCGAGGCGCTGCTGCCGGCGCTGCGGCGCGCGGCGCCGGCCGCGCTGGTCAACGTCTCGTCGCAGGCCGCCCTGCAGCCGGTGCCGTACATGGCCGTCTACGCCGCGTCGAAGGCCTTCGTGCACAGCTTCAGCCTCGCGCTGCACGCGGAACTCGCTGCCGACGGCATCCACGTCCAGACCCTGGTGCCCGGCCCGACCGCGACCGACTTCGACCGCCGCGCCGGCGCCTACGCGAGCCAGGTCAGCGCCCGCGGCCGCGCCGAGGACGTCGCCGCGGCGTCGCTGGCCGCGCTCGACCGCCGCCGCGCGCTCGCCGCCAGCGTCGGCGGCCTCTGGAAGCAGCGCCTGGCCGCCGCGCTGCTGCCGCCCGAGGTCCTGCTGCGCGAGGTCGCCAAGCGGTTCCGCCCGCCGCCGGGGCACGGCTGAGCGCTGGTGGCCGCGGCCCCGACCCCCGCCGCGCTTGTCGAAAAATTTGACACTCGCCCCGGCCTGACCCCCTGCCAGCGCCCCGGAACCGCGCCAAGGCCTTGATTTTAAACATGTCGGCCGATCTGGCACGGCTGTTGCTACTTAGCTGGCGAGGCGGGTGTCCGCCGCTGTTCAACCCTCAGGAGAGTACAGATGCGCAAGACAGTCATCGCCGGCCTGCTCGGCTCGGCTTTTGCTTTGGCCGGCACCGCGCAAGCGTCGCTGATTTTCGACCTCAACGGCGCGGCACCCGGTGGCCAGATCAGCGCCGACGCCTTCGACTGGGCCCCGACCAGCTTCCTGGCCCAGGGCGGCAATACGGCGATCGCCAACTTCCTCAACGGCGCCTGCGCGGTGACCCAGGCCAACCCGACGCCGAACCCGGCGCTCTGCCAGTTCGAAGTCCTCACCCACGCCCGCCTGACCGCGTATACGCCGACCGGCGGCGGCGCAATGATCTCGCTGCCCGGCGGCTTCGGCGAGATCACGATGGTCGCGCGCTATACCGAGCAGGTCACGGGCTTCGGCACGGTTGGTCCGCTGCAGTCCGCGACGTTCGCATCCACCGGCGCCGGCTGGCTCGAGTTCTACTGGAGCCCCGGCATCGACACCGCCGACCTGACCGGCAGCGGCTTCAACAACGGCACGCTGATCGGCCGCCTGGGCGGCGTTCAAGTCGGTGTCGCCGGTCTGTTCTCGATCACCGACCCCACGCCGGTCGCCCTCGACGGCAGCGGCAACGGCAACCAGTACACCGGTCAGGAGTCGGTCACCGGCACGGGCTCCAACGTCGCGCTGCGCGCCGGCACGACCAGCGTCGACCTCGACCCGAACTTCTTCATCACGACGCTGGCCGGGTTCGACATCCGCTACACGAACATCTCGATCGGCCTGCCGTACAACGTCGTCGACCCGTCGAACTGCTACAACGCAGTGCCCCGGGCCGATGCCGTCGGCACCAGCGGTCTGGCTTCGACCTGCGGCACGGCGCACACCGACGGCCTGTTCTCGGTGCAGCCGGCCAACGGCGGCTACCTGCCGGTGATCGGCGCGGTCAACGGGTTTGGCGTGGTTTTCGATCCGGTCGCCCAGCGCTGGAATGTGGTCAGCGCCGACTTCCTCGCCCAGACCGACTTCAACTCGCGCGTGCAAGGCGTGCCCGAGCCCGGCACGCTGGCCCTGGTCGGCCTCGCACTCGCCGGGCTGGGCGCCGTCGCCCGCCGCCGCCGCGCCTGAGAGCGCCCCCAGGCCGACGACATACGTCGTCCGCCCCCCGCGGGGGATGAGCAAAGTGGCAGAGCCACATTTGCTCATGAGGCTCGAGTACCCCTTGCCGCCTGCGGGCGGCAAGCACCCTGAGGGGCCCGCAAGGGCCCCTTTTTCATTGGCCGCGCGTGCGATGGGGGATGCAAGCGCCCGGACCACGGCCGGCACGCCGGGCCCGGCTGCCAAACCCGCTGGCCGCTGACCCATCCCGCGGCTGACACCGGCCGCCCTGCGGCCGCGGGCCTGAAGCGCCCGTCCAGCGCTCGCCGCAGCGCCATCCCCCTGCCATCCCCCGCCGCGCTCCCCCCGGCGCGGGACGCGCAGTGGCCGCGCGCTGCCTAGAGTCGCTGCCATGCCCGGCCCCGGTCCGCCGGGCCGGGAGACCCCGATGTCGCCGCAGCCCTGCACGCACCCAAGCCCGCCCCTGCCGCGCCGCCATGCCGCGCGCGGCGTCTCGCTGGTCGAGGCGATGGTCGCGCTGGCCATCGTCGCCGTCCTGCTCGGCGCCGCGCTGCCCTCGCTCGGCGGGTTGGTCCAGCGCAGCCAGCTCGAGGGCGTCGCGCTGCAGTTCGAGACCGACGTGCAGCATGCGCGCAGCCTGGCGGTGGCGCGTCAGCAGGGCGTGCGCATCGGCTTCGGCCAGTCGGGCGGCGGCAGTTGCTACGTCGTGCACACCGGCGCGCCCGGCGCCTGCCACTGCGCGACGCCCGGCGCCGCGGTCTGCACCGGCGGCGCCGAGGCCCTGCGGCTGGTCCGCATCGACGGCCGGCAGGCCCCGGCGCTGCACGCCAACGCCGCCTCGATGCTGTTCGACCCGGTGCGCGGCACGACGACGCCGACGGCCACCGTGCGCGTCGTCGCCGCCGACGGCCGCGCGATCCACCAGATCGTCAACATCATGGGCCGCGTGCGCGCGTGCTCGCCGGGCGGCGCGGTGAGCGGCTACCGCGCCTGCTGAAGCCGCTGCCGGCCGGCGATGAACGGCCACCAGCGCACGACGAACGGCGCCAAGGCCCGCTGACGCTGCCGCCGGCAACTGCTACCGTGTGCAACATGTCACGAAACCCGCGCCTGAACCACGGAACCGGCCGCCGGCGGGCGCCCGGCTTCACGCTGATCGAGGCCCTGATCGTCATCGCCGTGGTCGCCGTGCTGGCGGCGATCGCCGTGCCGGCCTACCAGGACTCGGTGCGCCAGGCGCGCCGCGCCGACGCCGTCGCCGCGCTGAGCGCCGTGCAGCAGGCGCAGGAGCGCTGGCGCGGCAACCACGCCGCCTACACCCCCGCGCTGACCGCGGCGCCGACGGCCAGCCCGCCCGGGCTGGGGCTGGCCGCGCAGAGCCCGAACGGGCACTACACGATCGCGATCGACGCCGCGACCGCCACCGGCTATACGGTCACGGCGACCGCAGTGCCCGGCAGCTCGCAGGCCGCCGATGCCGGCTGCCAGCGCCTGCGGGTGCGCGTCGACGGCGGCAACATCTTCCACGGCGCGGCCGGCACCAGCGGCGCGTTCGACGAGTCGGCCGGCAACCGCTGCTGGAGGCGCTGATGGCGGCGCGGCGCGGCTTCACCCTGGTCGAGCTGATGGTGGCGCTGGCCGTGCTCGGCATCCTGGCCATCGTCGCCGCGCCCTCGTTCGTCGCGTTCATCGAGATGCAGCGGCTGCGCGGCGTCAACCACGAGCTGCTGACCGACATCCAGTTCGTGCGCAGCGAGGCCCTGCGGCGCGGCGAGCGCGTCGGCATGCGCTTCGGCAGCGGCGGCGCGGGCGCGGCCGCGATGGACTGCTACACGATCTACCGTGAGCGCGGGGTCGGCTGCGACTGCACGCGCCCGCCCGGGCAGGCCTGCTTCTACGAACTGCGCACGGTGCAGGTGCCGCGCGGCGGTGGCGTGCGGCTGCGGCCCGAGGCGGGCATGCCGGCGATGTTCGAGATCGACCCGGTCCACGGCGGCGCCGTGCTGGTCTGGAGCGACATGGTCCTCGCCGTCGGCGAGTACCGCGTCGAAGTCTCGGGCACCCAGCGCGGCCGCCTGCGCAACACGGTCGGCATGTCCGGCCGGCCCAGCGCCTGCACGCCCGACGGTTCCGTCTCGGGGGTGCCGCTGTGCTGACGCCGGGCGGCATGCGCCTCGCGCGGGCCCAGCGCGGCCTGGGGCTGGTCGAGCTGATGGTCGGCATCGCCATCGGCCTGTTCGTCGTGTCGGCGGCGATCGGCCTGGCCGTGACCCACCTCGACAACAACCGCCGGCTGCAGCTCGAGGTGCAACTGCAGCAGGACATGCGCGCCGCAGTCGACATCGTCGCCCGCGAGCTGCGCCGCGCCGGCATGACGTCCAGCCCGGCAGCCTTCGTCGCCACCCCGACCCAGGCCGGCGGGCCCAGCGGCCGTGAGGCGGTCACCCCCGCGGCCGGCTGGGCAAACGCGGTCGTCTTCTCGTACGAGCGACAACCGGCGATCGTCGTCGGCCCGTTCGGCTTCCGGCTCGGGGCGGCCGGCGCGGGCCAGAACGCCCGCGGCGTGGTCCAGACCCTGCTGACCGGCGGCGGCTGGCAGGAGCTGACCGACCCGCAGGTGATCGACGTCGTCGACTTTCGCGTCACGGCGCGGCCGGCGGCACCGCTGCCGGTGGTCTGCCCGCGCGAGTGCGCGGGCGGCGGCACGGCCTGCTGGCCGACGGTGACGGTGCGCGAGTACCTCGTCGAGCTCGGCGCCCGCGCCGTCCACGACCCGCGCATCGAGCGCCGCCTCGACACCGTGGTGCGGCTGCGCAACGACCTCGTCGGCTTCAACGACCCGGCCGCACCGACCCGGCTGTGCCCGCCATGAACCGCCTGCCCTCCCGTCGACGCCCGGGCGCGCCCGGCCGCCAGCGCGGCGTGGCCACGCTGGTCATCGTGATGCTGCTGCTGCTGACCGTCGGGCTGGCGGTGGCCTACACCTCGCGCAGCCTGCTGTTCGACCAGCGCTCGTCGGTCAACTTCCTGAGCGCGACGCAGGCCCACGCTGCCGCCGAAGCGGGCATCGACTGGGCCATCGCGATGCTCAACGGCGGCCGCATCGACGGCCAATGCGAAGCCGCCGGCGCCTCGCCCGCCGACCCGTCGTTTCGCCAGCGCTACCTCGACATCGCGCCGGCCGACGGCCGCATCACGGTACGCGTCGCCCACGGCGGCGCGCCGCTGACGCCGGGCTGCGTCTTCGACGGCGGTGCGGCGACGCCAACCTGGCGCTGCGAGTGCCCGGCAGCGGCCGTATCGGCGCTGCAGCCCCCCCCCGGCATCGGCATCGCGCCGGCCTTTCGCGTGCGTTTTGTCCGCGACCTGCACCGCCCGACCCTGGTCTGGCTCGAGGCCAACGGCTGCACCCGGCTCGACCCGGCCTGCCTGGGTTTTCCGTCGCAGGCGGTGGCCGGCGCGGCCCGGGCCACCGTGCGGGTGCTGCTGGCCCCGCGCAGCGCGCTGCCGACGCTGCCGGCAGCGGCGCTGACCGCCGGCGGCGCGGTCGACCTCGGCGGCGCGCCGGCCACGCTCGTCAACCGCTCGACCGCGGCCGCGCCGTGGACGCTGCACGCCGGCGGCCCGGTCGCCACCGCCGGCCTGCTGCTGCGGGGCCCCGCGGGCACCCCGGCCGACGACACCTATGTCGCCAACGACCCCGGCCTGCGGCGGCCTGCGCTGCCGCCGGTGCTGCCGACCGCGGCGGACCGCCTGTTTGCCAGCTTCTTCGGCCTGACCCCCGCCCAGTACCGCGAGCAGCCGGCCGTCGTGCGGCTGGGCTGCCGGCCGGTGGCCTGCGACGGTGCGGTGCTGCGCAGCGCGGTCGCGCGCAACCCCGGGCGCATGGTCTGGGCCGACGGCGATGTCGTCATCGACGGCGCCGGCGACGTCGCCAGCCCGACCGAGCCGCTGCTGCTGGTCGTCGACGGCCATTTCGGCTTCGCCTCCGGCGCCACGCTGCACGGGCTGGTCCATGTCCGCGGCGCCACCTGGGCGGCCGTGGCCGGCGGCAGCGTCAACGGCGCGCTCGTCGCCGAAGGTGACGTGCAGGGCAGCGGCCTGCCGGTGGTCGTGCGCAACGACGAGGTCCTGGCCCGGCTGCGCCTGGTGCAGGGCACGTTCGTGCGCGTGCCCGGCAGCTGGAGGGACTTCGAATGAGCCGCAGCCGCCCGCGCCGCGCGCAGGCGCGCGGCTTCACCCTGGTCGAGGCGCTGGTCGCGATGGCCGTGCTGAGCCTGGGCATCCTGGCCTACGTCGGGCTGCAGAGCACTCTGCGGCTGCAGGGCGACGTCGCCCGCCAGCGCGACGAGGCGGTGCGGCTGGCGCAGACCGCGCTCGAGCAGGCGCGCGCCTACGCCACCGTCGCCACCACGCCAGGCGCCCGGGCCTGGGCCGACCTCGGCGGCAGCAGCAGCCGCGCCGTGGCCGGCACCAACGCCAGCTACCTGCTCACCCAACGCTTCGAGGACCACCCCGACGTCGCCCTCAAGACCCTGGTTGTCGACGTCGCCTGGCAGGACCGCCACGGCCAGCCGCAGCGCGTGCGGCTGGCCACCGACATCGCCGGCGTCTCGCCGGCGCTGGGCGCCAGCGTCGGCATCGTCGGCGGCGGCGCCGCCGAGCATGTCGTGCGCGGCCGTCATCGCGGCATCCCGCTCGACGCGGTCGACCAGGGCCCGGTCAGCCGGCTCGACCTGCCCGCCCCCGGCGGCGGCCAGGTCGGCTGGCTGTTCGACAACCTCAGCGGCTTCGTCGTCGGCGTCTGCCAGCCCAACCAGCCCTGTGCGCAGGCCTTCGCGCTGCCGGTCAGCGGGCATGTCCGCTTCGCCACCGGCAGCGCCGGGGCGCCGACCGCGGCCGACAGCGAATCGCCACCCGGCCCGGTGCGGCCCGTGCAGATGGTCGTCGACCGCAGCCACCCGTTGCCGGCCACGGCCGTGACCTGCGTGACGCAGCAGCGCGCGCACGACGTCCGCTATTTCTGCGCGGTCGGCATCGACCGCTTCGACACGCCGCCGCGCTGGTCCGGGCGCCTGCGGCTGACCGGGCTGCCGTGGGCCGCCCGCCGCAGCGATGCCGACCCGCAGGCCTTTCGCGTCTGCCGCTACACGCCGGCGCGCGACCACGTCCTGCTGCTTCCCGGCGACGGCAGCGCGCTGGCCGCGCACCAGGGCCCGCTCGACCTGGTCGACGTCGCGACCGCGCTGGCCAACCAGAACTTTCTCGTGATCGACGCCGGCAACGGCTGGCTGGCCTACGACTGCCCGCCCGACGACCCGCTCAGCACCGACGTCGACGGCAACACCTGGCACCACCAGCCGCCGAACTGAGCCGCTCCCCCGGCGCCATGACTGTCGGAAAATTTGACACTCACCGCCGGCAGCACCCCGCCAGCGCATCCAAGTGCTTGTCACGCATGATTTTTGTCTGCTGGCATCGCACTTGCTTATGGTTTGTTCAGGGCATGTCGCCCTTGCCAAACATTCGGGAGGTCTCCATGAATTATGCAGCCAGCGCCCTGTTGGTCGCGTCCGCCCTGGTCGGCGGTGCGGCCAGCGCAGCGCCAGTGGTCTACAACCTGGCGCTGCCCAACATCTCGACTTTCGACAACGTCATCACCGGCACCGGCGCCTCGGTCGTGACCCGGCAGGTGGTCGACGGCCAGTCGGTCTACAACTACCTTGACCTCAACGGCAACCCCGCCACGGTCACGGTGACGAGCACCAATACCGGATTGGCCGCAAATCCGTCGGGCACTTACGGCAGCATGTCCGGGTCGATCTGGAACATCAGCCCCGTTGCCAGCCCCGCCGGCGGCGGCGTCGGCGGCTTGGCCAACATTCCCGGCTTCAACAGCGGGCTGACCTTCACGTTCTCGTCGGCGGTCAACGCCTTCGGCTTCGAGATCGGCGACTGGGCCACCTGCTGCATGACCGGAACCCGACCGGCGGCGGTGCAGACCGACTACGGCGTGCCGGCGACGGGTTCGGGCCTGTGGATCGCGTTCGACGGCGGCGCGGCAACGCTGCCGGCCAACGCGCTGTCGGCCAGCGACAACCCCGGCATCGTCGCGGGGCAAGGGTACAACAACTTCATCGGCTCGATCGACTCGACGGGCTTCTTCAGCAAGGTCACGTTCTGGGGCGACGGCTTCGGCGAGTTCCTGGTCGCCGGCGGCACGCTGCGCTTTGCCTCGGTGCCGCAGGGCTCGGTCGGCGTGCCCGAGCCGGCGTCGCTGGCGCTGGTCGGCCTCGCGCTGGCTGGCCTGGCCGCGACACGCCGCCGTCTGGCGGCCTGAGCGGCCCCGCACCCCGGGGCCGAGGGTCTGCCTCGGCCCGGGGCGCTCAACGGCAGCCCGCGGGTTGCCGTTGTCTTTTGCGCCTGGGCAGCAAGCCCCACCGGCGGCGCTGCGGTATCGTCGCGGTCAGGCCGCCGGCCGCGACCGCACGGATTTGCATGCACCCCGACGACCGCGACCTCCTCCATCTGCGCGCCGCCCTGCAGGCGGCGCAGGCCAGCATCGGCCTGTCCGACCCCAACCCGCGCGTCGGCTGCGTGATTGTCGGCGACGGCTGGACTGCCGAGGGGCATACCCAGGCCGCCGGCGGCCCGCATGCCGAGGTCGTCGCGCTGCGCGCCGCAGCGGCGGCCGGGCGCGAGCTGCGCGGCGCCACCGTCTACGTCACGCTCGAGCCCTGCGCGCACCATGGCCGCACGCCGCCTTGCTGCGACGCGCTGATCGCCGCCGGCGTCGGCCGCGTCGTCGTCGCCGTCGGCGACCCCAACCCGCGCGTCGCCGGCCAGGGCCTCGCGCGGCTGCGTGCAGCCGGCATTGCGGTCGATCTGGCCGCCGACCTCGGCATCGGCGAGCTCGCCGACGCCGCGCGCGAGCTCAACATCGGCTTTTTCTCGCGCATGCAGCGCGGCCGGCCGTGGGTGCGCGTCAAGGTCGCCACCTCGCTCGACGGCCGCACCGCGCTCGCCAACGGCGCGAGCCAGTGGCTCACCGGCGAGGCGGCGCGCGCTGACGGCCACGCCTGGCGCAGGCGCGCCGGCGCGGTGCTCAGCGGCATCGGCACCGTGCTGGCCGACGACCCGCGGCTCGACGTGCGCCATGTGGCGACCGCGCGGCAGCCGCTGCGCGTCGTCGTCGATTCACGGCTGCAGACGCCGCCGACCGCGCGGCTGCTGTCGCCGCCGGGCGCGGTGCTGATCTACCACGCCATCGACGACGCCGTCGCGCCCACCGACCACGCCCGCCGCGCCGCCGCGCTGCGCGCGCAGGGCGCCGAGCTGGTCGGCCTGCCCGATGCGCACGGCAAGGTCGACCTCGTCGCGATGCTGCACGACCTGGGCCGGCGCGGCATCAACGAGCTGCATGTCGAGGCCGGCGACCGCCTCAACGCCTCGCTGCTGGCCACCGGGCAGGTCGACGAGCTGCTGGTCTACCTCGCGCCGCGGCTGCTCGGCGCCGGCCGCGGCATCGCCGCGCTCGGCCCGTTCGAGCGCCTGGCCGACGCACCGACGCTGCGCTGGCATGCCGTCGACCGCGTCGGCGACGACCTGCGGCTGCTGGCCCGCCTGCCGGCGGCGCAGCCGCCGGACAGCCCCGTCGATGCCGCCGACCAGGCCGGCGCCGGCCAGGCTGCCACAATCGCTGCCATGTTCACCGGCATCGTCAGCGCCATCGGCCGCATCGTCGGCTCCTCGCCGCTGGGCAGCGGCCGCGAGCATGGCCGCCGGCTGGTTGTCGAGACCCCGGCGGGCTGGCTGGCCGGGGTTGCGGTCGGCGACAGCATCGCGATCAACGGTGCCTGCATGACGGTGACGACGCTCGACGCGGCGGCGTCGCGCTTCACGGTCGACGTCTCGGCCGAGAGCCTGGCGCGCACCGCCGGGCTGGCCGCGGCCGGGCCGGTCAACCTCGAGCAGGCGCTGCGCGCCGGCGACCGCCTCGGCGGGCACCTGGTCAGCGGGCATGTCGACGGCATCGGCACGGTGACCGGTTTCGAGCCGGTCGGCGAGTCGCGCGCGCTGCGCGTGCTCGCGCCACGCGAGCTGGCGCGCTACCTCGCGGTCAAGGGCTCGGTCACGGTCGACGGTGTCAGCCTGACCGTCAACCGCCTCGACGACCGCGCCGAGGGCTGCGAATTGGCGGTCAACCTGGTGCCGCACACGCAGGCGCAGACGACGCTGGGCGCGCTCGCGCCGGGCGCGGCGGTCAACCTCGAGGTCGACCTGATCGCGCGCCACCTCGAGCGGCTGCTGCGCGCGGCCTGAACCCGGGACCGGGCGCCCGCGCGGTACGCCCCTCGCGAGCGGAAGCGGGTCGCCGGCCCGCCCGCGCTACTGCCCCTGCCCGCGCGAGAACCCCGGCTTGCCGTCGAAGTTGTAGAGGTTCTCGACCTTGACCCACTCGACGCCGGCGGCCTCGATGCGGTCGAGCAGCGCGGCGACCTCGCGGTGCGGCATCACGCCGGGCCGGCCCTCGGGGAGCTGGAAGCGGCAGCGCGTCTCGTCGATGGTCGAGGTTTCCTCCATGCCGTCGGGCCAGACCTTCATGCCGCGGTTGGACATCATCTCGAGGCGGGCACCGGCCGGGGCCAGCGGCTCGAGCCGCGCGGCCAGCGCGTCCATGCCGGGCTTGCCCGACTCGGGCCAGAAGACGAAGACGTCGGCACCGACGAGCTCGCGCTTGGCGGTGCTGCGCTGGTACGGCGGGCGGGTGGTCAGCGGCCGCTGCGGCGCGCGGCTGTAGTCGACGGCCTGCAGGGTCGCGGGCTTGTGCCCCATGCGCTCGACGACGGCCTGCGCAAACTCGCGCGTGCCGACCTTGCGCCTGGAGACGCCGTCGCGGTAGATGTCGTAGGTGTGCACGCCGTCCTCGATGGTCTTGAGCCAGGCGTTGTGCACGCGCTCGGCGGCGTCGGCCTGGCCGATGTGGACCAGCATCTGCACCGCCCCGAGCAACAGCCCCGAGGGGTTGGCGACGTTCTGCCCGGCGCGCCGCGGCGCCGAGCCGTGGATGGCCTCGAACATGGCGAGGCCGTCGCCGATGTTGGCCGAGCCGGCCAGCCCGACCGAGCCGGCGATCTGCGCGGCGACGTCCGACAGGATGTCGCCGTACAGGTTGGGCATGACCAGCACGTCGAAGACCTCGGGCGTGTCGGCCAGCTTGGCCGCGCCGATGTCGACGATCCAGTGCTCCTTCTCGAGATCGGTGTACTCGGCGCCGATCTCGTCGAAGACCTTGTGGAACAGGCCGTCGGTCATCTTCATGATGTTGTCCTTCGTGAAGCACGTGACCTTGCGCCGGCCGTAGGCGCGTGCGTACTCGAAGGCGTAGCGGACGATCTTCTCGCAGCCCGGGCGCGAGATCAGCTTCAGGCACTGCGTGACGTCGTAGGTGCGCTGGTGCTCGATGCCCGAGTAGGTGTCCTCCTCGTTCTCGCGGACGATGACGACGTCCATCTTCGGGTGCTTGGTCTGCACGAAGGGGTGGTAGCTCAGGCAGGGGCGGATGTTGGCGTACAGGCCGAAGGCCTTGCGCGTGGTCACGTTGAGCGACTTGAAGCCGCCGCCCTGCGGGGTCGTGATCGGCGCCTTCAGGAAGACCTGGGTGCGGCGCAGCGACTCGAAGGCCCGCGGCTCGATGCCGGCGGTGTTGCCGCGCATGTAGACCTGCTCGCCGATCTCGATGGTCTCGATGGCCAGGCGCGCGCCAGCCTCCTGCAGGATGTGCAGCGTGGCGGCCATGATCTCGGGGCCGATGCCGTCGCCGTGGGCGACCGTGATGGGGGTGGGGTTCATGGTCTGGGGTGTCCGGGGACGAAGTGGATAGAACCGCGCGGGCGGCGGGCACCTGCACGGGCCGGTAGGCAGCCGAGGATGCCCGCCGATTCTTGCACGCGGTTTGCACGGCGCATCCGTGATTGCCCGGCCCCGCTTGCCCTGGCGCAAGCCGCTACGATGCGCCCCCATGCCCGCACCGACCGACCCGGACCTCGGCGCCGACGCGATCGCCGCCACCCTGATCGCCGGCTTCGACCGCCACTACCTGCTCTTTCGCGAAGCCACCCAGCGCGCCAAGGCGCTGTTCGAGGCCGGCGACTGGGGCGGCATGCAGCGCCTGGTGCGCGAGCGCATCCAGTTCTACGACGCGCGCGTCGGCGAGACCGTCGAGCGCCTGCGCAGCGAGCTGCGCGCGCCCGAGCGCGGCGACGAGGTCTGGCGGCGCGCCAAGCTGCTGTACCTGGGCCGGCTGATCGATCACAAGCAGCCCGAGCTGGCCGAGAGCTTCTTCAACTCGGTGTTCTGCCGGATCATGGCGCGCAGCTACTTCCACAACGACTTCATCTTCTTCCGGCCGGCGGTGTCGACCGAGTACATCGAGTCCGACCCGCCGACCTGGCGCAGCTACTACCCCGGCTGGGACACGCTGGCCGCGGGCCTGCGCAGCGCGCTGCTCGACGTCGGCTGGAGCGTGCCCTGGGCCGACCTCGACCGCGACCTCGGCCGCGTCACGGCGGCGATGCGCGAGCACCTCGGCGGGCACTGGCCGCCGGCCGAGGCCAACCTGCAACTGCAACTGCTGTGGGCGCCGTTCTACCGCAACAAGACGGCCTACCTGGTCGGGCGCATCGTCAACGGCCACCGCCAGTACCCCTTCGCGATCGCCGTGCTGCGCGACGCCGACGCCCGCCTGCACCTCGACACCGTGCTGCTCGACGGCGAGCGCATCGCGCTGCTGTTCAGCCTGACCCACGCCTACTTCATGGTCGACATGCCGGTGCCTTCGGCCTGCGTGACCTTCCTGCGCTCGATCATGCCGTGGATGTCGCGCGCCGACCTCTACACCATCGTCGGCCTGCAGAAGCAGGGCAAGACGATGTTCTACCGCGAGCTGATGCAGCACCTGCGCCACTCGCGCGACGCCTTCGAGGTCGCCCCCGGCACGCCGGGGCTGGTGATGATGGTCTTCACGCTGCCGTCGTTCCCATACGTGTTCAAGGTCATCCGCGACCGCTTCGGCGAGCCCAAGGACATCGACCGCGCCACCGTGCGCGCCAAGTACCTGCTGGTCAAGCAGCACGACCGCATCGGCCGCATGGCCGACACGCTCGAGTTCTCCGACGTCGCGCTGCCGCGCGAGCGGCTCAGCCCGACGCTGCTGGCCGAGCTGCAGCGCAGTTGCGCCGGCTCGCTCGAGGACGACGGCGACGAGCTCGTCATCCGCCACGTCTACATCGAGCAGCGCATGCAGCCGCTCAACCTGTACCTGCAGCGCGCCGACCCGGCCGAGGTCGAGCGTGTCATCGGCGACTACGGCCACGCGCTGCGCGAGCTGGCGCAGGCCAACATCTTCCCTGGCGACATGCTGCTGAAGAACTTCGGCATCACCCGCTACGGCCGCGTCGTGTTCTACGACTACGACGAGATCGAATACCTGACCGACTGCCGCTTCCGCGCGATCCCCGAGCCGCCGGACCCGAGCTACGAGCTGCTCGACGACCGCTGGTATTCGGTGGCGCGCAACGACGTCTTCCCCGAGGAGCTGGCCTACTTCGTGCTGCGCACGCCGGCCGTACGCCAGGCCTTCCTGCGCGACCACGCCGAGCTGCTGAGGCCGCCGTACTGGCAGGCCGTGCAGGCGCAGATCCGCCGCGGCGAGATCGGCGACTTCTACCCGTACCCGCAGACGCTGCGCTTTGCCGTGGCCGGCAGCGGCGAGGCCGTCGGCCAGCGCCAGCGCGGCGCCGGGCGGGTGGCGGCCACCACCGCGCAGGCCTGACCAGCCGCGGCCACCTGCCCCCCGATCCGCGGGGTCGGGCGCCGACTTTGGCACGCCGGCAGCAGCGCGCACGGCCCGCGGCTGCGCAGGGCTGCCGCGCGTGGCTACCATCCCGGGCGTGAACCGGCCATCCCACACAACACCCTGGCGCGCGCTCGCCGCCGCGCTGCTGCTGGCCGGCGGTGCGCTCGCCGAGGCCAGCGTCGACACGCGCGCGGCGCGCTATCACGAAGACGCGCTGCAGCGCTTCGAGCGCAACGACCACGCCGGCGCGGTCATCCAGTTGCGCAATGCGCTGCGCATCGACAACCGCATGCTCGCCGTCCACGTGCTGCTGGGCCGCGCGCTGCTGGCCGACGGCGACGCCGCCGCCGCCGAGGCCGCATTCGCCGAGGCGCTGCGGCTGGGCGTGGCGCGCGCCGAGGTCGTCGTGCCGCTGGCCCATGCCCTGATCGCGCAGGGCCGCCAGCCCGACCTCGAGCGCGATGCACGCTTCGGCCCCGACGGCCTGCCGCCGGCGATCCGCCAGCAGGTGCTGCTGCTGCAAGCCGCCGCGCGCGCCGACATCGGCGACAGCCGCGGTGCGCTGCAGCGCATCGAGGCCGCACGCGCGCTCGACCCGCGGCGCGTCGACGCCTGGCTGGCCGAGGTGCCGGTGCGGCTGCGCGCGCGCGAGGTGCGCGAGGCGACCGCGGCGGCCGAGCACGCGCTGAAGCTGGACCCGAACTCGGCCGAGGCGCATTACCTGCGCGGCACGATCGCCCACCTGCAAGGCGATGCGAACGCGGCGCTCGAGCGCTATGCGCGCGCGCTGCAGCTCCAGCCGGCGCACATCGAGGCGCTGGTCTCGCGCGCCGGGCTGCTGGTCGACCGCGGCCGCCACGCCGACGCGCAGCGCGACGTCGATGCGCTGCTGCGCCTGGCGCCGCGCGACCCGCGCGGCGCCTACCTGCAGTCGCTGCTGGCCGAGCGCGCCGGCCGCCGCGACGAGGCGCGCGCGGCACTGCAGCGCGTCACCGCGATCCTCGACCCGGTGCCGCTGGGCCATCTGCGCTTTCGCCCGCAGGCGCTGATGCTCGGCGGGCTCGCCCACTTCGGGCTGGGCCAGCGCGAGCGTGCGCTGGCCTACCTGGCCGAGGCCCACCGCGCACAGCCGGGCACCGGGGTGGCCAAGCTGATCGCGCAGATCGAGATCGCCAACGGCAACGCCGAGCGCGCGATCGACGCGCTCGAGGCCTACCTGCGCCTGAACCCGCGCGACGCCCAGGCCCTGCTGCTGCTGGCCTCGGCGCATCTGGCGCGCGGCAATCACGGCCGCGCGACGCAGTTGATGCAGCAGGCGCTGCGCCAGGGCGAGCGCGCCGAGCTGCGCACGATGCTGGGCCTGAGCCTGATCGGCGGCGGCCGCTACGGCGACGCCGTCGCCGAGCTCGAAGCCGCCTGGCGCAAGGACCCGCGCCAGACCCAGGCCGGCATCGGCCTGGCCACGCTGTACGTGCATGCCGGCCAGGCCCAGCCGGCGCTGCGCGTGACGCGCGCGCTGCTGCAGCGCCGCGGCAACGACCCCGGCGTGCACAACCTGCACGGCATGGCGCTGGCGCTGGCCGGCGACGCCGCCGGCGCGGCCCAGGCCTTCGAGCAGGCGCTGCGGCTGGACCCGGCCTTTGCCGCGCCACAGGTCAACCTCGCGCGGCTGGACATCGCGCAGCGCCGCTTCGAGCCGGCGACCGCGCGTCTGGACGCGCTGCTGCGCCGCGACGAGCGCAACGTCGAGGCGATGTTCGAACTCGCCCGCGTGCACGAGGCGCAGGGCCGCCTGCCGCAGGCCCAGCGCATGCTCGAGCGCGCCGACGAGCTCGGCGCCGGCGCCGGCGGCGCCGACGTCAGCGCCGCGCTGGCGCTGGTCGAGCTGCATCTGCGCCACGGCCGCGCCGACGCCGCGCGCGAGGCCAGCCGCCGGCTCGTCACCCGCGCCCCGGACGCGGTGCCGGTGCTGCTGGCGCTGGCGCGCATCAACCTGGCGCTGGGCGACACCGCGGCCGCGCGCACGACGCTCGCGCGCGCCTCGGGGCAGGCCGGCTTCCAGGCCGGCGCGCTGCTGCAGGTCGCGCTGCTGCAATCGCAGCTCGGCGACCTCGCCGGCGCCGAGCACACGCTGGGCAAGGCGCTGGCCGAGCGCCCCGAACTGCTGCCGGCGCAGGCCCTGCTGGCCGAGGTCGAGTGGCGCCAGGGCCGGCTGGCGCAGGCCGAGCAGCGCGCGCGCCAGATCGTCGCGCGGCAGCCGCGGCTGGCCGTCGGCCATGGCCTGCTCGGCGACATCGCAATGGCGCGCGGGCAGCGCGGCGCGGCCGTCGAAGCCTTCCGCCGCGCCCACCAGCTCGAGCCCGGCAGCGCCAGCCTGCTGCGCCTGCACACCGCGCTCGACGGCAGCGACCCGGCGGCCGCCGCGCGGCTGGCCGAGGACTGGCTGCGCCAGCAGCCGCGCGACCTCGCCGTGCACCGCGCGCTGGCCGACGGCCATGCCCGCGCCGGCCGCTACCCGGCCGCACGCCGCGCCTACGAGGCCCTGCTCGCGCTCGCGCCGTCCGACGCCCACGCGCTCAACAACCTCGCCCACGTGCTGCTGCGCCTGCGCGACCCGGGGGCGCTGGCGGTGGCCGAGCGCGCGCTGGCCAGCGCGCCGGGCACACCGCATGTGCTGGGCACCGCCGGCTGGGCTGCCTGGCATGCCGGCCAGACCGAGCGCGCACTGCAACTGCTGCGCGACGCCCGGCTGCGCGACCCGGCCAACCCGAGCACGCGCTACTACCTGGCCACCGTGCTGGCCGCCACGTCGCGCCAGGCCGAGGCCCGCGAAGAATTGCAGGCCGCACTGCAAGCGGGTGGCGGCTTCGAGCATGCCGAGGACGCCCGGCAGTTGCTGCGCACCCTGAGATGAGGGGTGGCGCAGTTGTCGATTTTCTTTACACTTGTTGCCGTGTGTTGCCCGCGCCGGACGCAAGTGCTTGTCACACAAGGAAGCCCCGCGAGGGCACGCAATTTGCTCACTGATGGCTTGAATGGTCCTGTCGACACCGCAGGCCCCACCAAGGACATGCCGATGAAACCCCTGCTGACCACCGCCGTGCTCGCCGTGCTCGCCGCCCTGGGCAGTGCCGGCCCGGCCGCGGCCCAGACCGCCTGGAACCTCTCGGACGCGCACTGCACCCAGAATGCGACCGCCAGCGGCAGCTTCGGCAACACCTGGACCTGCCCCTCGGGCACGCCGGCGATCTCGGCGACGCTGTCGGCGTGGTCGAGCGACCGCGGCAGTTCGAGCACCGGCAACACCACGGCCAACACCTACTTCCTCAGCGGCAGCGGCTACGCGAGCGCGTTCCTGTCGCCGCAGGGCACTTCCGGCTTCGGTGCGGTCAGCCGCCTCGAAGCCCAGCAGGCGCTGATCGGCGGCGACTCGACCCCGCTGACCCCCGGCAGCCCGAACCACGCCTTCGACTCGGTCAGCCCCGGCACGATCGACCTGCTGCTGCTGAACTTCAGCAGCAGCGTCGTGCTCAGCCAGATCGGCATCGGCTGGACGGGGGGCGACGCCGACGTCACCGTCCTGCGCTGGGCCGGCGCGGGCAACCCCTTCCTCGCCGACGGCACCTCGACCATGAGTGGCGACGGTCAACGCAACCTCAGCAATACGCTGGGCAGCACCGGCTGGTCGCTGGTCGGCAGCTACGCCAACCTCACCGCCGACAACACCGTGCCCTTTGGCGGCACCGCGCGCAACACCGGCGCCACCGATGCGATGGCGTCGAGCTGGTGGCTGGTCAGCACCTTCAATACCACCTTGAACGGCGGCGGCACGGCCTGCCTCGCGGCCAACGGCACGGCCACCACCTGCGGCGCCGGCGACGACAGCTTCAAGTTCAACTACGTCGCGTTCCGCACGCCGACCCCGCCGCCGCCGGGCCAGGTCTCGGAGCCGGCCTCGCTGGCGCTGCTGGGCATCGCCGCGCTGGCCTGGGTCGCCAGCAGCCGCCGCCGCCCGACGGCCAAGGCCTGAACGCCGAACCCCGGCCCGCCGCGGCGACCCGCCGCGGGCCGTGCGCGCCGTCTCTGCCGGCAAGCTTGCCGCGCTGGCGGCACCTACAATTGCGCGCATGCTGTCCCCGATACCCGAGCTGGTCGCCGAACTGGCTGCCGGCCGCATGATCCTCCTCGTCGACGAGGAGGACCGCGAGAACGAAGGCGACCTCGTCCTCGCCGCCGACCATGTCACGCCCGAGGCGATCAACTTCATGGCCCGCTGGGGCCGCGGCCTGATCTGCCTGACGCTCACGCGCGAGCACTGCCATCGGCTGCAACTGCCGCCGATGGCCACGCGCAACGGCACCCGCCACGGCACCGCGTTCACGGTCTCGATCGAGGCCGCCGAGGGTGTCAGCACCGGCATCTCGGCGGCCGATCGCGCGCACACGATCCGCACCGCGGTCGCGCGCGGCGCCCAGCCGCAGCACCTGGTCCAGCCCGGCCATGTCTTTCCGCTGCAGGCGCAGGACGGTGGCGTGCTGATGCGCGCCGGCCACACCGAGGCCGGCTGCGACCTCGCCGCGATGGCCGGCTGCACGCCGGCGGCGGTGATCTGCGAGGTCATGAACGACGACGGCACGATGGCCCGGCTCGACGACCTGCAGGTCTTTGCCGCGCAGCACGGGCTCAGGATCGGCACGATCGCCGACCTGATCGCCTTTCGCAGCCACAACGAGACGCTGATCGAGCGCCTGGGCCAGCGCGCGCTGGCCACGCCGTGGGGCGCGTTCGAGGCCCGCGTCTACCGCGACCGCACCGGCGCCACGCATCTGGCGCTGACGCTGGGCCGCTGGGGTCCGGCCGACGAGGTGCTGGTGCGCGTGCACGAGCCGCTGTCGGTGCTCGACCTGCTCGACGCCGGCGCCAGCGGGCACTCGTGGCCGCTGCCGCAGGCGCTGGCCGCGCTGACTGCGCACGGCAGCGGCGTGGCCGTGCTGCTCAACGCCGGCGACGTCGATGCCGCCGCGCTCGCCGCGCGCGCGCTGGCCGGCGCCGACGCCGCGCCGCGCGCGGCGGTCGACCTGCGCACCTACGGCGTCGGCGCGCAGATCCTGCGCGACCTCGGCATCGCGCGGATGAAGCTGCTCGGCCAGCCGCGCCGCATGCCGAGCATGGCCGGCTACGGGCTCGAAATCACCGGCTTCGTCGCCAGGCCCGGCGCCGGCGGCGCAGCGGCCGCCGCATGAAGGACGCCGACACCGGCCGCGCCGCGGCGCTCGACGGCAGCGGCCTGCGCGTGGGCATCGTGCGCGCGCGCTTCAACGACGCGCTGACCACCCGGCTGCTGGCGGCCTGCCGCGCCGAGCTCGCCGCGCTCGGCGTCGCCAACGCCGACCTGCGCGTCGTCGAGGTGCCCGGCGCGCTCGAGCTGCCGCTGGCCCTGCAGGCGCTGGCCGCCGGCGGCGGCTGCGACGCGCTGGTCGCGCTGGGCTGCGTGATCCGCGGCGAGACCTACCACTTCGAGCTGGTCGCCAACGAGAGCGGCGCCGGGGTGACCCGCGTCGGCCTCGACCGCCGCATCGCAGTGGCCAACGCGATCCTGACCGTCGAGACCGAGGCCCAGGCCTGGGCCCGCGCCGACGCCAAGGGCCGCGACGCGGCGCGCGTCGCCATCGAGATGGCGCGGCTGCTGGAGAGCTTGCGGTGAGCGCCGCCCGGCCGCCCGCAGGCCGCAGGGTGCACCGGTGAGCGCCCGCCCCAACCCCCGCCAGGCCCGCCGGCGCGCGCGCGAGCTCGCGCTGCAGGGCCTCTACGAGTGGCTGGTCGGCCGCGGCGACGCCGGCGCGATCGACGCCCACATGCGCGAGCAGGACGCCTACGCGCAGTGCGACCGCGCGCACTACGACGCGCTGCTGCACGGCGGCATCGCGCAGGCCGCCGCGCTCGATGCGCTGCTCGCGCGCCACCTCGACCGCAAGGCCAGTGCGCTGAGCCCGGTCGAGCATGGCGCGCTGCTGGTCGGCGCCTACGAGCTGCAGCACTGCCCGGACATCCCGTACAAGGTCGTCATCAACGAGGCAGTCGAGCTGGCCAAGACCTACGGCGGCACCGACGGCCACAAGTACGTCAACGGCGTGCTCGACAAGCTCGCCGCCGACCTGCGCGCGGCCGAGGTGCAGGCCGCGCGGGCCGCGCGCGGCTGAGCGGCGCGGCGGGCTGCGACGCCGCACCGGCCGGGCGCGGCCGTGGCCGCCTGCCATGCCGCCATGACCCCGCGATGACGGCGGCACGGCCGCCATTCGGGCCGTGCCCGATTCCACACGAACTGGGGATGCCACCCATTCGCGGGGGTGACGCCCGCGGGGGCACTGCGGCAGCATCTGCTCACGCCCACTGTCAAGTTTTCCGACAGTGGTCCGATCCACCGGGGGCGGCGCCCCTGACGCCTGCGGCGCGCAGCCCCCCAGCCCATGATCCGCATCTTCAATCATTACCTGCACCGCCGCACGCTGACGCAGGTCATGATCGACCTCGGGCTGATCGTCGCGGTGGTGCTGGGCATCGGCCTGGGGCCGCTGGGCGACAGCGGCGGCAGCGTCGTGCCGCCGCTGGTCGCGGCGCTGGCGCTGGCCGTCGGGGTCTTCGTCATCAACTCGGCCACCGGCTTCTACGAGCACACGCACAACCGCACGCTGCGCCAGTCGCTGGCCCGCGCGACCGTCGCCCTGGCCGCCGGCGTGCCGCTGGCCTGGCTGATCTTCGGCCTGCTGCCGGCCGACGTGCCGGGGCGCGACCTGATGCAGCTCGCCGCGATGGGCGTGGTCGCCGGCGTCTTCGTGCAGCGCGTGTACTTCGCGCATTCGCGGGCGCAGTCGCTGATCCGCTCGCGGCTGCTGATCTACGGCGCCGGCCGGCCGGCGCAGCAGGTCGCGCAGACGCTGGCGCAGGCCGACCCGCAGGTCGAGATCGTCGGCTTCGTCGCCGGCCCCAACGAGACCGAGATCGTGGTCTCGGAGCACGAGATCCTGCGCTCGGACCGCCCGTTGTCGCAGATGGCCAGCGACCTGCGCGTCGACGAGATCGTCGTCGCGCTGTCCGAGCGCCGCGGCGGCAGCATGCCGCTGCGCCAGTTGCTCGACTGCAAGCTCGGTGGCGTGCGCGTGGTCGACACCGCCGCGCACTTCGAGAAGTCGCTGGCCCAGATCCGCCTCGACCATGTGCACGCCGGCGCGCTGATCTTCGGCGACGGCTTCAACCAGGGCTGGCTGCGCACGGCCTGCAAGCGCCTGTTCGACCTGGCGTGCGCGCTGGTCCTGCTGCTGCTGACGCTGCCGGTGATGGCCGTCACGGCGCTGGCCATCCGGCTCGAGTCGCGCGGCCCCGTGTTCTACCGGCAGCAGCGCTGCGGCTACAACGGCCAGCCGTTCGAGGTCGTCAAGTTCCGCAGCATGCGCTGCGACGCCGAGGGCGACGGCCAGCCGCGCTGGGCCCGCGCCGGCGACGACCGCGTCACGCGCGTGGGCCGGCTGATCCGCAAGCTGCGCATCGACGAGCTGCCGCAGCTCGTCAACGTGCTGCGCGGCGAGATGAGCCTGGTCGGCCCGCGCCCCGAGCGGCCGTACTTCGTCGAGCAGCTCACGCAGCAGGTGCCGTTCTACGCCGTGCGCCACAGCATGAAGCCGGGCGTGACCGGCTGGGCGCAGGTGCGCTACCACTACGGCGAGTCGGTCGACGACGCCAAGCGCAAGCTCGAGTTCGACCTGTACTACGTCAAGAACCACTCGCTGTTCCTCGACATCGTCATCATCCTCGAGACGATCGCGGTGGTGCTGACGGCACGCGGCTCGCGTTGAAGGCCGCCACGGCCGCCGGCTGCCGCCGAGCAGCCTAGACTCCACCCGATGGACAACCCGGTCGCTGCGCTGAGCCCCTACGGCTTCGCCGCCGCGGCGCTGCTGTACGCCGCGCTGGCCGTGCACCTCGTGCGCGCCGGGCACCTGCGGCGGCTGCCGGCGGCGGTCGATCTGCCCGCGCGGGCGCCGGCCCCGGCCACGCTGCTGGCGGCGACGCTGGCCACCGTGCTGTGGGGGGTCACCGGCGCGGCCGTGACGCTGGCCGGCGGCAGCGCGGTCGCGCCGGCGGTGGCGCTGGCCGACTTGCTGCGCCACGCGCTGTGGCTGGTCTTCCTGCTGCTGCTGCTGCACCCGCAGCCGGCGGCTGCCGGCGCGCCGGGCTGGCGCCGCTTCGGTGTGCACGGCGCCGTCGCGCTGGCCCTGGTCGCGGCCAGCGCAGGCTGGCTGCTGTGGGCGCTTGCCGCCGGTGCGCCGGCGGCGCTGGCCGCGCCGCCGCTGCTGCTGCTCGGCATGGCCGTGCTGGGCCTGCTGCTGATCGAGCAACTGCTGCGCCGGCTGCCGCCCGAATCGCGCTGGAGCGCCAAGCCGCTGTGTCTGGGGCTGGGCCTGCTGTTTGCCTACGACCTGTACCTGCACTCCCAGGCCGCGCTGTTTGCCGCCTACGACCCCGACGCGCTGGCCGTGCGCGGGCTGGTCCACGCGCTGGCCGTGCCGCTGCTGTACGTCGCTTCACGCCGCCACGGCCGCGGCGGCCACTGGACGGCGCGGCTGGGCGTCTCGCACGCCGCGGCGATGCAGTCGCTCACGCTGCTGATCGTCGGCCTGTACCTGCTGTTCATCTCGGCCGTCGCCTACTGGGTGCGCCTGACCGGCGGCGAGTGGGGCCGTGCGCTGCAGATCGCGCTGCTGGTGGCCGCGCTGGCCGCGCTGGTCGTGCTCGCGGTCTCGGCCACGGCGCGCGCCAGGCTGCGCGTATTCCTCGGCAAGCACCTGTTTCGCTACCGCTACGACTACCGCAAGGAGTGGCTGCAGTTCACGTCGCGGCTGTCGGCCAGCGCGTCGCCGCAGGCGCTGGGTGCCTCGGTCGCGCAGGGCCTGGCCGACCTCGTCGAGAGCCCGGCCGCCGCGCTGTGGCTGCGCAGCACCGATGGCAGCGCCTACGTGCAGGCCGCCGGCTGGAACATGCCGGCCAGCAGCGTGCGCGAGCCGGCCGGCTCGCCGTTGGCCGCGTTCCTGCTCGCGCGCGGCTGGATCGTCGACCTCGACGACTGCCGCGACCGCCCCGAGCGCTACGACCGCCTGGCGGTGCCCGACAGCGTGCGGCTCGCGCCGCAGGCATGGCTGGTCGTGCCGCTGATCGTCGGCGAAGCGCTGGTCGGCTACGCGGTGCTGGCGCGCCCGCGCACGCCGATCGAACTCGACTGGGAAGTCACCGACCTGCTCAAGACCGCGGCGCGCCAGGCCGCGGTCTTCCTGGCCCAGGTGCAGGCCACCGAGGCGCTGTTTGAGGCGCGCAAGTTCGAGGCCTTCAACCGCATGTCGGCCTTCGTCGTGCACGACCTCAAGAACATCGTGACGCAACTCTCGCTGCTGCTGAGGAACGCCCAGCGCCACCGCGACAACCCGGAGTTCCAGCAGGATATGCTGGCCACCGTCGAGAACTCGCTCGACAAGATGCGCCAGATGATGCTGCAATTGCGCGAAGGCCAGGCCCCGGCGGCCGGCCGCCCCAGCGGGGTCGACCTCGCCCCGATCGCGCAGCGGCTGGCGGCGATGGCGCGCGAACGTGGCCGCGAACTGGAGCTGGGCGTGAGCGAGCGCGTGATGACCCGCGGCCACGAGGAGCGCATCGAGCGCGTCCTCGGCCACCTCGTGCACAACGCGCTCGATGCGACGCGGCCCGGGCAGCGCGTCTGGCTGCGCCTCGAGCGCGCCAGCGGGCAGGTGCGCATCGAGGTCGGCGACGAGGGCTGCGGCATGTCGCCCGAATTCGTCCACACCCGGCTGTTCAAGCCGTTCAGCTCGACCAAGGCCGCCGGCATGGGCATCGGCAGCTACGAGAGCTTCCAGTACGTGCAGGAGCTCGGCGGGCGCATCGACGTCGCCAGCCGCGAAGGCGCCGGCACCGTCGTGACCCTGCTGATGCCGCTGTTCGACGCCGGCACCGCCGAGCGCGGGCTCGCGCTGCCGGCCTGAGCGCCAGCCCCCGCCCCGCAGGACACCGCGATGAGCGCCACCCGCACCCCGCCGCTGCTGATCGTCGAGGACGACCTCGCGCTGCAGAAGCAGATCAAGTGGTCGCTCGACGGCTGGGACGCGGTCAGCGCGCACGACCGCGACAGCGCGCTGGCCGCGCAGCGCCGCCACGCCCCGGCGGTGGTCACGATGGACCTCGGCCTGCCGCCCGACGCCGACTCGACCTCGGAAGGCTTCAGGCTGCTCGCCCAGTTGCTCGACGCCGACCCCAAGCTCAAGGTCATCGTGCTGACCGGCCAGAACGACCAGGCCAACGCGCTCAAGGCGATCGCGCTGGGCGCCTACGACTTCTTCGCCAAGCCCTTCGAGCCCGAGCTGCTGAACCTGACGATCGCGCGCGCCTACCGCGTCTGGGAGCTGCAGGTCGAGAACCAGCGCTTGCAGCGCTTGCAGCAGCCCGACGCGCTGGCCGGGCTGATCACCCGCGACGAGGCGATGCTGAGGATCGCGCGCACCGTCGAGAAGGTCGCCCCCAGCAGCGCCAGCGTGATGCTGCTGGGCGAGTCGGGCACCGGCAAGGAAGTGCTCGCGCAGGCCCTGCACCAGGCCAGCGCGCGCAAGGGCCGCTTCGTCGCGATCAACTGCGCGGCGATCCCCGACAACCTGCTCGAGAGCGAGCTGTTCGGCTACGAGCGCGGCGCCTTCACCGGCGCGAGCAAGACCACGCCCGGCAAGATCGAGACCGCGCAGGGCGGCACGCTGTTCCTCGACGAGATCGGCGACCTGCCGCAGCCGTTGCAGTCCAAGCTGCTGCGCTTCCTGCAGGAGCGCACGATCGAGCGCCTGGGCAGCCGCCAGGAGATCGCCGTCGACGTGCGCGTGGTCTGCGCGACGCACCAGGACCTGCAGGCCCAGATCCGCGAGGGCCGCTTCCGCGAGGACCTGTACTACCGTCTGGCCGAGCTGGTCGTGCAGATCCCGCCGCTGCGCGAGCGCCCCGGCGACGCCGCGCTGCTGGCGCTGGCCTTCCTGCGCCGCCATGCGCAGGAGCAGCGGCGCAACCTCGCCTTCACCGAGGACGCGCTGGCCGCCATCGACCGCCACGCCTGGCCCGGCAACGTGCGCGAGCTGCTCAACGTCGTCAAGCGCGCGGCGATCATGGCCGACGGCGCGCGCGTCGGCGCGGCCGACCTCGGCCTGCCCGGCAGCGCACCGGCCACCGACGCGCTCGACGACCTCGTCGACCTGCGCACCGCGCGCGAGCGCGCCGAGCGCGCCGCCGTCGTCGCCGCGCTGGCGCGCACCGGCGACAACGTCGCCCGTGCCGCCGACCTGCTCGGCGTGAGCCGGCCGACGCTCTACGACCTGCTGCACCGGCTGGCCATCAAGCTCTGACCAGCAAACCCGTGTCCGGAGGACCTGCACCGATGCGCCACCTACGCCGCTCCCTGATCGCCACTGCCGCCGCCGCATTGCTGCTGGCCGGGTGCGCAGACACCACCGACCCGCAGGCCCTGCTCGCCTCGGCGCGCACCTCGATCGCCCAGAACGACCATGCCACTGCCGTCATCCAGTTGAAGAACGCCTTGCAGCGCGACCTCAACCTGGCCGAGGCACGGTTCCTGCTGGGCTCGTCCTTGCTGGCCACCGGTGACGCCGCCGGCGCCGTGGTCGAGCTGCGCCGCGCGCGCGATCTCAAGCACCCCGAAAGCGCGGTCGCGCCACTGCTGGCCCAGGCCCTGCTCGTGCAGGGCCAGTTCAAGGCGGTCACCGACGAGTTCGGTGACGTCAGCCTCGACGACCCCGCGGCCCAGGCCGACCTGCTGGTCGCCGTCGCGCAGGCCTTCGTCGGCCGCGGCCTGCTCGACGAGGTGGCCCCGGCGGTCGACGCCGCCCTGCGCTCGCGGCCCGGGCACCCCGGGGCGAGCGTGCTGCGTGCGCGCCTGCTGGCCAACCAGCGCGATTTCGACGGCGCGTTCAAGCTGCTCGACGAGGTGCTGGCGCGCCAGCCCCGTCACGACGGTGCGCTGGTCTTCCGCGGCGACCTGCTCGGCGCCGCGCGCGGCGACCTCGACGGCGCCCTCGCCGCCTACCGCGGCGCGATCGAGGCCAACCCGCGCAACCTCGAGGCGCACACCGGGGCCCTGGCCCTGCTGTTCTCGCGCAACGAGGTCGAGCCGGTCAAGGCCCAGCTCGAGCAGATGCGCAAGACCTACCCGCAGCACCAGCAGACCCGCTTCTTCGAGGCCCAGCTCGCGTTCATGGAGCGCGATTTCGCGCGCGCCCGCGAGATCGTGACGGCGCTCATCAAGGTCGCGCCCGACAGCGTGCGGCTGCTGCAACTGGCCGGCGCCGTCGAACTGCAGGGTGGCTCGCCGCTGCAGGCCGAAACCTACCTCGCCCGCGCGCTGCAACTGGCACCGGATCTGGTGATGGCGCGCCGCCTGCTGACCCAGTCCTACCTGGCCAGCGGCCAGCCGGATCAGGCCCTGCAGACGCTCGCGCCGCTGCTGCGTGCGCCGAACCCGGACGCCGTGACGCTCGCGCTGGCGGCCGAGGCGCACCTGCTGGCCGGCAATACCCGCGAGGCCACCGAGCATTTCGGCCGTGCCGCCCGGCTCAACCCGCAGGACATCCGCAGCCGCTCGGTCGTCGCGCTGGCCAGCGTGGGCGCCGGCCGGGTCGACGACGGCTTCGAGCAGTTGCAGGCGCTGGCCGCCGGTGACCAGGCCGGCATCACCGCCGACCTGGCGCTGATCAGCGCCCGCCTGCTGCGCCGCGAGTACAGCCAGGCGCTCGAGGCCATTGCCGCGCTCGAGAAGAAGCAGCCCGGGCGGCCGCTGCCGCACAACCTGCGCGGCCGGGTGCAGCTCGCGCAGGATCAGCGCGATGCCGCGCGCGCGAGCTTCGAGCAGGCGCTCAAGGCCGACCCCACCTACTTCCCGGCTGCCGCCGCGCTGGCTGCGCTGGACTTCGACCCCCGCAACCCCGACGCGGCACGCGCGCACTTTCGCGCCGTCCTGGCCCGCGACCCCCGCCACGTGCCGGCACTGCTCGGCCTTGCGGAAATCAGTACGCGCGCCGGCGGCACCAAGGACGAGCTGACCCGGCTGCTGACCGACGCCGTCAACGCCGCCCCCGCGGCCCCACGGCCGCGGCTGATGCTGATCGAGCACCTGCTGCGCCACGACGAACCGCGCGCCGCGCTGGCGCAGGCGCAGTCGGGCGCCACCGCCCAGCCCAACAGCCCCGAGCTGCTCGATGCGCTCGGCCGTGCACAGCTCGCCAACAACGATGCGCAGCAGGCCCTGGCGAGCTTCAACAAGCTCGCCGCAATGCAGCCACGCTCGCCGCTGCCGCTGCTGCGCGTGGCCAGCGCACAGCGGGCCCTGCGCAACACCGACGCCGCCCGCCGCAGCCTGACGCGCGCGCTCGAGCTGGCCCCCACTTACCTGCCGGCGCAGCAGGAGCTGATCGCGCTGGAGGTCGCGACCCGACGGCACGACGCCGCCGTGGCCATCGCGCGCAACGTGCAGCGCCAGCGGCCGACCGACGCCTCGGGCCAGATCCTCGAGGGCGACATCCGCGCCGCCCAGGGCCAGTTCGATGCCGCCGCGGCGGCCTACCGCAGCGCGCTGGCCAAGGCCCCGGGGCACGCCGAAACCGCGGTCAAGCTGCACGCGATGCTGCGCGGCGGCAACCGCATGGCCGATGCCGAGCGTTTCGCGGGCGAATGGCTGCGCAACCACCCGCGCGACGCGCGCTTTCGCCTGCACCTGGGCGACGTCGCGATCTTCGGCAACGACTACGCCAGCGCCGAGAGGCACTACCGCGCCGCGCTCGAGATTGCCCCCGAGAGCGCGATCACGCTCAACAACGTCGCCTGGGCCATGGCCCGCCAGGGCAGACCCGGCGCCGTCGAGTACGCCGAGCGGGCCAACCGGCTGGCCCCGGACCAGCCGGCGATGATGGACACGCTCGGCTACGCGCTGTCGCAGGCCGGCCAGCACGAACGTGCAATCGAGGTCCAGCGCCGCGCCGTCGCCGCGCAGCCGGGCACGCACCTGTACAAGCTGACGCTGGCGCATATCTACATCCAGGCCGGCCGCCGCACCGAGGCCACACGCACCCTCGACGAGCTGGCTGCGCTCGGCGAGCGCTTCACCGGCCAGGCCGAGGTCGAGCGGCTGCGCCAGCAACTGCGCGGCGGCTGAGCGCGGCCGCGGCAACTGCCGGGCTCAAGCCGCCGTCCGGGCGGCCGAAATCGCATCAGGGCGGTCCCCGCCCCGATGCGAACCATGGACGAGCCGAGCCGCCACCCCGAGGACACCCCGCCGCCGCCGGCGCGGCACCGCGCCGTGCAGCGCCCGCTGCGCTCGCGGCTGCGGCGTGCGCTCAACGCGGGCGCCCGCCGGGCGCTGGGCATCCTGCCGCGCGAGGCGCGCTTTGCCCTGTACCGCGCGCTGATCGACTGCGACCCCAACCCCGATCCGCGGCTGGCCTTGTCGATCGCCGAGACGCGCGACGACCTCGAGGCCAGCTTCGCGCTGCTGCACGAGGCCTATGTCGCCAGCGGCTTCATGCCGCCGCAGCCCTCGGGGCTGCGCGTGACGCCCTACCACGCGCTGCCGACCACGACCACGCTGTGCGCGAAGTTCGACGGCGAGGTCGTCGGCACGCTGTCGCTGATCCGCGAGGGCGTGTTCGGCTTTCCGCTGCAGTCGGCGTTCGACCTGAGCGCAGTGCGCGCCCGCGAAGGCCAGATCGCCGAGGTCTCGGCGCTGGCCGTGCACCCGCGATTTCGCAAGACCGGCGGCGCGGTCCTGTTCCCGCTGATGAAGTTCATGTACGAGTACTGCACGCAGTACTTCGACACGCGGCACCTGGTGATCGCCGTCAACCCCGACCGCATCGAGCTCTACGAGTCACTGCTGCTGTTCGAGCGGCTGCAGCAGCAGGTCGTGGCCAACTACGATTTCGCCAACGGCGCGCCGGCCGTCGGCGCGACGCTGGACCTGCGCCGCGCGCGGCTGGACTTCGAGGCCGTCTACGGCCAGCGGCGCGAGCGCAGGAACCTCTACCGCTACTTCGTGCAGACGCGGCTGCCGCATATCGCTGCGCCGCAGCGGCCGTACCACGTGACCAACGACCCGGTCATGACGCCGGCGCTGCTCGACCATTTCTTCAACCGCCGCAGCCGTGTCTTCGACACCCTGAGCCTGCGCCAGCGCGTGCTGCTGCACTCGATCTACGACCTGCCCGAGTACCGCGCGGTGCTGCCGCCGCTGCCCGGCGGGCGGCTGCCCGCGCATGCGGCACCGCGGCGGCACCGGCGCTACTCGCTCAACTGCCCGGCGCGGCTGCGCCTGGACGGCGACCCGGGCGACGAGGCGGCGCTCGAACTGGCCGTCGTCGAGGTCTCGCTCGACGGCTTTCGCGCCGTCTCGCCGCGGCCGCTGCCGCTCGACACCTGGGGCCTGGCCAGCGTCGAGCTGGGCCTGGGCGTGCGCTCGATGCTGCGCGTCTGCGCGGTGCGCGGCGCCCGGCCCGGCGCGGCCGGCGTCTACGGCTTTCGCGTCGAGGCACCCGACCGCGCCTGGCGGCTGTGCGTCGCCGCGCTCGAGGGCGGGTGCACGCACCGCGACCTGCAGCCCGCTGCCGACGCCGGCACGCCGACCGCGCCCGACGTGCGCATCGTCACCGCCTGAGCGCTGCCGGCTGAATCCCGCTGCGGTCGCGCCCCCCTGCGCGGCAAGCCATTCTGACGCGGGGGGCGCTCGACTCGGCGGCTCAGCCGGCGCGATCCAGCTTGTCGAGCAGCGCGAGTGCGCGCTTGGGGTTGCCGCGCGCGGCGCGCGTTTCGAAGCGCACGCGAGCATCGTAGTTGGCCAGAGCCACTGTGGCCAGCTCGTCCATCAGCTTGTTGATGCTGATCGAGTTCGACTTCGCGAGGGCCTTCAGTCGCTCGTGCTTGTCGTCCGACAAACGGATCGTCAGGGTGGACATGGATAGGCCTCCAGGCATTGCTCGGGCGTCAGGACCCGAAGCGTTGGGAACTTGAGTTCACCGCGCGCAACATCCCGCAGATTGCGCGTCACGATGACATCGGCCTGCGCGGCCACCGCCAGCTCGATGAGATGGTTGTCGGCTTCATCAGGCAGATTCGGCCGCCAGGCGTAGAACACTTCGACCCAGCGACAGCGATTCATCAGACCATCGAACACTTCTCCTCGTTCCTTGGCCGACAGCACGGAGTCGGCGAACAGCGCCGAGCGGCCCAGAACGTCTTCATACTCGGCCAGCAGCGCCGGCCCCAGCACCGGCTGGTATTGGCCACGCAGGCATGCGCGAAGCACAGCGCGCCCCGCGCCACCGCCGCGCAGAAGCGCAGCCACCAGAACGTTGGTGTCCAGCACGACCGTGACCATGGAAAATGATAGCACCTGTGCTGTCATCATGCAGGTGCTCCGGAGCGCGGTGGGCCTAGGCGTGGCAGGTCGACAGCCGCTCAGACGCCGAGGATCTCGAGGTGTGTCGCGGGTTTCGAAGCCGGCGCGTCAGCGGCCTGGCCGAGCAAGGCGAGCGCCTCGTTCACCAGCCTTGCCGCATCGCAGGCGGGCCCGTCGATCGCGGATTCGCTGACATGTTCCGCGCGGCGCAAGTCGAGCAGGACCTGATCATCTGCCGCGCGCTCTGCGACTTGTTCAATGCGCCAGCGCTCGCCGGCAAGATCGCCTTTCGCGGCGGCACGCCCATCCACAAGCTGTTGTTCGAGCAGCCGCTGCGCTGCTCCGAAGACATCGACCTGGTGCAGACCCAGGCAGAGCCCATCGGCGCCACGGTCGACGCCACGGGTCATCGAACTGGGTCGAGCGCGTTGGTGGCCCGATTCTGGTCATGGGTGGGCGGCAGGAGAAGGCAATCGAGTTCCACCCGATCCTGAGCTGGTACATGGAGCAGTCTGAACGCCTCCTCTGTGGCGGCGGGGCACGTCTGGTCGGGTCGTGGTCGGCTACGGGTTTCGCGATGAGCACATCGATCGAATCATCGTCCGTGCGGTTCGCGGCTGCGGCCTGCGCATGCTTGTTGTCGATCCCGCAGGCGCAGACATCGCTTGGCCAGTCAACCCGACTCGAGGAAGAAACGGGTGCCAGCGTTCTCCCCGCCGCAGAGGGGAGCGTCGAGGGTCGCTGGCGCGATTCTCGACGCTAGAACACCTCGGCCGCGGCCAGCGTCGGCGCGGCGGCGTCCTTGGCGGCCAGCCGTGGCGCGCCGCCGCCGGGCAGCGCCGGCCAGGCGATGGCGATCGCCGGGTCGTCCCAGCGGATCGCGCGCTCGCAATCGCGGGCGTAGACCGCGGTGGTCTTGTAGAGGAAGTGGCTGTCGTCCTCGAGCGCGAGGAAGCCATGCGCGAAGCCCGGCGGGATCCACAACTGGCGGCGGTTGGCCGCGCTGAGCTCGACGCCGACCCAGCGCCCGTACGTGGCCGAGCCGCGCCGGATGTCGACCGCGACGTCGTACACCGCGCCGCGGACGACGCGCACCAGCTTGCCCTGCGCGTGCGGCGGCAACTGGTAGTGCAGCCCGCGCAGCACGCCGGCGTGCGAGCACGAGTGGTTGTCCTGCACGAAGCGCGCCGCCGGCTGGCCGGCCGCGGCCAGCGCGGCGTCGAAGCGCGGCTGGCTCCAGCTCTCCATGAACCAGCCGCGCTCGTCCTCGAACGCGGCCGGCTCGACGACGAGCAGACCGGGCAGGTCGGTGGCGGTGGTTTTCATCAGTAGACCTTCTCGCGCAGCAGCCGCATCAGGTACTGGCCGTAGCCGTTCTTGAGCATCGGCTGCGCCAGACGCTCGAGCGCGGCGGCGTCGATCCAGCCGGCGCGCCAGGCGATCTCCTCGGGGCAGGCGACCTTCAGGCCCTGGCGCTTCTCGAGCGTGGCGATGAACTGGCCGGCTTCCATCAGGCTGTCGTGGGTGCCGGTGTCGAGCCAGGCGTAGCCGCGGCCCAGGATCTCGACCTCGAGCGCGCCCTGCTGCAGGTAGCGCGCGTTGACCTCGGTGATCTCGAGCTCGCCGCGCGCGCTCGGCCGGATGTCGGCGGCGATGTCGCCGACCTGTTCGTCGTAGAAGTACAGCCCGGTGACCGCGTACGCGCTGCGCGGCGCGCGCGGTTTTTCCTCGATGCTGATGGCGCGCCGCTGGGCATCGAACTCGACGACGCCGTAGCGCTCGGGGTCGTGCACATGGTAGGCGAAGACCGTCGCGCCCTGCGTGCGCGCGCTCGCGCGCCGCAGCATCGGCTGCAGGTCGTGGCCGTGGAAGATGTTGTCGCCCAGCACCAGCGCGCTGGGCCGGCCGCCGACGAAGTCGCGGCCGAGGACGAAGGCCTGCGCCAGCCCGTCGGGGCTGGGCTGCACGCAGTAGCTCAGGTGCATGCCCCACTGCGCACCGTCGCCGAGCAGCGCCGCGAAGCGCGGCGTGTCCTGCGGCGTGCTGATGACCAGCACCTCGCGGATGCCGGCCAGCATCAGCGTCGACAGCGGGTAGTAGACCATCGGCTTGTCGTAGACCGGCAGCAGTTGCTTGCTCAGCGCGAGCGTGGCCGGGTGCAGCCGGGTGCCGGAGCCGCCGGCGAGGATGATGCCTTTGCGTTGCATGCGGAGGGCCCTGGGTCGGTGGGGGTGCGTTCAGCGCGCGAGGATCTCGTCGAGCATGCGCTCGACCCCGGCCTGCCACGGCGGCAGGTGCAGGCCGAAGGCCGCGCGCAGGCGGCGCGTGTCGAGCCGCGAATTCAGCGGCCGGCGCGCCGGCGTCGGGTACTGCGCGCTGGCGATCGCGCGCACCGCTTCGGGCGCGACCTTGAGCGCGACGCCGGCGGCGCGCGCGTGCGCGATGACGTGACAGGCGTAGCCGTGCCAGCTCGTCTGGCCGGCCGCCGCGCAGTGGTAGGTGCCGCCGAGCTCGGGGCGCGCGGCCAGCACGCGCAGCGCATGCGCGCTGACGTCGGCGAGCAGCTCGGCGCCGGTCGGTGCGCCGACCTGGTCGTCGACCACGCTCAGCGACTCGCGCTCGGCGGCCAGGCGCAGCATGGTCTTGGCGAAGTTGCCGCCGCGCGCGGCGTAGACCCAGCTCGTGCGCAGGATCAGGTGGCGGCAGCCGCTGGCGCGGATCGCCTCCTCGCCGGCGAGCTTGCTGCGGCCGTAGACCGACAGCGGGGCGGTCGGCGCGTCCTCGCTGCGCGGGGTGTCGCCGCTGCCGTCGTAGACGTAGTCGCTGCCGTAGTGCAGCAGCCAGGCGCCCAGCGCCGCGGCCTCGCGCGCAAGCACCGCCGGGGCCTCGGCGTTGACCGCGTGCGCGCGCGCGGGCTCGGCCTCGGCCTGGTCGACCGCGGTGTACGCCGCGGCGTTGACGACCACGTCCGGGCGCAGCGCGCGCAGCAGCGCGGCCAGCGTCTGCGGCTGCTCGAAGTCGGCCGGCCGGCCGCCGGCGCCGGCGCGGTCGAGCGCGACCAGTTCGCCCAGCGGGGCCAGCGCGCGCTGCAGCTCCCAGCCGAGCTGGCCGTTCCTGCCGAGCAGCACGATCCTCATCGGCGCCTCAGCGCGCAGCGTAGTTGGTCGCGACCCAGTCGCGGTAGGCGCCGCTTTGCACCTCGGCGACCCAGTCGGCGTGGTCCAGGTACCAGCGCACGGTCTTGCGGATACCGCTGGCGAAGGTCTCGGCCGCACGCCAGCCCAGTTCGCGCTCGGTCTTGCGCGCATCGATCGCATAGCGGCGGTCGTGGCCGGGGCGGTCGGCCACATGCGTGATCAGCCGTGCGTAGGGGCCGCCCGGGTCGGGGCGCAGTTCGTCGAGCAGCGCGCAGACGCTGCGCACGATGTCGATGTTGCGCATCTCGTTGCCGCCGCCGAGGTTGTAGGTCTGGCCGACGCGGCCGTGGGCCAGCACGCGGCGGATGCCGCTGCAGTGGTCGCCGACGTAGAGCCAGTCGCGGACCTGCAGGCCGTCGCCGTAGACCGGCAGCGGCTGGCCGGCCAGCGCGTTGACGATGATCAGCGGGATCAGCTTCTCGGGGAAGTGGTAGGGCCCGTAGTTGTTGCTGCAGTTGGTCGTCAGCACCGGCAGGCCGTAGGTGTGGTGCCAGGCGCGCACGAGATGGTCGCTGGCGGCCTTGCTCGCGCTGTACGGGCTGTTGGGCGCGTAGGGGTGGTCCTCGGTGAAAGCCGGCGCGTCGGGCGCGAGGCTGCCGTAGACCTCGTCGGTGCTGACATGCAGGAAGCGAAACGCCGCGCGCGCCTCGGCGTCGAGCGTGGCGCAGTGCGCGCGCGCGGCCTCGAGCAGGGTGAACGTGCCCTCGACGTTGGTCTTGATGAACGCCGCCGGGCCGTGGATGCTGCGGTCGACATGGCTCTCGGCGGCAAAGTGCAGGACGGCGCGCGGCCGGTGCGCGGCCAGCAGCCGGTCGACCAGCGCGCGCTCGCCGATGTCGCCGTGCACGAAGACATGCCGCGCGTCGCCGCGCAGCGACTCGAGGTTGCGCAGGTTGCCGGCGTAGGTCAGCGCGTCGAGGTTGACGACCGTCTCGTCGCTCTGCGCGAGCCAGTCGAGCACGAAGTTGCTGCCGATGAAGCCGGCACCGCCGGTGACGAGCAGGGTCATGGGTGGGGGCTGCGTGGGGGGACGACGGACGATGCCGCGGCATTGTCCACGACGGCCGTGACGGCGGGCGGCGCCACGGGGGCACCGGCTGGCGGGGGCCGCTGCGGCCGGGTCACCCGATCAGGCCCAGCGCGCGCACGCGCTCGACGACCGCGTCGGCGGCCTGCTCGGGGCTCATGCGCAGGGTGTTCACACGCAGCTCGGGCTGCTCGGGCGGTTCGTAGGGCGAGTCGATGCCGGTGAAGTTCTTCAGCTCGCCGCGGCGCGCCTTGCGGTAGAGGCCCTTGGGATCGCGCTGCTCGACGACTTCGAGCGGCGTGTCGACGTGGACCTCGACGAACTCGCCCGGCGCCATCAGGCTGCGCGCCAGCGCGCGCTCGGCGGCGAACGGCGAGATGAACGAGGTGATCACGATCAGCCCGGCGTCGACCATCAGCTTGGCGACCTCGGCGACGCGGCGGATGTTCTCGACGCGGTCGGGCTCGGTGAAGCCCAGGTCCTTGTTCAGGCCGTGGCGCACGTTGTCGCCGTCGAGCAAGTAGGTGTGGTGACCCAGCGCGTGCAGCTTCTTCTCGACCAGGTTGGCGATGGTCGACTTGCCGGCCCCCGACAGCCCGGTGAACCACAGCACGCCGGGGCGCTGGGCCTTCATGCGCGCCCGCGCGGGCTTGTCGACGTCGAGCGCCTGCGGGTGGATGTTGTGCGCGCGGCGCAGCGCGAAGTGCAGCATCCCGGCGCCGACCGTGTTGTGGCTCATGCGGTCGATCAGGATGAAGCCGCCCAGCTCGCGGCTGGCCTTGTACGGCTCGAACGGCAGCGCGCGGTCGAGCGCGAGGTTGCAGACGCCGATCTCGTTGAGCGCGAGCTGCTTGGCCGCCAGGTGCTCGAGCGTGTTGACGTTGAGCTTGTACTTCGGCTCGGTGACGGTGGCCACGGCCGTGCGCGCGCCGATCTTGAGCAGGTACTGCCGCCCGGGCAGCAGCGGCTCGTCGGCCATCCAGACGATGGTAGACTCGAACTGGTCGGCGACCTCGGGCGGGGCCTCGGCCGCGACGATGACGTCGCCGCGCGAGACGTCGATCTCGTCGGCCAGCGTCAGCGTCACCGCCTGCCCGGCCACCGCCTGGTCGAGGTCGCCGTCGGCGGTGACAACGCGCGTGACCCGGCTCTGGCGGCCCGAAGGCAGGACCCGCACCGCGTCGCCCGGGCGCACGGTGCCGGCGGCGACCGTGCCGGCGTAGCCGCGGAAGTCGAGGTTGGGCCGGTTGACCCACTGCACCGGCAGCCGCAGCGGCACGTCGGCGCGGTGCGCGGCGTCGACGCTGACGGTCTCCAGGTAGGCCATCAGCGTCGGGCCGTGGTACCAGGGCGTGCGCGCGCTGTGCGTGAGCATGTTGTCGCCCTTGAGCGCCGACAGCGGGATCGGCGTGACGTCGCCGATGCCGATGCGCCGCGCGAAGTCGAGGTAGTCGTCGACGATGCGGCGGTAGACCTTCTCGGAGTAGTCCATCAGGTCCATCTTGTTGATTGCCAGCACGAGCTTGCGGATGCCGATCAGGTTGACCAGGGTGCTGTGGCGCCGGGTCTGCGTCAGCACCCCCTTGCGCGCGTCGATCAGGATGACCGCGACGTCGGCGGTGCTCGCGCCGGTGATCATGTTGCGCGTGTACTGCTCGTGGCCGGGGGTGTCGGCGACGATGAACTTGCGCCGGTCGGTGCTGAAGAAGCGGTAGGCGACGTCGATCGTGATGCCCTGCTCGCGCTCGGCCGAGAGGCCGTCGACAAGCAGCGCGAAGTCGAGGTCGCCGCCCTGCGTGCCCCACCTCTTCGAGTCGGCCTCGACGGCGGCGAGCTGGTCCTCGAACAGCATCTTGCTGTCGTAGAGCAGCCTCCCGATCAGCGTGCTCTTGCCGTCGTCGACGCTGCCGCAGGTGATGAAGCGCAGCAGGCTCTTGTGCTGGTGCTGGTGCAGGTAGCGGTCGATGTCGACGGCGATCAGGTCGGAAACATGGGCCATGTCAGCTTCCCCGTGGGGTGTTCGAGTGGACGGTCGCGCGGCGGCGGGGCGCTCGGCGGGGGCTCAGAAATAGCCTTCCTGCTTCTTCTTCTCCATCGACGCGGCCTGGTCGTGGTCGATCAGCCGGCCCTGGCGCTCGCTGGTGCGCGCCAGCAGCATCTCCTGGATGACCTTGGGCAGGGTGTCGGCCTGGCTCTCGACCGCCCCCGACAGCGGGTAGCAGCCCAGCGTGCGAAAGCGGATGTGGCGCATCAGCGGCACCTCGCCGGGCGCGAGCCGCATGCGCTCGTCGTCGACCATGATCAGCGTGCCGTCGCGCTCGACGACCGGGCGCGGGCGCGCCAGGTACAGCGGCACGATCGGGATCTGCTCGAGCATGATGTACTGCCAGACGTCGAGCTCGGTCCAGTTGCTGATCGGGAAGACGCGGATCGACTCGCCGCGGTGCTTGCGCGCGTTGTAGAGGTTCCACAGCTCGGGGCGCTGGTTCTTCGGGTCCCAGCGGTGCTGCGCGCTGCGGAAGCTGAACATGCGCTCCTTGGCCCGGCTCTTCTCCTCGTCGCGGCGGCCGCCGCCGAACGCGGCGTCGAAGCCATGCGTGTCGAGCGCCTGCTTCAGGCCCTGCGTGCGCCAGAGGTCGGTGTGGATCTGCGAGCCATGGTCGAAGGGGTTGATGTTCTGCGCGACCGCGTCGGGGTTGAGATGCACGATGATGTCGACGCCATAGTGCCGGGCGACCTTCTCGCGCAGCTCGTACATCTCGCGAAATTCCCAGGTCGAGTCGATGTGCAGCAGCGGAAACGGGATCGGCGACGGATGGAAGGCCTTGCGCGCGATGTGCAGCATCGTCGAGCTGTCCTTGCCGATCGAGTACAGCATCACCGGCCGCTCGCACTCGGCGACGACCTCGCGCATGATGTGGATGCTCTCGGCTTCGAGGCGTTGCAGGTGGGTCAGCGTCATCGACGGCATCCTGTGCGGGGGGGAAGTGCGGGACACGCCGGCGGCGGCCGGCAGCGGGGTTGCGGGGGCGGCAGGCGGCGTGGGCATCGCGGCCGGCAGCGCCAGCGGGCACGGCAGCAGGCGCAGCCCGGGGCCGGCCTCGGCCGCGGCCAGCAGCGCCGGCGGCAGGCCGTGCCAGAGCAGCGCCAGCGGCTGCGCCCAGGTCCGGCGCACGCGCTGTGCGGCGTCGAGCAGCGCCGCCTGGTCGTGCGGCCTGGGCAGCGGCAGCCAGCCCAGGCTGCCGCGCAGCGTCTGCACCAGCAGCAGCCGGACCGCGCCGCCGGCCGGCGGCGCGGTGTCGGCAGCCCACAGCAGCAGGCGGCCTTCGGCGCGGGCCTGGCGGGCCAGCGCCGGCCAGTCGTCCTGCCACCAGCGCAGGGCCTCGCCGCCGGCGGCCTGCGCCGCCGCGCCCAGCGTCGGCGGCGCCAGGCCCCAGCGCGCGAGCATGCGCTGCACGGTGCGCGCGCTGGCCTCGATGGCAAAACGCCGGGCGATCGCCGCGCGCAAGGCCTCGGCGGTCCACAGCCCGCCGTCGGCGCTTGGCTGGCCCAGGGCCTCGTCGCGCAGCAGCGCCTCCTGCGCCGGCGACAGCGCGCGCCCCTCGCCGGGCGCCCGACCGCGACCTTTTGCCGCCAGCGCCGGCCAGCCGCCGGCCAGGAAGGCCTTGTGTGCGGCGATGATCGTCGGGCTGCTCAGGCCGGTCTCGGCGCGGATCTGCGCCAGCGCCTGCCCGGCGATTCGCAACTGCACCGCGCGGCGGCGGCGCTCGTCGAGCGCGGCGGCGGCGGACGGTACGGCACGGTCCATGTCGAGACAGTAAAACTTGAATGACAGAAAATGTTTTCTGTCGCCAGTTTAACCAAAACCCGATGAATACCCCTGCCCCCGCCCTGGCCGCGCTGCTCGCCGCCGTGGAACAGATCACGCGCGAGGCCGGCCGCGTCGTGCTCGCGGTCTACGCGACCGACTTCGCGGTCCGCGGCAAGGACGACGCCAGCCCCGTCACCGCGGCCGACGAGCGCGCCGAGGCGCTGATCGTGCCGGCCCTGCAGGCGCTGACCCCGGGCGTGCCGGTGGTTGCCGAGGAAGCCGTCGCCGCCGGCCGCCTGCCGGCACTCGGCGAGCGCTTCTGGCTGGTCGACCCGCTCGATGGCACCAAGGAATTCGTCAGCCGCAACGGCGAGTTCACGGTCAACGTCGCGCTGGTCGAGCGCGGCGAGCCGGTGCTCGGCGTCGTGCTCGCGCCGGCGCTGGGCGCGCGCGGGCGGCTGTTCAGCGGCGCTTTCGGCCTTGGCGCCTGGGCCGAGGACGACAGCGGCCGCCGCCCGATCCGCTGCCGCGCCGTGCCGCCGGCGGGGTTGACGGTGGTCGCCAGCCGCTCGCACGGCGACGCCGCCGCGCTCGACGCCTTCCTCGCCGGGCGGCGCGTGGCCGCGCTGGCCAGCGCCGGCTCCTCGCTCAAGCTGTGCCTGGTTGCTGCCGGCGAGGCCGACCTCTACCCGCGGCTGGGCCGCACGATGGAGTGGGACATCGCCGCCGGCCACGCCGTGCTGCGCGCCGCCGGCGGCGAGGTCACCCGCCTCGACGACGGCCTGCCGCTGCGCTACGGCAAGCCGGGGCTGGCCAACCCGCATTTCGTCGCCGCGGGGCGGGCGTAGCCGGCGGCCGCCGCGCCGCCGGCGCGGGTACCCGACGGCGCGCGGCCCGGCGCTGCTACATTGGCCGCCCAACCGCTGCCGGCACCCGAGGTGCGGACACCGCGATTCATCGACGCCTGCGCCAGCGCCGAGCCGGCCGCAGAAGCCGCCGCCGGGCTGGCGCAGCATCCGGCGCGGCTGCCGCCGAAGCTGTTCTACGACGCGCTCGGCGCGCGGCTGTTCGACGCGATCACCGAACTGCCCGAGTACACGCCCACGCGCACCGAGGCGGCGATCCTCGCCGCCGAGCGCGAGGCGATCGCGGCCGCGGTGCATGCCGCGGTCGGGCGCGGCGCGACGCTGGTCGACCTCGGCGCCGGCAACTGCGAGAAGGCCGAGCGCCTGTTCGGCGCCCTGGCGCCCGCGCGCTACGTCGCGGTCGACATCTCGGCCGCCACCCTGCGCCTGACGCTCGCGCGGCTGCAGCAGCGCCACCCGGCGCTCGACGTCGTCGGCGTCGGGCTCGACTTCTCGACGCGGCTGGCGCTGCCGGGCGGCCTCGTCGAGGCGCCGGCCCTGCTGTTCTACCCCGGCTCGAGCATCGGCAACTTCGCGCCCGCCGCCGCGCTGCGGCTGCTGGGCGAGGCGCGGGCCGCGGCGGCCGGCGGTGCGCTGCTGATCGGTGTCGACCTGGTCAAGCCGACCGCCGTGCTCGAGGCGGCGTACGACGACGCGCTCGGCGTCACCGCGGCGTTCAACCTGAACCTGCTGCGCCACCTCAACCGGCTGCTCGGCGCCGACTTCGACGTGCGCGACTGGCGCCATCTCGCATTCTTCGACGCCGCGGCCTCGCGCATCGAGATGCACCTCGAGGCGCGGCGCGCGCTCGCGGTGCGCTGGCCGGGCGGCGAGCGCCGCTTCGCCGCCGGCGAGCGCATCCACACCGAGGACTCGTACAAGTGGACGCGCGCGGGCTTCGAGGCGCTGCTGCGTCAGGCCGGCTACGCGCGCGTGCAGACCTGGAGCGACGGGCGCGGCTGGTTCGCGCTGATGCTCGCCTCGGGCTGAGCGCGGCTCACGCGACTCACGCGGCGCAACTGCGCAACCCGGCGCAGACGTCGTTGCGCCCGGCGCCGAAGAAATTGCGGTAGCGCGCATGGCGCAGGCGCGGCTGGGTCGCGAACGACGCGCCGCGCAGCACCGGGCGGCCGTCGAACCACGGCGCCGAGTAGTCGCGGTACGGGTGCGGCACGTAGCCCGGGTACGGCGCGAAGTCGCTGGCGGTCCACTCCCACACGTCGCCCCAGCGCCAGGCCTCGCCGCCCTCGACCGCGGCGCGCTCCCACTCGGCCTCGGTCGGCAGCCGGCGGCCGGCCCAGGCGCACCAGGCCTGCGCCTCGTGCAGCGTCAGGTGGCACGCCGGCAGCGCGGCGTCGAGCGCGCACCAGCGGCCCTGGCGCCAGGCCTGCCAGCCGCTGCCGGCGCGCCTCAGGTAGCGCGGCGCAGCGGCCCGCGTTGCGGCCAGCCAGGCGCGGCCGGCGTCGCGCCACCAGCGCAGCTCGCGGTAGCCGCCGGCGTCGACGAACGGCAGGAACTCGGCCCAGCGCAGGACCTGCGCGTCGATCGCGTACGGCGCCAGCGCCACCTCGTGCGCGCCGAGCTCGTTGTCGAAGGCGAAGCCCGCGCCGACGCTGCCGAGCCGCCAGGCGCCGGCGCCGAACGCGAGCTCGCCGGCCGGGGCCGGCAGCGGCGCGGGCTGCCAGCGCGGGTCCTCGACGGCGATGCCCAGCGACTGCGCCATGTACAGCGCGGCCTCGTGGTGCATGTCCTCGTGCAGCAGCGCCAGGCGAAAGAAGTACAGCGCGGCGTCGTCCTCGCCGGCGCTGGCGAGCAGCGCCAGCGTCGCCTCGAGCTGGCGCGCGAGGTCGGCGCGCGTCGCGTCGGCATCGGGCAGCGGCAGCCGCCAGCGGCTGTCGTGCGGCACGCGGCCCGAGTGGTACAGCGCGTCGGCGCCGGCGCGCACGCCCGGCGCGCGCGGCGCGTCGGGGTCGGCGGCCACACCGCGCGCGCGCTGCGGGTTGCGCGCGATCCAGTACTCCTGGAACCAGCCGACATGCCCGAGCTCCCACAGCGGCGGGTTGAGCTCGGCGCGCAGCGGCACGGCCAGGTCGGGCAGCGCGCGCCGGCAGACGTCGAAGCTCGCCAGCGTGTCGGCGCGGCTGGCGCGCAGTGCGGCGGCCAGCGCCGCGCGACCGCCGCGCCGGGCGGTGTCGGCGGCGGCCGACAGGTCGGGGCTGGCCATGCGCGCTAACCTCCCGGGCGTGAAGCCTGTCATCGCGCTCGTCACCCCCTACCTCGCCGCCGCGAACAACGGCAACTGGCACACGGCGCGGCGCTGGGCACAGTGGCTGTCGGCCGATTATCGGGTGCAGCTCAGCGACGGCTGGCGCGGCGGCGACGAGGCGGCGATGGTCGCGCTGCACGCGCGCCGCTCGGCGCCGTCGATCGCCGCCTGGCGCGCCGCACACCCGGCGCGCCCGCTGCTCGTGGTGCTGACCGGCACCGACCTCTACCACGACATCGACGGCGACGCCGCGGCCCAGCGCTCGCTGCAGTGGGCCGACCGTCTCGTCGTGCTCAACGAGCTCGGCGTGCAGCGGCTGCCGCCGGCGCTGCGCGCGCGCGCCGTGGTGATCCTGCAGTCGGCACCGCCGCGGCAGCCGCGCGCGAAGACGGCGCGCCGGCTGCGCGCGCTGCTGGTCGGCCACCTGCGCGACGAGAAGTCGCCGCGCACCGCCTTCGACGCCGCACGGCGGCTCGCGCACCGGCGCGACATCGTGTTCGACCACATCGGCGCCGGGCTCGACCCGGCGCTCGCCGCCGAGGCGCGCGCGCTGGCCGCCGCGCTGCCGACCTACCGCTGGCTCGGCGCGCTGGCGCATGGCGCCACGCGCGCGCGCATCGCCGCCGCGCACCTGCTGGTCCACCCCAGCCGCATCGAAGGCGGCGCGCAGGTCGTCATCGAGGCCCTGACCAGCGGCACCCCGGTGCTCGCCTCGCGCATCGACGGCAACGTCGGGCTGCTCGGCGCCGGCTACGGTGGCACCTTCGAAGCCGGCGACGCGGCCGCGCTCGCCGCGCTCGTCGAGCGTGCGCGCGACGATGCCGCGATGCTGCCGGCGCTGCAGGCGCAGTGCGCCGCGCGCGCGCCGCTGTTCGACCCGGGGCGCGAACGCGCCGCGCTGCTGGCGCTGGTCGCCGCCGCCCTCGCCTGAGCCGACCCCGCGCGGGGCGCCCCCCCGCGGCAAGCCGCAGGACGCAGCCGGGGTCAAGGCCGCTGGCTGCGGCCCGGCGTCGGCTCGACGACTTCGACCTGCGCGCCCAGCGTGCCGGGGCGGAACCAGTAGCGCACCGTGCGCCGCGGTCCGGCGACCTCGGCGCCGACGCGCTCGCCGTCCTCGATCAGCCGCACGCGGTGCGGTGCCGCGGCTCGGTAGTCGCGCGGCAGCAGCACGACCAGGAAGCGGTCCTCGGCGGCGTCGCGCGCGGGCATCAGCTCGAGCCGCCAGCGCCCGGGCTCGGGGCCGTTCGGGCGCGGGCGCGCGAGGGCCTCCTGCAAGGCCCCGCCCTCGTCGAAATTGACCCCGTCGACGAAGAACTCGAAGCCGCGCCCGCCGATCGGCAGCAGCAGCGCCTCGCGCGGCAGCAGCACATGGCCTTCGAGCCGGCCGCCGCGACGCGCCGGCCCGCTGCCGGGCACGACCTCGGCGACAAACTGCCGGCCCTGCACGCGCGGCGCCATCAGCGTGTGCAGCAGCCAGCGCTTGCGAAACTCCGGCCGCGTCGCGACCACGTCGTCGTAGACCACCACGACATCGTCGATGCGGTCGTGCGCGAGCACCCGCCAGGCGCGCTCGACGCGGCGCGTGCGGTGCCAGAAGCTGCCCGCAGCCGACTGCGCGTTGGTGTAGGCCGCGGTGATGTCGGCCACCGCCAGCGCGATGCCCTGGGCGTCGTCAAAGCGCACGATGTCGCCGCTCTCGTAGACCTCGCGCATGGCCTGCCATTCGGCCAGGTCCAGCGGCGCCGGCGCCAGCCGCCAGCCGGTGCCCGCGCGCCGCTGGCCGCCGTCGTTGGCGATCACGCGCGGCGGCTCGCCGCGGGGCATCGGCATGCGCGCGGTGTCGCGCGGGTCGGTGACGGTGATGGTGTTGTGCGCCACCGTCTGCGCGGCGTAGTTCAGGTGGTGCTCGGAGCCGAAGCGCGGCCCGTGGTTGAGGCCGTCGTCGAGCGCCAGCGCACCACCGCGCCAGATCGTGAAGCTGCCCTGGTCGAGGTGCATGTGCGACCAGAAGTTGTCGCCGGCCTTGAAGGTCAGGTAGGTCGCGTCGTCGCTCCATGCGGTGCGCGAAGTCACCAGCCCGATGCCGTCGAAATGCCGCACCAGCGGCAGCCGCGCCGGGGCCTGCGCATCGAGCAGCGTGGCATCGGGCAGCGGGCCCCAGGGCCAGGCGCTGGGCGCGACCTCGCGCGGCGCGTGCAGCGTGTACGCCGCCGCGTGGCGCAGCTCGATGGCCAGCGGCAGCACCCCCGGCACGCGGCGGTCGAAGTACGAGCCCGCACCCAGCCGCATGTGCGTGCCATCGGGGCGGGTGCGGTGGATCGCAAAATCGAGAAAGCCGCGCAGCCCCGGCTCGCTGGCGAACAGGTCGACCCCGGTGGCTGCGCGCCACATCGCCGGCACCTCGTAGATCGCCGCGCCGATGCCGATGGCCACGTACTCGCCGCCCTCGTGCCAGCCGCCGTGGCGGCCCATGATCTGGCGCCAGACCGGCAGCACGCGCTGCTGCCACAGGTCGTGGGTGAAGCGCATCACCGGTTCGCCGCGCGGGTCGTCGCCCCACAGCGCGATCGCGCAGGCCACCAGGGCCTGGAACGGCGCGTTGTAGAGGATCACGTTGTACGGCGACAGCCGCTCCTCGCGGATCACGCCGATCACATGCTCGCAGCCGTCGGCCAGGCGCTGGCGCAGCTCGGCGCGCTGGCCCGGGCTCCACTGGCCGTACAGCCAGTCGTAGGCCAGCGCCAGCGGGCGCACCTGGTCGTGGCCGCGCCACTCGATGCGCAGGCCCATCAACTGCGCGTGCAGCGCAGCGAGGTCCTGGCTGCCGGGCTCGATATGCGCCAGCACGGTGCGCGCGTGCAGGTCGCCGCGCGCGGCGCGGCGGCGCATCTCGTCGAGCCAGGGCTGGCCCTCGGCATGCAGCCGCCGCAGGTCGGCCAGCGTCGGGTGCGGCAGCCGCGGGCGGGCCGTGCGAAAGCCCGGCAGCGCGACCGGCGGCAGGGCCTCGCCGGCCGGCAGCCTGGCCAGGGTGGCCTCGTCGGCGGCCTGCTCGCCCGGCGAGGCCAGCAGCACGCCGGCCAGCGCCAGCCCGGCCAGCGTCGCACCGCCCGCCAGCGCCGGCAGCAGCCAGCGCGTGCGTGGCGCGGGCCGGGCCCGCTGCGCCGCACGCGCGGCGGGCGGCGCCGCCGGCGCGGCCGGGGCGGCCATCCCCCGCGCCACCTGCGCGGCTGGTGCCGCCACCGTGGAGCGCCACAGGTGCGCGAGCACCGCCTGCGCCAGCGCCGCGGCGGCCGGCGCGATCAGCAGGTGGGTCAGGTCGGGCCGCTCGCCGGGCAGGAACAGCCTGAGCGTCTCGACCGCCAGCGCGGTCAGCAGCGCGAGCCCGGCGGCCAGCGCGACGCGCCGCCGCTGCGGCGACCACAGCCAGACCCCGAGCCCGACCACCGCGTACGCCGCCGCATGCGAGACCAGGCTCCACAGCGCGACCGTCTCGCTGCTGTAGTAGTGGTAGTGGAACGGCACCAGCGGCATCGCCGCGAGCTTGTCGGCCGCCGCCCACGCCGGCTCCAGACGCCCGCTGTAGCCGTTGAGCAGCGCCAGCAGCGCGAGGTACGGCAGCACGCCCAGCCCCAGCGCCGCGCGCAGCGCGCCGCGGTGGCGATCGACCCAGCCGCGGGCGGCAGCGCCGTCGACGCTGCCGTGCATCAGCGCACGCTGCAAGGCAAACCCCCAGGCCAGCCCGAGCGCGCGCGTGAGCACCGATGCGCCCTGGCTGACCCCCGAGGCCAGCAGCAGTTGCGCGGCCTCGATCGCCAGCCCCAGCGCCAGCCCGGCGGCCAGCGCCACGCCGACGCGCAGCCGCAGCCCGAGGCCCGCCAGCAGCAGCGCGAGCAGCGCGCCCAGCGGCACCGTCGCCAGCGTCTCGACGACCAGCCGCAGCGCACAGCCCGCGGCGCCGCCACAGGCCCCGGCCACCGCCCAGCCGACCAGCAGCGGGTTGGCCAGCTTGGCGGCCAGCTCCTGCGCCGAGACCAGCAGGTCGAACGGAAACAGCATCAGCGCCAGGTAGCCCAGCGCGTACAGCAGCAGCAGCGCCGGCCAGGCCTGCGCCCCGCCCACGCGGAACTGCCGCCACAGCGCGAGCAGCCGCGGCCCGAACGCCAGCCAGGCGGCCACGCCGAGCAGCGTGCCGATCGCCTCGGCGATCAGGTCGTTGAGCGAGACCGTGCGCGGCGGGAAAAACTGCTGCATGAACTCGACCGCCACTGCCAGCGCAAAGCCCAGCAGCGCGACCAGCGCGCCAGCGGCCAGCCGCAGCGGCCAGCCGCGCAGCCGCGCGGCCAGCGCGCCGGTCAGCGCAAAGCCCAGCGGCAGGTACAGCAGAATGTTGGCGACCCAGTCGGCGCGCGAGGCGACGCCGAGCTGCAGGTAGGGGATGTCGCGAAACCGCGCCCAGGCCTGGTCCCAGCCGAGGTCGTTGGGCTCGAACGGCAGCAGCGAGCCGTAGACGACGAAGGCCGCCCAGGCCAGCGCAAACAGCGCGAGCCGGCGGCGCGAGGCGGCGGGCGCAGGGCTGGACTTCAAGGCGCACACCCGTTCGGAACGACCCCGGACCATACCCTACACCCCCGCCTGCGGCGACGCGCACGCCACCCCACGAGTGCAGGGTCGGCTGCGGCGCGCAGCGGACCCGGACAGCCCGCAAAATCAAGCTCCCCGCAGCCCGCACCGATGCCCGCCCCCGCCACCCCCACCCGCCGCGGCCTCGTCGCCGGCGCCGGCCTGGCTGCGCTGGTCGGGCCGGCCTGGGTCCGCGCGGCCACGCCGGGCGCCGGCGTGCTGCAGGTCGGCCCGCAGCGCGCGCTGCGCACGCTGGCCGAGGCCGCGCGCCGCGCACGCGACGGCGACACCGTCGAGGTCGACGCCGGCGACTACCGCCGCGACGTCGCCGTCTGGACGCAGGACCGCCTGACGCTGCGCGCCGTCGGCGGGCGCGTGCGGCTGCTCGCCGTCGGCGGCGCCGCCGAGGCCAAGGCGATCTGGGTCGTGCGCGGCGGCCGCATCACGGCCGAGGGCTTCGACTTCGAGGGCACGCGCGTGCCCTCGCGCAACGGCGCGGGCATCCGCTTCGAGGCCGGTGCGCTCGCGCTGCACGACTGCCGCTTCACCGGCAACGAGACGGGCCTGCTGACCGCCAGCGACGCGCGCGCCGAGCTGCTGCTCGAGCGCTGCGAGTTTGCCGACAACCTGCGCCCCGACGGCCACAACCACCAGCTCTACGTCGGCCAGATCGCCCGCCTGACGATGCGCGGCTGCCATGTGCACAGCGGCTTCGTCGGCCACCTCGTCAAGAGCCGTGCTGCGGTCAACATCCTGTACTGCAACCGCATCACCGACGAATCCGGCGGCACCGCGAGCTACGAAGTCGAGTTTCCCAACGGCGGGGTCGCGGTGCTGGTCGGCAACCTCGTGCAGCAGAGCTCGACCAGCGAGAACACGATCATGGTCTCGTACGGCGCCGAAGGCTACGTCGGCACCCGGCACGCGCTCGCGCTGGCCCACAACACCCTCGTCGACAAGCACCCGCGCGGCGGCGTCTTCCTGCGCGTGATGCGCGGCGAGGGCCGCTTCGCCGCCGAGGTCGCGCTGCGCGCGGTCAACAACCTGCTGGCCGGCAACGACAGCCGGCTCGAAGCCGCCGGCCCCGGCGACTACCGCAACAACCCGGTCGTCGACTTCGACGTCTTCGTGCGTGCGCCGCGCGAGGACTACCGCCTGCAGCCGCGCGCCGCGGTCGCCGGCCGCGTCGTCGACCCCGGCGAGTTCGCCGGCGTGCCGCTGCGCCCGGCACACGAGTACCGGCACCCGCGCACGCTGGCCGCGCTGTCGGGCCCGCCGCGCCACCCGGGGGCCTTGCAGAGCACGGGTTGAGCCGGGCTGCCGCGGCGCCGGCGTCGTGCCGGGCGTTGCGGGCCGCCGCAAACCGGCAGTGTGCACGCCCGGCCCACGCCCGAACGCGGGGGGCGCTGTCCGACCGGCCAGCGGCGGCCTGTAGCATCGCGCCGGCTGCTGATGCTCAGCCGCGCCCGATGACCGCTGCCCTCGCCCCGCCCGCTCCCCTCGCCCTCGGCCGCCCGCGCTTTCGCGATGCGGCGCTGGCGCGCATCGCGCGCGAGCAGGGTGCAGCCGCCGCCTGGCAGGCGCTGTTCGAGCGCTGCGGCGACGACGACGCGCACCTGGCCGCCGCGCTGGCTGCCGTCGACGGCGACCACGCCTGCGGCGCCACCAACGCCCGCGGCCGCACCTGGCTCGCAGTCGACCGCTTCGCCCAGCGCACGCTGTGCTGGCGCGTCATCGACGGCCGCGTGCACTACGCCGAGCGCGCCGACGAGCTGGCCGCCCTCGCGCCGGCGGCGGCGCTGGCCCCGCAGGCGGTCTACGACTACCTCTACTTCCACGTGATCCCGTCGCCGCGCACCGCGTTCGACGGCGTGCACCGCCTGCCGCCCGGACACTGCGCACGCATCGACGCCGACGGCCGCATGCACCTGCTGCGCTGGTGGACGCCGCAGTTCACCGAGCCCGCCAGCCCCGACTTCGACGCGCTGGCCGGCGACTTCCGCCGCCGGCTGCGCGCGGCCGTCGCCGCGCAGCTCGACGGCGGCACCCCTGCGTGCTTCCTCAGCGGCGGCACCGACAGCTCGACCGTCGCCGGCCTCGTCGCCGAGGTCGCCGGCCGCTGCGCAACCTATTCGATCGGCTTCGACGCCGAGGGCTACGACGAGATGGCCTACGCGCGCATCGCCGCGCGCCGCTTCGGCACCGAGCACCACGAGCACTACGTCAGCCCCGACGAACTGGTCGACACCATCGCCCTGATGGCCGCGCACTGCGACCAGCCCTTCGGCAACAGCTCGCTGCTGCCGGCCTACTGCTGCGCGCGCGTGGCGCGGGCCGGCGGCGTGACCCGGCTGCTGGCCGGCGACGGCGGCGACGAGCTCTACGGCGGCAACACCCGCTACGCCAAGCAGCGCGTCTTCGGCTGGTACGAGGGCCTGCCGGCGCCGCTGCGCCGCGGCCTGCTCGAGCCGGTGCTGCGCAGCCCGCTGGGCGCGCTGCCGCTGGCGCGCAAGGGCCGCAGCTACGTCGACCAGGCCAAGGTGCCGCTGCCCGACCGCCTGCAGCAGTACAACCTGCTGCTGCGCCTGGGCCCCGCCGAGGTCTTCACGGCCGACTTCCTGGCCCGCGTCGACCCCGCCGAGCCGCTGCGCCAGCAGCGCGCCGTCTGGCAGCAGGTGCAGGGCGCAAGCGCACTCAACCGCATGCTGGCCTACGACTGGCGCTACACGCTGGCCGAGGCCGATCTGCCCAAGGTCCGCATGGCCACCGAGCGCGCCGGCGTCGAGGTCGGCTACCCCTTCCTCGACCACGGCGTGGTCGACTTCTCGCTGACCCTGCCGAGCGCCTACAAGCTCAAGGGCCTCGAGCTGCGCTGGTTCTTCAAGGAGGCGCTGCGCGGCTTCCTGCCCGACGAGATCATCGCCAAGAAGAAGCACGGCTTCGGCCTGCCCTTCGGCGTCTGGGCCACGCGCCACCCGCGGCTGCGCGACTTCGCCGCCGACTCCCTGCACGCGCTGGCCGGCCGCGGCATGGTGCGCGCCGACTTCGTGCATGAACTGCTGCGCCGGCGCCTGCCCGAACACCCCGGCTACTACGGCGACATGGTCTGGATCCTGATGATGCTCGAGCAGTGGCTGCAGGCGCGCGAGCGGCGCGCGGCAGCCGGCGGCGGCTGAACCTGCTGGCGGTTGCTGCGGCCGCGGGCTCGCCGCGCCAGGCCACACAAACTCGAGCCGGCGCCGCCCCTGGCTGCCGCGGCGTATCGATCTGCGCTGGGCGCACTGCGCGCAGCAAGGCCTTGGCGCCCTTGCGGGCTTGCCACAGATCGTAGGCCGACTGCATGTCCAGCCACAGGCCGGCACGCCCGCCATGCTCGGCGCCCAGCCGGCGCTCAATGCGCAGCACGTTGCTGCTCAGCTATCCAGCGCGGCGACACAGCAGCGCGGCAGAGGCCGGCCGCAGTGCGGCCTCCGTTGCGCCGGCGCGGCCAGCGGGCACCAGCCGGTCAGTGCGCCAGTTCGGCCACCCGCTCGCCGACCTCACCCAGGTGCAGCGCGCCGCTGGCGCGGCTCTTGCCGGCGCGCGCCGGCGGGTTGCACAGCCCGCAGACGTAGTGCTTGGCGATCTCGTGCGGGTGGGTCACGTAGTGGCCGCCGCACTTGCGGCACTTGGTCATCGTCAGCATGCCGTTGTCGACGAACTTGACCAGCCGCCAGGCCCGCGTGACCGACAGCAGCGGCTCCAGGCCCTGGCCCTGGGTCTGCTCCAGGTACAGGCCGTAGGCCTTGATGACGATGTCGATCTCGTCGAGCGCGGCCGTCTTGTTGAGGTACTCGTGGATGTTGAGGAACAGGCTGGCGTGGATGTTGGGCTGCCAGGTCATGAACCAGTCGGTAGAGAACGGCAACTGGCCCTTGCTCGGGCTCTTGCCGGCGACTTCCTTGTATAGACGCAGCAGGCGCTCGTAGCTCAGGTCGGTCTCCGACTCGAGCACCTGCAGCCGCGCGCCGAGCCGGATCAGCAGGACCGCGCGCTCGATCTGCCGGGCCTCGGTGAGGATGCTCTTGACTCGGGCCATGGTGCGTGCTCCTGCCGCTTGAACTGTCTGGGTGTGGGGTGCTGCGGCGTGGCGCGCTGGGCCCAGGCCGCTTCGCTATCAGGCCGCTTCCTGGTGGCGCCCGGCCATCAGGATCGAGGCGTGCAGGCGGTTCACGCCGTCGTTGGCCGCGCTCCTGCCGTGGCTGGTCAGCAGGCTCCAGACCAGCTCGTCGTCCATGCGGAATCGGCACAGCAGCGTGCTGCCCGCCGAGATCTTCATCATCTGCGCCGGCGTCAGCGCGGCGATCATCGCCGCCGTCTCCTCCGAGATGCCCAGCCGGAACAGCGCCTGCTCGCGGTCGCCGCGAATGAGGCTCTGGGCGAGCATCAGGTACGACAGGTTGGCTTCACGGATCTCGGCGAGGATCTGGTCGGCATTCATCGTTGCACTCCTTGTCGGAAGGTGGGAATCGGTGACGGTGTGCAACGGACTGTAGCCATCGGAAATGCGGGCGTTTATCGGGCTGCTTCGGTGGCTGGTGTCCGCGTTTTTCCAGCCGGCGTGTCGGACGGATTCCTACACGGGCTGCCGGCAGCGGGCGAATCCGCGAAGACGCGGTGCCTAGGCCCATCTGATCGGCGACTCGCCAGCGGCTGGAAAGGCCTAGATTTGCCGGGATCGGCCAGTCCGGCCGGCCACTGGAGTCACCCGCACATGCTGACTGCTACGCAGACCACCGGCGCGCCTGCTATGCCGGTGTCCGGCACCACGCCGATCGAATGGCAACGCTACTCGCAGAACGGCGAGGACGGAGTCATCGCCCACCTCTTCGACTTGCTTGGCACGACCGATCGTCAGTACGTCGAGATCGGTTGCGAGGACGGCACGCAGTGCAATACCCGGCTGCTGCGCCAATCGGGATGGCGCGGCTGGATGTTCGACGCCGAACACTCGAGAGCCGATATCGGCCTGCACCAGGAGACGATCACTCGCGAGAACGTCGCTGCCCTGCTCCAGAGGCACGGCATACCACCCCAGTTCGACCTGCTCAGCTTGGATATCGACTACAACGACTTCCATGTCCTGGACGGCATCTTGCCGAACTACCGCCCGCGCGTGGTGGTCGTCGAGTACAACGCTTCGCTCGGTCCCGACGAAGACGCTGTGGTGCCGTATCAGCCGCATCGACGTTGGGACGGCACGCAATGGTTCGGCGCCTCCCTGACCGCATTGCACAAGCTCGGCGCAGCGCGCGGTTACGTCGCCGTGTACTGCGAATCGATGGGCGTGAACCTGTTCATGGTGCGCGCCGACGTCTGGGGCGCGCGGCCGCGGCCATCGCCGGCGGCCCTCTACCGGCCGCCCGCCTACGGGCCTCGCCGCAACGGCCACCGCGACGACCCGCAGGCCCGCCCGTTCCTGAGTTCGGCCCACTACCTCGTGCCGGGGGCAGCGCGCGCGTTCACCCGTTACGGCCAGGTCTCGTACCTTGCCAACGACGAGTTCATCGGCGGCACGTTCGCGCGTGGCGGCTACTGGGAAGAGCCCGTCATCCGCAGCGTCGCGGAACTGCTGACCAACGTCACCGCGCTGGCGATCGACGTCGGGGCCCACGTCGGGTCTCATGCCATCGCCTTGGCCGCGCTCTGCCCGCGGCTGTCCTTCGTCTGCTTCGAGCCCCAGTCGGTGCTGCGACTATTGCTCGAGCGCAACATCGCGGAGAACGATCTGGATGATCGATTCGTCGTGTCGTCGATGGCCATCGCTCATCGCGCAGCCAGGGTTGCGCTGGCGGCCAGCTTCTCGGACGGCAGTGCGGCGCGCCAGACGATCACGTACGACGGCCGAACGATCGCCAACTATGGTGGCGTGCAGCTCGGCACGGGTGGCGAGACGGTCGAAGCCATCGGCCTGGACAGTCTGGAGAGCCTGGCGTCGGCACCGATCGCCTACCTCAAGCTCGATGTCGAGGGTGCCGAGCGGCTGGCCCTTGCCGGCGCCCGGCAGATGCTCGAGAACCACCGACCACTGCTGCTCTTCGAACACCGCGAGGACCGCGAGTTGACCGAGGCGGTGCTCGATCGGCTCGAGGTGCCCGCCGAACTGCGGACACTCGACCCGATCGCGCTGCTTCAGGGGCTGGGTTACCGTCTTGCGCCCCTGGGACAGGACGTCATCGCCGTGCCCGGCAAGCCGACCCCGACGGGGCCTGGGCCGGCGCCGGCCGGCAGCGCTTCGCCTGCGGGTGCGTCGCTTGGCGCGATGCCGGCCAGCCTGGCGTCGTTCGATCCTGCCGCAGCCTTGCCCGCCACGGCGGACTGCAGTGCCACCGTGCCCTCGACCCTGTTCCAGACCTGGAAGACTCGCGACGGCCTGCCGACCGAGTTCGCGCGGTGCCGCCAAAGCTTCCTCGACGTCTGTCAGGGCTTTGCGACGCCGCTGTGGGACGACCACGACAACCGCCGATTCGTCGAGCAGCACTTCGGCTGGTTCATGCCGCTGTACACGGCCTATCCGCAGGAGATCTACCGCGCCGACGCGGTTCGGTATTTCTTCCTCTATGCGTTCGGCGGGATCTACGCCGATCTGGACGTCTACTGCCTCGAGCCGCTCGACGGCATCGTCGGGCAGCCGCTGGCCGTCCTCGGCCGCATGGGCGCCGACCCCGACTTCGAGCATGCGCTGCCCAATGCGGTCATGGCCTCCTGTGCGCGGCATCCGTTCTGGCTGCTGGTGATCGCCAAGATGATCGAAGCCCACGCCAAGAATCCGGCGGCTCGACCCGAGTACCTCACCGGGCCGGTCGTCCTGAAGTCGGCGTTCGACGAGTACGCGAGCCAACCCAGGCTGGCCGGCGAGCTGATCGGTGCCGTCGCGCGCCGTCTGCCCGCGCACCTCCAACCGGCTGCCGTGGACATGGTCGCGGCCCTTTGCGCCAACGACTGGTTCCCGTTCAACTGGGCCGATCCGATCCACCGGCTCTACCGCCAGGCGCTCAGGTCGCAAGCGGTGGTGCCCGACGTGCATCTGTGCCGCAAGCTGTTTCCGCAGGCCAGCTTGCTGACCTTCTGGAGCCACTCGTGGGAGCCCGAGCCCGGCCGGCCCGACGGCAGCGAACAGGGCCCTGCACCCAGCGCTGTTTCGGCGAACTCCGGCAGGCAGCCGTCGCTACGCTGCCACCACCCCTGACCAAAGGACCAGCACCATGCGCGTCGCCGTCGTCACCCCCTACTTCCGCGAACCCCGGGCCTGGCTCGAGCGCTGCCTCGACAGCGTGCGCCGGCAGAGCCTGCCGTGCGAGCACCTGCTCGTCGCCGACGGACAGGCGCAGGACTGGATCGACGGCGCCGGCGTGCAGCATCTGCGGCTGGGACGCAGCCACGCCGACTACGGCAACACGCCTCGCTCGATCGGCGCGCAACTGGCCGTCTCGCAGGGCTGCGACGCGATCGCCTTCCTCGATGCCGACAACTGGTACGAGCCGCAGCATGTGCAGACCTGCATCGAGGCCGCGCAGCGCAGCGGCGCCGACTGGGTCGCCGCGCGGCGTCACCTGAGCCGCGACGACGGCTCGCGCATCGCCCTGCGCATCGCCGAGGACGACGACTTCTCGCATGTCGACACCAACTGCTTCTTCGTGCTGTTCGGCGCCTTCCACACGCTGCCGCGCTGGGCCCTGATGCCCAAGCCGATGGCGATGTGGAGCGACCGCTTCTACCTCGATGCGCTGCGCGCGGAGGGTCTGCGCGAGGCGCACTGCGAGGTAGCCACCGTGAACTACCTCTGCACCTGGGCCAATGTGTTCGAGGCTGTCGGCGAGACGCCGCCGCCGTATGCCAAGAGCGGCCTGCCAGTCGAGCGGCTGGCGGCCTGGCTGCAGCGGCTGCAACCCGGCGACCTGGCGCATGTGCGACGCCTCAGCGGCGTGGACCTGCCCGACTTCCTCGCCCGACGTTCGCGCCGGCACGCTGCCTGAGCGGCGGCGTCGGCCGCCCCTCGGCCGCCCCTCGGCCGCCGCTCGACCCGCCTGAAAGCCCCACGCCAGCCCTGCCATGCCACTCACCGCAACGCCAGCGCGCCCCGTCCACCCCGACCGCCTGGTACGCCAACTGGTCGCCGCGCGCGACGACATGGCCCGGCGCGACTGGCCGCAGGCGCGCCGCCGGCTCGAGCGCGCCGTCACCGCGCCGGGCGGCGTGGCCGAGGTCTGGGTGGCCTTGGCCGAGGCGCGTGCACGCACCGGCGACTTGGCCGGCAGCGCCGCCGCCGCCCGCGCGCTGGCCCTGGAACCCGACTCGCTGGCCGCCGTGCTGCTGCGCGTCGTCGCGCTGCGGTGCCTGCAACGCGTCGGCGGGCCTGCCTACCTCGCGCACTGGGAGCAGTTTGCCGGCCGCTGGGACGACTTCGACGCCAACGTCGAGCGCTTCGTCGCCGCGCTGCACGCCGCTGCCGACGCCACCGACATGCCGCGCGAGTTCAGCGCGCCGTTCGCGCTGCTGGGCCTGCCTCACCACCCGCGCGACATGCTGCAGGCCGCGCGGCTGAGCGCGGCCTTCCTCGCCGAGGGCGTGCAGCCGCTGCCACCGCGCCGCGCGCACCGCGGCGGGCCGCTGCGCGTGGGCTACCTTCGAAGGCCCCGTGCGGGCAGGTCGTCGCGGTGCGCTCGCTGATCACCGGCGTACCCCGCGACAGGCAGTGCGCGGCGCGGATCTGCTCGAAGCGGCAGGTGCCATAGAAGTGGACGTTGAGCACCGCCTTGGCCTGGCGGATGTAGCGGTCGCGCTCCTCGCCGTACAACGCGGCGTCGAACAGCGTGACGACGCGGCCCGTGGCCTCGATACGCTCGAGCCAGCGCGCGCGACGTTCGTTCATGCTGCCGACGAACAGCAGGTCGATCGGCCGCTGCTCGAGAGGCAGCGGCTGCGGCGCCGCCAGGTACGGGGCGTGCAGCACGGGGACGATCGGCACGTCCAGCGGGTCGCCGGCGTAGGCGGCGACGTTGCGCGCGTCGTAGTCGACGACGCCCGACGTGGACAGCAGTTGCAGGTACTCCGGCGGCGTCTGCGCACCGCCGTCGCCGAGCTGCTCGAGGTTGACGAACAGGCAGGTGTAGCGCTTGCGCAGCTCCGGGTCGAAGCCCAGGTGCGCGCCGAAGACGAGGTTGACGGCGTCGTGGCGCAGCCGGTACTTGGCCAGCGTGACCTGCGCGCCCAGGCGCCGCAACTGCCAGCGGTAGTACCGCACAGGGTCGAGCAACGCCAGCCAGTGGACGTAGCCGGGGGCTGGACGATGCACAGGTGGATGGGCGGCAGTGTGGTTATGCGAAGGCACCCTCGGAGTTGATCGCTTGGTCGGAATCGGTCGGAGCTTGGTCCATTAACCTGCGCTCATGGTGGCGGCTGGAACCCGCCGGCAAATGCCCGGCCCCCAGCCCTGCCGCGCGACGCTCGGCCATGCGCAGGTACAGGGCTTCCAGGTCGCGGGCGTAGGCCGTGCTGTCGAACAGGCGCGACTCGCGCATGCCTTGCAAGTGGGTGCGCAGCGCCTGGCGCCGGGCGTCGTCGCGGCTCAGGTCGACGAGCAAGCGTACGTAGGCCTCGACGCTGTCGGTGTTGAGCGCTGGCAGGCCCACGGCGGCGTTGAGGCTCGCCGCCACGCGCGACGCGAAGCTGCGCCCAGGCAGCGTGATCACCGGCAGACCAGCCCAGAGCGCGTCGCTGGCCGTGGTGTGGGCGTTGTAGGGCCAGGTATCCGCGAACAGGTCGGCGCAGGCCATGCGCGAGAGGTGGCCGGCGTAGTCCCGCATCGGCGGGGCCCACACCACCCGTTGCGCGCCCAGGCCGCGCGCTTGCAGGTGCAGGTCCATGTTCTTGCGTACCTGGGCGTTCCACTCGAGCAGCCACAGCACGCTGGCGGGCACCTCGTGCAGCACCTGCGCCCAGGCGTCGAGCACCGGCGGCGCAAACTTGTAGGGCTGGTTGAAGCAACACAGCACGATGCCCGCCTCGGGCAGCCCGGCCTGCGCGCGGGTCAGCGGCTGCGGGCGCGGGCGCTGGCTGTCGTTGGCCTGGTAGCACAGTGGCAACTGGGCGATCTTCTCGCTGTAGTCGCCGGCGCTGGCCAGCGGGGTGACGACCGGGTCGCCGACGACATAGTCGATCCAAGGCGCGCCGGTGCTGCCCGGGTAGCCGAGGAAGGACACCTGCACCGGCGCCGCGCGGTACGCGAACAGCGCTGGCCGTGCGCCGCGGGTATAGCCCTTGAGGTCGACCAGGATGTCGATACGGTCGGCCCGCACCCGTTCGGCCGTGGCGGCGTCGCTCAAGGCGTTGACGTCGACGACATGCTCGGCGGCGCTGTGCGCCCGCTGGCGCAGCGCGGAGCCGTCGTCGGCGCTGTGCGAATAGAGGAAGACTTCGAAGCGCCCGCGGTCATGGCGCTCCAGCACCCCGGCAAACAGCATCACCGTCGCATGGTGGTGAAAGTCGCTCGACACATAGCCGATGCGCAGACGGCGCCCGTGCAGGGGCGCCATGGCGAGGGCAGGCAGCGCCTGCACACCGCGCGCGGCGTGGCGCGCCGTCGAGCGCGCCGCGCGCAACTGCAGCGCCGGGTCGTCCCACAGCGCGAGGGTGGCAAAGGGCAGTGCGGCGCGGTCGGCGTCGTCGGGCAGTTGCCGCAGCGCGGCGTGGAAGGCCTCGATGTCGCCCTGGGCGTCGTCCCAGAGGCAGACCTCGCGCTGGCGATACGCCAGGGTCGCGCGCAGGTTCAGGTCGTGCTCGCCGCAGCCCAGCGCCAGCGCGGTGCGAAAGCACTGCACGGCCTCTTCCTTCAGGTCGAGCCTGTCAAAGCAGAAGCCCAGGTGCGCGTGCGCCGGCGCGTGGTCGATCTGGCAGCGCAGCGCGGCGAAGTAGGCGTCGATGGCCTCGCGCAGCCGGCTGGCGTCCTCCAGGGCGCGGCCGAGCTGGAAGTGGTGCTCGGCGCCGGGCACCTGCCCGGCGGGCACGCGCTGCAGCCAGTCGACCAGCGCTGCGGGCTGGCGCAGCTCGCGCAGGCATTCGGCGCCTAGCGACCAGGCGATGGCGTCTGCGGGCGACTGCTCGAGCAGCGCGCGCAGCTCGCGCAGGGCATCCTCGGGCCGGCGCTGGCGCCACAGCGCGCGCGCGAGGTTCAGGCGGTAGACGCCGTCGTGCGGGCGCTGGCGCAGCGCATCGCGAAACGACTGCTCGGCGGCCTTGAAGCGGCCGGCATCGTAGTCAGCCAACCCGCGCTGCCAGTGGCGGTGGGCGTGGGCGGTGGCGGTCGCGGCGTGCATCGGCAAGGTCCCTCGTGGGTCGCGCGGTAGGCGGCAATGCGGCCACTCTAGCCACGCCGGCGCGCCGGTGTGGCCGGAACTGCGCGGTCAACGGCCGGCTGTTCGGTGCCCGGGCGGCGGGCCTGCGCTTGCCGGCAGCGCGGCGGGCCGCGTGCGCATTTCACGTCCCTGGCTCAAGTTCTTGCGCCGCCGCTCGATAACGCCAGCAACGGCCCCCGCAAGGGGACCGTGGTCCGGTTAGACGGTGTTCAGGACGACCGCAGCGCGGCGGTCTGGCTCTGGCTAGCGTCGGGCGATGGGTGTGGCCTGGGCCACGCCGCAAGCTGGGGCGCGCGAGCGCTCTCGTATCGTCTCCGGCAGGTGCCGGGTCTTACGCAAACCTGGGAGTCCAATATGGCGTCCACGATCAACACCAACCTTCTGTCCTTGAATGCCCAGCGCAACCTGGCCGAGAGCCAGTCTTCGCTCGCCACCTCGATGCAGCGACTGTCGTCGGGGCTGCGCGTCAATTCGGCGCGCGACGACGCGGCGGGCCTGGCCATCGCCGAGCGCATGAATGCGCAGGTGCGCGGCATGAACGTCGCCATCCGCAATGCCAACGACGGCATCTCGCACGCACAGACCGCCGAGGGCGCACTGGCGAACGTCGGCGATGCGCTGCAGCGCATGCGCGAGCTGGCGGTGCAGGCGCGCAACGTCACGAACTCGGGCAGCGACCGCGACGCGCTGCAGAACGAATTCGTGGAACTGCAAAGCGAGATCACCCGCGTGCTGGGCGGCACCCAGTTCAACGGCACGGGCGTGTTCACCGCCACCGGCAACCAGGACTTCCAGGTTGGCGCGGGAACCTCGGCAAATGATCGCGTCACGGTCGTTCTGGGCACCACGCCGCTGAACGCCAACACCAGCATCACCAATGCCACAGGCACCGCCGCGGCGATCGGCTCCACCGCCACGGGTAGCTCGATCGACACCGCCATCGGCAACATCGACGCGGCCATCAACCTGGTCAACACCGAGCGCTCGCGCTGGGGCGCCACGCAGAACCGCTTCGAGGCCGTCATCTCGAACCTGCGCGTCAACGTCGAGAACCAGTCGGCCGCGCGCAGCCGCATCATGGACGCCGACTTCGCCGTCGAGACCGCCAACCTCTCGCGCGCGCAGATCCTGCAGCAGGCCGGCAACGCAATGGTCGCCCAGGCCAACCAGCAGCCGCAGCAGGTGCTGCAACTGCTGCAGCGCTGAGCGCACGGCGCGCTCAAGTCCCGGCCGTTGCGGCCGATGACGCGATCACCCGGTGCGGGGGCGGCCCTGTCCCGGGTGGTTCTACTTTGCGGGGGCGACGCGAACCATGGCGACCATCTCCTCACCCGGCGTCGGCAGCGGCCTGGACGTCAACGGCATCGTCAGCCAGTTGATGGCGCTCGAGCGCCGGCCGCTGCAGCAGCTCGAGCAGCAGCGCTCGCAGGTCCAGGCCGAGCTGTCGGCCTTCGGCCGGCTGCAAGGCGCGGTCTCGACGATGCGCGACGCCGCGCGCCGCCTGGCCGACGCGCCGACCTGGACCGCCACCACAGTGACGTCGTCGAACACCGCCGCGGTCTCGGCCACCTCGAGCGGGGTGGCGCCGCCGGGCAGCTACAGCGTCGCGGTGGCGCGGCTGGCCGCGGCGCAGACGCTGAGCATGCCCACCGCGCTGCCCACGGCCAACGACAACCTGGGCAGCGGCACGCTGACCATCACCCTGGGCACCTGGGCCGGCAACCTTGCCAGCTTCACGCCGCGCGCCGGCAGCACACCGGTGAGCGTGACCATCGCCGCCGGCAACGGCTCGCTGGCGTCGGTGCGCGACGCAATCAATGCCGCCGGCGCGGGAGTCAGCGCGTCGATCGTCAACGACGCCAGCGGCGCGCGGCTGGCCCTGCGCTCGACTTCGACCGGCGTCGAACACGGTTTTCGTCTGACCGTGACCGACGACGACGGCACGCACGCCGACGCCGCCGGGCTGTCGCGGCTGGCCTACGACCCGGCCGGCGGCGCGGCGCAGATGACGCGCACGCTGGCCGCGGCCAATGCCGAGGCGACGATCAACGGCGTGGCGGTGTCCTCGGCCACCAATACGCTGACCGACGTGCTCGACGGCCTGACCCTGCGCCTGGCGCAGGTGACGAACGCGCCGGTCGACCTGGCGGTCGCCCGCGACAGTGCGGCCGTGCGCAAGCAGGTCACCGACTTCTCGACGGCCTACAACGACCTGGTGCGCCTGCTGCGCGAGCTGACCGCGTTCGACGAAGCCACCCGGCGCGCCGGCGCGCTGCAGGGCGACAGCGCGACGGTCAGCCTGATGCGCCAGTTGCGCAACCTCGTCGGCGGCCAGAGCCAGGCCAGCGCCGCGTTCCAGCGGCTGGCCGACATCGGCCTCGAGCCGCAGCGCGACGGCACGCTGCGCGTCGTCGACAGCCGGCTCGACGGCGCGCTGGGCCGCCATGACGAGCTGCGCGCCTTCTTCTCGCGCAACGCCGAGGGCAGCGCATCGGACGGCTTCGGCGTGCTCTTGCGCGGCCTCGGCGACGGCGCGCTGGCCAGCGACGGCGTGCTGACGACGCGCCGCGAGGGCTTGCAGCAGCGCATCCAGCGCAGCAGCGATGGCATCGCCCGCATGGAAGACCGGCTGCAACTCGTCGAGCGCAGGCTGCGCGAGCAGTACACGCGGCTCGACGGGCAGGTGGCCGCGCTGAGCGGCTTGCAGAACTTCGTCAGCCAGCAGTTGCAGGCGATGAACCCGCAGCGCCGCTGAGCGCGGCCCAGCCCCGGCGATGCAGCCCCACGGCGCCGGCCAAGGCTGGCGCTTGTCCGCCGCCCGCCGCACCGCCGTTACCCCCGCTGACGCCTGCCGACCGCCGGCGCTCAAGCCCGACTCGCGGCATCCGATATCCAGGGCAACGGCAACCGCCGCACACCACCGTCCCCCGGAGCACCGATGTTCGCCCCTTACGCCAACGCCCCGCGCGGCCGCGCCGCCGGCCACCTCTGCAGTGCCTATACGCATGTCAGCGTCGAGTCCGCCGCGGCCAGCGACCGCTCGGGCCACGAGCTGGTGCGGCTGCTGTTCGAAGGCTTCCTTGCCGCGGTCGCACGCGCCCGCGGCGCGCTGCAGCAAGGTGACACGGCGGCGCGCGGCCAGGCCGTCGACCAGGCGCTGCAGATCCTCGGCGAAGGCCTGCACGCCGGCCTCAACCTGCGCGACGGCGGCAAGCTCGCCGCCGACCTCGACGCGCTTTACGCCTACGTCACGCTGCGGCTGACGCAAGCCCACATGCACCGCGACGACGCTGCGCTGGCGCAATGCGCCGAGCTGATCCGCCCGCTGCACGAAGCCTGGCTGGCCATCGGCCCGCAGGTCCGGCGCGCGAGCTGAGCACCGCCGAGCACGATCCCCACGCCCACTGCGGATGCGCCTGCCGATGGACACCCCGACGACCCCAGCGAGCCTGCTCAACTACTACCAGGCCATCGAGAAGGCCAGCGCCGACATGCTCGCCGCGGCCAAGGCCGGCAACTGGAACGAGGTCGTCAAGCTCGAGGGCGCCTGCGTGCTGCTGATCTCGCAGCTCAAGCAGGCCGCGCGCGGGCTGGCGCTGGCGCCCGAGGAGCACCGCACCAAGACCCGGCTGATGCAGCGCATCCTGGTCAACGACGCCGAGATCCGCCACCTGGCCGAACCCTGGCTCGACGAGCTCGACGGCCTGCTCGCGGCGCGCCCGCGCACGCTGCACTGACCTCGCTGCCCCGGCTGCGGCCCAGACCCCCCACCGCCATGTTCGAACACACCCAGCCCGCCCCCCTGGACGATGCCGGCGATGCGTTCGGCGAGTTTCGCGTCGACGCGCCGCGCGAGGTGCAGACCCTGCTGCGCCGCCTGCTCGACGCCGGCGCCGACCTGTTCCTGAGCGCGCCCAACGGCGCGCACCTGCGCACCACGCTGTGGACCCTCGACGCCGGACGCGGGCTGCTGAGCTTTGCCGCCGACGACGGCGACCCGCAACTGCTGCGCCTGGTCGACGCCGGCGAGGCGGTCGCGGTCGGCTACCTCGACCATGTCAAGCTGCAGTTCGACGTCGACGCGCCGTTGCTCGTGCATGGCGCGCAGGCCTGCGCGCTGCAGGCCCGCCTGCCGGGCCACCTCTACCGCTTCCAGCGCCGCCAGAGCTACCGCGTGCGGCTGCCCGAGCGCAGCGGTGCCAGCGCGGTGCTGCGCCACCCGGGCCTGCCCGAGATGCGGCTGACGCTGCGCGTGCTCGACATCAGCATCGGCGGCTGCGCGCTGCTCGTGCCGCCCGACGTGCCGCCGCTGCCGCCGGGCACGCGGGTGCCGGGCGTGCACCTGCAGCTCGATGCGCTGACCCGGCTCGACGCCACGCTGGTCCTGCAGCACGTGACCTTGCTCGACGGCGACGCCGCCGGCGCGCGCCTGGGCTGCGCGCTGCACGACCTCGACGGCCAGGCGCAGCGCGTGCTGCAACGCCATATCGACCAGGCGCAGAAGCGCAAGCGGCTGCTGTCGATCGATTGAGCGCGACCACCACCAGGCCGGCCAGCGCGTGCGCGCGCGGCTTCACGCTGGTCGAGGCCAGCATCGTGCTGGCCGTGACCGCGATCCTGCTGGCGATGGCGCTGCCGATGTGGGGCAGCCTGAGCGCGCGCCAGCGGGTGCTTGCGGCCGGCGAGGCGCTGGTGCAAGGCCTCACGCTGGCCCGCCAGGAAACGGTGCGCCGCGGCCAGCCGCTGTACCTGGTCGCGCACGCCGGCGCCGACTGGTGCTGGGCGATCAGCACCCAGCCCACCTGCGACTGCCGCCAGGCGGCCACCGGCTGCGCGTGGCGCCAGGCCAGCGCCAGCGACAGCCCCGGCGTCACGCTGACCCAGGCCCAGGGCATGCGCCTGGACCCGCAGGACGGCCGCGCCAGCGGCGGCCTCGCGGCCACCTGGCGCGCCGCGCCGGCCAGGCCGGACACCGGTGCGGCCGAAGTCCACGTCCACCCCTTCGGTCGCACCCGCCTGTGCGCCCGCGGCGCGCCGCTGCCGGGCGTGCCCGCGTGCTGAGCGCATTCGCCGCGGTCAGACCTGCATGTTCATGATCTCGGAGTAGGCCTGCACGAGCCGGTTGCGGACTTGCAGCGTGGCCTGGAAGCCGATCTGCGCGCGCTGCATCGCGATCATCGTCTGCTCCAGGCTGACCTGCGGGTTGTCGAGCTGCAGCTCGCGCTGCAGCCGGCCGGCCTCCATCTGCTGCGCGCTGACGGCCTTCAGCGCCTGCGTCATCGCGACCTGGAAGCTGCCGGGCTCGGCGCCCTCGGCCCTGCGCGCGGCCAGCGGCGTGCCGTCGGGGCGCAGGCCGGCACGCGCGACCGCCTGCGCGAAGTCGAAGGGCTTGAGGTCGACCTTCATGGCGATGCTCCAGGGAAGGGTCGGCACGGTGGCCGCACGGTCCTCACTGTAGGCCGCTGCCGCCGGCGACGCCGGCCCGAACTGCCGCGCGTTCGCGGCCCTGTTCGCCTGTTCGCGGCCGGCCACCGACGCGAACAATGACCCTCGTCCGATGCCGCCGCCGCAGCCTGCGGCGCCCAGACTTGCCGTACGACGACGATGGACTCCAAAGCGATCGCCCCCCTGCCCGCCGCCCACCTGAGCGCAACCGCCGCCCCCGGCAGCCTCGACGGCGGCGTGCTGACCCGGCTGTCGGCGCTGCCGGCGCGCTCGCGCCTGATGCTGGGCGTCGGCGCTGCGGCGCTGCTGGCCGTGCTGGTCGTGCTCGCGCTGTGGGGCCGCCAGGGCGACTGGCGCGTGCTGTACGCCAACCTCTCCGACCAGGACGGCGGCGCGGTCGTCGCCCAGTTGTCGCAGATGGGCGTGCCCTACCGCCACGCCGAGGGCGGCGGCGCGATCCTGGTGCCCGCCGACCGCGTGCACGACACCCGGCTGCGGCTGGCCTCGGCCGGGCTGCCGCGCGGCAGCGTGGTCGGCTTCGAGCTGATGGACAACGCGCGCTTCGGCCAGACCCAGTTCCAGGAGCGGCTGACCTTCCAGCGCGGGCTCGAAGGCGAGCTCACGCGCTCGATCGGCGCGCTGGCCGCGGTGCAGTCGGCGCGCGTGCACCTGGCGCTGCCCAACCAGACCGGCTTCTTCCGCGAGCAGCAAAAGCCCAGCGCCAGCGTGCTGCTGACGCTGCACCCGGGGCGCAGCCTCGAGCGCGCGCAGATCGCCGGCATCGTGCACCTGGTGTCGTCCTCGGTGCCCGAGATGAACCCGCGCGCGGTCAGCGTGCTCGACCAGAGCGGCGCGCTGCTGTCGGGCCCCGACGAATCGCTGGGCCAGCAGGGCCTGGACACGCAGCAGTTGCAGCATGTGCAGCAGATCGAGCAGGCCTACCTGCGCCGCATCGTCGAGCTGCTCGAGCCGCTCGTCGGCCGCGAGAACCTGCGCGCGACGGTCACCGCCGACGTCGACTTCTCGCAGACCGAGTCGACCTCGCAGACCTTCGGCCCGAACCAGGGCGAGGCACCGGCGGCGGTGCGCAGCCAGCAGGTCTCCGAGTCCGGCGCCACCGCGCCGGCGGTGCCCAGCGGCGTGCCGGGCGCGGCCAGCAACACCCCGCCGACGCCGACCAGCGCCCCGGTCAACGCCCCGGCCGCGCCGCTGCAGGCCGCGCCCACCGGCGGCGGCGGCGCGACGACACGGCGCGACCAGGTCATCAACTACGAGGTCGACAAGACCGTGCGCGTGACGCGCGCGGCCACCGGCACGGTGCGCCGCGTCAACGCGGCGGTGGTCGTCAACCACCGCAGCACGACCGACGCCCGCGGCCGCGAGACGACGCAGGCCCTGCCGCAGGAGGAGATCGACAAGCTGACCGCGCTGGTCCAGGAGAGCATCGGCTTCAACCGCGAGCGCGGCGACTCGGTGCGCGTGATCTCGGCGCCGTTTCGCACGCCGGCGCTCGTCGAGCCCGAGCCGCTGCCGCTGTGGCAGCAGCCCTGGCTGCACGAGCTGCTGCGCGGCGCGGCGCTGCCGCTGGCGCTGGCGCTGGTCGCGGTGGTCGTCGTGCTGGGCCTGCTGCGCCCGGCACTCAAGTCGCTCGCGCCGCCGCCCGCGCCGGCGTCGCCGCGCGGCGGGCGCATCGACGCGCTGGTCGCCGACGGCCCCGGCGACGGTGCGGCCGCGCTGCCCGCGCTTGAGGCCCCACGCAGCGACGAGCGCCTCGAACGCGCGCGCCAGCTCGCCCGCGACAACCCGGTGGCGGTGGCCGGCATCGTGCGCGGCTGGGTCGGTGGCGCGGCCACCTGAGCGCAGCGGGCAGACCGGGCCATGGCAGCACTCGACGACCAGGGCGTGGACGACGCGGCGATCCTGCTGATGTCGCTCGGCGAGGAGCAGGCCGCCGAGGTCTTTCGCCACCTCGCGCCCAAGGAGGTGCAGCGCATCGGCGAGGCCATCGCCAGGATGAAGGCCGTGTCGCGCGACAAGGTCGAGTCGGTGCTCGAGCGCTTCCAGGCGCAGGCCGACGCGCAGAGCATGCTGGTGCCCGACAACGACGAGTACGTCAAGGCCGTGCTGCGCAAGGCGCTCGGCGAGGACAAGGCCAACCTGCTGATCGAGCGCATCCTGCAGGGCGGCGACACCAGCGGCATCGAGAGCCTGAAGTGGATGGACGCGGGCTCGGTGGCCGAGCTGCTGCGCCACGAGCACCCGCAGATCGTCGCGGCGATCCTGGTGCACCTCGAGCAGGACCAGGCCGGCGACATCCTCAAGGCCTTCGGCGAGCGCCAGCGCAACGAGGTCGTCGTGCGCATGGCCACCCTCGACGGCATCCAGCCCTCGGCGCTCAAGGACCTCAACGAGGTGCTCGGCCGCGTGCTCGCCGGCGGCGAGCGCATGCGCAAGTCGGCGCTGGGCGGCCCCAAGTTCGTCGCCGAGATCGTCAACCTGATGGGCAGCGCGGTCGAGACCTCGGTGCTGGACTACGTGCGCGAGGCCGACGCCGATCTCGCGCAGAAGATCATGGACAACATGTTCACCTTCGACGACGTCGAGAAGATCGACGACAAGGGCATCCAGGCCCTGCTCAAGGAGGTGCAGTCGGAGTCGCTGATCGTCGCGCTCAAGGGCGCCAGCGCGGCGCTGCGCGACAAGATCCTGCGCAACATGTCGACCCGCGCGGCCGAGACGCTGCGCGAGGACCTCGAGTCGCGCGGCCCGGTGCGGCTGTCCGAGGTCGAGGCCGAGCAGAAGGAAATCCTCAAGACCGTGCGTCGCCTCGCCGACGAGGGCCAGATCGTGCTCGGCGGCGGCGGCGACGACCAGTACGTCTGACGAGTCCGGGACGCCGCGATGTCGACCCCCCCCAAGCCCAACGGCGAGCGCGCAGCACCGAGCCATGCGCGCTTCATCCCGCGCGAGGAGCTGCGCGGCTTCGCGGCCTGGACGCCCGATGCCTTCGCCGACGCGGCGCCCGGCAACGGCAGCGGCGCCGCCCAGGGCGCTGCGGCGGCGGCCACCGCGGCGGCCGACACCGCGCAGGGCGTGGTCCAGGCGCTGCAGGCGCAACTGCGCGCCGCGCGTCAGGCCGGCTACCAGGACGGCTACCGCGACGGGCTGGCCGCGCTCGACGCCTTCAAGCGCAGCTATGCGCAGCAGACCAGCGCGCAGGTCGGCGCGCTGCTGCGCCGGCTCGACACCGACCTGCTCGAGCTCGAACGCGCGCTGGCGCAGACCGTCGCGCAGACCGCTGCCGAGCTGGCCCGCCAGGTCGTGCGCAGCGAGCTGGCCACGCGCCCGCAGCTCGTCGCCCGCGTCGCCGAGGACGCGCTGGCCGAGGTCCTGCTGAGCGCGCGCCACATCCGCGTGCACCTGCACCCCGACGACCTCGCGCTCGTCGAGCACGGCGCCGCCGAGCCACTGGCCGGGCGCGGCGCGCGGCTGGTGGCCAGCGCCGATGTCGAGCGCGGCGGCTGCCGCGTCGAGTCCGACCTGGGCGCGGTCGATGCGCGCATCGCCACCCGCTGGGCGCAGGCCGCGGCGACCCTCGGCGCCGGGCTGCCCTGGGCCGAGCCCCCAGGCGAGCCGACCGCCGACATCGCCGCCGGCGACCCCGAGGCAGCCCGCGCATGAACGGCACGGCCGAGCCCATCGGCGCCAGCGCCGACGCGCGCGCGCAGCGCTGGTCGCACTACCTGGCCGACCTGCGCGCCCGCGCCGCCATGCCACAGCCGCTGGCCACTGCCGGCACGCTGGTGCGCGTGACCGGGCTGGTGCTCGAGGCCGCCGGGCTGCGCGTGCCGGTCGGCGCGGCCTGCGACGTGCATGTGCCCGGTGCCGCGCCGGTGGCCGCCGAGGTCGTCGGCTTCCACGGCGACCGCGCCTACCTGATGGCCACCGGCGAGCTGCACGGCCTGGCCAGCGGCGCGCGCGTGGTGCCGCGCGAGCTGCCGCCGGTGCCGCCGGCCTTCGGCGAGCCGACCCACCCCTGGCGGCGCAGCGAGGACCGCGGCCTGCACCTGCCGATGGGCGACGGCCTGCTCGGCCGCGTCGTCGACCCGCTGGGCCAGCCGCTGGACCGTGGCGGCCCGATCGAGGGCACGCGCGACGAGCCGATGGTGCGCCGGCCGATCAACGCGATGGACCGCGACCCGATCCGCCAGCCGCTCGACACCGGCGTGCGCGCGATCAACGCCCTGCTGACCGTCGGCCGCGGCCAGCGCATCGGGCTGTTTGCCGGCACCGGGGTCGGCAAGTCGGTGCTGCTCGGGATGATGGCGCGCTACACCGCCGCCGACGTGATCGTCGTCGGCCTGATCGGCGAGCGCGGGCGCGAGGTCAAGGAGTTCATCGAGGACATCCTCGAGGCCCAGGGCCGCGCGCGCAGCGTGGTCGTGGCCGCACCGGCCGATTGCCCGCCGCTGCTGCGCCTGCAGGGCGCGAGCTACGCCTCGGCGGTTGCCGAACACTTCCGCGACCGCGGCCGCCATGTGCTGCTGCTGATGGACAGCCTGACGCGCTACGCGATGGCGCAGCGCGAGATCGCGCTGGCCATCGGCGAGCCGCCGGCGACCAAGGGCTACCCGCCCAGCGTCTTCGCGCGCCTGCCGGCGCTGGTCGAGCGCAGCGGCAACGGCCTCAACGGCGTCGGCTCGATCACCGCCTTCTACACCGTGCTGACCGAGGGCGACGACCCGCAGGACCCGATCGCCGACGCCGCGCGCGGCATCCTCGACGGCCACATCGTGCTCTCGCGCGAGCTGGCCGAGAGCGGCCACTTCCCGGCCATCGACGTCGAGCGCTCGATCTCGCGGGTGATGACCGCGATCGCGCCGCGCGAGCAGCTCGACGCGGCGCGGCGCGCGCGCCACCTGCTGGCCAAGCTCGGCAAGGCGCGCGACCTGCTGCAGATCGGTGCCTACAGCGCCGGCAGCGACCCCGAACTCGACGCCGGCCTGCGCGCGCGGCCCGCGCTTGCCGCGCTGCTGCAGCAGGACATGCACGAGCGCGCAAACCTCGAAGACAGCCGCCGCCAGTTGCTGGCCGCCGTCGCCAGCGCCTAGGCGCCACCCCAGCCCCCTGACCGACCGGACACCCCACCATGCCGACCCTGCACCTGCTGCTCGAACGCGAGGAAGCCGAACGCGACCGCTGGCTGCAGCGCCTGCACCAGGCCGAGGACGCGCTGCGCCGCGCCCAGGCCCAGGCCGACATGCTGCTGACCTACCGCGACGAATACCGCCAGCGCTGGAGCGCGCAGTTTGCGCGCGGCGCCAGCGTGCCGCTGGTGCAGTGCTACCAGGGCTTCGTCGCGCGGCTGGACCAGGCCATCGCCGAGCAGCAGCGCCTGTTGCAGACCGAGGCCGACCGCGCCGCGCAGACCCGCGCCGCGCTGGCTGCGCAGCAGGTCCGCGTGGCCTCGGTGCGCAAGCTGATCGAGCGGCGCACCAGCGACGCGCAGCAGCGCGCCGGCCGGCGCGAGCAGAAGCACAGCGACGAGATCGCCGCCCGCGTGCACCGGCTCGCACGGGTGCCGGTGGCCGCCGCCGCGTCCTGACGATGAGCCCGGCCCTGCCCCCCGCCGGCCCGCCATCGGCGTCTGCGGTGCGCACGCCGCAGGCCGCACAGGCCGCGCGCGGCCGCGCCGAGAGCGTGCCGGGCGACTTCGCCGCGCTGCTCGGGCGCTCGCTCGAGGCCGGCGCGGCGCCCCCCGCCGACGCCGGCGCTGCGCCGACCCCGGGGCCGGTGGCCGAGGACAGCCCGCCCGACCCTGGCGCCACCGCGGCCGAAAACGCTGCCGGTGCGGCAGCGGCGGCGCCCCTGCTGCCGCGCGCCGCAGCGCCGCGCACTGCGGCGCCGGACGCTGCGGCCGACCCCGCAGCGACGCCCGTCACCGCCGCCGACGTGGCCCCCGGTGGCCAGGCGGCGACCGCGCTGCCTGCAGCCGACGACGGCGAGCCGGGCGATGCCCGGCGCGGCACCGATGCGCGCGCCGACACCGCACGGTCGGCCGCAGCGGGCGTCGTGCCGGGCGCCGCGCTGGCCGCCGGTGGGCGCGCCGCCGCGGCCGATGCGGCACCGCCCGAGGCCGCGGCGACCCCGTCCGCAACCCCTGCAGCCATCGCAGCGCCGGCCGAGCCGCGCGCCGGCGCCGAGGGGATGGCCGCCGCGGTCACGCGCAGCGCAGCCGGGTCGGCACCGCCGGTCGACCCGGCCGCGCTCGCCGCTGCGCTGGCCTCGGCAGCCACCGCCAGCGCCAGCGCTGCCAGCGCGCCCGCCGCTGCGCCGCCGCAGGCCCTGCTGCCGCAGCCGCCGGGCACGCCGGCGTTTGCCGCCGCGCTCGGCCAGCAGGTCGGCCTGTGGCTGCGCCAGGGCGTGCCGCAGGCGGTCTTGCAGCTCAACCCGGCCGAGCTCGGCCCGGTGACGGTGCGCATCACGCTCGACGGCACGCAGGCGCAGGTCGACTTCACCGCCCTGCACGCGGCCACCCGCGGCGCGCTCGAAGCCAGCCTGCCGGCGCTGGCCGGCGCGCTGCGCGAGGGCGGGCTGACGCTGGCCGGCGGTGGCGTCTTCGACCGCCCGCGCGAACAGCGCCCCGACACAGGCGGTGCACCGCCGGCCCGCCAGGGCAGCCCCGCCGAGCCGGCCGCAGCGGCGGCCCTGGCCAGCGCGCCGCCGCCGCGGCGCCGCGGCGTCGTCGACCTGGTCGCCTGATTGCGCGAGCGGCACGGCAAGCCGCGTAAGCTGCCGATTGCCTGCGCTATTCCCCGCTTCACCAGTAGCGGCGCTCCGAATAATCGGTCTCAGTCGCCCCCGCCTGCGCGGGGCACCCCGTGCCAGGAGCCACGATGTCCGCTGCCGCTGCCGCCCCGACCGCCGATGCCGCCCCGAAGAAGGGCAAGGGCAAGCTGCTGACGATCGTCGGCATCGTGCTGGCCGTGGTGCTTGCCGGGGCCGGTGGCGCGGTCTTCTTCGTGAGCCAGCAGGCCGCGCAGGCCGAGGGCGAGGAGCACGCCGACGAGGCAGCCGCGCCGGCGCGACGCGAGGCCAAGGCCTCGACGCCGCCGGTCTTCGTGCCGCTCGAGGTCTTCACCGTCAACCTCGCCGACCGCGGCGGCGACCGCTTCGCGCAGATCGGCGTCACGCTCGAAGTCGCCGACAGCACGGTCGAGGCCAGGCTCAAGGCCGTGATGCCGGTGATCCGCAGCAACATCCTGCTGGCGCTGGCGCGCAAGACCTCCGACGAGTTGCTGCAGCACGAGGGCCGCCTGCGGCTGGCCGCCGAGATCCGCATCGAGACCCTGCGCCCGCTGGGCCACGAGGTCGCGCTCGACGCCCTGCTGCCCGCGGCCACCGAAGGCGAGGCCGAGGACAGCCCGCAGCGCCGGCGCGCCCGCCGCGCGCTGCAGGAGCTGCCGGTGCAGCAGGTGCACTTCTCGAACTTCATCATCCAGTGACAGCGACGGCCGCCACGGCAACCCCGGTGAACACGCGATGAGCCAGCAGATCCTCTCGCAGGACGAGGTCGACGCCCTGCTGCAGGGCATCACCGGCGAGAGCCAGAAGCTCGACGCCGAGGAGGCAACAGGCGGCAACGGCATCCGCGACTACAACCTCGCGAGCCAGGAACGCATCGTGCGTGGGCGCATGCCCACGATGGAGATCATCAACGAGCGCTTCGCCCGCAACATCCGCGTCGGGCTGTTCAACTTCATCCGCAAGACGCCCGAAGTCGCGATCGGCGGCATCAAGGTGCAGAAGTACAGCGCCTTCCTGCGCGAGATCGTCGTGCCGACCAACTTCAACATCGTCAGCGTGCGGCCGCTGCGCGGCTCGGGGCTGATCGTCTGCGACCCGGCGGTGGTCTTCGCGGTCATCGACGCGCTGTTCGGCGGCAGCGGCAAGTTCCACACCCGCATCGAGGGCCGCGACTTCAGCCCGACCGAGCAGCGCGTGATCGAGCGCCTGGTCGAGGTCGTGATCGCCGAGTACCGCAAGGCCTGGCAGGGCATCTATCCGCTCGAGTTCGACTACCAGCGCTCCGAGATGCAGCCGCAGTTCGCCAATATCGCCACCCCCAGCGAGATCGTGGTCTCGACCTCGTTCACGCTCGAGGTCGGCGACAGCACCGGCATGGTGCACTTCTGCGTGCCCTACAGCACGCTCGAGCCGATCCGCGACGTGCTGTATTCGGCGCTGCAGGGCGACGGCGCCGAGCCCGACCGGCGCTGGGTCAACCTGCTGACGACGCAGATCCAGTCCGCGCAGGTCGAGCTGGTTGCCGAGCTCGCGCGCGCGCCGGCCACCGTCGAGCAGTTGCTCGCGCTCAAGCCCGGCGACTTCATCGAGCTCGACCTGAACCCGGCCATCGAGGCCAGGGTCGACGGCGTGCCGGTGCTCGAGTGCCACTACGGCACCAGCAACGGCCGCTACGCGCTCAAGGTCGACCGCCTGATCTCCAGCTCCACGCTGGGCTGGCTCGGAGAGCCCCATGTCCGCTGAACCCCAAGCCTCGATGAGCGAAGAAGACCGCATGGCCGCCGAATGGGCTGCCGCCCTGTCCGAGGGCAAGCCCGAGACCGCCTCCGAGGTCGCCGAGGCCAGCGCCGGCGTGGCGCCGGCGGCCTTCGCCAGCCTCACGCCCGAGCCCGGCAGCACCGCGCCGATGGCCGGCAACGACATCAACCGCATCCTCGACATCCCGGTGCAGCTCAGCGTCGAGCTCGGCCGCACGCGCATCCCGATCAAGCACATCCTGCAGCTCGCGCAGGGCTCGGTCGTCGAGCTCGACGCGCTGGCCGGCGAACCGATGGACGTGCTGGTCAACGGCTACCTGATCGCGCAGGGCGAGGTGGTGGTCGTCAACGACCGGTTCGGCATCCGCCTGACCGACATCGTCACCCCCAGCGAGCGCATGCGCCGGCTCTCGCGCGGCTGACCCCATGGACCACCTGCCGGTCGGCCTGTCTGCGCTGCTGTGGTTCGTCGTCGTGCTGGCGGCGATCCCGCTCGTGCTGTGGCTGCTCAAGCGCTCGACGCTGGGCGGCGCAGCCGGCGGCGCAGCGCCGATGCGTACCGTCGGCACGCTGCCGGTGGGGCCGGCGCAGCGCGTGGTCACGATCGAGGTCGGCCAGGGCAGCGAGCGGCGCTGGCTGGTGCTGGGCGTGACCGCGCAGCAGATCACCGCGCTGCACGAGATGGCCCCGGCGCCGGCGGGTGCCGCGCAGTCCGGCGAAGCCGCAGCGCCGTTTCGGCAACTGCTCGACCAGCTCGGCGTGCGCAAGGGCGGAGTGCGCCGCGATGACTGAGCCAGCCCGCCCCCGCCACCCCTGGCGCGGCGCCGCGCTGGCGCTGCTGCTGGCCACGGCCGCCGGCGCCGCCGCCGCGCAGCAGGGTGCCAACCTGCCGCTGATCGTCGCCCAGGGCCCCGGCGGCACCAGCTTCTCGGTGCCGATCCAGACCCTGCTGTTCTTCACCGCGCTGTCGTTCCTGCCGGCGGTGCTGCTGCTGATGACGGCCTTCGTGCGGATCGTCATCGTGCTGAGCCTGCTGCGCCAGGCGCTGGGCACGCAGGCCGCACCGCCAAACCAGGTCATCATCGGCCTGAGCCTGTTCCTGACCTTCTTCGTGATGGCGCCGACCTTCGAGCGCGTGCACGACGAGGCCTGGCAGCCGTATGCGGCCAACCAGATCGCCTTCGACGAGGCGCTCGCGCGCGGCGAGGTGCCGATGCGCGAGTTCATGCTCAGGCAGACCCGCCAGAGCGACCTGCAACTGTTCTCCGGCCTGGCCCGCCTGCCCGAGGGCACGCCGGCGGCCGAGGTGCCGATGCGCGTGCTGGTGCCGGCCTTCGTCACCAGCGAGCTCAAGAGCGCGTTCCAGATCGGCTTCCTGATCTTCATCCCGTTCCTGATCATCGACCTGATCGTCGCCAGCGTGCTGATGAGCCTGGGCATGATGATGCTCAGCCCGGTGCTCGTCGCGCTGCCGTTCAAGCTGATGCTGTTCGTGCTGGCCGACGGCTGGAACCTGCTGCTCGGTTCGCTGGCCGCCTCGTTCGACGTCTAGGCCACCGCCCGAGGCCCGCCATGGATGCCACCCAGGTCTTCACCGCCGGCCAGCAGGCGCTGTGGCTGCTGCTGCTCGTCTCGGCGCCGATCCTGCTGGCCGTGCTGGCCATCGGGCTGGTCGTCAGCGTCTTCCAGGCCGCCACGCAGATCAACGAGGCCACGCTGAGCTTCGTGCCCAAGATCATCGGCGCGGTCGCCGTGCTGGCCGTCAGCGGGCCGTGGATGATGACGACCCTCGTCGAGTACCTGCAGCGCACGCTGCAGGCCATTCCCGGCGCGGTCGGCTGAGCCGTGCCACAGCCGCCGTGCTGACCTTCACCGAAGCCCAGGTCCTGGCCTGGCTCACGCCGCTGCTGTGGCCTTTCCTGCGCGTGCTCGCGCTGTTCACCGCGCTGCCGGTGCTGGGCACGCGCACGGTGCCGCTGCGGGTGCGCATCGGGCTGGCCTTCCTGATCGCGCTGGCCGCGCAGCCGCTGCTGCCGCCGCTCGCACCCGAGGTCGCCGCGGTCGCACTCGACACCCCCGCGGCCGCACTGCTGGCCGCGCAGCAGGTGCTGATCGGGTTGAGCCTGGGCTTTGCGGTGCGCATCGTCTTCGCGGCCATCGAGTTCGCCGGCGAGATCATCGGCCTGCAGATGGGGCTCAACTTCGCCGGCTTCTTCGACCCGGTCACCGCCGGCCAGACCACCGCCGCCAGCCGCTTCCTCGGCACCATCGTCGCGCTGCTGTTCGTCGTCATCAACGGCCACCTGATCGTCATCGCCGCGGTCGTCGCGAGCTTCGAGGCCTTCCCGATCGCGCCCGACCCGCTGGGCTTCGTGCGCGCTGCGCAACCGCAGGTCTGGGGCGCCGAGATCTTCCGCCTCGGGCTGTGGATCGCGCTGCCGATCGTCGCGATGCTGCTGTTCGTCAACCTCGTGCTCGGCCTGATCTCGCGCGTGGCCGCGCAGATGAACATCTTCGCGATCGGCTTTCCGGTCACCGTCGGCGTCGGCCTGCTCGGCATGCTGCTGACGCTGCCGCTGCTGCAAGTGCCGTTCACGCTGGCGCTCGAAGCGATGCTGGCGCAGTTCCGCTGAGCGGCCTGTGCGCCTGCATTGACGCCGATCAAACCGGTGCGCTCAAGTGCCGGCGGTCGCAGACGAAGACACGCCACCTGCCAGATCAGAGACATACCTTGCGACATAACCTCCCCGTCACCGGACGCGAATACCCGTTCCCGCAGGGCCTCTCGATCGTCACGGTGACCGACCTCAAGGGCCGCATCACCTACGCCAACCCGGCCTTCGTCGAGCTCAGCGGCTACACCGAGGCCGAGCTGCTCGGCCAGCCGCACAACCTGGTGCGCCACCCCGACATGCCGCCCGAGGCCTTTCGCGACCTGTGGGCGACGGTCGGCGCGGGCCGGCCGTGGAGCGGACTGGTCAAGAACCGGCGCAAGGACGGTGACCACTACTGGGTGCAGGCCAACGCGACGCCGATCGTGCGCGACGGGCGCACCGTCGGCTACCTGTCGGTGCGCACGCCGCCGCAACGCGAACAGGTGCAGGCCGCCGAGGCGCTGTACGCGCGCCTCGCCGCCGACACCAGCGCGGGCCGCCGGCGCATCGCGCTCGACGGCGGCCGGGTCGTGCGCGACGACGCCCTGGCCCGCCTGCTGCGCCGGCTACGCCCGGGCCTGCAGGCGCAGCTCGGCCTGGCGGCGCTGGCCGCGACCATCGGCAGCGCGCTGGCCACGTGGTGGCACCCGCTGGCCGGGGTCGCCACCGCGCTGCTGGCGGTGGCGGCCGTCACCATGCTGGCCCGCCACCGGCTGGTCGCGCCGCTGACGCGCTGCATCGCCGACGCCCGCGCGCTCGCCGCGGGGGAGCTGACGACGAAGGTCGCCACCGACGCCGGCGGCCCGGTCGGCGACTTGCAGCAGGCGCTCGCGCAGATGACGGCAAACCTGCGGGCGATCGCCGGCGACGTGCGTGCCGAGGTCGAGCAACTGCGCCACGCGGTCGCCGAGATCGCCGCCGGCAACGGCGACCTGTCGACGCGCACCGAGAGCCAGGCGGCCAACCTGCAGCAGACCGCGGCGTCGATGGAGCAGATCGCGGGCAGCGCACGCAACTGCGCCGCCGCCGCGCAGGGCGCGCAGACGGCCGCCCGGCTGGGCGCAGTCACCGGCCAGGGCCAAGCCGCCGTGCAGGCCGTGACCGAGGCCATGGCCGCGATCGACGCCTCGGCGCGTCGGATGACCGAGATGATCGGCGTCGTCGAGGGTGTCGCGTTCCAGACCAACATCCTCGCGCTCAACGCCGCGGTCGAGTCGGCGCGCGCCGGCGAAGCCGGCCGCGGCTTCGCCGTGGTCGCCGGCGAGGTGCGCGCGCTGGCCCGGCGCACCGCCGAGGCCGCCGGCGACATCAAACGGCTGATCGCCGAATCGGCGCAGCGCGTGCAGGCCGGCAACGCGCAGACCACCACCGCCGCCCAGCGCATGCAGGACGTGGTCGGCGCGATGCATGGCGTCGGCGGCATGCTCGGCGAAGTCGCCGGCGCGACCCACGAGCAGCAGCAGGGCATCGCCCAGGTCAGCGAGGCCGTCGCGCAGATCGACGGCCTCACCCAGCAGAACGCGGCGATGGTCGAGCAACTGGCGGCCTCGGCGCAGGCGCTGGCCGCACGTGCGCTCCATACCGAACGGGCGGTGCGGCTGCTGCGGCTGCACGCGAGCGACGCGACGCTGGCCGAGGCCGACGCGGTGGCACTGCGCCGCGACGGCGGGTCGCCGCAGGCGGCGCCGCAGCGCGTGCCGGCGGCGGCGTGAGAACGTCGCCAGGGCAACCGGTCACCGGTACGCGACCAACTCGTCGATGCTCGAGCCGATGTCCCTCGTGATCTGACGCAGCAGCGCCGGGGAGAGGTCGCGCCCCGGGGTGGCATGGCACCGTCGTACCGCGCCCGGTGGCATCGCGATACTGCTTGTGCGAGCCCCGCTGGCGAACCACGGCAACCCCAGCTTCAGCAGAATGGCGACCACCTGCGCCGGCTCGCCGTCCTCGAGCAGCATGGCGATGACATCGCGCAGGTTGGCATCGAGTTCGTCAAGCGTCCGCCCCTGCGAATGAGCCCCGGGGAAGCCGGGCACGAAGCCCGCGTACAACCCGGTCACCGGATCGTGCTCGACAGCGGCGGTGCACGACTTCATCGCCGACCTCGTGGTTTGTCGATCGGCCGAACGCTGCGATTCAGCCCTGTACTTGCCGAAAGATGCTACGGGTCACCGCCCTTGTTGACGTAGCCGCAGGCGCCGGCGCCGGCCTGACGCCGCTGCCGCGTCGCGTCGAATCACGGACGGGAATTCATCGATCCCGGGATTCGCCGGGCTTGGCGCGCAGCACGTTCGTTCGACAAGGCTGCAGCCGCTGCCGCGAGGCGGGCCTGGGCTGACCCGCACACCACCCCGCCCTCGCGCTTGTCGACGGCAACGACGGTGACCAGCAGGTGGTCGTCCTCGACCGCGTAGACCATGCGCAAGCCCTGCCGGCGAAGCTTGATCTTGTCGCAGCCGGCCAGCGGCCCGTGCAGTTCGCCGTCGGGCACATGGGGCTGGTCGAGGCGCTTGGCGAGCAGCTTCTTCAGGTGGGCCTTGACCGAGCCATCGAGCCGATGCCACTCGTCCAGGGCCTCGGGCACGAAGCGCAGCTTGTATCTGTACTTCGCCTTGCCGGCCTCAGAGATCATCGAGGTCGACCTCGACGGCCCGGGACCTGTCGGCCAGGCGGCTGGCCGCCTTGCGACAGAGCTCCTGGTCGGCGAGTTCGTCCATCATCGCCTCGAACAGACGCGGCTCGACCATGCAGAACGCGTCCCGGTTGTGGTTGAGCACCGCCACCGGACGGTGCCCGGCCTGCCTGAGCACGGCGGCCGGGTTCTTCTTGAACTCGGACATGCTCACGGCGAGATCGGCGAGGATGGCTTCCATGTCCAGCTCCATCAGCTCCAGACTCAGAGCTGAATGGAGCCACGAAACACGCTGCTGTCCGGCCCTGCCGCCCGCCTGGCCGCCCTACTGCCCGACCAGCCCGTTGCGGATCGCGTAGACCGTCAGCTCGGCGTTGTTGGCCAGCGCCAGCTTCTCGAGGACGCGGGCGCGGTAGACCGAGACGGTCTTGGGGCTGAGCATCAGCGCCTCGGCGATGTCGGACAGCCGCTTGCCCGAGGCGATCATGACCAGCGTCTGCAGCTCGCGGTCGGAGAGCCGCTCGTGGGCCTGCTCGGGCGCGGGCGCGGTCAGGCTCTCGACGAGCATCTGCGCGATCTCGGGGGTGACGTACTTGCGTCCCTGCGCGACCGTGCGCACGGCCTGCACCAGCACCTGCGGGTCACCGCCCTTGTTGACGTAGCCGTAGGCGCCGGCGCGCAGCGCGCGGATCGCGTACTGGTCCTCGGGGTACATGCTGACGACCAGCACACGCACCGCGCTGCCCTCGTCCTTGAGGGTGCGCAGCACGTCGAGGCCGCTGCGCCCGGGCAGGTTGATGTCGAGCACCAGCACGTCGCAGGGCTGGGCGCGCAGCAGCGCGCGCAGCTCGCCGTAGTCGCCGGCTTCGCCGGTGACCTGCAGGTCGGGCGAGTCGGCCAGGGTGTCGCGGATGCCGCGCCGGATCAGCGCGTGGTCGTCGCAGAGCAGGACCTTGATCACAGGTTCCCCCAGGCACTGGTCGGGTCGTGCTCGCGCTCGGCCTCGCGCGGCATGGCCGGGGCGCCGGCGGCGCCGGCCAGCGGCAGCGTCAGCAGCAGCGTCGTGCCGCGCCCCGCGCTGGCGACCTCGACCGCACCGCCGACCGTCCCGGCGCGCTCGTGCAGCCCGCGGATGCCGAAGCTGCGCGCCTTGGCCAGGTCGGCGCGGCTCAGGCCGATGCCGTCGTCGGACACCTCGAGCGACAGCATGCCACCAGCCAGCGCCAGGTCGATCGCGACGCGGCTGGCGCGGGCGTGCTTGGCGACGTTGGTCAGCGCCTCCTGCGCGCTGCGGTAGGCCACCAGCGGCACGCCCGGCGGCAGCTCGGGCAGCTCGGCGGGGCTGCTGCGAAAGCTGCACGCCACGCCGGTGCGACGCTCGAAGCTCGCGGCCATCCACTGCAGCGCGGCGACCAGGCCCTGCTCGAGGATCGCCGGGCGCAGGTTGTGCATGATGCGCTTGCTGCTGTCGATGGCGTGGCTGACGGTGTCGAGCGCCGCGCGCACGCGCTGGCGCAGCTCGGCATCGGCGGCGCGCCGCTCGATCCAGGCCAGGTCGAACTTGAGCGCGACCAGCGAGGCGCCGACATCGTCGTGGATCTCGCGCGCGATCGCCGCGCGCTCGGCGTCGATGCTGGTCTGCAGGTGCTGGGCCAGTTCGGACAGGCGCTGGCGCGACTGCGCCAGCTCGCGGTCGGCGGCCTCGCGCGCGCGCTCGGCCTGCGCCGCGGCGACGGCGTTGCGCAGCGCCGGGGCGAGCCGCGCCATGTTGTGCTTGAGCAGGTAGTCGCTGGCGCCCAGGCGCATGGCCTGGACGGCGACGTCTTCGCCGATCTCGCCTGAGAGCAGCAGGAACGGCAGCGCGCGGTCGCGCCGGCGCACCAGGGCGAGCGCTTCGAGGCCGCCGAAGCCCGGCAGGTTGTAGTCCGACAGCACGGCGTCCCAGTGCTGCTCGAGCGCGGCGCGCAGCGCGGCCTCGGTCTCGACGCGCAGCATCTGCACCGCCAGGCCGTCGCGGCGCAGTTGCAGCACGACCAGCTCGTGGTCGAGCAGCGAGTCTTCGAGGTGCAGCACGCGCAGCGGGCGCGCCGCGCGGGAGGTCTGCGGGGCCATGCGGCGAAGTATGGCGCAGGCCGGGCGGCGCGCCGTCGACCGCGCCGGCCGACGCCCGAGGCCGCGAAATGGCGGCGCGCCCGGCCGGTTATCGGCCTCAAGCCCGGCGCGGCGGCGCCGAAGATGCCGGCAGCCCCGCAAACGACGCCTGCGGGCCGAGATTCGACCCTTGAACCCCGAGGACCGCCCGAAGATGGAGCAGCCCCGCGCCTACGATCCCGTCGTCGCGCCACGCCTGCCGCTGGATGCGGCCGCCGAGCTGCAGGACCACCTGCTGAGCGCCTGCCACGACCTCGAGCGGCTGCAGGCGCTGCTTGCGCAGGCCTGCGACACGCTGCACGAGAGCTTCGTCGGCGCGCACGGCGAGGCCGCCCTGCTGCGCGAAGCGCTGCACTCGTCGCCGGCGCTCGAGCGGCTGCGCGGTCAGTTGTGCGGCGCGATCACCGCCTTGCAGTTCCAGGACATGGCCGCGCAACTGGTCGCGCACACCCAGCGCCGCCTGCGCGGCTGCGCCGACGGCCTCGCGCGCGACGCCATGGGCGACGAGGACGGCGAAGCCGTCGTCGAGGCGCTGCCGCTGCGCCCGAACCCGGTCACCCAGGACGAGATGGACGCCGGCTCGATCGAGCTGTTCTGAGCCCGCGTCGCTCAAGCCACCCAGACCCAGACCGATAACCCCCAGGTCACCCGGAGTAGACAGACATGCACACGATCCTCGCGGTGGACGACTCGGCGTCGATGCGCCAGATGGTGTCCTTCACGCTCAAGAGCGCCGGCTACCAGGTGGTCGAGGCGGTCGACGGCATCGACGCCTACGAGAAGGCCGGCAAGGGCGACTTCCAGCTCGTGCTGACCGACCAGAACATGCCGCGCATGGACGGCATCAGCCTGGTGCGCAAGCTGCGCGACAACCCCAAGTTCAGGTCCACGCCGATCCTGGTCCTGACCACCGAGAGCGGCGACCAGATGAAGCAGGCCGGCCGCGCCGCCGGCGCCACCGGCTGGCTGGTCAAGCCCTTCGACCCGGCCAAGCTGATCGAAGTGATCGGCAAGGTCCTGCGCTGACGCCCGACGCGAGGACACCGCCATGGCCGAATCCACCAGCAGCCCGACCGCCGGCCACGCCGGCATCGACCTCAGTCAGTTCTACCAGGTCTTCTTCGAGGAGGCCGGCGAGAACCTCGAGCAGATGGAGCAGATGCTGCTCGGGCTGGACGTCGCCGCTGCCGACGACGAGACGCTCAACGCCATCTTCCGCTGCGCCCACTCGGTCAAGGGCGGCGCGGCGACCTTCGGCTTCGCCGACGTCGCCGAGCTGACGCACCAGATGGAGACCCTGCTCGACAAGCTGCGCCGCCACGAGCTGGCGCCGACCGCGCCGATGGTCGACGTGCTGCTGCAGTCGGGCGATGCGCTCAAGGCCCAGCTCGCCCGCCACCAGGGGCAGGACGGCGCCAGCGTCGACACGCGCCAACTCCTGGCGACGATGCGCACGCTTGCCGAAGGCCGCGACGCCCAGGCACCGAAGGCCCCCGCGCCGGCTGCGCCAGCCGCAGCCCCGGCCGCAGCGGCCGGCGACAGCGGCCTGCGCGCGCTGGAGATCACCGTCGGCCCGCTCGAGCGGCCCGAGCAGGCCGACCAGCTCGCCGAGCTGTTTCGCGAGATCACCGACCTCGGCAGCATCGAGCCGCTCGACGCCGGCCAGGCCGCCGACGGCATGCGCCGCTACAAGGTGCAGACCCGCAGCAACGACGACGAGCTGCTCGACCTGTTCGGCTTTCACATCGCGCGCGAGCAGATCCGCATCGCCCCGCTCGGGCCCGGCTACGGCTTTCACCGCGGCGCGCCCGGCGCGCCGCGCGAGGAGCCGGCGGCCGCCGACCCGGGCTACGGCTTCTTTGCCGACGCACCCGGCGCGCCGGGCGCAGCCGCCGGCGCTGCGGCCGGCAGCGCGCAGGCGCCGGCCGCCACCGGGGCCCCGGCACCGCGCGCCGAAGTCCGCGCCGCCGGCGGCGAATCGTCGACGCTGCGCGTATCGGTCGAGAAGGTCGACCAGTTGATCAACCTGGTCGGCGAGCTCGTCATCACCCAGGCCATGCTCGCGCAGAACGGCAAGGCGCTGGCCGGCAGCAGCACACTGCAGGCCCTGGCCAACGGGCTGGCCGACCTCGAGCGCAACACCCGCGACCTGCAGGAAGCGGTGATGTCGATCCGCATGATCCCGATGTCGCTGGTCTTCAACCGCTTCCCGCGGATGCTGCGCGACCTTGCGGCCAAGCTCGGCAAGAAGGTCGAGCTGGTCACGCAGGGCGAGGCCACCGAGCTCGACAAGGGCATGGTCGAGAAGATCACCGACCCGCTGACGCACCTGGTGCGCAACAGTTGCGACCACGGCATCGAGCTGCCGGCCGAGCGGCTGGCCCGCGGCAAGCCCGAGCACGGCACGATCACGCTGGTGGCCAGCCACCAGGGCGGCAGCATCGTCATCGAGGTGCGCGACGACGGCAAGGGGCTGGACCGCGCCCGGCTGCTGGCCAAGGCGCGCGAGCGCGGCATCGCCGCCCCCGACTCGCTCGCCGACGCCGAGGTCTGGAGCCTGATCTTCGCGCCCGGCTTCTCGACCGCCGAGCAGGTCACCGACGTCTCGGGCCGCGGCGTCGGCATGGACGTGGTCAAGAAGAACATCACCGCGCTCGGTGGCAGCGTCGAGATCGACTCGGCCGCCGGCTACGGCATGAGCGTCAAGGTGCGGCTGCCGCTGACCCTGGCGATCATGGACGGCATGAGCGTGGGCGTCGGCGACGAGTGCTACATCCTGCCGCTGGGCTCGGTCGTCGAGTCGTTCCAGGTCCGCCCGGGCATGGTGCGCACGATCGGCGGCAGCGGCCGCGTGGTGCAGGTGCGCGACGAGTACCTGCCGGTGGTCGACCTCGAGCGCGTCTTCGCCGTACCGCGCTTCGACTACGAGCATGCCAGCGACATCATGGTCGTCGTCGAGTCCGACGGTGCGCGCATCGCGCTGCTCGTCGATGAACTGCTCGGCCAGCAACAGGTCGTCGTCAAGAACCTCGAGGCCAACTACCGCAAGGTGCCCGACGTCTCGGGCGCGACGATCATGGGCGACGGCCGCGTCGCGCTGATCCTCGACGTCGGTTCGCTGGTGCGGCGCTCGCGGCATTGACGCCTGCCCCACGACCCCTTCCCGTCACTGCCTCCCCGCCTCCCCGCCTCCCCGCCTCCCCGCCTCCCACCTGCACCGTCCAGCCATGCAAACCACCATCGACCGTCTCGAACTGCTGTTTCGACGCTTCACGATCCGCACGCGCATGGTCGGCGCGATCGCCGTCGTGCTCGCGCTGCTGCTCGTCGTCGGCGCCACCGGTGGCGCGGCGCTGGTGCAGCTCGACCGCCAGAGCCAGCAGTTCATGGACACCACCTACCGGGACGCCGGATACCTGCGCGAGCTGATCAAGCGCATCAACGGGGTTCGTCGCGACGAGAAGGACATGCTGATCCACTACGAGCAGCAGGCCAGGGTGGCGGGGTACCACGCGCAGTGGGCGCGCAAGGTCCAGGAGGCGAGCGACTATGCGCAGAAGCTCGCCGCGAGCCGCAGCGGAGAGATCGGCGAGCGCGTCGCGACGATCCGCACGCTGCTCGAGGACTATGTCAGGCTGGCCACGCCGGTCCTGGCGCAGGTGCGCGCGCAGGCCTTCGACACCGCTGCGGTGGCCGACGAACGCCTGGAGCCGGCCAAGGTCCGGATCCGCAAGGCCGAGGAGGTGATCGTCGAGATCCGCGAACTGCTCGACGCCGAGACCGTGGCCGGCGTCCAGGCACGCGAGCGGGTGATGGCGCAGTCGCTGTGGATCTTCGGCCTGGTCGTCGCGCTGGCCATGCTCGTCGTCGCGCCGTCGACGCTGCTGAACTCGCGCTCGCTGGTCGGCCCGATCGGGCGGGCGCGCAAGCTGGCGCTGGCGATCGCCGAGGGCGACCTGACGCAGCGTGTCGACGACCGCGGCGACGACGAGACCGGCGAGCTGATGCGCGCCCTCGAGCGCATGCGCGGGCAACTGCAGCAGGTCGTCGGCTCGCTGCGCGACGCGTCCAACAGCATCGGCATCGCCTCGAGCCAGATCGCCAGCGGCAACCAGGACCTCTCGGGCCGCACCGAGCAGACCGCAGCCAACCTGCAGCAGGCCGCCAGCTCGATGGAGCAGCTCACCGGCACCGTCGCCCACAGCGCCGACTCCGCCGCCCAGGCCAACCAGCTCGCGTCTTCCGCCGCCGACGTCGCCCGCCGCGGCGGCAGCGTCGTCGCCCAGGTCGTCTCCACCATGGACGACATCAGCGCCAGCTCGAGGAAGATCGCCGACATCATCGGCGTCATCGACGGCATCGCCTTCCAGACCAACATCCTGGCCCTCAACGCCGCCGTCGAGGCCGCCCGCGCCGGCGAACAGGGCCGCGGCTTTGCCGTCGTCGCCGGCGAGGTGCGCAGCCTCGCCCAGCGCTCGGCCGAGGCCGCCCGCGAGATCAAGCAGCTCATCGGCAGCAGCGTCGACAAGGTCGAGACCGGCTCGCGCCTGGTCGGCGACGCCGGCTCGACCATGACCGAGATCGTCGCCAGCGTGCAGCGCGTCAGCGACATCATCGGCGAGATCAGCGCCGCCTCGCGCGAGCAGAGCTCGGGCATCGCCCAGGTCAACTCGGCCGTCGCCGACCTCGACCGCATGACCCAGCAGAACGCCGCCCTCGTCGAGCAGTCGGCCGCCGCCGCCCACAGCCTCGAAGACCAGGCCCGCCGCCTGACCCAGGTCGTGGCCACCTTCAGGCTCGGCGCGGCTGCGCCCGCGGCGGCCTGACGCCGCCTGCCTACGCCTCCAACCCCTTTGCTTCAGCCGGAAGTAGTCATGAAGTCCTCTGCTGGAAACCGCTTGCTGACCAACGAAGACCGCATCATGCTGTTGGCGACCGGCGCCGTGTTCGCCGGCGCGCTGGCCTACGCGGCGCTCAACCATGACCTGGCCCTGGCCATCGTGGTCGGCTTGGGCCTGCTGGCTGCGGCGCTGGTCTGCGCCGCGCGGTCACGCGGGGGCCTGGGCAGCCAGATCGCATTGCCGCTGCTGGGCATGGCAATGGTGGCGCTGATGATCCACGTCGCGCGCGGTCACGCCGAGACGCATTTCGCGGTCTTCGCCTTCCTGGCCGTGACGATCGTCTACCGCAGCCCGCTGCCCATCCTGGTGGGTGCAGGCACGATTGCGGTGCACCATCTCAGCTTCAACTTCTTCCAGCAATGGGGCTGGGGGCCGATCTGCTTCACCGAGCCCAGCCTCGCGCGGGTGTTCGAACATGCCGCGTACGTGGTTGTGCAGTCGGCAGTGCTGCTGGTGCTGGCAGCGCGGATGCGCGCGGATTTCCGTACGGCCCAAACCCTGGCCCGGGTGGCCGAGGAACTGGTCGACGCGCAAGGCAATGTCAGCTTCGCGGTCGCGCGCATCGACAGCCAGGATGCCACGACCGCCAAACTGATCGGCGCCCTGCGTCAGGTCGAGCAGGCGATCATGCAGGTGCGGCAGGCCGCCGATTCCATCGGTACCGCCTCGAGCCAGATCGCCAGCGGCAACCAGGACCTCTCGGGGCGCACCGAGCAGACCGCAGCCAACCTGCAGCAGGCCGCCAGCTCGATGGAGCAGCTCACCGGCACCGTCGCCCACAGCGCCGACTCCGCCGCCCAGGCCAACCAGCTCGCGTCTTCCGCCGCCG